>ENA-UPSM01002799-UPSM01002799.1-activated-sludge-metagenome-genome-assembly--contig:-NODE-2799-length-20621-cov-6.113829_pt1 | contig 20621 bp, 18 predicted proteins | sample MGYA00238181_ERZ773283 | MGnify/ENA primary metagenome ERZ773283 (study PRJEB29023, sample SAMN05720199) | activated sludge metagenome | isolation source: Anaerobic digester | place: Japan...
GATCTACACACAGAGGTACACTCTTTCCCTACACGACGCTCTTCCGATCTCTGGAAAGGCTCTCCACGTAGCGGCGCTGGCCTTCGCGGAAGATCGTGTCGAACGCCAGGCTGGACTTGCCGGATCCCGACACGCCGGTCAGGACCACGAGCTGGTCGCGCGGCAGGTCGACGGAGATGTTCTTGAGATTGTGTTCGTGCGCCCCGACGACGCGAAGGGTGTTGCCCATGGGCGAAAGCCGACCTCTCCGGAATGGCAGACAAATTTCTGCTCAATTGAGCAGTAATATACAAAGCCGAACCTCGAAAGGCTTCGTCCTTGCGCGATTCGAAATGGGATACTTTCCTCGAATGTCCGACAGCGAACCATCCGCGGAATTCCAAGAAACGCCACCCCTGTCGGGCGGGGGTGCAGCGTCCTGTGCTTCGGGGGCGGATGTGTCGAAGGAACTCATCCTGGTGGCCGACGACCTCGAGTTCAACCGCATGCTCCTTCGCGGTGTGCTGGAGCAGGACGGATACGAGGTGATGGAAGCGGAAAACGGCGTGGTGGCCAACCGGCTGGCCAAGGAAGCGCATCCCGGATTGATCCTCCTGGACGTCAACATGCCCGGGATCGACGGCTACGAGACCTGCTCCGTGCTGCGGCTCGGTTCCGAGACCAGGAACATTCCCGTGATCTTCATCACCGCGCGCACCAGCACGGAGGATGTGGTCAAGGGGTTCAAGGCGGGGGCGGTCGACTACGTGGGCAAGCCGTTCCAGCCGGAAGAACTGCTGGCCCGCGTCCGCACGCACCTGGAGCTGCGCCGGGCCCGCGAAGAGATCCAGGAATTGCGCAACCTCGTGCCCGTCTGCGCCTGGTGCCGCAAGATCCGCAACGACGAAGGCGGTTGGGAAACGATCGAGCAGTACATCCAGGAGCACGGAGGTTCCAAGGTCTCGCACGGAATCTGTCCGGATTGCGTCAGCAAGATCTCCGGCAAGGCCTGACGCCCGCGGTCCGGCCGCGTCCGTGAAAAAAAGACCCCCGGATCCCTTTCGGAACCCGGGGGCTTCGATCGACGGAACGTGTCTTCACTTAATCGTCCCGCCGGTTCGCTCCAATATGTGTCAGATCTTGCCGACCAGATCCAGGCCCGGCTTGAGGGTGGCGGCGCCCGGCTTCCACTTGGCGGGGCAGACTTCGCCGGGGTGGCTGGCCACGAACTGGGCGGCCTGGACCTTGCGGACGAGTTCCTCGGCGTTGCGGCCGATCCCGTTGTCGTGGATTTCCGCGATCTTGATCTTGCCTTCGGGGCTCACCACGAAGGTGCCGCGGTAGGCGAGGCCGGCTTCCTCGATGTGCACGCCGAAGGCGCGCGAGAGGGCGCCGGTGGGATCCGCGAGCATGGGGTACTTGATCTTCTTGATGGTATCGGATGCGTCGTGCCAGGCCTTGTGCACGAAGTGGGTGTCGGTGCTCACGCTGTAGACTTCCACGCCCATCTTCTGGAGTTCGGCGTACTTGTCGGCCAGATCGCCCAGTTCGGTGGGGCAGACGAAGGTGAAGTCGGCAGGATAGAAAAAGAAGATGGTCCACTTGCCCGCGATGTCCTTTTCCGTGACGGTGCGGAACGCGTCGTTGTGGTAGACCTCGGCCTTGAACGAAGGAACTTGGCTGTTGATGATCGACATTCTCGTCTCCTTGTTGGGATTTGTTCAGGTTCACCGTTGGTGACGAGTAGAAGATGCGCCGGAGTCGCCTGGAATGGAAATCGGACGTTCCGATCCGGTCGATCGGTTCCGCCGATCGCGAATCCCGGATCCGCAAGTCTTCCGGAATCCTGCCGTCATCGGCGAAGCCGATTCAGGTTCCCGGTTTTCTCATGTGCTTCCGGATCGCGTCTTCCAGCGCCGATGGCATGATGGGCTTGGCGACGAATCCGTCCATTCCCGCCTTCAGGCAGGCCTCCGCGTCCCGGGCCATCGCGTTGGCCGTGAGCGCGACGATCGGGATCGAGTGGTCGAGCACCTTCGAATCCGGGGAACGGATCGCCCTGGTCGCTTCCAAGCCGTCCATTTCCGGCATCTGCATGTCCATGAGGACGAGGTCGAACGGCGCTTTTTCCAGCGCGGCCAGCGCTTCGCGTCCGTTGGCGACCGCCACGGCTTCCATGCCGAGGTGTGCGAGGATTCCCGTGCAGACCATCTGGTTGACGACGTTGTCGTCGGCCACCAGGATGCGCGACCCTTGGAGGGAGACGGCCTGATCCGAGTCGTTGTGCGAACTGTCGTGGCCGGTTTCGATGGTTCCGCCGTCCAGGATCCGGAATCGGGCGGTGAACCAGAATTCGGAACCTTCGCCTTCGACGCTTTCCACGCCGACCTCGCCGCCCATGAGGTGCGCGAGATGCTTGCTGATCGCCAGGCCCAGTCCGGTGCCGCCGAACCGCCGCGTGATCGACGCGTCCACCTGGCTGAAGCTCTGGAACAGCGCGTCCCGGCGTTCCTTCGGGATCCCGATGCCGGTGTCCTTGATTTCGAAGCGCAGAACGACGCTTCGTTCGCTCTGCTCCGCCACGGCGACCGAGGCGATGATCGATCCCTTTTCCGTGAACTTGAGCGCGTTCCCCAGGAGGTTCACCAGGATCTGTCGGAGCCGTCCCGCGTCGCCCGAGAGACCGGACGGAATCCCGTGGCCGATCCGCAGGTGGAACCCGAGGTTCTTTTCCGCCATCTTGGCCGAAAAGAACGCGCGCAGGCTGGCGAACTGGGCGCGCAGGTCGAACGGTTCTTCGACCAGGTCGAGTTTTCCCGCTTCGATCTTGGAAAAATCGAGGATGTCGTTGACGAGGGCCAACAAGGATCTCGCGCTTTCCAGCACCAGATTCGCGCGTTCCCGCTGCGGTGGCGACAGATCTTCCTGCAGCAGGAGATCGGTCATCCCGATCACCCCGTTCATGGGGGTGCGGATCTCGTGGCTCATGTTCGCCAGGAACTCGCCCTTGGCGACGCTGGCCGCCTGGGCCTTTTCCGCGAGATCGCGGGCCAGACGGGTCTGGACTTCCAGGTCGTGGTTGAGCGCTTCCAGGCGTCGTTCCTTTTCGACCAGGTCGGTGATTTCGGTCCGGATCGCGATGAACCGCTCGGGCTTGCCGTCGATTCCCAACGTGGGGACGATCGTCGCGGCGACCCAGTACAGGCTCCCGTCCTTGGCGCGGTTGCACAGGGTGCCTTTCCACACTTCGCCGGCGAGGATGGTGGTCCACATCTCCTTGAAGAACTCCTTGGATTGGGTTCCCGAGTTCACCATCCTGTGCGTTTTTCCCAGCAGCTCGTCGCGTTCGTAGCCGCTGAGCGCGCAGAATTTGTCGTTCACGTAGCGGATCACCCCTTTCGTGTCCGTTTCGCTCACGATCGCGTGCTGGTCCAGCGCGCGCTTCTGGTGTTCCAAGGCGCACAAGGCGACTTGCGAGGCCTCCTGCGCCTGGCTCCAGGCCTTGTCGAGCAGCCGGATCTCCTCCGGAGCGCGTTCGAAGACGCGAGGACTTCCCTGGCCGCGGATCTTGCCCACCAGATCGGACAGCGGAGCGACGGCGCGCAGCACGACCAGGGCGCAGGCGCCCACCGTTCCCGCCACGAACAGCAACCCGGCGGGCGATCCCGACGAAATCCAAAGCGCGGCGGCCTGGACGGCGCCCAGAACCGCCAGCGGGGCCAGCAGTCGCGACTTGATCGTGGAACCGAAGCGTCGTGCCCGCGGAGCCGCATCCTGCGATGGATCGCGATTCGGCGACGGGGCCATGCTCCGCGCGGGTTTTGTGGAGGAGTCCATAAGTTGGTGGGATTCTACCACGTTTCGGGGGAGAGGGGGGGGGCTTTTGGGGCGATCCGCGCCGCTTCGGTTCCGGTCGCGATCTTCGAGAAAGAAAAATCCGTAGTGGCGATTCGGTTTCTCGCGAGATTATTCTAATGGGGGTTAATAGGCAGCAAGGCTCCCGACACGGAGGTTCGCGATTCGATCGCTCCATCGCTTGGATGGTTCGAATTCGCGGGGCGGTCGCGTGTCGGGGGCGATCGATTCCCTCCGCAACGACATCGAGGACCATTCCATGGCCATCAACGGAACCCTTCTCCAAGCCTTCCATTGGTATTCCAACGGCGACGGCTCGTTCTGGCGCACGCTCGCCGCGCGTTCGGCCCAGCTGGGCGACCTTGGGGTCACTGCCTATTGGCTGCCGCCTGCGTTCAAGGCCGCAGGCGGCACCTGGGACGTCGGCTACGGCATCTACGACCTCTACGATCTGGGCGAATTCGACCAGAAGGGGACCGTGCGGACCAAGTACGGCACCAAGGACGAATACCTCCAGCTGGTCCAGGCGGCCCATGCCGCGGGCATCCAGGTCTACGCCGACGTGGTGTTCAACCACAAGGCCGGGGCCGACGCCACCGAGTGGGTCAAGGCGCTGGAGGTGGCCTCCGACAACCGCAATTTCGTGATCACCGACGAACGTTGGATCCGTGCCTGGACCGTCTTCGATTTTCCCGGTCGCGCCGGGAAGCATTCCGGGTTCAAGTGGAACTGGAGCCACTTCGACGGCGTCGACTGGGACCAGTACCGCGAGCGGAGCGCCATCTACAAGTTCCTGGCCCGCGGCAAGGATTGGGAGAAGATGGTCTCGGGCGGCAACGGCAACTACGACTACCTCATGTATTCCGACCTGGACATGAACGACGCCGACGTCCGCACCGAACTTTCGCGGTGGGCCGAATGGTTCCTGGACTTCACGGGGGTGGACGGATTCCGTCTGGACGCGGTCAAGCACATCCAGTATTCGTTCTTCCGCGACTGGCTGGGGTACCTGCGCAAGGCCACCGGCAAGCCGCTGTTCACGGTGGGCGAATACTGGGAGCCCTACGACGTGCAGGCGCTCCACGGCTACATCGCCGCGACGGGCGGCGCGGTCGTCCTGTTCGACGCCCCGCTGCACCGCAACTTCCACGAGGCGTCGCGCGCGGGCGGCCAATACGACATGCGGCGGATCCTGGACAACACGCTGATGAGGGACCAGCCGGCCCTGGCCGTGACGCTGGTCGACAACCACGACACCCAGCCCCTGCAGGCGCTGGAATCGTGGGTCGATTTCTGGTTCCGCCCCTTGGCCTACGCGATCATCCTGCTGCGGGCGGAGGGGTATCCGTGCGTGTTCGAGCCCGACCTGGACGGGGCGTCGTATTCCGACAAGGGCCACGACGTCGTGCTCGCCCCGGTGCCGGGACTGCGCGAGATGCTGGGAGCCCGCCGCGATCTGGCCTACGGCGCGCAGCGCGACTGGATGGACCACTGGAACCTGGTCGGCTGGACGCGCGAAGGCGACGACGAACACCCTGGATCGGGGCTGGCGGTCCTCATGTCCGACAGCCACGGCGGGAGCAAGTGGATGGAGATCGGACGTCGGCACGCCGGGACGGAATTCGTCGACCTGCTGGGGCGCAGCCACGGGTCGGTCTGGATCAACGGCGACGGCTGGGGCGAGTTCCGCTGCGAAGGCGGAAGCGTCTCGGTCTGGGGCAGGAAAAAGTAGGGGAGGCGCGCGACGGACCACCGGCGGATTCCGGATTCCGTCGGCGTCCGTCGCGTCAGTCCCGTTTCCTGCCGTCCATGGTGGAGAGGGCCGCCAGCGCCTCGTGGGTGCCGAACGCTCCCGCGAGCCGGCCGCTTCGATCGATCACGGGAAGCCAACGATGCCTTTCCTGCGCCATGAGGGAAAGCGCCGGCAAGGCGAGATCGTCCTCGCGCAGTCGCGCGGACGTCTGGATGCATTCGCCCGCCTTGCCTCGGTGCGAGGCGATGTCGCGATGCGGCTGGAGCAGACCAAGGAGGGTCCCGTCGCGATCGAGCACGGCGCAAGGGGTGGCGGGGTCCAGTTCCACCAGATCCTGGATCGAGGCGTCGGTCTGGACGGTCGGGATGTCGCGTCGGCACAGCGCGCCGACCGTCGGCCATTTGTCCTTCGTGTCGGGGTGGGGCTCGATCCCGTCCTGGAGCAGCAAGGCTTCGTAGATCGGCACGGGATTCATTCGCTTGGAGATCAGGAAGGCGGCCATGTTGGCCAGCATCAGGGGCAGGATCAGGCCGTAGTTTCCCGTCAGCTCGAAGATGATCAGGACGGATGTGATGGGGGCGCGGATGACCGCGGCGAAGAACGTTCCCATTCCCACGAGGGCGAAGGCTCCGATGGGCGTGGTGTCGGCCCACGGAAACCCGCGTTGCAGCCATCCGACGGCGCCTCCCAGGAGGCTTCCGATCGCGAGCACCGGGGAAAAGATCCCCCCGACGCCTCCGCTGGAATAGCTCGCCAGGGTCGCCAGGAATTTCAGGGGGAGCAATCCTGCCGATTGGGTGAAGTTCAAGGTTTCGTTGAGGCTGCCATCCAGAAGCGCGTACCCCGGTCCCGCGATGCCTTCCGATCCGAGAAGCTTCCATGCCAGCAGAGCTGCGAAGCCGGAGAAGACGCCTCCCAGCGCCATGCGGAAGGGGCTTGTGAAACGGGTCAGCCCCCGGATCCAGGAGCGAAGGGAAAGCAGTCCCCGGTGGAACAGGACGCCCAGCAGGCCGCCGAGGATCCCCAGCACCAGGAACGACGGCAGGGAGGCGAGGCTGTCGAAGCTCCAGGGGGGCACGTGGAACAATGGTTGTCCGCCGAGCAGGAGTTTCTCCTCGATGGCGGCGATCGCCGCCGCGACGACAAGTCCTGTCATGGCTGTCGAGGTCGAGGAGCCCATGAACTCCTCCATGACGAAGGTCACCGCCGCCACGGGGGTGTTGAACGCCGCGGCGATCCCCGCGGCCGACGCCACGGGGAGGAATCGGGTCAACATGCCCTTGGGGAGGGCGAACACCCTGAGCATCCGCGGCACCATCGAAGCGCAGATCTGGACCGTCGGACCTTCGCGGCCGAGCGATCCGCCTCCGGCGATCTGTATGACGCTCAGCACCAGCTTCATGGCCCCGACCCTCAGGCCGAACACGGGAATCCGGTCGGCCATCAGCGCCTTCACCTGGGGGATCCCGGAACCTGCGGCCGGAAGCCGCGAGCGCACCAGCACGACCCCGGCGATCCAGGCCGCGATCCCGGGGAGGACGACGATGCCCAACATGCGCGCCGCCGCGGGAAGCGATGCCAGGAATTGGGCGACCCGGTTGGTGCTCCACTGCAGGGAGCCGTGGAACGCGACCGCCACCAGTCCGCACAAGGCGCCCATGGCCAGGGTCGCGGCGAAGACCCGCGATGTTTCGTTGGGGAGGATGCGCAGAAGCACCTGGATCTTCCACAGCGTGGAAAGTTCCGAAGCGATCCGTCGGCTGTTGCCAAGCAGCGCCAATCGGAGCAGACGTCCGATCCCTCTTGGAAATCTTCTTGTCACCACGACCTCGAAGTCGGAGTTGGAATCGAGAGGCGACGACTGGTCCAGCCGATCACGCCAAGCGATCCGGAATCCAAAAATGCATTCTGGATCGCGACGAGCCAGGTGGTTGTTCCTCGCGGCGAGGTCTTGGCCGGATTCCGTCGGCGTCCGTCGCAGGATCTATGTTTGGCCGGTTGTCGTGCGCGGTGCGCCTGCTGGAGTGTCGCGCGAACGTCGTTCTCACCCATCGAAGGAGCCTCCGGCCATGCGTTTGCCCGTTCGTGTTTCGTGTCTGGCGACGATCTTCCTGCTCTCCGCGTGCCGCACCGAGATCGCGGAGCCGGAACTGGGTTCCGGTGCGCGTCCGATCTCGCCGGAGCTGCGGGCATCCTGCCCCGCCGACGCCTCCGGGCGGCGATCGGCGGAAGACGCCGAGGTGGTCTCGAATCCGACCTTCGTCTTCGTGTCTTCCATCCACGACACCACGGGCAAGCTGGTCCGCACGAGCGTCGACACGGGGATCGTCGACACCGCCGCCTTCAGGAAAGGCCTGCTGTTCCCCGCCGGCGTGGCCACCGGCAAGCATTTCCTGTTCTACCAGATCCGCGACACGACAAAAGCCGTCCTGCGCGAGGACAGCCTCTGCTTCTTCGTCAAGGATTGACGCGACCGCTCCCGGATCGAAGCCTTCGGAGCGATTCCGGAACGGTGGCGGCTGTCGGGCGCCGCCTAGAGTTTTTCGGCGAAGCGTCCTGCACCGATGGGGATGTGCCAATCGAATTTGAGCGCCAGATCGTGGAGCTGAATCGAATGGCGATAGGAATACTTCCATCCTCCGTATCCGGTTTCGGTTCTTTTGGCGATGACGATCTTTCCAAGGGTGCGGGCGTAGTTCAGCGAGAAGCCGCCGATGTGGTCGTCGAGCGGGAAGAGATACCCGATCATGCCGTGCAGGCTGGGGGCCGTGCCACCGCCTTCGCCCGAGATCGCTTTGGTGAACCCCAAGCCCATTCCGATCCTGAATCGGGACCGTGATCCGACCCGGAGATTCGGCCCCACCATGCAGCGAAACCGAAGAATCGAGAGATCGTAGTCGTAATAGCCCACCTTGGGCGAGTATCCCAGCTGGGCATCCAGGAAGATGGAGCGAGCAGGAGGTGCGGATACGATGCCTCCCGAAAACTCGTAGCCCTTGAGGGGGTTGTCCACGTCGATGTCGCCATCCTCGTCCATCGCCCCGCCATAGGTCGCCCCGACGCCAAGCTGAATCGCAAAGCCGGGATTGGAGTCGGCGGGAGGGACGGAAAGCTCAGCCCTTGATTCCGACGGGAGGAAGCAGAGCAGGGTTGCGAGCGCATTCGGAAGGAACATGGATCAGGCCCGATGAAATGATGTTGGGAGCGGTGATGAAGGCGATTTTGCCATTTAGCATTTTCGATCCCCGCGCAAGAGGGGGAGGCGAGGATCGCTGCACGTCCGACGACCCATGCAGGGGCGATTCGCGAATCGCCCGGAACCGATTCCGTCCGACGTGCAGAAGCCGAGACGCGGGGGCAGGCTTGCCCCCGAACATCCGATCGAGAAATCGGCGGGGCACCCGCATGAGTGCGAATGCGCCGCGAGACAAATCCTGAGTAGCGAATCGGAGATGCAATGGAAGCGAGCCGAGGCCGACGGCGTACCCTTCGACGCCGCTCAGGGCATGGGCATCGGTACCCCGCGAGACAGAATCCTGAGGTATGGATCGTGGATGCAGCCGAAGTCCAATGGACCCGAAGGCGTACGCGTCGGTACGTCGAGGGTCCAGTGGGCGAGGATGCGCCGCGAGACGAACCTCAGGGCCAGAGGACGGGGATCAAGGAGACGTAGATCGCCGCGAAGATCGCCGAGGTGATCACGCCCGAGATGTTGGCCCCCAGCGCTTCCGGCAGGATGATGACGCCAGGTGCCGCCTTGGTCACTTCCTTCTGGGCCACCTTCGCGTTTGTGGGCACGCAGCTCACGGCCGCGATGCCGATCGCCGGGTTCACCTTGCCTCCGGAGATGAAGTACATCACGTAGCCCCCCAGGATGCCGCCGATTCCCGACAGGAGCAGGGCCAGGATTCCCAAGGCCAGCAGCAGCAGCACTTTGGGATTCAGGATCGTGTTGGCTTCGCAGAGGATTCCCAGCGTCAAGCCCAGGAACAGGGTGGCTCCGTAGAGGAACACGTTTTCCACCACGTTCCGGAAGGCTTCCAGGCCGCTTTCACGGATCGCGACCCCGAGGAACAGGGAAAAGATCAGCGGTGCGGCGACCGGGAACAGGAGGCTGAGCACGGTGGACGCGACCACCGCGAACGCCAGTTTCTGGTTGGAGGTGATCTTCTTGGCCCTGGGGTTCGGGCGCATCGGGATCGCCAGGAGCTTCTTGGGGATCAGGAACCGGATCAGGTAGGGGTATCCGCCGTAGGTCAGGCCCAGGTACAGGTAGGCCACCACGCAGATGGGCACGAAGATGTCCTTGGCCAGCATGAGCGAAGTGAAGAGCACCATGGGACCGTCGGCTCCGCCCACCATCGCGATGGCGGCGGCTTCGCCGGGCTTGAGGCCGAGGGCCACGCCGATGGGCAGGACAAGAACCGTCCCGAGTTCCGCGAAGAGCGCCAGGAGCATGGACTGGAACGGGCGGGCGATCAGGTAGCCCACGTCGAGCAGGCATCCGATGCCCATGAAGACGAAGCAGGCGATCAGGCCGTTGGAGAAGGTGAAGGTGTAGATGGGCTGGAGCCAATCGACCTGCAGGATGTAGAAGAGGTTCTCGCTCTGCTGCACCAGCGGCGCGACGTGGAGCGTGCCTTGGATGCGGGCGGTGTCGGCGACCGCGGCCATTCCGGGAGCCACCGCGGAATGCGCCTGGCGGACCATGGCCGAGTTGGGGGAATCCAGCACGGCGGCGGAAGTCATGGGGTCCAGCAGCATCACGCCGGCGTTCACTGTGGCCATCGCCAGGCCCATGGGGATCATGAGCAGCGGCTCGAGCGTGCCCTTCTTGCCCAGGTAGACCAGCAGGAACCCCAGCAGGATCAGGAACACGCGGGCGAAGGCCATTCCGGGGCTTCCGGTGAACAGGGTGACCACGCCCTGGAACATCTGCGGGATGGCGGCGAGAAGATCGACGACGTTCATTTCGCGCCGTCCTTGCCGTTCGATTCGAGCTTGCCCAGGAACGAGGCGAGCCCCGCGATCATGGCGGCGACGCCCATGGCGATGACGCCCGCAAGGAGATAGAAGATGACGCTGGGGAGCAGTGTCTGTTGCCAGGTTACCATGAAGGATTCTTTGTGTTTGTGGTGTGCTTCGCGGAAAGGATCAGAGAGCCGACCCCGGCTTGCGATAGAAGTGCATCTTGCCGACGCGGGGCCAGTGCTTGTGGCCTCCCGGTTCGGGGAGCTCGACGATCGAAGTCAGGTAGATGTCGTCGGAGTCCAGCGCCTCCATGGCGGCGGCGGTCAGGACGGCGATCAGGCGAAGCGCATCGGAGCCGTCGGTCGACGGCTTCGGAGTCGGTGGGGCGAGGTCGGGGATGTTCCTGGCCGCGACCATCCCCATCACGCGGATGGCGGCAATCAGCAGCGTCGTCAAGGCGGCGGTGGAAAGAAGAACCTGGAATGAACTACCCGCATCCATGGGACGTTGACCCTCATGGCGGAGCTGGAAATGGGATCGACCATCGGTCCCTGCTCCGTCGATACTCCACTAAGATGAGCTAATCGGACCTGAATATCCATTGAATTTTCGGGAATTTTGCTCGGGAAGTCCAAGTTTTTCGTTCTCTGATGAGAATTTGTCTCATGCGCCGCGGTCGATGGGACTCGTGCGCTTTTTTCGCGAAGGAGAGTGACACTTTTCGGTTCGCCAGGTGTTCAATACGTCAGAATCTCGGCTGACAATTGTCAGCCTTTCCCACACCTCCGACGGATCACAATTCCAATGCCACAACTCCTACGCTTCGCCATCCTGGCCAGCGGTGTCGCGTCGTTCGCGGGTTCGACAGAGCTCGAGAGCGCCGCGCCATCCATCCTGCCGACCGCGGGTGCCGCCTTGCGCCATCTGGTCGTTCGTTCCAGCGCCCCTTCCGGGTACGACGTCCTGTTCGACGGGCGTGCGGTGGCGGTGGACGATTCCGGTCGGTTTGCCGCCGAGGCCTTGGTGGACAGCGCCGTCCATGCCCGGGGTTGGGTGCCTCTGTGCTTGCGCGGCCCGTCGGGCGACACGGTCTGCGTGCCGGTCGAGCCGAAGGGGTTCGACACGCTGGATCTGGCTCCTCTGCGGGTCCAGGTCGATTCGGTCGCCCTGCCGGCACCCGATCCCGTGGTTGCGGATTCCGTCCAGGCGCCGGATTCGCTCGATCCGGTCCCTGTCCAGGGAGGCGTTCTGCTGCAGCACAGCGCCGCCGGTTCCACCGTGACGGTCAAGGGGCGCAGACGTCCGCGCCAAGGCGGCCAGGAACGCGTGGCGGTGCAGTCCATCCTGCGTCGTCCGGCGTTGGGCGAGCCCGACGTGATGCGCGCCGTGCAGGCGCTGCCGGGCGTGGCGCAGTCGTCGGATTTTTCCACCAAGATCTACGTGAGAGGATCGGCCTCCGACCAGAACCTGATCCTGTGGGACGGAGCGGTGGTCTATTCGCCGGCGCACTTCATGGGGTTGTTCAGCACCTTCCTGGCCGACGCCACGGGCGGCGTGGAATTCCACAAGGGCGGGTTCGACCCGCGCTACGGGAACCGCCTGTCTTCGGTCCTGCGGGTGGATCCCCGCATCGGCGGAACCGGGTTCCCCGATTCCCTTCGCTGGCTGGAAGGCAGGATCGACGGTTGGACCCGAGGCGACAGCGCCGACACGACCGACAGATTCCGGTTGCACGGGACTTCGCGGATCACCACCGCGTCGGGGAGCCTGGCGCTGGAAGGGCGCAAGTCGGGGTGGTCGTGGTCCGTCGCCGCCCGCCGGACCTGGATCGACCAGGCGTTGGAACTGGCGCGCGACCTCGATTGGATGACCTTCGACATCGACTACGTGTTCCACGACGTGCAGGGCAACGTGACCCGCAGCTGGGGCGAGGATTCGCTGCGGGTTTCGGTCTACGAAGGCCGCGATCGTCTGGCCATGGGGCCGATCTCGTTCGAGTGGGGGAATTTCGTGGTGCCGGTGACGGCCCACAAGAGCCTTGGCGCCGATTTCTGGTGGTGCCCGACGTTTTCCGTCAGTCGGTTCGACCAGAAGATCGAGATCGAAGGGATCCAATCCCTCGAGAACGCCTTCGACAGCTGGAAGCTCGGGCAGGAGGTGGGATGGTCGCCCAAGGGGAGGGTTTCGGTGCGGCTGGGCCACGACCACGAACACCAGGAGTTCCTCTACCTGAACGACGATCTGGTGCGCTCCGACAGGCGCGGCGACACCGCGTCGGCCTGGCTGCACGCGGGATGGATGCAGGGTTCGTGGGAGCATCCGGCGGGGTGGGGTGTCCGCGGCGGCGTCCGCTCGAGCTGGTACGACGGGCTCGACGAGGCGGCGTTCGAACCTCGGGCCACCGTCTGGTGGAGGCCGTCGGCCGATTGGAGGCTGGAACTGCACGAAGGCAGGTACGCGCAGTTCCTGACCAGTCTGCACGACCTCAACAGCGAGGAGATGACGGACATCTGGTACGCCTACCAGAAGCCCATGGAGCCATCCACCCAGTGGACCACCGCCTTCTCCGCGGAACGCGTGCGGTTGCCGGGCGGGTTCGCGGTGCGGGGCGAGGGCTACTACAAGGACATTTCCCGTCTTCCGCAGCTGGTGGACGGCGATCCCGACAAGGTGGCCAATCCGACCCGCCCCGACGGGAACAAGATCACCCGGTCCGTCGCCGATTTCGACGGCTGGGCCATGGGCGGCGAGCTAGCCGTTTCGCGCGACGAAGGCGCGATCACCGGGACCGCGAGCTACGGGTGGTCGAAATCCGTCCTGAAGCAGACCGCCGACCCGGTGGCCGAGGGAAGTACGCCGATCCCCGCCTTCGCGCCGGCCTGGGACCAGAGGCACACCTTCAAGGGGGATCTCGCCATGACCTGGGTCGGCGACGAGGACAAGGCGTTCTGGACCGCTTCTCGCAAAGGACGGTTCTTCCGGTCCAGCCTTTCGCTCCAGTACCGATCGGGGCACCCAAGGACGGATCCCGCCGGCTATTGGGATGTGCACGAGCCGCTGCAGGGTGTGGACGGCGGCCAGAGTTCCCACGACGGGACGGTCCATCCGATCGGCAACACGCTGGTCCAGGCGGGGGCGTTCAACCAGTCCAGGGAAGCCGACTATTTCAGGCTGGACGTGACGCCGGTGGATTTCGGGCGCGAAGGTTCGTGGCGGCTCCACTGGAGCGTGCTCAACGCCACCGACCACGAGAACGTCTTCCAGACCCTTTGGCTCACCAACGGCCCGGTGCCCTACCGGGAAACCACCTACCAGTTCCCCCGCCTGGCGTTCTTCGTGGGCTGGGAAAAGGAATTCTGACCGATGACCAGGAACAAACTCTCTTCTCTTTTCGTCGGCGCCCTGGGCCTGGCGGCCTGCGACGGCCCGTGGAACCTGGAACCGGAACCGCCCGCCCCGTTGGTCCTGCGGGTTTCGGCGATGCCCGTCGCGGGGCGTCCGTTCGACACCATCTGGGTGGAGCGGATCCAGCCCATGGGTCTGGCCGAACGCGGCATCGATTTCGTGAAGGCCGGTTCGTGGCTGCGCGTCCTGCGCGTGGACGGAAACCGTCACGACACGGTGGAATACGTCCGGAGTCCCGCGACCCCCAGGGCCTGGATCCCGGTGTCGCCCGACACCGTGCCCTACGGCGCGACGTTGCGGCTGGAGGCGCACGTGGTGTGGAATTCGGCGGACGATTTCCCGTCGGGCGACCGGACGACGGAAAGCGACATCCGCGGCGAAACCACCCTGCCTCGGTTCTACCGGATGGACAAGGGGATGCTGGCGCCGTTGGACATGCTGTTCCGGACGCTTTCCGTCGCCGATCGCCCCGGAACCGCGGCCGGGCTCCTGGCCGCCCTGGAGGCGGAGGACGCCGCGGGCGTCGCGCGGCTGGGCGTGACCGAGGCCACCTGCGACAGCTTCCTGCAGGGGCGGTTCGTGCTGAGGCCGTTGCGCAGCGGCGATTCGGCCTGGGCGATCATGGACGACGAGATGGTCGACGGACCGATGGGCGATCGCGTGAAGCGCTCGTTGCGGCCGATCGTCCTGGCGCAGGAGGTCGACCACGAGCGCTGGGGTGGACTGGTGACCTCGATCGGGTTCGATCCCGCCCGGGCCAGGATCCTGGGGCCGATCGAGCGGTTGGGCTTCCAGATCCGAGGCGACTGGACCGTGGGCTACGACGATTCGGTCGCGATGTTCCAGCCCGGGAACAGCCGCATGCTTTCGGTGGACGATCCCGAACAAGGGACGATGATGGGATATCCCGACACGATGCAGCTGCCGCAGATGGTGTTGTCGTTCACCGGGCGCAACGTGCTCCGCGCGCTGGCGGTGGAGCGCACCTACGCGATCCACCACCGGACCATGATGGAGAACTCGTCGGGAGCCTGGAACTACACGTCCTTGCGGGGCGCGCAGGGGTATTTCGCGGGTGCCGCCCCGGAAAGCCTGGAAGTGTTCGTGAGGGCCGCGCGCGACACCTTCCCCGTCGCGTCGCTGCGAAGGACATGGTGCCGGGAATTGTCGTCCACTCCGGCCAGGGAGCGGGCCACCTGGACCTCCACGGTGGACTGCTCCGGGAACTGATCTACCTGCGCAGCCTCGCCAGGATCGCCGATCCACCCAGGAACAGGGCCAGGGCGATGGATCCCCCGACGATTCCCGTCGCGCCGTTCACGAGGTTCTGCACGAGGCCGGGGAGGGTCTCGTTCCAGTGGTGCAGCGGGGCGATGCCGTGGGCGAGGATGCCGCCTCCCACCAGGAACATGGCCGCCGTCCCGACCACCGAGAGGGTCTTCATCAGGAGCGGAGCCCCGCGCAGGAGCCCGGCGCCCAGCGCGCGCACGGCCCGGGTGGCCGCGGATCCGCCTTGGCGGGCATGCAGCCACAGTCCGGCGTCGTCGAGCTTCACGATCCCGGCCACGAACCCGTAGACCCCCACCGTCATGAGCAGCGCGATGCCCGCGAGCACGGCGAGCTGCGTCTGGAACGGTTTGTCGGCCACCGTGCCCAGGGCGATCACGATGATTTCCGCCGACAGGACAAAATCCGTTCGGATCGCGCCTTTGATCTTCTCCTTCTCGAACTGGACCAGGTCGACCGCCGGGTCGGAGAGCGCCTGCGAGAGCTCTTCGCGGCGGGCGTGTTCTTCCTTGCCGTGGGCGAACTTGTGGTGGAGCTTTTCCACTCCTTCGAAGCACAGGTACAGTCCGCCCACCATCAGAAGCGGGGTCACCAGCCACGGCGCCAGCGCGCTGATGGCCAGGGCCGCCGGGACCAGGATGGCTTTGTTCACCAGGGAGCCCTTGGCCACGGCCCACACCACGGGGATCTCGCGGTCGCTGGCCACGCCGGCCACCTGCTGCGCGTTCAACGCGAGGTCGTCGCCCAGGACCCCGGCGGTCTTCTTGGCGGCGACCTTGGTCAGGATGGCCACGTCGTCGAGCACGCTGGCGATGTCGTCGAGAAGTGCGAAGAGGCTGGAGCCGGCCATGGATGCTTTCCTGGAGTTGCTGGATGGACGTCGCGAGGGCGACAAGATGCGAAATGGTCGCCATCGCGGGCAATCCGGGGTTTCTGGGGCGCCGCGCCACAAGCGCGCACGGTCCGAACGCGGATTGCGAACCTCTGCGAACGGAAAGCCGGCTCGAAGGCGTCGGGGCGACGGATCGGCGTGGAATCAGGGCAGGGGGCGGGTTACGTTCAAGCGGTACCTGGACCACTCACCACCCGGTATCATTGGAGGCAACCCATGAAACACTCCCATCTCCTGCTGACGACACTTGCAGCCACCCTCTTCGGATTGGCCGGATGCGATCGCTCCTCGTCCACCGCGGTTTCCGAAGCCGACGATGCCGCCGCCCGCGCTTTCGCCGCGCAGGAAGCCTTCAACACCCAGACCGACACGGTCTGGGAATCCCGCGAGACGGCATTCGGCTACGACGCTGGAAACTCCACCTGCTTCAGCGAGATCAGTGGCACCCCGCGTTGGGGCTGGTCCATCGGGCCTCTGACCGAAGGCGTGGACACCTTCGACATCATCGCCGGTGCGGGCCGTTGCGACACCGCCAAGGGAACCAAGGTGGGCTACGGAATCGTTTCCTACGAAGGCGGCGTCGCCCAGGTTTCGTTCCACGCCTACCCTGGACAGGCCTTCTTCGAGGCCCACTTGTACGTGGGGTCCGACAAGCTTCCTCGCGGAGCCAAGGGCAAGTACACCGTGGCTCCGGGGCAGTTTCCCCACAAGCGCGGTCTGGACAATGTCACGAGCGATTCGTTCACGGTCACGGGTTTGACCGGCAACCCCTACCTGGTGCTTCACCTGGTTTCGGGTCCCAGCGGCTCGGGCGTCTCGACGGAGCCGGATGATTCCGACAAGACCGAGGAAGGCGACCTTCCCGGCGACAAGGGATCGGACGACGACAAGGACTCCGGCGACGCGGACGGCGGCAAGGATTCCACGGGCACCGACGGTGGTTCTTCCAGCGATCCGTTCAACGGACTGGATTGATCGATTCCGGCCACCTCGGTGGCGCAGGCGGCTTGATTGACTCGAAGGGGAGCGGCGCTCGTGCGCCGTTCCCTTGTTGTTTGATCTACCTTCGGGAGCCTATGAAGATCGGTCCCAAAGCGGTTCTGGTGGTTTGCGTCGTGGCGTTGGTCGCGGTGGGGGCCTGGGCGCGCGCCGCGTATGTGCAACCTTGGATCCAGGACCGGTCGGCGGTCCGGATCGCCGACAAGCTGGAACGGGATTCCCTGCTGCGCGAAGGCGACATCCTCTTCCAGACCAGCCGCTCGCGCCAGAGCCGGGCGGTGCAGGACGCCACGCGGTCGGAGTGGAGCCATTGCGGGATCGTGGTGCGCCGCGACGGCGAATGGATGGTCTACGAAGCCGTCCAGCCGGTGAAGACCACCCCCTTGGCCGAATGGCTCGCCCGCGGCAAGGAAAACCGGTTCGCGCTCAAGCGGATCAAGGAATCCGTCCGGAAATTGTCTCCCGAAGACCTGGCCCGCATGGAATCGGAAGGGAAACGGTTCGCCGGCAAGCCCTACGACACGCTGTTCGGGTGGGGCGACGACCGCATCTACTGCTCCGAGTTGATCTGGAAGATCTACCACCGCGCCCTGGGCGTGGAGGTCGGCGCCGTGCAGAAACTGGCCCAATTCGACCTGGACGCCCCGTCGGTGAAGGCGCTCATGGCCAAGCGCTACGGAAAGAACGTGCCGCTGGAAGACAGCGTCGTGTCGCCGGTGTCCATCTACCGCTCGCCGAACCTGGAGACGGTGGTGGAGTCGCCGTAGCCGCGCAAGGCGAGGTCGGCTCCGAGCGGCTACCTTTGCGATCCTGAATCCCAATACCAGAGATCGCCGATCGGAGACGATGATGAGCCAGCCCGAACAGCCCAATGCCCCCGAACTCTCGCCGCGCCAGAAGGAGATCTCGGCTCTCCTGGAAGCGGGGAAGCTCGTCGAGGGTCGCGATGCGCTGGTGGCGATGATCGAGGAGGAAGGTGCCGCGACGCCGTTCGATCCCAACGTGGTGGGCGCGCGCGTCCTGTTGGCCAAGGTCCACGCCCTGCTCGGCGAGCCGAAGAAGGCCGAGGCCGCGCTGGTGCCGCTGCAGGCCATTCCCGAAGACGACCCGCAGCGCACGCCGGTTCTTGTCAACGCGCAGGGCCTGATCTCGGTGCTGTTCCGCAACCAGGGTCGATTGGAAGACGCCTTCGGGATGACCAACGGCATGCTCCAGTTCTTCGACCAGGCCGCCGGCGATCCGGTCAACCCCGATTCGTTCCGCGCCATCCTGCAACTGGCGCAGATCGCCCGCGAAGGCCAGCAGTTCCAGACCGCCCTGGATGTTTGCGCCAAAGGGATCGAGCGGTTCCAGGGCAAGGTCGGCGAGGCCCACGCCCATCTGGTGCTCCAGGCCGGCGCCGTGTTCCTGGCCGCCGAGCAGTACGACAACGCCCGCGAGCACTTCGAGGCGATCCTGAACCAGGTCCTGGCCCAGGGCGGCGAAAAGCACGAGCTGGCCGCGCGGGCCCACCACTTCCTGGCGCAGCTGGAACAGGAGCAGGACGCGGAAGAAAAGGCGATCGACCACATGGAGAAGTGCTTGCAGATCCTGTCGGAAGGCGGCGATCCCGAATTCGTGGTGGAAGTCCAGCACCAGCTGGTCCAGTGGCAGTTGGACGCCATGGACCCGAAGGTGGCCGCAGACGCGCTGGCCTCGCTCAGGACCCTGGCCACGCAGGTGCACGGCCCGCGTTCGCCTCGCGTCGCCGAAGTGCTTTCCACCATGGGTTACTTCCATCGCAAGCAGGGCGAAGGCGCGCTGGCCCGTTCCTGCTACGAGGAGGCCGCCGAGATCTGGAAATGCTGGCGAGCGGCCGACGACGCCAAGATCAAGGTGCTGGAATCGATCCTGGCCGACCTCCCCGCGTGAGCAAGGCCATCTTCGAAGACTTGGCGCGCACGCTCCCGGCGCCCGGCGCCAAGCGGATTTCGCTGCGGGTGGTGCCGCAGGCGGAACGTTCCATCCGCCAGGGCCATCCTTGGCTTTATTCCAACTCCATCGAGGAGCAGGGACACGAAGGCGCTCCGGGCGACTTCGGCGTGGTGTTCGACCGCAAACGCCGTTTTCTGGCGATCGGGTTGTACGACCCGACCTCGCCCATCCGGTTGCGGGTGCTGCACCACGGCGATCCGGTCAAGATCGACGACGCGTTCTTCGCCTCCAGGCTGGCCGCGGCCGCGGAAAAGCGCAAGGTCTTCGCCGATCCGGCCCGGCCCATCACCGACGGTTACCGTCTGGTCAACGGCGAATCCGACGGATTTCCGGGGCTGGTGGTGGACCGCTACGCCGACACCCTGGTGGCCAAGCTCTACACTCCGGCCTGGATTCCGCACCTGGCGTCGATCGTGGCGGGGCTGCGCGCGGTGCGTCCCCACGAACGCCTGGTGCTGCGCCTGAACCGCGCCATGCAGAAGACCCCCGAATTCCTGCACGGCCTGCAGGACGGGCAGATCCTGCACGGACGGGAATTGTCGGGGCCGGTGGTGTTCCACGAAAACGGCCTTCGGTTCGAGGCCGAGCCGGTGGTGGGGCAGAAGACGGGATTCTTCCTGGACCAGCGCGACAACCGCGCCAGGGTGGAAGCGATCTCCCGCGACCAGGACGTGCTCAACGTGTTCAGCTACACCGGCGGATTCACCGTGTACGCCGCCCGCGGAGGCGCGCTTTCCGTGACCAGCGTCGACATCTCGGCGCCCGCCATGGACGCCACCGACCGCAACCTGGCTCTGAACAAGTCCGATCGCAACGTGGCGCGCTGCCGCCACGATTCGGTGGTCCAGGACGCCTTCGCGGCCCTGGAAGAAATGGCCTCGCAGGAGCGGAGATTCGGGGTCGTGATCCTGGACCCGCCCATGTTCGCGCAATCGAGCGCACAGGTGGGGGCGGCGTTGTCGAACTACCAGCGGCTCACGCGGTTGGGATTGGAACTCCTGGAGCCGGGCGGGACCCTGGTGCAGGCGTCGTGCTCCAATCGAGTGCCTGCCGAGACGTTCTTCCAGGCGGTGGAGGACGCGGCCCGGGGGTTCCGGCGGCCGCTCACCGATATCCGCTGCACGGGGCACGCGGTGGATCATCCGGTGGCGTTCGAGGGCGGTAGCTACCTGAAGTGCATCTTCGCGAGGGCGTAGATCGGGCGAGCTTTCCTGTTGCTCCGTTGGGGCGACCGCACGGCGTTCAAGCTCCGGCGGTGCGCCGAAGGCGCAGGCACTTGCGGTGAGCGGCGCCGAACCGTGCCTCGCCCTGAAAGTCGGCTCTTTGAGCTTGCCACCCTGGCGGGTGGCGGGCTTTTCTGTTGCTCCGTGGGGGCGACCGCACGTCGTTCAAGCTCCGGCGGTGCGCCGAAGGCGCAGGCATGCCTCGCCCTGAAAGTCGGCTCTTTGAACTGCCACCCTGATCGGGTGGCGGGCTTTCCTGTTGCTCCGTTGGGGCGACCGCATG
>ENA-UPSM01002803-UPSM01002803.1-activated-sludge-metagenome-genome-assembly--contig:-NODE-2803-length-20571-cov-6.019010_pt1 | contig 20571 bp, 10 predicted proteins | sample MGYA00238181_ERZ773283 | MGnify/ENA primary metagenome ERZ773283 (study PRJEB29023, sample SAMN05720199) | activated sludge metagenome | isolation source: Anaerobic digester | place: Japan...
TCTGGCAGCTGTTCAGCCCGGTTCGGGGGTCCGGATATATGCCGTTCTTCACGAGCACGCTAAGAACAGTGGACGGCGCCGAGGTGTTGTGCCACTGTCGGGGCGTGTAGCTGGCGGTCGAAATCTGCGAGCCGTCCTCGGGAACAAGCACCGACGATTGCATCTGCCAGCCGTGCCGCAATAACCGGCGTTGCCCAGCCACGACAAGCGGCTCAACCACGGCGCGGGCGCAGAGAACCAGCGGGGAATCGCTCAAGGGCAGATTTTCGAACGTCGCCGTGCCGCCCGCGTCGCGAGGGGGAGGAACCTGGTAGACCCTGCCGTCCAAGAGGTCTACAAGGATGGCGTCCTCGAGCCGCTGGGCCTCGATACCGAGCGTGATCTTGCCCAACGAGAGTTCGGTCTGCATCGGCACGGCCAGCCAGTAAACCACCATCGGCGAGCCGGTCGCCTTTTCGCGGAGGGTGAATATGCTGACGCTATCCGCAGCCGTCTGGCCGAACGAGCCGCCGTCCACAACCTGGACAGTAACCGGGGCCGGGCTGGCTTCGAATCGGTCATCAATCAGACCGGCGAGGTTTCGATAAGCATGGGCGGCTGGTTTGGGGGTCCACGATTCGGCGGCGTACAGTCCCTTGCGGTTCACGCCCATTTTGCCCTTATCGGGCCCGCCCTCGAGCAAGCAGGGATAGTCGTTCAGCACGAAGTAGATCGAGGCTTGCGCGCCGAGCATGGCGTCGGAGAGCAGCCGCCTGAGCACCCATTTCGCGTGTTTCGTTTCGTCCCAAGGCCCGCCATACCCCCAGCCTCCCGTGTAGGCGCTGGAGGGAAATCCGCATTCGCTCTGCCAGAACACGGGGGATTTCCCATGCTCGCTGAGAAGCTTTTGAACGCTCGCGATCGACTTGTTCTGCTGCTCCGGCAATTCGCCATAAGGATGCACGGACCAATGGTCGAAGCTGTCCGCCCCGTCGCTGGCCAGAAACCCCTGCGCAAAATCCAACGGAACCATGGCGGTCGAGCCGGCGAGAATGACGGCCTCCGGGTCAACGCGCCGGATCACGGCGGCGGCTTCCGCGACGAGCCGCCCGTACTCCTGCACCGTGGTTTCCCTCATCCAGAAACCGCTGTAGTTTGGCTCATTCCAAATCTCCCAGACCTTCACGCGGTCGTGGTAGCGGTCGACCAATGCTTCGAGAAACCTGCGCCAGGCGTCGCGGACCCCGGGGTCGTCGAGCAGTTTGGCGGCATCGGCCAGCGGCCGCCCGTTCGGATCCGGCTCGAACGGCATGTAGAGCCGGTTCCCGCCGTAGACCTGGATCACGGGCGCGATCCTGCGCGCGGCCATGCCGGCGACGGCGTCATCGAAACAGTGGGCCGAGCTGTTCCAGTCGTACTTGCCCTTCTCGGTCTCGATACGGTCCCAGTCGGGACAGAGCAAGACCCATTTGGCGCCGAGCCAGGCCAGTTGTTCGAGCTGCTTTTCGACCGGCAGTTCGTGTTTGTCGGCAATCCAGTGGCACGAGACGCCCCACCGGGAGCCGTCGATCTGTTCAGAGCGGCGGGGTTGGAGCTTGCCGATGCACTCGAGCCCGCTTTGATGCGCCGGGCCCGCGACAGGCCCGTTCACCGCATGTTCCGGCTGCTGACCGTACGCGCTACCGGGCAATATGTTCGCGGCCAGGGTGAGCCAAACCAGTTGACCCAACGAGAGTGCGAGCCGGCGGCCCGCTCGCCGAATCAGCGGCTTGACGGTAACCGAGATGATGCGTTTCATAGGGCCCTATCCTCCCTCCTGCGAATGAACTGTTTTGCCGTATTCCCATCGCAGTGTTGCTCGCTGTAACAAGCCCTGTTCGACAGAGGCGCGAGGTCTAAGGACAGATCCTGGTGCTCGCGGTCATTCAAATCACTCCAACCACCATATGCCTGTTCCTCCTGTCGAATAGGAGATTGCCCTTGCGCAATACCGCCCATCGCTGCCAGCCCTTGACCAGGGTCAAGCGCGCAACCCGTCATCCAAGAGCCATCGGCTGCATCGGCCGTCATCACCGGGTATGCCTATGGTATAAGGGGTCTACGTATCGGATTCTCCATTGTTGACCAGCCAGAATTGAATGCCGGGGCAGTTTTGGAAGTCCCAGTTGAAACCTCCGGCCATCGAATCGGGCAGGGCTTTGCCCAAGTACGCCAGCGACAGTGTGCGAAACCACGTGGGAAACATGCCGCTGCCGTTGCTGCTGGATGAGAGCAAAGGATGACCGTAGGTGAACGTGGCGCCGCGGATGAACGAGAAACCGCCGTCTTCGTTCTGGTTCGACAACACGTGGGGTAAGGCCCGTTGCAGCGCCTGTTGGATTTCCTGTTTGCGGTAGTCAGCGAGAAAGGTCATGCGGGCCAGCGGGTCGATCGAGTCGATGTCCTCGCAGGCGCTGCTGCGCGGACCATGAACACCCCAGCCGAAACCGCCGGCGGGGTTCTCTGTTCGAAGCACGTGGTCGACGGCCCGCTCGGGATACGGAAGCGCTTTGCGGTCGTAGAAGAACAGCAGCCAGAAGTGGTAGGCCCCCTGGACGCCGCGTGAAAGCCCCTTGTTGTCGCTGGTGTCGAAGCTGCCCCAGAGGCCCGTCTCTGCCTTCACCTGATGGTGGGCGAGCCATTCGAGCATCGTGCGGACGGCATCAGCGGCGCGCGGCTCTTGCTGGAAATCGCGGGCGTATTGAAGCAGGGTGCCCACGTTGAGCACCTCGTTGCCCACCGTATCAGCATTTTGCTGCCATTCGCGGGCCTCAAGCCACGCCGTCATATGGTGCTCGTCGAAAAACGGTTCCAGCCAGCGGAACGGCTTCTGCGCCACGGTTCCCAGATACGTCAACGCGGCAACGACGTGACAACTCAGGTGGCGGCGTCCACACCACTCTGGATCGCCTTTGTACCAGCCTTCGCCGGCAATTCGCGGGTCGGCAAACAGCCCGTCCTCTTCCTGATGCGATTGGAGGTATTCCACCCACTCCCGGCGTTCGGCGTCCGTCAACGAACCAAGGTCGCGGTAGAGGCCCCGTGTCATTGCGGCGTAAGTGGAACTATAGAGCGTGGGCTCGGGCATCTCAGCCGCGTAGCGGTACCGCCCGTAGGGCTGGCCCTCGAACCGCATGTTCTCGATGTAGCGAAGAGTCCTGGCCCGGACATCTCGGAGCGCGCCGGCATCGGCGGCGCTGACTGCACGAAGGCCGCGGCTGGCGCCGAGTAACGCCAGCACGCATGCGGCCGCGTCTCGCAGGAAAATTCGCCTCCCCGAGCAGAGCCGCGGGGCGTTCCGTTTGTCATTCGCGTATTTCATGGCAATCTCCGAAGCGGTCATCCCGTCCGAACGCCAGAAATCAAACGAAGAACGGGACATAGGAGGCGCATATTTCCCATACGCCCGATGCTTGTCATACGTCCCACGGGTCTCGTTCGCTTCGGCCGGCACTCCCGCGCATGGCTACCCTGCGCAAACCTCCCGCAACGTCTCCAGCACAACCTCATGCACGTGGCCGTTCGACGCGCACACGCCGCGGTTGTTGGCGAGGGTGCGCCCCGCCGAGAAATCGAGCTTCTTCCCGTCGAGGTCCGTGATCCGTCCCCCGGCCTCTTCGGTGATCAATGCGCCGGCCGCCTGGTCCCAGATGCGTTCCCGGTAGTCGGGCTGTTTCTGGGTGAGCAGGCGCAGCAGCAATTCGGCATGGCCCGACGCCAACACCGCATACTTCGCCTGGCTGTCCATGCGTACGGGCGCTGCCGTGACGCCAACCGCCGCAGCCATGCGCTCGATGCGGCCCACGTTGGTGTGGCCTGTTTCAAACGAGCGCAGGATGCGCATCCGCGCCGTGTCCGCGGTTTCGGAAACGCGTAAGGGCTGCAACTCTCCCCCGTTATCGAGGGGCTGCCACCACGCCCCCTGGCCGCGCGCGGCGATCATGAGCGTTCCGCTGCCCCCGACATCCGGACGATGCGCCTCGCTCAGGTTGGGGCACCCGATCGCGCCGATCGCCACCTCGCCCCCTTCGAGCAACGCCATTCCGACCGCATACTGATCTCCGCGGAGAAATCCCTTCGTGCCATCTATGGGGTCGAGGGTCCAGAACCGCTCGCACGGCGCCGCGTTGCCGTGATCTATCCACGCGCACACAGTCTGCGGCGTGGCATTGGGGAAATGTCGCCCTACGTACTCGGCTACGCGGCGGCACGTCATGTCCGCTTCGGGCACGCGCAACTGGGTGGAATCCTCCTCGGCTACCAGGACTGCCTCCCGGAAGGCCGTCTCGAGCAGGCGCCCGATGAGCCCCTGCACCGCGAAATCGGCCACCGTGACGGGCGACCGGTCGTCCTTGGTCAAGGCCGGCTCAACCATTTCGCGCTCGACTTCGCGCGCCAACAACGCGCCGGACCGGACGGCCTCCATGGCAAACTGGATTTCTGGATTCGAAATGTCGATCATAGGGCAAGTTGTCCCTTCGTTTGTGTTCGCGGTTCGCGATAATACCACGCGCGGTTCCATGAACGCATGAAACAACGGGAACCCGCCTTTTGTTGTTTTCGCGGAAGCGCGCTTCCGAAGCGATTCCATCCGGGCGAGGGGGCGGACATGGCGGCGCAACTGTGCCCAAACCCCAGTTGCATAAACGATGTAGAGCAATCATATGATCACGAAGGCACAATCCGGAACCCTGAATTCCGCCGGGTGTGAGATTCGCACCGACGACTTGACGCGCATACTGTACGCGACCGATGCGTCTATTTATCAGATGCGCCCCGACGCCGTCGCGTTCCCGAAATCAGCCCAGGAAGCCGTTTCCGCAATCCAAGCGGCCGCCGAAGCCGGCGTGCCGGTCACGCCGCGCGGCGCGGGCACGGGGCTTGCCGGCGGCGCGGTGGGCGATGGGCTCATCGTGGATTTCGTCCGCCACAACCGCCGGATCTGGGACCTCGACCTCGAGAAGTGCACGGTCCGCGTGCAGGCCGGGGTGGTTCTCGATCAACTCAACGCGCTTCTCAAGCCCGCGGGTTACTGCTTCGGGCCGGACGTTGCCACAAGCCCCCGGGCCACCCTCGGCGGCATGATCGCCAACAATTCCTCGGGCGCCCGGGCGCCGGTTCACGGCACAACCGCCGAACACGTCGTTTCCCTCGAGGTGGTGCTTGCCGACGGCCGCGTCGCGACCATCGGCGCGGAGCATCCCGCATTGGCCGCCGAAAACGCGCGGGTCCGGGAGCTCGTCGAATACCACGCGGCCGAGATCGAACACTGGTTTCCCGACATTCTAGTCAAACGCTGGCCGGGCTACGGCCTTGACCGGTACCTGCGCGCTCCCGGCGATCTGTGCAAGATCGTCTCGGGCAGTGAAGGCACGCTCGCGGGCATCTTCTCCGCCGAGCTGCGGATTGTGCCCCTGCCGCCGGACATCACCGGCCTTGTTATCTTCTTCTTCGATTCCGTCGCGGAAGCCATGCAGGCCACGGTGGAATTCGCCGACCTCGACCCGTCCGCCATCGAGCACGCTGACCGTGTTCTCTTCGACCAAACCAGAGGCCAGCTCGCGTTCAAGTCGGCCCGCGGCCTCATGCGCCTCGACGAAGAGCCCTGCGAGGCGTTTTTGATCGTCGAGTTCCAGCGCGATGCCCCGGACCGCATCGCCGAAGCATCCCGCCGAAACGTCGGCAAACGCAGCTTGATCGTCACCGACCCCGCCCAAATGGAGATGGTCTGGAACATGCGCAAGGCCGGCCTGTCCCTGCTCACCGGACGCAAAGGGCCCGCCAAACCCGTTCCGGGCATCGAAGACGTCGCGGTCGAACCCAAACGCTTGCCCGCCTACGTGGACGAACTGCGAACGCTCATGGACGAGCTCGGCCTCTTCGGTTCGTTCTACGGCCACGCCGCGTCGGGACTTCTTCACGTGCGGCCGGTGCTCGATTTACGCAAGGCGGGCGACATCGCGAAATACCGTAAACTCGCGGAAGGCGCCTCCAGCCTCGCGCGCCGGTTCAACGCGTCGTTCGCCGGCGAACACGGCGTCGGCATCGCGCGTACCGAGTTCATGAAGGAGCAGGTAGGACCCGAACTGCTCGCGGTCATGGGCGAGATCAAGGAGCTCTTCGACCCACAGCGCATCCTCAATCCGGGCAAGATCATCGCCGGTGAGCACGGGTTCCGCATCGACACGAATCTGCGCATGGGCGATGGGTACGAGCTCACGCTGCCTTTTCCCGCCGTACTTGCGTTCGCCGACAAAGACGGGTCGTTCGCCGGAAACCTCGAACAGTGCAACGGGTGCGGCGGTTGCCGCAAAGACGCGCCGACCATGTGCCCGACCTACATCGCCGCCGGCGAAGAAATCATGTCGACTCGGGGCCGCGCCAACACCATACGCGCGGTGCTCGAACACCGTTTCGGCGACGCGGACCCGCTGGTGTGCGCGGAATTGGAGGAAGCCCTCGGCAACTGCCTCTCCTGCAAGGCGTGCAAGAAGGAATGTCCGTCGAACGTCGACATGGCCCTTTTGAAGGCCGAACTGCTCCATGCGCGGCACCAGCGGACCGGCGTTGGGCTTCGGGGCCGCATGGTGAGCTCCGTCGAGACCATGAACATCCTGGGCTGTCTTGTTCCCCGTCTCGCCAACGCCATGCTCGAGTGGAAATGGCTCCGCAAACTTATGGACAAGACCCTGGGATTCGCCGCGGAACGGCCCCTGCCGAAATTCGCGCTCCAGCGCTTCGACAGGTGGTTCGCGAACCACGAGCGTGCCGCAACGCCTCCGGCCACGCGGGGCCGCGTCGTCTTGTGGGACGACACGTTCGTCCGTTACAACGAGCCTCATATCGGTATTGCAGCGGTGACGGTGCTCGAAGCCGCCGGTTTCGAGGTCGTGCTGCCCAAAGGGCGGAAAGATTGCGGCCGCCCCGCCTTCAGCGTGGGGCGTCTCGACATGGCCAAGCGCCTGGGCACGCACAACGCCGCGCTCCTGCGCGAGCGCTATCCCGATGACCCCGTCGTGTTCCTCGAACCATCGTCGTTCGCCATGTTCAAACAGGATTACCGTGAGCTGGGCGTTCCTCACGCCAGCGAGGTGGCCCCGCACTGCTACCTCTTCGAGGAGTTCCTCTTCACTGTGCTCGAAGAGGCCCCGGAAGCCCTTTCCTGGCGCGGCGAACTCGGTGCGGTGGTCATCCACGCCCACTGTCACGCAAAGGCCCTCACCGATCCGGCCGTTCAACAGAAACTCGCCAGCAAGATCCCCGGCGCGCACGTGAACCTCCTTGATTCGGGGTGCTGCGGCATGGCCGGCCAGTTCGGCGCGTTGAGCGAGAAGTACAAACTTTCGCTCGAGGTGGCCGCGCCGCTGGTGCGGATGATCAACGAACGGCCCAAGGGCGCCTACGTCGTGGCGTCCGGCACCAGTTGCCGCCAGCAGATTGCGCACCTCACCGACGCCCGGCCCCTTCACATGGCCGAGCTCGTCGCCCTGGCGCTCAAGAAGTAACCGGCACGGGGTCCGTTACACAGCCTTTTGGGGGCCGTTGAACACGGTGGGCGAAACCTGCGCGGGCGGGCGGGCGCGCCCGTCGGATTCGCGCCGCGGGTGTGGTTGCGGCAACGGCCGCGCGAGGCCGCTTCAGTCCTTGGGGTCCTCAGGCCGCGTTTCCGGCTTGCTTCTGACCCAAATCGGGTAACACGAAGATTGGGGAAACTCACACAGAGGCACAAAGGACGCGGAGGAAATGGCGCCCGCGCCGAAGCGAAATCTGCTCAATGTCCCCGTTTATGATGCGGGAAATGCCGTCCCTCATCAAAGCCTCGCCGAAGTCGAGTAGACAGCCGAGTCTGATACCCGTCAACCGCGGATAGGTCAACACCTGCTTGTGGTGCGCGTTTGTGACCTTCTCCACGGATTTGAGTTCCACAAGAACGGTTATTCTCCACGACAGGGTCTGCACGAAACCCTTCGTCGAATTGGAGCCCGCGGAGCTCGATGGGGATGGGAACTTGCCGTGCCATGCGCAGACCCCGGGCCTCCAAATCGCGTGCAAGAACCGCTTCGTACACTGTTTCCAACAGCCCGGGACCCGTCTCACGATGAAGCGCCACCGCGCAATCCACAATGATGCTTCCTATCTCATTCTGTTTCGGAGGATTCAATCTTCGTGTTCCCTGTGTCTCCGTGTGAGTTCGTTCTTGTCTTTGTGGAGACAACAAGATCCCACCCGCGAGGGCTTCATTATCCGGCGATTAGAATTCTGACAGAGGCTTGGCGCGCCATGAGGAAATATGGCACACTATCCGAAGACAGCCACGACATTGAGGGATAGCGTATGCGTATGAAGCACCTGTTGATGTTGCTGGCGATGGTGCTCGCCACGCCAGCCATCGCCCAGGAAGCCGCCCCTGACCCGCTTATGGCCGCCGAGAACCAGATCGTCACAGCGTGGGAATCGCTGCAATCGGCGCGCGGCGTCCTGAATATCGCCGTTCAGTTGGACATTGCAGACATGGCGCTGCCCGTCCAGGCCTCGGGACCCTTCGCCTACAAGAAGCACGAAGGCAAACGGCTGTTCCGCGTGGACCTGGGCGGCGACATCACCGCGCCATCCGTCAGCCCGACCGCAGCGTTGCCCGTTGAGGCATTGGGTGTATTTGACGGGGCTGTCGCGAATGTCATGACCAACATGCTGTTTCAGAAAACCGTCATGCGTCACAAACCCGCCGAGAAGGACCTTGCCGTGGGCGGTGACGCCCTGTTCAAAGCCCTGCACGAGGACTGCGACGTGCGGCTGCTTGGCGACCGCGCTTTCAACGCCATTTCGTGTTACGTTATCGAGGCCGACGTCCGCACGCCCGGCGATGACGTCCTCGAGCCTGTAAAATGGAACCTGTGCTTTGCGAAAGATACGGGGTTGCCCGTGCTGGCACAGGCCTTTGACCGGCGCGGCCGCGTCATTTTCAAGTCGTTCATGACGGACATCGCGCTGAACCCCGCGCTGAACCTCGCGCAGTTCACGTTCGTCGCGCCTTCCGACGCTCGCATCGTCGAGGGCGACGACTTTTCGCAGCTCATACCCATACCACGGTGAGCGCGCGCCGCTCCTTCCGCAGGGCAGGGCGAGGCGCGCAACTTTGGCCTGGCGGCCCCGCATGCGAAGACCTGTTCCGGGCACGCACTGCTTTGCCGCTTCACATTGCGGTTTATCGGAAAGCCGGGAGTATGTGCGGGTATTTGCCTCTATTGGCTCTGGCGGGCCATGGCATGCGCACTTCGGGCAGGAGCAGGGGCGTGAAGGTGAGCCCGAAAAGCCCGTTACGCCCGATTGTGGGGCGGGTTCACGGATCCTGCACGGTTAAATCCGCTCGTTCGACTTTCCCCCTGTGCAAGCAGATATAATGCGGTGCTGACGACATGTCTTGGGCGTTTTCCGCAAGAAGGAAGGGGTTATCATGCTGTCTGTTGCCGTGCCTGCGCTTCTCACCTGCTTGGGGGCCTCGTTGTCCGATCCCATGTTTGACGCTGTTTCGGACCCGAAGCTGCTGCAATCATTTCGAGTCGAAGGTCTCAATAACGCCGCGTGCGGCACCGTGTACCCCGCGGGCTCGCTCGAGGACGGCGGCATGCCCCTGGGAGGCGTGGGAACGGGCTACCTGTGCCTGGACCCAGACGGACGCCTGGGAAAGAGCTCGATCTTCAACCGGTTTCCAGCGCCGCTCGTCATCGGACTGCCTTTCCTGAGCCTGTCCGTGGACGGGCAGGAACTGACCGTCGCCACGCCACGCGACGGCTCGGGCGACGCGAAAGCGGTCCACTACTTCGGCCATTTTCCCGTGGCCGACGCGCGGTTTGAATTTGATGCTCCGGTGTGCGTGGAGGTCCGTGCGTTCGGTCCGTTCTTACCGGGGGATGCGGTTGAATCCAACACCCCGGCGGCCTGTTTTGAGGCCTATGTAACCAATCTCGCCGACAGCGCGCACAATGCGACGGTGACGTTTTCGCCGCAAGGATTTCCCAAAGGCGACACGGCCCCCTTTTCGGAAGGAGGCTGGCAGGGCATCCAGGTAACGCACGCGCCCATCGAGCGGATGCCCGATTGGGTCCGCCACACGTACGCCGTAGCAGTCGAGAACGGCCTGGTGGAAACCGGAGAAGCAGGCGTTCGGGCGTCGGCGTCGTTCGAACTTGCCCCGGGCGAGCGCAAATGTGCCCGGTTCATCCTGTCGTGGAACCAGCCGTATTTGCGCGAAAGTTCGGGTCGCGTTGAGAAGCACATGTACTCGGAACGGTTTGCGGACGCGCGGGCCGTGGCCGCTCACGCCGCCGCGAATCATGCGGGTTGGCTGCGTCGCATATTCGCCTGTCAAGATGTCCTGTACGGGGCGGATTTGCCTCCCTGGCTCAAAGAGACGCTGGTCAACGCCCCATACGCCCTGACCAAGAACTCGCTATGGCTCGCCTCGACGCGCCCGGACGACTGGTGGGGCAACGAGGGGCTGTTTCTCGTCAACGAGAGTTTTTCGACGTGCTCGATCACGGAGACCATGCCGTGCCGCTTTTTCGGCCACTGGCCCGCGCTGTTCTTCTTCCCTGAACTGGAGCTGACGACACTCAAGGCGCTCCGCTATTTCCAGTTGCGGGGCGGGGAACCGCCATTTTGCCTGGGACTTGCTTTCGGAATACGAGACCCGAGGTACCACTGCCAGCACACCTGCGGGTCGGGCGAATATGCGCAGATGATTTACCGGTATTACCTGCGCACCGGGGACAGGGAGTTTCTCGCGGATTTCTGGGATTCCGCGCGCGACGCCATCGAATTCATGATGTCGCTGGACAAAGACGGCGACGGTCTGGTCGAGGACCATGCCCACGCCATCCAGGGCGAGTCGTTCCCCGCCAACAACCCTATGGACAACTGGCCCTGGTACGGCGCCAGCAGTTATACGGCCGGAAAGGGGCTCGCAACGTTGGTGTGCGGGATCAAGATGGCCGGGTTGGCGGGTGACCAGGAACAGGCCAGCAGGTGGAAAGCTCTTCTGGAGCAGGGGCAGAAGAGTTACGAAGAGAAACTGTGGACCGGCGACTACTACCGCACCTACAACGAGCCTGCCACAGGACGCCGCAACGACGCATGTCCCGCGATGCAGCTGAGCGGGATCTGGTGCACGCGTGTGCTTGGCCTGGCCGATGCGCTGCCCGAGGACCGCATAAGCGAGGCGCTGGATAGTATCGCCAAACTCAATATCCCGGCTTCACCCTACGGCATGGTCAACGCCGTGTTTCCGGACGGACGGCTGTGCGAGGAAGGCGCCGGGTCCGGCATCCCGGACACGTGCTGGTCGCGCGACATCTTCATACAATGCAACGCGACCGCTGCCATGGCGTTTCTATACCATGGCAGGAAGGCCGAAGGAGAGCAGGCTGCCAAGACGATGCTGGATACCGTGTTCCGCGGACCTCACGCCATGCCATGGGCGCAACCGTGCGGTATCAGCTCGAAGACCGGCGGGACCTGCCACGGCCATGATTACTACGACCACATGGTGGTCTGGAGCTATCCCCTGGCCTTTTCCGGTCAGGACATCGCCGGTGCCTGCGCGCCGGAAGGCCTTGTTGGCAAGGTTATCACGGCGGCGTCCCAATAGCTGTCGCTGGAGGGGGACAGTGGCGCCGTTGAAAGAGTCCGGAAGCGGGTTCTCTAACGCTCGACAGTCCCCGGCTGCTGCTTATTTCTCGCCCAGTTCCTTGACGTAGATGTTTCGAAACTGCACGAGGCTTGAGGCAGGGTTCCACTGGTCGTCTGCCTTGTTGTAGCCGCCGTGATGCTGGAGCGCGAGCGGGCCTTTCTCGGGCACGCCGGGCATCTGGGCGTTCTCGATGACCGTCTTTCCGTTCAACTCGACGGTCAGGCGGTCGCCTTTCATGGTGATCATGAAGGTGTTCCATTCGCCGATGGGCTTGTCGGCCTTCGTTTTAGGCGTCACGCCCGCGCGCACCTCGGGCGGCATCGTGTCGTCCATGCGGTAACCCCAGACCTCGCCCGAGCCGATTGGCCAGCACCAGATGTTGATCTGCGACTTGTCCGACCCGCGCAGGTAGATGCCGGAGTCGGCGTTGGGTGTCGGGGTGATGATGACCTTGCCGTTTTCGTCGGTCTTGAAGCTGCCGTCGGGCAACACTGTCGGCACAGGATATTCGCCCTTGGTGCCCTTGATGCGCCATTCGATGAAGAGCTGGAAGTCGCCGAAGGACTCTTTACACCACAGGGACTTGTCGCCCGGCAGATCGACGCGCGGGTTGCAGTCGATGACGCCGTCTTTCACCTGCCAAATCTCGGCCTGGCCCGATTTGTTCTCCCAGCCGTCGAGGTTCTGGCCGTTGAAGAGGGAGCGCCATCCCTCGCCTTCAGGCGGCGCGGCCTGCGCGCTCAGCGCGACGGCAACCAAGGCGGTTAACGCGATTCCAACGAGCTTTTTCATGGTCCCAGCTCCTTTATTCCGCTCGAACGCGGTTGACGGTTAACGGTTCCGGCTCTTTCTTGATGCGGCCGGCGACTGCGCGAATTTCCCCCCGTGTCAATGGTTTGGACAGGGCCTCCTCGGCGGCTCGTTTGGGTTTTCCGCAGCCCGTGCGCATTGTAGAACCGGTTCTCCCGCATTTCAACAGGTCGCGGCCGCCGAACAAGGCCGGCTGGACGGGAAGCAGACGGCGCTGCGAGACGAGACAAGCAGGTCCCGCAGCCCTGCATTGCCTACACGAGCCTGGCGAAGCCGCTGTGGGCCAAAGGACCTTTGAGGCGGCGGGCGACGGTGTTTTCCGCGAGAGCCGTGGCGAGCTCGGCGAACACGCCGTCCAACGCCTCCTCGAACTGTTCCACGATGGCCTCCGTATGCGCGAGAGTGACGTAGACGGCGGTCCCGGCAAGGAATCCGCGTTCGAGCATCAACTGGGTGTAGTACGTGCGCAGAGCGGTGGCGTCGGGATGGTCGAACGCGAAGTGCGACAGGCAGGGGTAGCCGTCGTCCACCTTGATGGGCACGCCGTGGGCTTGGGCGCGCCGCTGCCAGGCGGCTTTGACCAGACGCCCGATGCGGCCCGCGTGTTCCCAAACCCGTTCGCGCTCCATTTTGTCGAGCGTGGCGAGGGCAGCCGTGGGTCCGACGCCCTCGGTCCAGTAGCTGCTGCTGATGAAGGACTCGTGCGCGCCTTCCATGGCCTCCTTCGTGCCGATCACGGCCGCCATGGGGTGGCCGTTGCTGATGGTCTTGGCAAACAGGGCCATGTCGGGATTGACCCCCATCCGCAGATGGGACCCGCCGAAGTTGAGCCGCCACCCGATGGTGATCTCGTCGAAAATGAGGAGCGCGCCGTGTTTGTGGACGCCGTCGCGCACGGATTCGAGGAAACCCCGCTCGGGGTCGTGGTGGCGGCAGGGTTCCATGACGACTGCGGCGAGCTTGTCGCCGTACTGGTCCAGAACCGCATGAAATTCGTCGATATTGCCGTGACGGAAAGTGTGGACGGTGCCCCGGAGTTCCTTGGGCACGCCTTTGGGCTTGAGACCGGGCAGGAGATGGCCGTCGAGGGAGTCGTCGTCGCCCAGGTTCGCGGCGAGATACCAATCGTGCCAGCCGTGGTACCCGCAGATGGCCACGTGGCTGCGGCCCGTGGTCGCGCGGGCGATGCGGACGGCCACCGCCGCCGATTCGCCGCCGCACCGGGCGTAGCGCACCTGGTTTGCCCACGGGTGTATCGCGAACAGCCGGTCGGCCAGGGCGACTTCCTCGGGCGGGTTGAGGGTCGACCAGCTTCCCAGTGTCACGCGGCGGCGGACCGCCCGCGAGACGTCGGGGTCGGCGTACCCGAGCAGGCACGCGCCGATGCCGTGGATGGACATGTCGTAGTAGCGCCGGCCGTCGAGGTCCCAGATCTCGCAGCCCCGGGCCTCGCGGTAATACGCGGGCCATTGATTCGGCGCAAGCATCTCGGGCCGTTTGCTCAGAAGCTGCGTGCCGCCCGGAATGTGCTTTTTCGCGTAGTCGTACCGCTCCTGGGTCGCATTGGCCGTCGCGGGCAGCAGCCCGAGGAGTCGCGCCGCGTTGTCGTGGAACACGTCCTGGAGGTCGCAGGGGTCGAGTCCGAATTGGGCGGCGGCATCGGCCAGGGCGCGCAGCTCTTCGAGGCCGACCAGGGCCAATCGCGGCGCGAACATGGACGATGCGTCGATATGCTCGGGCCCGAGCCAGAAGAACCCGTCGCCGGCGGTCACGCAGCGTCCGCGCTGAAAACATACGGGGAAATCGCTGCCCCACATGAGTTTTCGCGGACCGAACGTCTCGAGGATTGCCAGCAGCGGCGTTGCTTCACACACGGCCGACGTGTCGAACCACACGTTCTCGAGGCCCCGCAGGCGGCCGATGGCGCGGACCGTGTTGGGCGCATGGAACCCCCGGGCAGCGTGGGCGAGCACGAGTTTCGCATTGGGATAAGCGCGGCAGTTTCGCAGGAGCGTCTCGAGGTTGGCGGGGTCGGAGAGCGCGCCGGGCATCACCAGATGCAGCATGAAGATGCCGCCGTGTTCGTGGCAGAGCCGCCAGACCCATTCGGGCACATACTCGTTGACGGCGGCGTTCGCCGTGTCTTCCCGCGCCGCGTAGCAGTGGTAGGGTTTGAAACCGATGATGCCCTTGTGGCCGAGCAGCGCCGCGCCGTCTTTCTCGGACATGGCGGGCGTCGCGATGACCAGCCCGCGCGACCCGGGCTGCGTGCTGACCTGCTCGACCAGGAACGCGTTGGCGGCGGCATTGTCGCATTGCCGCGCAACGTACGGGAAAAACAGCCCGCCCACGAGTTCCGCTCCGGGCAACAGCGCCCCCAACCGTTCGCGCCAGGTTTCCACCCGCACGGTGTCAGGGCCCTCGTGCGCGAGCGCGAGACTCGGCGCGTTGATGTCGCGAACGCGGTACAGGTGCGCGTGAACATCGAAGATCTTCGGCGGCAACAGTCCCGTCAGTTCCCCGGTCAAGGTCTTGTCATAATCGGTAATGGTCCAGTGCCCGGACATAGCGCGATTCCCTTATGGTTTCAGCAATTCAGGCAGACCCGCCCAGTATAGCGGGCGGAAGATCAAAGGGCCACATCATGGACACGCGGGAACGGGTCCATGGCGGAAGGCTACCTTTTGACACAGGCGGCGCGCGCCGATATGATCAGAAACAACGTATCGACGAGATGTGGGGGCCGCCATTGCGCCGCCGGAATTCAGGGGAGGAACGTAACATGAACCTGCTCATGTGGTTGTTCAATCTGCCGGGAATGCTTTTGAGCATGATTCTGTCGCCTCTGAATCTTCTGCTCGCGGCGATATACGGTCTCCTGTGGCCACGCGAGTGATGCCTGACCGGGGCGGACGCCTTCTCATCAGACAGAAACCACCGTCACCGCGTAGCTGAAGATGCGGTTTTCGGGTTTCAAACGTTTTCAGAAATGGCGTCTCCCCCGCACATGCGCCATTCTTTATGCTAAGCCCTCGGTGTAATCTCCGCCGGGGGCTTCATTCCATTCCGCGGAGTGCATAGCTTCAAGACAGTCAGGATACGTCTGGCCTCTGAAGCAGGGTTGAGGTTCAATTGCCTCGTCATCGTCGCCGCCGCCCCAACCGTTCACCAACCGTCCTCGTAGTCCCCGCCGTCGTCCCAGTCGTCGCCGCCGTCATCCCAGTCGTCGCCGCCGTCATCCCAGCCGTCGCCGCCGTCGTCCCAGCCATCGCCGCCGTCGTCCCAGCCGTCCCCACCGTCATCCCCCCAATCTCCTCCGTTGAGATTTCCAGGGCACCCGACCGAGAAGACCCCGAGGATGATCACTACAACGACCGTCAATACCTTGAATATCCACCTCTTCAGCATGGCCCGATCCTCCCTCAAAGCCCGGAAGCTTACGCCGCCCCTAAACACCCCGGGCAGTATTATAAGGGAAGTCAATGATTACGTAAACAGTCATGCTAGGACACCAGCGCGGATGGAGGAATTTGCGTAACCATTCCGATGTAGCCAGTTATGGAGTGCTGCGGAGTGGAATGAGCTGTTTGGCATGTTGTCGGGTATGCCCGGCCATGACGAGCAGACAGCACAATGCTCAGGACATGCGCGAATCAGCGCGGGATGAATTCCCGGGGACACCGGGCCTTGCCGGGCGGATCACCTTGCCATGATTCTGGCGACGTCGCCCATGCCGGCCAAGAGACCTTGCTCGACCAGTTCCCGGAAACTTCCCTCGCGGTGAATAATGGAAAGGGTCTGGGTCAATGCCCGGAGCGAGGATAGAATCGCGACAGTGGGAAGACTGACGCGGGCAATCCCGCATTGCCCGAGCTCGGTGATCGACATCGCGCCGGCGTTGTTGGGCATTCCCGCGGCGATGCTCACCGGGCCGTGGATCTCGCGTGCGGCCCGGGCCGCCTCGGCCAGCGTGTCGACGCCTATCACGAAAATCATATCTGCTCCCGCGTCGAGATACGCGTTGCCGCGTTCCACGGCTTCCCTCAAACCTTCGGTTCGCTGGGGGCAGGCTGTCAACGCGTCGGTTCGTGCGTTTACCACGAGATCATCCGCGCCCGCCGCTGTCGCGGCCTCGCGAGCCGCACGGATCTTCTCGATCATCAACGAACGGTCGACGACACGTTTGGTTTCGGGCGGTGGCAGAACCTGATCCTCGATGTTGATTCCCGAAACGCCCGCGTCAACAAATGCGCGTACCGCCTCGAACACGCGCTCCGGCGGACCGAACCCGTCTTCCCCGTCGGCCATGACAGGAACCTCGACGGAGTTGACGATGTCGGTTGTGATCTCGAGGTTCTTTTCAAACCCGAGTTTTGTCTCGGGAATCGCTCGCGATGCCAAAGCAATGCTGAATCCCGAACATTGCACCGCTTTGAACCCGGCCGCTTCTATCACCCTGGCGCTGAGACCGTCGTACGCGTCTGGCATCACGAGAGGACGTTCCGTTCGCAGCAGGTGTTGAAGTGTCTCTCGAGGATTCATGGCTCTGATCCTCCGGATTGCCGTAAGAATCTCTGCATGGCTTTGTTCGCCTCATGAAATCATACCACTACGCTCCCGGGAATGGCGCGATATTCGGTCAGAGTGTGCGTGCTCAGTGTCTCCAGGTTGGATTCCCGATAAGGCTCACCACGAAGGCACGAAGACACGAAAGATTCCGAAGAGAATGGGAGGCTATGACGCCTGCGCGGCACGAGCGGCGGGGGCGCCGGTGCAACAACGGAGGGTGGGTTTTCCAACCCGCCCCTGATCAAGCCGCGGACGGATACGTCCGCGCTCCGCTTCACGAATCCTGAGCAGGACGCTCGTGGCACGTTGGCTCCCACCCGCCGGTCTTTGGCGTCTGGCGAGGCGGGTTGAACCGTCATGCGGCTTGTGATTGAATGAAGACGGGGGTTTCTCATGCGCAACGTAGCAGTGATTTTCCTGATCATGACGACGGCCGCCGCCGGTTTTGGCGACGAGGAGTTCTCGCGCCCGGGACTGAGTCTTGACGGCGCTTGGGAATTCAGACTCGATCGGGACAATGTTGGCGAAGCGGAAGGATGGTTCAACCCGCCGGTTTCTTTCCCGGACTCGGTCCAGGTGCCGGGCGCGTGGGATGCCCAGGGATTTGGCGACGAGACCGCGAAGCTTTATCACAATTTCATCGGCAAAGGATGGTACCGGCGAACGGTGGCGATTCCCGAAGATTGGCAGGGCCGCCGCATCTTTCTGTGCTTTGGCGGCGTGTATCGTTCGGCGAAGATTTGGGTGAACGGCCAACTTGTGGGCTCGCACCTGGGGTACGTGTCCGATTTCGAGTTTGATGTGAGTTCGCATGCGGCGCCGGGACACTCCATCGATGTCGTGGTGCTGGTCGACTCGGAGCAGCGATGGAATGAGGACGCGCTCCAGGGCTGCATGGATATTATCGACCACCTTTTCACGTACTGGGGCGGCATCTGGAGTCACGTTACGCTCGAAGCCCGTTCTTCAGCGTGGATACAAGACGTGTTCGTCGAACCCCGTACGGACCCGGCGGGATGCGTCGTTACGGCGGCGGTCCAGGGCGAATTGAGCCGCCCGCGACGCGTCCTACTCGACATTTGCGACGCCGCCGGCGTCCGGGTGGCCTCCAAACAACAGGACGCCGCCGCCGACGGGAGAATCCGGGTTGAAATGGACCTTCCTGGCGCGCGGCCATGGACCCCGGAGTCGCCTTACCTCTACGCCGCGCACGCGGTGGTCGAGGGGGAAAGTAACACCGTTCTCGATCGGGTAGAAACCCGGTTTGGCCTGCGAACGATTGAAATACGCGGGACGGATTTCTACGTAAACGGCGCGAAGTATTACCTGAACGGTTACGGCGACGATTGCGTGTACCCGGACACGATAGCGCCGCCGGCGGACAGGCAGTTCTACGTGGACCGGCTCCGGGTGGCGAAATCGTACGGGTTCAATTATGTCCGTCATCACAGCCATTTTGTTGCACCCGAGTATTACGACGCGTGCGACGAGGTAGGCATGTTTGTATCGCCTGAGCTTCCCATCGGCTATCCGCGTTTCTACGATCGGGCCCAGGGAGCGGCCCTGGAACTTTACAAATCGGAGTGGACGGCGGCGATCAAGCGGTATCGGAACCATCCCGCGATCTTTGATTGGTGCATGGGCAACGAGCAATGGGAAGGCATGCCGCGCGTCGGGCCGGACCTTTACCGGATCGCGAAGGAACTGGACACGACGCGCCCGGTGATCGACTCCGACGGCATTTCGTCATGGGGCTTTATCGACAGCACGAGGGACCGGCCCACACTCGATTTCTACACCGTCATGTTCGACATTCTGACGACGCCCTTCGACAACCCTGACAAGTTCAAGACCGGCAAACCCCTCAAGCCGATCATCACGCACGAAGAAGGCAACTTCGTGCATTTCCCGCAACTGGATGAGATCGAGCTGTTTGGCGGGACATTCAAACCCTTCTGGCTTGCCGATTGCCGGGACCGCGTCGAGCGCGCGGGACTTCTCGGCGAGGCGCCGGAGTGGTCGAAGGCGTCCCAGCGGCTCTACCTGCTCTGCCACAAGGCGAATATCGAGGCCTTGCGCAAGAACCCGTGCATATCGGGGTATGATTGGTGGCTCCTGCAACCGTGGTACTGCGGGTCCAATGGCCTGCTCGACGTGCATCGGCGTCCGATTACGGTGACGCCCGAGGAGGTTCGCCGCTTCAACGGGCCCGCGGTGCTCCTTCAGGATGGCCTTAGACAGACGTATTCGGGCGGCGAACCGGCCCGGGTGGAGCTCATGGTCTCGAACTACTCGGGAACGGCGTTCGGCCACGGTGTTGTGACGTGTGCTCTCGTGAGCAGCGGGCAGACCTTGGATACGCGCACAATTGACGTGGGGCCTGTCGCCAACGGCGATGTGAAGCCGCTGGGTACCCTGGAGTTTGCCCTGCCGGATGCCGCCGAACCACAGTGCCTAGGTATCCAAGCTTCCCTGGAGGCGGGCGGCTTGCGCCAATCCAACGATTGGACGCTGTGGGTCTATCCGAAGGGCGCGCCCAACCTGACGCAGCAGGCGCCACTATACGCGAGCCCTGACACGATGAGCCTGCTGGCGCCGTTTCTGCCGCACCCTATGCCGGACCGCGAGGCGCTTCCCAGTCCCGCGGTATATGTGGCGCGACAGCCCAACGGCGCGCTGCTGAGGGCCGCGGAACAGGGGAGTTGCGTGTTGCTGTTGTCGCCGGCGGGGGTATTCCCGGCGGATTGCACCACATTCAAATCCGCGTGGTGGCTGGGGGTGTTTGATGGCGACAGCAACGCGGGAACGTATGTTTACGACAATCCCGTGACCCGCGGATTAACACCCGGAGGCTGGTGCGACGCCTCGTGGTTTCATTTGCTGCAAGGGGCACAGACCCTGCTCCTGGACGGCTTGCCCGCCCAGCCCGAAGTGTTGCTCCGCGCGTTGAACACGCATGGGGCGCCCCACCCGTTCTCGCGGTACGTGGACTTTGAGTACGTTTGGCGCAACAAGGCGTTGCTCGTGCAGGCCAAAGTGGGCAAAGGCGCGTTGATTATCAGCGGGCTCAATTTCGACGTGGCGGCGCGCAACGGCGGGCCCGAGGCCGGTTATGTTCTTGGACGTCTCATCAGCCATGCCTGCGGATTTCCGCAACCGGAGGCCGAATGGTCCCGCGAGTTCGTCAAGGACGCGCTCGAGAAATCCGCATTTGCGAAGGGTCCGCTTGTCTCGGGGTTCAGCCGTCTTCTTTACCACAAGGGAGAAGAGGCGCGGGGACAGAGTTATCGGGAGCGAGACGCGGCCGCATACCGGATACGGCAGGAGGAGCCTCTGCATCGCGTCGAGTGGGAATCAGCCCCGGCGCCCGATGCCCCATGGGCGACGTTTGTCTTTGCGGGCGGGTTCCCGTTTACCGAACCCCCGCTCAAGAATCCGGGCTTCACGCTGACCGTCAACGGGCACCCGGTCCTCGATTTCGATAC
>ENA-UPSM01002818-UPSM01002818.1-activated-sludge-metagenome-genome-assembly--contig:-NODE-2818-length-20475-cov-15.003526_pt1 | contig 20475 bp, 19 predicted proteins | sample MGYA00238181_ERZ773283 | MGnify/ENA primary metagenome ERZ773283 (study PRJEB29023, sample SAMN05720199) | activated sludge metagenome | isolation source: Anaerobic digester | place: Japan...
ATCCTGGCCCAGATGCGCGAACAGACAACCCTGGCGATCGAAGAGGCCGACATCATTATTTTTCTCATGGACGGACGGCAGGGCCTGACACCCGCCGACCGGGAGATTGCCGCCCTGCTCCGGGAGATCAGCAAACCGGTTTACTACGTCGTCAACAAGATCGACGGTCCGCGGCACGAGCCGTCGGCCTATGAGTTTTACGGTCTGGGGGTGGAAAAGCTCTTTTTCCTTTCCGCCCAGCACGGGCAGGGGCTGTATGAACTCATGGACGAAATGGTCCACCTGCTGCCGGAAGCCGCAGCGGCGGCTCAGGAGGAGGAACGGCTCCGCATTGCCGTCATCGGCAAACCCAATGTGGGGAAGTCGTCGCTGATCAACCGCCTCCTGGGGTATGAACGGACCATCGCCAACCCCCAGCCGGGGACGACCCGGGACGCCATCGACACCCCCTTCGAGCGGCAGGGGAGGAAATACCTGCTCATCGACACCGCCGGCATCCGCCGGAAGAGCCGGATCAGTCTCACCCTGGAAAAGTACAGTGTCGTCCAGGCCCTCAAGACCATCGGCCGGTGCGACATCGCCCTGCTCCTCATCGATGCCGTCGAGGGGATGACGGAACAGGACGCCAAGATCGCCGGCCTGGCTTATGAGCGGGGAACGGCCTGCATTATCGTCGTCAACAAATGGGACCTGGTGGCCAAGGACAACGCAACCGTCGGCATCTATGTCAAAGACATCCGGGAGAAGGCCAAATTCCTCGATTTTGCCCCCATCGTTTTCATCTCCGCCCTTTCGGGGCAGCGGGTGGCGAGGATCTTCGAGCTCATCGAAAAGGTTTACGAACAATATACCCGCCGGATCTCCACCGGTGATCTCAACCGGGTCGCCCGGGAATTCACCGACCGGAATCCCCCTTCCCGGTCCGGCGGCCGGCCCAACACCTTTGCCTACGTGACCCAGGTGGCCGTCAAACCGCCGACGTTCATCTTTTTCGCCCGGGATCCCCAGGCCATCCATTTCTCCTACGAACGCTATCTGGCCAATCAGCTCCGGGAGGCCTTCGGGTTCGATGCGGTGCCGTTGCGGATATTCTTCAAGAAGAAATCGAAGCGACAGCCATGAGAAGCGACTTTGTACCGGAAGAAAGCGGCGGGTGGGAAGACAAAAAACCGGGGGCGCATCTGCGGTGCACACGCCGGCAGACCCTGATCTGGGGCGGCGCTTCGATTATCGGCCTTTCCGCCCTGGGAACCTCCCTGGCCCGGGGTACGGAAAGTCCCCTGATCATCATGGGGCAGGCCCGGGGGATGATCGTCGCCGATCCCGTTTTATGCGTCGGCTGCGGCCGCTGCGAATTGGCCTGCACGGAATTCAATGACGGCAAGGCGGCGCCGTACCTGGCCCGCATCAAGATCGACCGCAATATGCATTTCGGCCCCCGGGGCGTTGCCGGCTGGCGCAACGGGAACGGCAACATGGGGGACGGGCTGATTGTCCAGGATCTCTGCCGGCAGTGTCCCCATCCCGTGCCCTGCGCCAACATCTGCCCGGAACACGCGATCGTCGTGTCGGAACCCACCGGGGCCCGCGTCGTCGATCCGGAGAGATGCACCGGCTGCCGGATCTGTCTCCAGGCCTGCCCATGGGAGATGATATCCTATGATCCGGAGAGTCGGAAGGCGGTGAAGTGCCACCTGTGCGCCGGGAAACCGAAATGTGTGGAGGCATGCCCGGCCGGGGCTTTGAGTTATGTGGCCTGGCAGGATCTGACGGGCAAAACAACGCCGCGGAATCTGAACACCGCCGTCCTGCCGCCGTCCCGCTTATTGAGCTGCCGGGAATGCCACCTTCCCGGTTCGGCCCGGAATCTCAAGGAATTCGGCGCCCTGATCCGCGGGATCGTGGGGGGCCGACGCTCCACCACCGAATCCGGAGGCGGTTTCAAGTGGATCGATGCGGCCGGGGTGATCGTCGTTCCCCTGGCCATCGGCTCCGTCCTGTTCCATGCGGTATTGCGCCGGGTGATGAGGCGATGATGCGGCGCTTCTATCACCCCCTGCCGCTGCGGGTATGGCATTGGCTCAATGCGGCGCTCTTCTTCGCCCTCATCGGCACGGGCGCTTATCTGCGCTTCCACGGCATCGCCGCCCTCCGGCCCCATGACCCGGTACTGGCATGGCACAAGGGGTTGGGCCTGGCGATGATCGGTACAACCCTCTTCCGGTATGTTTATATCTCCGCCAGCGGACAGGCGGGGCGCCATTATGGGATCAGGAGGGGTGATCTTCGGGGGATGGCGGCACAGGCCCGATTTTATCTCCTCGGTATCTTCTCCGGGGCGGAAAACCCGTTTAAGGCCACGGTCGCAGAGAAGTACAACCCCCTGCAAAGGGCCGCCTACGGCGCCGTGATGTTCTTTTTCCTCCCCGTTCAGGCCGTGACGGGACTCCTGTTCATGAACATTTTCCCCTGGCGGGACCAGCTCCTGGCGACGGGCATGGTCGGGTCGCTGGGCGCCGTGCATGTGCTGGGCTGCTATTTGCTGGTGTTGTATCTTGTTGTCCATATTTACATGGCCACCCTGGGGGAGACGTTTTTTTCCCATACCAAGGCCATGATCACCGGTTTTGCGGAAGAGGAAAAGGGGGAGGGCGGATGAGCGGCTACGGGGGCTGGGCCGGCAAGGTCCTGCGCGTCGATCTGTCCACGGGACGGATTTGGGCCGAAGACACCATTGAACGCTACCGGGACTATCTGGGCGGAACGGGCATCGGCTACAAGGTGATGTGGGATGAGGTTCCGGCCGGTACCAAGCCCTATGACCCCGAAAACCGGATAGTTTTTGCCGTTGGCCCCCTGGCGGGGACGGGGGTGCCGTGCAACGGCCGGATGGCCGTTACGACCCTCTGGCCCACCTGCTGGCCGGTGCCGCTGGTGGCGTCGGGACACATGGGTGGACAGTTGGCCGCGAAACTCAAATACGCCGGTTACGATGCCGTCGTCATCCAGGGGAAGGCATCCCGCCCGGTCTGGCTCATGATTGCGGATCAAAAAGTCGAACTTCACGATGCCCGCCGGATCTGGGGTCAAGGCACCCGCAGCGCGACGGCGGCCATCGCCGAAATTATGGGTCAGGATACCGTGGTGGCCGCCATCGGCCCGGCAGGTGAAAACCTCGTGCCCATGTCCGTATTGATAAGCTCCGTTTCCCATTCCGCCGGAGGCGTCGGCGCGGTGATGGGGGCCAAGAACCTCAAGGCCATAGGAGTCCGGGGCACGGGGAGTATCCGGATCGCGGGCAGGAAAGAGGATTGGGAGAAGCTGATCAAGTATCATCTGTCCCTGCTGGGGGCAAACAATCAGCATGTCGTCCCCAACACCCCCCAACCCTGGGCGGAGTTCTACGATCCCAAGTCGCGCTGGAACGCCGCCCGGGGAAGACGCTGGGGTGCCGCGGGGCACCGGGTGGACACCGGAACCTGTGACCCCCGGGATACCAATCGGATCGCCTACCGGTCGAACCTCGCTGCCTTCTTCCTGGGCGACAACGCCTGGAAATACACGGTGCGGGGCAACGGCTGCACGAGCTGTCCCATCCGCTGTCACACCCTGCTCAAAGTCCCTTCCGTCACGGCGAAATACGGCATCCCGGCCGTGGGACAGAATACCTGTGTAGGTTTATACTTCGGCAGCGCCTTCTTCCGGAAACTGCCCGACGGCCCCCGGGGAATGCAAAGTCTGGAGGCCTGCATGGTAGGTATCCACCTGGCCGACGATTTGGGTATCTGGTGCAATTACGGTCAGTTGCAGCGCGACTTCCGGAAGCTTTACTATGACGGGACCATCAAGAGAAAACTGGATGCCGGTGAGTTTGCAAGTTATTCCTGGGACAAATATGAACGGGGCGATCCCGCGTTTCTCTTCGAACTGCTCCCCCGGATTGCCGGCAAAGAAGGCGAACTGGGGACGTCCCTGGGCCTGGGTACGGGGTATCTGCTGGCGCGCTGGGGTCTCGACGAGGCGGCATGGGGGGCGGAAAAGGAGACCGGTTACTGGAAAATGGGCCATCCCCGGCACCACGGTCCGGAAGAGGCGGGACAATGCGGCCTCCTCGTCAACTTGATGTACAACCGCGACGCCCAGTGCCACTCCCACACGAATTTCCTGCGCAACGGCCTGCCCTTGCCGGTGCAGAAGCAATTGGCCGCCGAACTCTGGGGCGCCCCTGAAGCGGTGGACGGTCTGGGAGACTACCGGCCCATGCATCCGGCCAAGGCGCGGATGGCCAAATGGGCCCTCCTGCGGAAGGAGCTTCACGATTCCCTCTCCCTGTGCAACTGGATGGGCCCCTGGGCGGCCTCACCGCTCCGGGAACGAGGCTACCGGGGCGACAATTCTCTCGAATCGATGCTCTACACACTGGCAACAGGGGATAAAAAGGACCGGGCGGACCTGGATGCGGTGGGAGAGCGTATCCTGCTTCTCCACCGGGCGCTGACGATCCGGGGTATGGGGACCGGAGAGATGCGCACCCGGCATGACCTGGTCCCCGCCTGGGTGTTTGCGGACCCGGGGGGGGATCGTCCCTACACAAAAGGTGCCACCCATCTGGAAAGAGACGACGTCCGGGTCGCCCTGGACATGTTTTACGACGAGCTGGGCTGGGATAGAGCGACAGGGGCGCCGACACGGAAAACCTACCGGAAATTCGGTCTGGACGACGTGGCGGCGGCGTTGTCCAAACAGAACCTGGTGCCGCGGTGAGGAACGGGCGGACCGGCATGAACGGTGCGGTTTGGGAAGCAGCAGGGGGACCTCCGGTCAAAGTGGAGACCTCCCGGGAGACGACGGCGGAAGGGAGCGATGCCTGGCCGGCTGGGGCCGCAGCCATGATCCGGGCGCGGAGTGCCGCGGGAGAGCTCTGCCCTGAAGCCGAGATCCTGAATCTGCTCCCGGAAGGACCGGTTGCGGTTCCGGAGATGGCGAGGCGAGGGGGGCTAGGCGGGGAATTTCTCGGCCGGCTCCTGAACGAGAATGCCGATCTGCACCGGCTTTGCGGCGCCGGTTCCCCCTGCTATTACTCCGACCGCCATATGACCGCGGCTTACAGCCGCCTGCTGCTCCATAAACAGGAAGGGCCGCTGCGCCTCATTGCGGAAACCGTCCGCTGTTATTGCCGGGAGTTCCGCCGGCCCCTGGCGCTGGCCGTTTTTGCCCAGGCGCCGTTCGATCTGGAACAGCCCGTCCTCCGGGAGTATCTCGCCCGGATGTCCCAAACGGAGGAATACGATGACATCGCGATGGTGACAACGTCCGAAGCCGGTATCTACCTGTATGCCACATCCTGTCTGGAGCATAAACACGCCGAGATGCTCGCCGAGTGGCTCGATGTCGGTCAGGACCGCAACCCCTGAGCCGGCGCCGGTCGTTTCGCTTTCCCTTGACGGATCGGTCTTTTTTAAAGTATGGATGCAAAACATTCCCGGAGTGAAGAAACCAACACCATATGAGGAGGTCTTATGAAAAAGGTTTGTTTCCAGCGGATCTTTTTGACTTGGATTGTTGCTGCCTTCCTGGCGTTGCCCGGTGCCGGGCCCGCGGCGGCGGCGGACACCATCAAACTGGGGATTGCCGGCGCCCATAGCGGCGATCTGGCCTCTTACGGGCTTCCCACCAAGCGGGCCGCCGAGCTGGTGGTCAAAGACTTCAACGCCAGAGGAGGCGTTCTGGGGAAGAAAGTGGAGATCCTGGCCGAGGACGATGTGTGCAAACCGGAGGTGGCGACGAACACCGCCACCAAGCTCGTCTCCGCCGGCGCCCACGTGGTCCTGGGGCACATCTGCAGCGGCGCCACGAAAACGGCCCTGGGCATTTACAAGGATGCGGGCATTGTCACCATGTCTTCCTCCGCCACGAATCCGGAACTGACGCAGAGCGGCAAGTACCCGAATTTCTTCCGGACCATCGCCTCCGACGACGCCCAGGCGCGCCTGGATGCCGAATTCGCCATGGATGTCCTGAAGGTCAAGAAGATCGCCGTTTTGCATGACAAGGGCGATTACGGGAAGGGTCTGGCGGAGTATGCCCGGACCTTCATCGCGAGCTCCGGGAAGGCCAGGGTCGTCCTCTTCGAGGGGATAACCCCCGGGGCCGTGGACTACTCCGCGGTGGTGAACAAGATCAAACAGTCCGGTGCGGAGGCGGTGATCTACGGCGGGTATCACCCCGAGGCCTCCTCCATCGTCATCCAGATGCGCAAGAAAAAGATGAACACCTACTTCATCTCCGACGACGGGGTGAAGGACGACACCTTCATCAAGGTGGCCGGCAAGGCGGCGGAAGGCGTCTATGCCTCCGGCCCCAAGGACACCACCAGGAACCCCCTGGCCATCGCCGCCATCGCCGCCCACAAGAAGGCCTACAATGCCGACCCCGGCGCCTTCTTCCTGAACGGCTACGCCGCCGCCCAGGCCCTCCTCACGGCGATCCAGAAGGCCAAATCCACCAAGTACGACGCCGTGGCCAAGGCGCTGCGGACCTACCCGGTGGATACCCCCCTGGGGAAGATCAAATTCGACAAACGCGGGGACGCCATCGGGGTGGGCTTTTCCATGTACCAGGTGAAAAACGGCGTCTATGTCGAGGTGCCGACGGCACCGGCGGCCGCCGCCCCGAAAAAGAAGAAATAAGTGGATTATTTTCTTGAGCTTTTTCTTGGGGGCCTGACCCGGGGCAGCATCTACGCCCTCATCGCCCTGGGTTATACGATGGTGTACGGCATCATCGAGCTGATCAATTTCGCCCACGGGGAGATTTACATGATCGGGGCCTTTACGGCCCTGATCGTTTCTTCCGTCCTGGCCTTCGCCGGATTTTCGGGGATGTCGGTTCTCTTCCTGGCGGCGGCGGTGGCGATCATTTATTCCGCCGCCTACGGTTTCACGGTGGAGAAGATCGCCTACAAGCCCCTGCGCCAGGCCCCCCGGCTTTCGCCCCTGATCAGCGCCATCGGCATGTCCATCTTCCTCCAGAATTACGTTATGCTGGCCCAGACGTCGGATTTCCTGCCCTTTCCCAGCCTGCTGCCCGAGCTGCCGTTTTTGGAGGAGTTGGGAATCAAGATCGGTGCCACGGAAGTGATCATTCTGGCGACGACGGCGATTTCCATGGTCTTTCTCACCCTGCTCATCAAGTTTACCAGGATGGGGAAGGCCATGCGGGCCACGGCCCAGGACCGCAACATGGCCATGCTCGTCGGGGTCGACGTCAACCGGACGATCTCCTACACCTTCATCATCGGGTCGGTCCTGGCGGCCATCGGCGGGGTCCTCATCGCCTCCCACATCGGCCGGATCAATTTCTACATCGGTTTCATCGCCGGCATCAAGGCCTTCACCGCCGCCGTCCTCGGCGGCATCGGGTCCATTCCCGGCGCGGTCCTGGGGGCCCTGGTCCTGGGCTGGACGGAGAGCTTCGCCACCGGTTACGTCTCCAGCGATTACGAGGACGTCTTTGCCTTCATCCTCCTCGTGCTGATCCTTATCGTCCGCCCCTCCGGTCTGCTGGGGCGATCGACGGTGCAAAAGGTGTAGGAGGAACGAAACCCTTGCCCGCCATGACACAAATCCGCCAATCCCTGGTCATCGCCCTCTGGTTCATGTTCCTCACCTTCCCCATCCTGGTCATCCGGGTCAACACCATCGAAAACATTATCGAATGGCGCTGGCTGAACATGCTCTACATCGGGGCGGGGAGCTTTCTGGGCTCCTTTGCCTGGAGATATTTTCTCGCCCGGAAGGGCCAAGGGACAAGGAAGATTGCCGCTCCCGGCGGAACCGCCGCGGCGGCCACGGCACCTCCGGAAACGGGGCCGGATGGGAATGACCTATCGGCATCGGCAAGAAGTGCAGGAAAATCAAGGACCTTCCCCTCCATCCCCGAAGTCGAGGCGGTATCGGCGCCGGCAGACCTTGGAGGGGTCTTGACCCCGGCCCCGGCATACGCGGATAAGCCCTGGCTGCACCGGCTGCTGGACAGCCCGCGGCTCTACCGGCCTTTCCTGATCGCTCTTGCCGTAGCGGCGCTGGTTTTCCCCTTTCTGCCCTTCGCCTCCACCTATCAGATCAACATCCTCACCAACGCCCTGCTCTATGTGATGCTGGGCCTGGGCCTCAATATCGTCGTCGGCCTGGCGGGGCTCCTGCACCTGGGCTATGTGGCCTTCTATGCCGTGGGTGCCTACAGCTACGCCCTGCTCTACTACCATTTCGGGATCGGCTTCTGGACCGCCCTGCCCCTGGGGGCCTTGCTGGCGGCCCTGTTCGGGATTCTGCTGGGATTCCCGGTCCTGCGCCTCCGGGGGGATTATCTGGCCATCGTCACCCTCGGCTTCGCCGAGATCACCCGCCTCGTCCTGGAGAACTGGAACGAGTTCTCCTTCGGTCCCAGCGGCATCGCCGGCATCCCCCGTCCCGGGCTTTTCGGCTGGGAAATGGATCTCCACGCGGCCACGATCTACATCTATTTCCTCATGATCGTCCTCTGCCTCCTGACGATCTTTGTCGTCAACCGCCTCCAGAACTCCCGGATCGGCCGGGCCTGGGTGGCCCTTCGGGAGGACGAGACGGCCTGTGAGGCCATGGGCGTGAATCCCACCGCGGCGAAACTCACCGCCTTCGCCCTGGGTTCCACCTGGGCGGGGCTGGCGGGGGTGGTCTTCGCCGCCAAGACGACCTTCGTCAATCCGGCGAGCTTCACCTTTCTCGAATCGGCCATGATCCTCTCCATCGTCGTGCTGGGCGGTATGGGTTCCATCGTCGGGGTGATCATCGGCGCCTTCATCCTCATCCTCATGCCCGAGTATCTCCGGGCCTTCAGCGAATACCGGATGCTCCTGTTCGGCCTGATCATGGTGGTGATGATGATCTTCCGCCCCCAGGGGATCGTCAGCGGCGTCCGCCGCAGCTATGAATTCCACCGGGAAACGGGGGAGAAAAGGTGAACGGCGCCATGGAACCCCTCCTGGACGTGCAAGCCCTGACCATGAGTTTCGGCGGTCTCCGGGCCCTGGACGGGGTGAGCCTCCGGGTGCAGCCCGGGGAGGTGGTGGCCTTGATCGGCCCCAACGGCGCCGGGAAGACGACCTTTTTCAACTGTATCACCGGTATTTACCGGCCTTCGGGCGGGGATATCTTCGTGACGCCCCCGGGGAGGAAGCGGCGGCGCCTCAACGGTTTGAAGACCCACCAGGTTACGGCCCAGGGGCTGGCCCGGACCTTCCAGAACATCCGTCTCTTTCCGGGGATGACGGTCCTGGAGAACGTCATGATCGGCCGCCACTGCCGGACCCGGGCCGGGGTGCTCGGCGCGATTCTCCGGGATCCGCAGACCCGTCGGGAGGAAAGAGAAATTGTGGAGCGGAGTTACGCCATTCTGGAGAAGATCGGCCTGGCCGACCAGGTCAACGAACTGGCCAAAAATCTCCCCTACGGCGATCAGCGCCGGCTGGAGATCGCCCGGGCCATGGCGACGGAGCCCTTTCTCCTCCTCCTCGACGAGCCCGCCGCGGGGATGAATCCCCGGGAGACCGACGCCCTCGAGGCCCTGATCCGCCGGATCTGTGACGAGGAGGGCATCGCGGTCCTCCTGATCGAACACGACATGCGGATCGTCATGAGCATCTCCAACCGCATCTATGTTCTCGATTACGGTAAGAAAATAGCCTCCGGGACCGCCGCGGAGATCTGGGAGAACCCGGTGGTGATCAAGGCCTACCTGGGCGAGGAGACGGAGGATTAAATGGGGACGGTGCTCATTTCCGCCGCTTTCCGAATTGAACGGGGACGGTTTTCAATTCCCACTATTTCTGCATTTCCGGGGCGGCGAAACGTTTGCGGTCGGCGCTGCGCCGCCGCCGGAAACTGCCGGAGGGGCGATGAACAACGTTCTTGAACTGGTCAACGTCCAGACCTACTACGGCAACATCCAGGCCCTGAAGGACATCACCCTGGCGGTGGGGGAAGGGGAGATCATCACCCTCATCGGGGCGAACGGGGCGGGCAAATCCACGACCCTCATGTCCATCTCCGGTATTGTCCCGCCCCGCTCCGGCGACATCCGCTTCCTGGGCCGGAGCATCGCCGGCCTGAGTCCCAACGAGATCGTCGCCCTGGGTATTTCCCAGGTGCCGGAGGGACGCCGGATCTTCCCCTATCTCACCGTCACGGAGAATCTCGATATGGGGGCCTTCCTCCGGGAGGACAAGACGGCGGTCAGACAGGATATGGATCATATCTTCAGCCTCTTCCCGATTCTCGCCGAGCGGCGGCGCCAGCCGGGGGGGACCCTGAGCGGCGGCGAGCAGCAGATGCTGGCCATCTCCCGGGCCCTCATGGCCCGGCCGCGTCTCCTCCTCCTGGACGAACCCTCCCTCGGTCTGGCGCCCATCTATGTCCGCCTCATCTTCGATATCATCCGCCGGATCAACCGGGAGAACGGCACGACGATCTTCCTCGTGGAACAGAACGCCAATATGGCCCTGAAGGTGGCCCACCGGGGCTACGTCATGGAGACGGGCCGGATCGTCATGGCGGATACGGCGGAGAACCTTCGTAACGACGAAGGCGTCAAGCGGGCCTACCTGGGGGTGTGAACCCGGGGCCGGGGAACGCAACCGGCGGGGCAATGGTCTGGCAAAGGGAGACGCTATGGGCATAAAGTTCAACCATAACAATAATTTATGAACATCACCAAAAAGACAGCGCCGCTTGCGGTGCCGGTGCTTTTCACCGACCGGGTCCGGATCGAATCCCTGCCGGTCGGCGGACCCGATGCGGCGGAGCGGCGGATCTTTTCCGAAAAGGGCGAGATGGCCCAGATCGTCAACCGCCGGGAAGATGCCTTCCGGCAGATCGTGTACTGGGACATCGATTCCACCCGCACCGGCGTGGACCGGGGCCATCACTATCATCTCCGGAAAACGGACCGGATGTATGTGCTCTCCGGCGAAGTCGAGCTGCTCCTGGAAGACCCGCGGACGGGTGCACGGGGGCTGGCGGTCCTCCGGGCGGGGGACCGGGTGGAGATCCTGCCCGGCGTCGCCCATGCCGTCCGTTCCCGGGTCAGATCCCAGGTCCTGGAATACAGCCCCGACCCCTATGATCCCGCCGATACCTATCCGCACCGCGTCGGGAACACATAATGGCGGGCCGCGCCGTACATATCACCCCGAACCGGCTGCCCTCTTTCCGGCGGGAAACTCATGACCGGTCCTCATAAAACGGCCGCTGTCAAAGGCAGGCCCTTTCTTGCCCTTGCCTTCCTGAGCCTGATCTGGGGTTACAACTGGGTGGTGATGAAGGAGGGCCTCCGCTTTTGTGATCCCTTTGTCTTTGCGGCTCTGCGGGTCACCCTGGCGGCGGTGTGTCTTATCCCCCTCCTGATCGGGTCGGGAAAAGCCTTACGTCCCCGGCAGGTCAAAGTGACCATCCTTTTGGGCCTGTTTTCCACGACCCTGGGCCTCGGCCTGCCCATGTACGCCCTCGTGAGCGGCGGGGCGGGGAAAACGGCCATCCTCCTGTACACCATGCCGTTCTGGGTCATCCTCCTGGCCTGGCCCATCCTGGGAGAGCGGGTCCGGGGGTGGGAATGGCTGGCGGTGATCCTCGCCTTTGCCGGTCTGGGGCTGATGGTGGACTTCCAGGCCGTGGGGGTTAGACTCTGGTCGAGCGTCATCGCCGTTCTGGCCGGCATCGCCTGGGCGGGAAGCGCCATCGTCACGCGCATCATGAGAAGGAGCCCGGAGTTCGACCTCCTTGCCGTCACCACCTGGCAGATGATCTACGGCGCCATTCCGCTCCTCCTGCTGGCCCTCCTGCTGCCGGCGCCGCCGATCCGCTGGACCGCCACGTTCATCGCCGCCCTGCTCTACAATGTCGTCTTCACCGGCGTCATCGCCTATCTGCTCTGGTTCTACATCCTGGAACGCCTGCCGGCAGGGATGGCCACCATCGGCACCCTGGCCACGCCGGTGATCGCCATCACCGCCGCCGCCTTGCAACTGGGAGAGATTCCCGCGGGCCGGGAAGCCGCCGGCATCTTCCTGATCCTGGCCGGCATTGCCTTCCTCAGCGTCCTGGCCATTGTCCGGACCAGGCGGCCGGCGAGGATGCCTTCTCCTCCGGCGGATCATGAGCCACCCAGCCAGTAGGCTCCGGGAACTTCTGCCCGACCAGTGGCGACCACTGCCCAAAGACGATCGCCGTTGATCCCGAAGACCCGGCCCTGACTTGCAGCCATATCCGGGTGTCCTCCCGATCACCCCTTGCACTCCAACCCGGCACCGCTGCTTATAAGATTGTCAAAGATCGTACCGCATGTTGGGATAGCATCCCCGGGCTATCCGGAATTTACCGGCCTTGTGCTATCCTGTCATGTCTTCCGGGACGGGAATGCGGGCTTCGCAGGGGACCTTTGTCTGGCAAAGGCCGCAGCCGTAGCTTTCTAAGCCGAAACGGGCTTTCGTGTAGGCCACGACGGTCTCAAAAAGAAATTGCCGGCAGCGATCCTTGTCATGGCCCGCTTCGCTGATCGCCCCCGCGGGACAGCGGGAGATGCACTTTTTGCATTTTCCCTGAGCATAAAAAAGGCAATAGGCGTGGTAATCGTCGTACGGCCTGGGGGTCGGGGGAAGGGCGACGCGGGCGACCACGGAGCCGCAGCGCATCGCCTGTCCCTTCACCGTGATGAGGCCGTCGGCGAGGCCGAAGGTGCCCAGGCCGGCCGCGTACGCCGCATGCCGCTCGGACCAGTTGGAGGCGAAACCGTAGCGTGCCGATGCCTGCCAGGACCACTGGGGGAACTGTACCGGGGCTACGGAAGCGATGCCCAGCTCGCCCAGGGACGCGACCAGATGCCGGGCAAGTTTCATATTGAACTCCTCTCCGTAATTGCGGGACCGGACCCAGCGCTCCGCGGGCAAGTCCCGCCGACGCCGATTATCCGCCTTCGTTGCCTCGGTCTGGGGAAGGACCCAACAGATCACCGTCAGCTCTGCCGGCTTCGGGTTACAATCGGGAAAGGCGAGGGAAAAAATCTCCGCGGGCGTCCAGAAGAACGCCCCGATGTCGCTTTTGTAGAACGAAAAGAGCGGGTCGTCCCCCCGGGCGTAGCCCACCAGCGCCTCATCCCAGGCCTTGTCGTTTTCCCCGTTCCTCAGGGAGTTGTCCGGTGAGGTGCGGACGTAGTCTCCGATCAGGCTTTCGATCCGTGCGGCCATACCGGTCATATCCACTGCACCCTCCCTTCCCGCCGGGGAGGCGCGTTGGGGGCTTCATCGGGATACCCCAGGGGAATCAGACAGACGAGCTTGCGGCCCTCCATGCCCATCAGGGCATTGATCTCTCGCTCCTGTCTGTTCATGGCCGACGGCGCCCATTGGGCAAGTTCCGGGATCTTTTCGATCAACTCTCCGGGAACCGGATCGGGTTTGAATCTTCTCATGCTGCGTCTTCCCTTGATTGCCTGTGACAGTTCCATAGATCATGACCCTCCTTTAAGAAAAATCAAGTATTTGTGCCTCAAGGCGCACATTGCGACCCCTCCGTGCTTCCCGACTTTCGGGGATGGGGCGGCAGAGAACGGCGGAATTGGACATCCCCGCTTCATTCATCAAGTTTTTTGCGCTGCCGGTGCATCCTGATCTTTTCCCGGTTGCCGCAGATCGACATCGCACACCACCGGCGCCGGTTTGCCGGCGAATTGTCGAGAAAGAGCATCCGACAACTGCCGTTTTTACACATCTTCAGGTGGTCCCGGTCGGCGCCGCTTACGATGGTGATGGCATCCCGGGCAATGACGGACAAACAAGACTTCAGGGGATTTTTCGTTTCCCAGACCATGGCATCGGCATCGGCGTGCAGCCGGGGTACGGCCGTCGGAAATAACGCCGCCCCGTTGATGCGCTCGATGTCCGCTGCCAGCGGCTTTGTCTTCAGAATGATCGCTTTGACGGCGTCATGGATGGCTTCGCGTAACCCCACGGCCGTTTCGTGGTCTTTTGAAGTTGGAGAAACCTCGGGGAAGAACAGACCGGCCTGGTGCAGCCAGTTCCGCAGGGCCTCGGGTGTCCCCAGGAGATCCCGCGGCTCCGAGCCTCGATGCCGGACGGTGGCCACAAAGTTCAGGGCAAGGCTGCCGGCATCGAAGCGGAATTGACGGTATTTCGGGTGCGAGTTTCTGCGTGCCCCCATAAAAAACCCCTCGTTTTTGTAACCGTATAAATGGTTACATTTGATTTGTCAATAAATAATTTCTCTCAGGGGATAATGATCAGAGAAAAATGAGGGGGGCGACACGTTTCGGTGCGGGATGGTGATCAGGGCCGGCATTGCCTACCTCAGCGTCCTGGCCATTGTCCGGACCAGGCGGCCGGCGAGGATGCCTTCTCCGGAGTAGGCGTCTGAACCTTGTCCTCCAGGGAGGGGCCGCAGGCGGCGCCGATCCCCGGGATCTGCCCCTAAGAGAGGGCCGGTTCCCGGAAGTTTTCCCTCCGGAAGTCGCGGGTCGCCGGGGTCGGGTAGCTGAAGTGGTAAGGAAGACGTTCCGTCCGCAGGGCGGCCGTGGCAAAGGAAAAGGGATGGAGGTCGGGGTTGCTGTCCTGGCGCGCCAAGACGGCCTTCATCGCCGGGCGGTAGAGCTGCCTGTCGCATTGGACCCGGGGGGATTGCACCGCTGTCGCGCTCAGACAGCTTCATCGGCCATTATGAGCTGCCGACTCAAGAGCGCTATTTTTTTGACATTCAACCCGTCTTCCGCAAAGTTTACGAATTCGCAAAAAGTCCTGACAGTCCCTTCATGAAAATTCGGGCCTAATAATTACGGTAGGTTACAAAGAAACTTTTTACGAGGTCATCATCTTTTGAAGGGGTTGTTTTTGGGTTATGTCTTTCGGCAGTGGAAAATTTTCATCATTGGAGGTTCTCGAAGAACCACTGGGGATCAACTATTTCCTGAAGATCGACATGGCTTGATGAATTATAAGATATGCTTGCATAAATACCCGGTATATGCGAAAGTAAGTTCAACTTATCGTGCGGGTGATGGTGTATGCAGCGCTGGATAGAAAGGGATTTGCTCAGGCAAATAAGGACATATCTGAATGATTCCGAGATGATTGTCATCCACGGAGCACGTCAGGTAGGCAAGACTTCTCTGGCTCGTTTAATTATGGAAGAACTGGCGGCATCCGTACCGGAAAACTCCTTGTTTTGGCTGGATTTGGATGATCCGGTCTATCTCGATCTTTGTAATCGGGGGATTGAAGAAGTCTTGCGCTATGCCCGGGGGCGTGGTTTTGAGACGGGGGGAAGATTTTATATTTTTGTTGATGAGATTCAATACCTCGCTGAACCGAGCGCCTTCCTGAAGTTGGCGTATGATCGTTATCAGGGGAAGGTCAAACTGATTGTCACCGGTTCGTCCAGCTTTGCCGTCAAGTCCAAATTCAAGGATTCTCTGGCGGGCCGAATTCTGGATTTCGAATTATTTCCTTTGAATTTTGAGGAATTCCTACGGTTCAAAGGGTTGAGCTATGACCTGTCCGCCGTGGATGTACCGGAGGCTGTACATGGCGAATTATCCCTTCATTTCCGTGACTATATGCGCAAGGGCGGCTATCCGGCCATTGTTTTGGAGCCGGTGGAGGAGAAACAAGAGAAAAAACTTACGCAGATCATTCAAACATATATCCGCACGGACATCAGGGATCTTGGGAAGATACGCAATCTCCAGAAGTTCAACCACCTGCTTGCCATCCTGGCTTCTCAGACCGGCAGACTTGTCAACATAAGCGAACTGAGCGGCACAGTCGGTCTGGCGAGACAGACGGTAGAGGAATATCTTTTTATTTTGGAAAACACTTATGTCATCAAGATGTTATATCCTTTCTTCCAAAATCTCCGGAGTGAACTGACGAAACTTCCGAAGGTATTTTTTGAGGATACCGGCGTCGCCCGTTTACTGGAAAACAGGACCTTTGCGGGAAACATAACAGGAGCTGCTTTTGAAAACGCCGTATTTTCAGAAATCAGAAAACGAAGTGGCGTCGAAATACTTCATTTCTGGCGAACGAACAAGCAGCATGAGGTGGATTTTATCATTGCCGGCGATGAGATTGTGCCTATGGAGGTAAAGCTTTCCTATCGAAAGCGCGACCTGACTTCCTTGAAATATTTTGTCGATAAATATAAAATAGCTGTCGCATGGGTTTGCACTCTGGAAAAGATTCATCCTCTTCCCTACCCCTGGCTACGGCAGATCTACCCCTGGGAAATTGGAAAGGTGCTGCAGCCGCATCCTGATTTTGACCAGGAAACGTAAACAATTACTGGAATGCGGCATCGTAAGGCTAGGTAATTGTTTTCATAAGGAAATTATCAGGATGTTCCTGCTTGCCGTAAAAATGTCTCTCTTGGCACTTCCGGTCATTTCTGAATTAATCCCCAGCAGTTTAAATTCCCCTGCCCCGGTTTCATAAATATATATATTCAGGTTTGCTGATGCGGGAACGTTGGCAGAAATCTTGTGGCGGGGCTTTGATCCCTTCACCCTCCGGGCCGTAGTCGAGACCCTCCGCGATCGATGTTCGGCCTGACCTCGGGCAACGCGCATCTGCTTGTATCTTGGCTATTGCGATACAAGGTCTCCCCATCCCGTTAAAAAGTACGCGATCCACAGGGCTGGTATTTGTAGTCGAAGGTCATCGTAACTGGTGAACCGGCCACGGACTTGACGACGATGATGCCATATTTCGGGCCTGACAGTTGTAAGGCATAGGCGTGACCTGCCGTCAACTGCATAGATCCCGGCGTGCTATTGACTGTGTAACCGAACGCGGGGACTTCGGTTACGGTCTCGAGACCGGTTGTCGGATTATAAGGGTGCTGTTTTTACCTGTCAGGGATTAATGTTCAGAGAAAAATGAAGGGGGCGGCACGTTTCGGTGCGGGATGGTGATCCCGGCCGGCGGCAGGGGCTCACAATACCCTCATCAACAGTTTGCCGATACCTTTTTCCACCAAAGATAATTGTCTCGCCAGACCATAGGACAGATCGATATCGCGCCCTTTGATGAAGGGTCCGCGATCCGTAACCGTGGCCTGCACGACCTTGCCCGTCGCGGGATTTTCGATCTCCACCCTTGTCCCCAGAGGCAAGTCGCGATGGGCGATGGTGTTTGCATACATATCGAAGGGTTTGCCGTTGGACATCAACCGCCCGTGATATTGCGCTCCGTACCAGCTTGCCACCACGGTCTGCGGCGACGACGGCGGCGGCGGAGGGGATGGCGGCCGGTCTTCGGACGTATTGCGGATCTTCAGTTTTTGACCGACCTGCAGCGTCCGTGCATCAGTGATGCCGTTGTCGCTCATGATCGTCTCCATAGGCAGGTGGAAATTATCCCGGGACAGTTTCCAGATGCTGTCGCCCTTCTTCACGACGTATTCCCGCCAGGCGCCGTTGTCCGCTTTGCCTTCCTCCGGCGGCGCCGGTTTTATTTGCACCGCGTTCCGGGCCTCGGTCATTTGGGATCGGAACGATCCGGGACCCGTCACGGTGGCGCCCGCTTTGATATACCATTTCCCCGTGCTTCGGGAACGACTCACGGCATGGGGATTCAACTTGCGAAATTCATCCCAGTCGACTCCCAGCATCTTCGTTATCTTACCGATCGGATCGCCTTTCTGGATCTCATAACTCATCGGGAGGGCCTCCTCTGCCAAGCGATGTTTTTTTGACGCACAGGTGACATGAGAAAAGATATGCAGAAATGGTGCCACAGGCCGAAAATGGTAGTTTATCGAACAATATCAAAAATTAAAGAGAGCAGTGTCCCCGGCGGTGATCTCCGGCGGCGGCCGGGAGCGCCGGAATTTATCAGGGCCTGTCAACGAACCGACGGTCGGGCGGAGAGGGAAACGTTCCTGTCGGCGGCTCAGTTCAGGCGGAAGCGGATGGGAACGTCCACCCACATGGTCACGGGGACGCCCAGCTTCCTGCCCGGTTCGAAGGACCACTTTTTCAGGCTCGTGAGCGCCGACTGATCCAGGAGGGCGGAGCCGGAAGAGGACTTGATCCGGAGCCGGCCCACCTTGCCGTCCGGCAGTACCTCCACGGCGAGCAGGACCACCCCTTCGTGCCCCCGGAGACGGGCCAGACGCGGATAGTCGGGGTGGGGGTTCTCGTGATACCGGGGCACCGCCAGCGAGGTCATGCTTCCGTCGGCTTGTCTCTCCCCCGGGCGGCCGGCGCGGTTGGTCGCCGGGGCGGCGCCGGGGCCTTCCCGTCCCGTGGCGACGCCGTTTCCGGCCTTCTCCCCGGTGTAGACGCCGTCATGTCCGAAGGGCATGACCCGCCCCAGGGAGGCCAGCACGGCGGCGGCGTGCCGGGGGGGTTCGCCGGGGGCGGTTTTTGCCGGCGCGGCGGGCGGCGGCGCCGGCAGAGGCTCATGTTTCCGGAGGGGTTTTTCCGATCCCGCCGCCACGGCCGGGGGGGAGGGGATTCTTTCCCGCGGGGCCGCCAGGGCCGCCAGGGAAACGAGATCCACATGGATGCAGGGGTCGATGTCCCTGGCCAGACGGGGCGGCGTCGTAGTGGCCAGGGCGGTCATCAGGATCATGGCCGTCAGCCCGTGGATCCCCAGGGACAGGAAGATCACCTGCCGCAGCCCCGTGGTCCCGGTCCGCCGGTCGAAAATGGGGTTCGACGCTTCCTTATCCATGGCGATCACATCCCGGCCGGGGGTCAGAATACAAGGCTCACCCCCCCCTTGAAGGTCCGTTCCGGCATGGGGTAGTAGGTGTTCAGCCCCCCCCAGGATTCATTGTCCGTTCCAAAGCCTGCATATTTCTCGTTGTTGATGTTCTCCACGGCGACAAAGGCCTGGATGTCCAGGGGTCTTTTCCTGATTTCCTGCCGCTTCCGGAAGGAGAGGGAGAGGTTGTAGATGATGAAGGACGAGAGTTTTTCCGTATTGTTGTCGTAGTCCCCCGAGAGGTAGCAGTCGCTCACGTACCGGACCTCCGGGCGGAGGGTGAGATGGAACGGCAGCTTGATGTCGGCGCTGGCCCCCACGATCCGGTTGGGGACCAGGGGGAGTTCCTTCTTGTTGTACTGCCCGTCCTCGAAGGTCGCCAGGTGGTAGGTGTACTGGCCGTTCAGGGTCACATAGCCCCTGATGTTCCAGGAGAAGGATCCTTCCGCCCCCTGGTGGCGGGTCCGGTCGAGGTTCTCGTTGCGTTTGGTGGCGTTGTTCCAGGTGATCTCGTCCTCCATGTCGATGCGGAACACCGACAGGGAGATCTTCAAGGCTTCCAGGGGGTACAGGAGGGTTCCCACCTCCATGCTCTGCCCCTGCTCCTTCTCCAGGTTGGTATAGAAGCCGCCGCCCCAGCCGTTGAACGACGCCTGCTCATCCAGAAAGGGGATCCGGTAGATCCGGGCGTACTTGCCGTAGAGATTGGATTTTTTCCCCAGCAGAACCGTCGCGCCTCCCTCCCAGGCCTCGGCGGGGTGGCGTTTCTCCTGATCGGAGAAGCTGTTGCCCGGGGTCTGGACGTCCGTGTAGTCGCCGCCGAGGGTGGTGTTTCCGGCCCGATAGCCTGCGGCAAGGATCAGGCGTTTCCAGGGGGAAAATTCGTTGCGGAGGTAATATTCCAGGGTCTTGCGGCGCAGCTCCGCCCAGCCGGTCTTCACCCGGCGCTCCCGGGTGTCCCAGGAGGCCTTGCGGTACGGCTCGTCATAGTAGTCCAGCCCGGCGGTGAGCTTGTTCGGGAAGCCCAGAATCGCCTTTTCGAGGGTGTATTTGGGGGTGAAGGCACAGGAATCCATATCGGTGTTGGTGTACTGGTTGGAATTCCACGACGGCATGTTGAACTCGTAGGCGTTTTTACCGTAGCTGAACAGGAGGTCCAACTGCCCCAGGGATTCGTGGACGGCCGTGGCCCCCAGGTTGATCCGTCCCGTCCGGTCCCGGCCGTCATCGTCCGGGGCGGCGTTCGTCCAGTTTGCCGGCGTCGCGGGCTGATACTGGCGGCGGTCCTGGTCCATCTGCCCCTTCGTCAAGGCCCCGGGCAGGTTGTAGTCGCTCCGGTTCCCCGCCATGCCCAGGGACAACTGGACATGATCGCTCAGCTCGTAGCCGAGGTCGAACCCCGCGGACTGGGAGGCGAGTTTGGAGCGCTCCCGGTAGCCCCAGGCGAAGTAGTTTTCCCCGTTGACGGCGTAAGAGAGCTTCCCCTGTCGGCCCGTAGCGCCGAGGCGCTCGTTGTTCAGGCCGTAGCTGCCCGCCGTGGCCGCCGCCGTAAACACCGGGGCGCCCTTCCCCTTCTTGGTGATCACATTGATCACCCCGCCGATGGCGTTGTCGCCGTAAAGGACCGTGTTGGCCCCCCGGACCACCTCCACCCGCTCGATGTT
>ENA-UPSM01002824-UPSM01002824.1-activated-sludge-metagenome-genome-assembly--contig:-NODE-2824-length-20430-cov-5.044908_pt1 | contig 20430 bp, 23 predicted proteins | sample MGYA00238181_ERZ773283 | MGnify/ENA primary metagenome ERZ773283 (study PRJEB29023, sample SAMN05720199) | activated sludge metagenome | isolation source: Anaerobic digester | place: Japan...
GCAGGGATACAACCTGATGATATCGATTTTGCCGAAGTGCATGATTGTTTTACAATCGCTGAAATTATGGCGAGTGAGGATTTGGGCTTCTTCCCGCGCGGTGAAGGGTGGCGAGCCGCGATGGAAGGGCGTACAGCGCGCGACGGAAGCCATCCGATCAATACCAGCGGCGGCTTGAAATCCAAGGGTCATCCTGTTGGCGCTTCCGGTGTGGGGCAGGTGGTGGAAGTGTGGAAACAGATGCATGGCTTGGCAGGAGAGCGTCAGCTGCGCGGCAACCTTAGGTATGCTCTGACCCATAATGTTGGCGGAACAGGGCAAACCTGTGTGGTGCATATTTTCGAAAAGAGGAATTAAGATGACAGACCATGCCTTGCACTCAAAAGCTTTTCACGAGGCTATTGAGGAAGACCTTCTAATCGGTTCCCGCTGCCTTGTCTGTGGTAACATTTCTGTCCCACAAAGACAAATATGCCCCAACTGCCATTCCGACCAGATGGAACGCATCCAGATGAACGGGATAGGTACGCTGGCGACATTTACAGTGATTTATGTTCCCCCCACAAGCATGGCAGATGCCGGCTACAATGCCAAAAACCCTTATTGTGTCGGGATCGTAGCGCTGCAGGAAGGTCCGCGCATCAGCGCACAAATCGTTGGTCTGGATCTCAGCGATCCGGCGACCATAAAAATTGGGATGCCTCTCAAACAGACTTTTGTCGTCCGCGGTGAAGGCGAATCCGCGAAAAAATTCCTTGCGTTTGAACCCGCATAGGAGATCGTAAAATGCCCAGGATCACCATCAACGACATCAATCTCTATTATGAACTTCACGGACCCGAAGATGGGGAAGTGATCGTGCTCTCCAACGGGATCATGATGAGCACTGCCAGCTGGTATTTCCAGACTCAGGCGCTTTCAAAACACTTCCGCGTTTTATTATATGATTGTAGGGGGATGTGGCAGTCAGATCATCCCGAAGGTCCCTACTCGATGGAATTGCATGCCGATGATCTGGCAGCCTTGCTGGACGCGCTCGGAATTGAAAAGGCCCACATTGCCGGTATTTCGTACGGTTCAGAAGTGAGCCTGGTTTTCGCCTTACGCTATCCTGAGAAGACGAAGAGCTTGATGGTGATCGATGGCGTGTCTGAGGTGCCGCTGTTGCTGAAACTGCAATCCTACCCATGGAAGCTCGCAGGCGAGCGCAACGACGCCGATCTGCTCTTTCATACGTCAGTTTTCCTGAATTTTGGAGAAGAGTATCTCAAGAAGAATGAGGCTCTCTTGCCTGCAGCGCACGATAATTTTGCTAAACTGAATCTGACATCTTTTGTAAAACTGATGGATGCCTTTACTTCGTACAATATCACAGATCAGTTGAGCCAGATAACCAGCCCAACTTTGATCGTGGTAGGGGAGGAAGACCAGATCAAAGGTCCCAAACTGGCTGAAATGATGGTGGCGCGCATCCCTCAGGCTGAGTATGTGGTTGTCCCCGGTGCAGGGCATGCGCTCTGCCTGGATAAACCCGAACCACTCAACACGCTGCTCCTGGGCTTTGTGTTGAAACACAGTGGGCGGGAGTAACTTAATTAAGAAAGTCTGCGACAAGAAAGTCGCTGGCAATCATTAAACGACTAATTACAAGGAGAAAAAATGAAAAAGTCGATGTTTTTTGTTGTAGCCATGCTGCTCGTAGCGAGTATGGTCCTGGGCGCCTGCGCCCAACCCACCGAAACTCCGATCGTCACCGAACCCCCAGTGGCAACTGAAGAACCAGTGGCAACTGAAGAACCAGTGGCAACCGAAGAACCAGTGGCAACCGAAGAACCAGTTGTTACAGAAGAACCTGCTGCAGGTCTAACTTGTGCAGAACCCATCAAAGTGGGTTTGATCACTGACATCACCGGTCCTCTGGCTATTTACGGTGTCATGATGCAGCGTTCGTTTATGCTCGGCATGGAATACGCAACCGGTTCTGAAGGATCTGCTGGTCCTGTGTTTGATTTTACTAAAACCCAGGAAAACACCTTCAAGATTGACAACTGCGAAATCCAGGTTTTTGTGCGTGATGACGCTGGTTTACCTGAGAACACAACCACTGTTGCCAATGAACTGATTGACATCCAGAAAGTTGATTTCCTGGTTGGCACTGCTTCTTCTGGCAGCACCGCTGTTCTGCAAGGTATTGCCCTCGCCAATGAAGTTCCACTGATTGTTGCGCCTGCTGCAGCCAATGACATTACCGGTAAGGACTTCAATGTGTTCACCTTCCGCACCTCTCGCAACAACTACCAGGATGCCATTAACGAGTGCAAAGCCCTAACAGCCCAATACTCCTCCTTCATCCAGATTGCTGCTGACTACGCCTTCGGGCACGGCTCTGCTGAAGCTTTCCGCGACGCCTGCACCCTGGAGGGTGGCACATTCGTTGCTGATGATATTTTCGCTCCCGCCACCACAACCGATTTCACTCCTTACATGGAGCAGATCGCTGCCTCTGGCGCGGAAGCCTACATCGTCACCTGGGCTGGCTCGGGCTTCATCTCCCTCGTCCAGGCTGCCAAGGACCAGGGCGTCACTGAGACCATGGCACTTGGCACTACTTTCATTGATAATGCCTTGACCCCAGTCTTCTACGCCGATGCCATCGGCACCACTGCTGGCATCGTCTACCACTGGTCTGCTCCTAAGAACCCCGCCAATGATTTCCTCGTGGCTGAAGCCAGCAGTCGCTACGGCGTCTATCCTGATCTCTTCGACGCTGATGGTATGAATGCTGCCATCATGATCATCGAGACCCTCAAAAAGACCAACGGCGATGTTACCCCCGCGACTTTGGTCGCTGCCATGGAAGGTCTTGAGTTCGAAGGCCCCAAGGGCACTATCTATATCCGCCCCGAAGACCATGTTGCCATCCAGGATATGTACATTCTCAAGCTGGAAAATGTCACTGATCCCACTGGCAATTACTACTCTTATGTCGACACCACCCGCCCAGAGCCTCCCTGCTTGCTTCCGGAAGCTCTCCAGGACCGCTGTGGTGATCTGCCCATCGGCAGTTTGTCCGGCAACTAATCGTTCTATTGTGTGTCCCTGGAGGCTTTGCGGGCTTCCAGGGACACTGGAAAACCTCTATTTCATCCGCAAATCAAAAAAGAATTGAGAAGTTATGACGGTACGAGAGACTATCATTGAAACGCAGAATTTGACCAAGTATTTTGGTGCACTGGCAGCGGTGGACGACGTCAGCCTCAAGATCGAGGCTGGCACACTGCATGCCATTATTGGTCCCAATGGTGCTGGGAAGACCACCTTCTTTAACATGTTGAGCGGCAATCTAAAGCCAACCAGTGGCAAGGTGTTCTACAAAGGCATGGACCTGACGGGCAAGCCAATTCACCGCATGATTCACCTTGGGATAGGGCGGTCTTTTCAGATCACCAACATTTTCCCTAATCTGACTGTGCACGAAAACATTCGCTTGGCTTCACAAGCAATGGAAGATAATAATTTCCACTTCCTGATGGACACCGCAAAAATGGTCCGCTGCGAAGAACGTACTGCCGAAGTTATTGAAAGAGTTGGTTTGAAAAGCCAATCTTTGCTGCCTGCCAGGGCGCTTTCGCATGGAGATCAGCGTAAGCTGGAACTCGGTATGATCCTCGCGCCTGATCCGGAGGTGTTACTCCTGGATGAGCCCACGGCAGGCATGGCAACCGACCAGGTGCCGGAATTGATCACACTGATCCAGGAAGTCCAGCGATCCGGGACAAAGACCGTCATCCTGGTTGAACATAACATGAACGTAGTGATGAGTGTATCCGACAAGATCACTGTCATGCATCAGGGCAAAGTGCTCGCGGAAGGCACCCCCGCTGAAATTGCGGCAAATCATGAAGTGCAAACTGCATACCTGGGAGGGCTCTATGACCTTAAGGTATAGAAATGTTCCCTTGCAGCATATCATTAGAAATCAATGGGGATGGAGATAATATGAGCAATATCCTCGAGGTAAAGAATATCCATTCCTTTATCAATCAATTTCACATCCTGCAAGACGTCGATTTTGTGGTTCCAAAAGGCTCCATCACAGCGCTGCTGGGTCGTAACGGTGCAGGTAAGACAACCACTCTGAAATCCATTCTTGGACTAGCATCTGTGCGTGAAGGAAAGGTGATTTTTGAGGGCAGGGAAGTTCAGGGCATGCCGCCTTTTGAGATTGCGGCGCTTGGCATTGGCTTCGTCCCTGAGCATCGCGCGATCTTTCGGGATTTATCCGTTGAGGAGAACCTCAAAATTGCCGAGAGAAACAAGGGCGATCTGGATAGAAAGCGCACATTTATTTTTGACCTTTTCCCTGATCTGAAGAAATTTCTCAATCTGAGAGGTACCGAGCTTTCGGGGGGTCAGCAACAAATGCTGGCGATTGCCAGGGCATTGGTGGCAGATAACAGCCTGCTCCTCATCGACGAGCCCAGTGAAGGGTTGGCTCCAGTGATCATTGAACATATGATTGACGCTATTCGCCAGTTATCCGAGCAGAGCACGGTGGTATTGGTGGAACAGAATTTTCTTGTGGCGAGTAAATTGGCTAAGTACTTCGTGATCATCGAAGAAGGAAAATCCGTTGCATCCGGGTTGATGAAAGACCTGGAAGCGGACAAAGCCATGATACATCGTTACCTTGGGGCTGCGTAGGTCTAACTATGAAAACGAATTTACGAAAAAACTCCAAAGCAATCATTATCCTGGTCATTATTGCAGCCTTCCTGTTCGTGGCAGCCCGCGGTATGTCTGGCAGGGACGTGCTCATCACTGTGCTGCGCGGTTTCTCTACTGGCTCAGTCACTTTTTTGGTAGCAGCTGGCTTCTCGTTGATTTTTGGTCTGCTGGATGTGCTCAATCTTGCCCAAGGTACCCTGTACATGATCGGCGCCTACGTGGGATGGACTGTGTACGTCCGGCCTGACACGTTTATTGATGTCCTGACCCCGGTTCTCCTGATCCTCGCTGGTTTTTCTTTATCGGCTCTCTGGGGACGCCTGGCAAGTCGTATTCAGCTGGCGCCCAAGGCCAGGAAAATAATCTCCTGGCTCTTGATCCTGGCGGGCTTTGGGCTGCTGGCATTGGTTCTGACTCGCTACCCAATTGCAATTTGGAACCTGAACAATTATTCCGAGAGCCCGATCACGTACTCTTACATGGCTGATCAGGGTTTACGGATCATTCCAGCCGAGGTTACGTTTGAAAAAATCTCCCCATTCCTGGCACTTGCAGGTCTTTTGGTGAGCAGCGCGATTTCAGCATTTGGCATTGCTCTGCTTAACCGGGATGAGAGCAGATCACAAACGATCAACTGGCGTAATTTTTTGGTCCCTGCCCTTTTGTTGCTTGGCGGCATCCTCGCTGTGGTGTTTAATGCACAGATTACGAGCTGGATGTATGCCATGAGTACCAATTGGCTCTTCGTGATTGCCATCTTGATTGCAATTCTGAGCGGAGTAGGCTTGGGCGCTCTCATGGAAACCACCCTGATCCGTCCGCTGTATAACCGCCCTATTTACCAACTTATGCTCACCCTTGGCCTCGGGACGATCGGTCTGCAAATTGTGCAGGCTGTGTGGGGCAGACCTGAATTTGTCTGGCCAAAACCTGAGTTTTTCACTGGTACCGGCGGAGCCTGCCCTGCCACCAATCTGGCAGATTTGCTTGAATACAATTGCTCTACCGTTTTCCTGTTAGGCGGTCGGGTGAGAGTGTATGATGAAATCTTCATTCCGATTGTCGGGATCATCGTGTTGATTGTGGTTTGGATCCTGCTTAAACGCTCACGCATCGGGATGATCATCCGCGCTGGGGTGCAGGACCGACAGATGGTGGAAGCACTTGGTATCAATGTGAGACGGGTATTCACCCTGGTGTTTGCGTTGGGTGTTGGTCTGGCCACTTTTGGTGGCGCCCTGGCGGCACCATCCACTGGATTAACCCCTGTGATGGGGGAGAGATTGCTGCTGAGCGCTCTGATTGCCCTGGCGATTGGCGGTCTGACGAGTTTCCCGGGAGCAGCTTTAGGTTCGCTGCTGGTGGGTCTGATTCAACAATTTATGATCAAATACGGTCAAATTGGCATTCCCCTGCCCTTTACGGATGCCGTGTTTAAACCTTCCCCGCCCCTGGTGCCCGCATCCACGGTGTTGCTGATGGTAATTGTTCTGCTTATTCTGCCGGGTGGCTTGTTGGGAAGCAAGGAATAGATATGAAAAATAACTCTAGTTTTCTCACAAAGAACCGCGGCATCCTGATATTTTTCGCAGTAATGCTGCTTGCGCCATTCTTGATTGGTTTGTTTGAAGGCTCAACTCCGCTTATGATCTGGGGTAACCAGGGCAGTTTGTCCAAATTCATCGAGGGTCTTGGGATCGAGATCTTCATCCTCGCACTCTTTGCGCTTAGTTTTGACCTCTTGTTTGGCATTACCGGTTTGTTATCTTTTGGTCATGCCATGTTCTTTGCGGTGGCAGCCTATCTGACTGGTATTGCCCTCAAAACACTGGCAATGCCATTCTGGGGTGTTGTGCTCCTGGTTTTGTTGGCGGCGATTGTGCAGGCACTGCTTTTCAGCCTGGTCTTGCCGCGGGTAAAAGGCATTACCTTCACACTGGTAAGTCTGGGATTGGCGTCGGTTTTCCATATCATCGTCATGTCCAGCGATATGATCAACCTGACAGGCGCGGATGTGGGCTTGCAGGGCGTACCTGTTCCGGCATTTATCAGCCCGGTGACCGAACGGCTTCGTTTCTATGTCATCGCGCTAACATTGCTGGTTGTAACATATCTTTTTTACCGTCGATTTGTCGCCTCTCCGACTGGCAGGGTTTGCGTTGCCATTCGCGAGAATGAGGATCGTGCGAAGATGCTCGGCTACAACACCACCATCTTCAAGGTTGTGGTCATGATCATTTCTTCGCTTACTGCGGCGACCGCGGGAATGTTGCACGCGTTATACCAACCAAGCATCAGCCCATCCATAGCAGATTTGGGGTTTACTGTGACTGGTTTGCTGATTGTGCTGATTGGCGGTGTCGGGACGCTCAGCGGCGCGATTGTTGGCGCGTTTGCGTTTCGGTTGCTGGATTTCACCCTCAGGCGGTTTATGGGGGAATCGGCGAGCTTCATTACCGGCGCTATCTACGTCATCTTCGTCCTTTTCGTTCCTTATGGGATTGTCGGGACGATGCGCATGCGGCAGTTGCGAACAAAACCAGGCTGGCAGCGCCTTTTGGGGATGGTGAAGCCAAAGAATTAAGCGTGAATAAAGTATTACAGCCCGGGTTTATCCGGGCTTTTTTTATTTCGTCATGTCAAACCAGATCGGGTTGGTGATCAGCGCAGGCATCGGCGGCAGGAAGCTGTAGAAGGTGCGCCAGACCTCCAAACGCCAGTAGCTTGGGCCTGTGACCAGCAGCGAAGTTTCGAAATCTCCTTTTTCCGGGGCAGTGAAGATATCTTTCGCTCCCTCCTGCGTGATAAGTCGGATGATGTCGCCTTTTTCCAGTGCCAGCGCCTTCAAGGATGCTTGCATCCCTTCACGCCAGGCAAGGCTTGCGCCAAAGGTCTGCCCATCCACATCCAGCAGCAGCTGGAGCTTGGTGGGGCTGAAGGCGAAGTAGCTCCTGCCAGCCTTAACAGCCTTGAGGATGTCGGAATCGCTGTTGGAATCAGCCAAAACATAGATGCAAGGGCTTGCCAGGCGTTGGAAGAACGTGTCTTCGTGGTAATCACTACCGCAGGTGGCAACTTGCTTACGGCCAGCCTTGAGCATCGCATCCCAACGGGCAACGGCCTCCAGGTTAGCGGGGCGCATCGGTCCGTTCCACACCTCTATCAGGTCGTAATCCAGTGAATCCAGATCATAGTGAAAGCCGAAATTCGATTCACATGGGTGATTAATGACGATCAGGGCACCATTTTTGTTAGCTTCCCGGAAAATTGCCCGGACCTCTTCCGGATTGTTGGCGATGAAACTGCCCTGGTAGGGCTGCTCGAGCCCCAGGAAATTGCTGTGACCTTTGTAGTGCGTCCACTCCTGACCCGGGATGATCGTGAGCCCCTCCACTTTCGGAAAAGATGCGCGCTTTACCGCCTGATTGTGGTCAGTGACGGCGATAAAATCCAGCCCATGGATACGGGCATGCTCCGCAAGATGTTCCAGCGGCAAGCTGCCATCCGATGCCAGGGTGTGCACGTGGAGGTCACCGCAGAGCCAGCGGGGAACCTTGGGGGTGAATTCAAGCGTGATGCTGACATCAACCCCCTCCGGAGCGATCACATATGCGCCAAGAATGATTTGCCAGCTGCCTGGGGTAAGCGGATGCGGCTGGTAGCCAGGCGTCGCGCTGACCTCAGAAACCATGATTTCCGAGCGGCTCGAGCCGCTGGCACCCACCTGAAAGCCATCCGGCGCAATCAGCCCAATATCAACGATATTCAAGCGCCTGGTCCTGGCAAATTGCCCTTCTGGGGTGTTGACAGGCTCACTCGTATGCGTCTGATACGAATAGTGCAGGTCGAGCCGGGCACTGTTGGCGGGCATTTCGAAGGGCAACAAGAGGTATAGCCCTTGTTCAGCGGGTGTGATGTGGCGGAGGAGGTTCATTTCAGACATGAGGCGTCCTTTAGCGAAGTTATTGGATGATTGTAAAGCCAATTTGTTGCTGTGAGGGAAAGAATACAAGAAATTGGCGGGGTGCACCAAGAGATCTCTGAAGATGAAAACAATCCTCGAGTGAAAGTGTTCCCGGAATATTTAAACATGAAAGGCTGACCTCAACGTTGCAGGGTCAGCCCTCCTTCTATTAAGATAGGTCTGAAATTTCAGCGACAGCTTGTAACCTAAGGCATGCACTCGCCAGTGACTGGATCAGCTTCGCCGATGACGAGCCCTGCGCCAAAGCTTGAGTCAAAGATTGGGGTGAGATCGCCAAGGTTGAGCCCGAAGGCCTTGTCAATCACACTCAAGCCGCCCTGGTACAGGGTTGCCTGCGGTAGTGTTTGCCCATTCACTTGCAAATCAATTACACCTTTGTTCCAGCATAGTTTGAGGTTCTCGATGTTTGCTGCATTGATCAGTTCCACCGTCTCAGGGGTGAGAGAGTAACCTGTCGGGAAGCCTTCCACGCTCAACTCACCGTTCTTTGCCACCTGCACCTGCACAAGGGTGCCCAGCGAGATCTTCAGCGGCTGACTGAGTTCCTTGGATTGACGCAGGGTGATCTCTATATCGGCATTATCGAGCCAGTCTTCAGCTCGAGCCATATCAATATCCCCGAGCTCGATGGTAGCGTTGAGGAGCGAATAGAGAATATCACGCGAGGCTGCATCCCAGGCGAGCGAGAGCAATTGCTGATCATTTGTAAGGACGTTGATCGTGTCACCCTGGATTTTGAGGGTGACATTGTCAAGCATACTCAGTATCTGCCAGATTTCATCCTGGAATTGGGGCGCACCCACCTGGCGCAGCTCTTCTGCTGAGAAGCCGCCCATGCTGTAGCTCTTTGTTCCAGGATCATAGGTGATATCGATGTGGACCAGGTTGGTAGGGACTTCTTGCTTGGCGATCTCGGCGGTTGCCATAGGGGGTTGCTGCACCATCAAAATGCCGAGGACCAAGATTACTGCCAGAAGCAATTTAATGATAGTTGGTGTTTTGTTCATGTTTATTTCCTCTACTTTCTTGTTAAATAATTACTGAGAGGTGCTTTTATGGTAAAGCTGTTAGTAAAACTGACAAGCGAAAACGGATGACATGGTAGTAATAGGAGATGACCCAGTTGATCAATTTCCGCAAAAAAGGAGAACTTTCAGGGACGTCTCCATCACTTTGGACGGTTTTTTGTGCGATTAGCAGTCTCTCGCCCAGGTCGAGAGTATTTCCAAAAGTCTCCGGCGTATAGTTCAGCGCAACGACGGATTGCTCATCTGAGGTGATCTCCATTTTGCCAGAAGTATTGAGCGTCAGTTTAAGCTCATCCGCTCCATCTGACGTGATGATGGCGTGAAGTGGCTGTCCGGGAGAAACTTTGTAAGAGATAGTTGGCAGGGGGATTACTGGTCTGCCCAAGGCGAAGTAAATGCCGTAAAGCACGAGGACGATAATTATTGAGATCAACAATACTCGCCAGAAACGGGGCACTTTAAATTCACCTCTTCCGGAGCGACTGGTGGATTTCTCGGTTTTCTTCTTCTTTTATATTGTAAACCAAAAACAGTGATTAACCAAATTCTGTATGGGGTCTGGTAGCGATTTGCTCAAAATGTACCAAATATCCCTAATAGATTGACAAATTTTGATATGAGGCTTATAGTTGGTGTATCAAAAAATTTTTATGTGAGGTAGGAATGGATAGTGATTATCAAAGCCAGGCGCGTTTGTTTAAGGCTTTTTGCGACGAAACTCGCCTGCGCGTGCTCGAGATGCTGCGCGGCGGCGAAAAGTGCGCCTGTAAATTGCTGGAGAATCTCGACTGCGGCCAATCCGGGCTTTCTTACCACATGAAAGTTTTACTCGAATCGGGGATCGTTACCAGCCGGCAGGAAGGCAAATGGACCTACTATCGCATCTGCCCTGAAGGCGCTTTCGCGGCTGTCTCGCTCGTCCAACAACTGACCACCGTTACCGTTGATTCTGATCGGTGTGATTGTTGCAAACCTTGAGCCTCTTCTCCCTGCAACCACACATCAATCTTTAGAAAGCATATTTCATGACGACCTCGATTTGGGACTTTATTCAAAATCAAATACTGGGTATGCAGTGGCTCAATGCCCTGGTAGAGAGGCTTCTTGCTTCATTTGGCTTGGATACTGCCAATCGCTGGGTTGGCAGCCTGCAATTCTTTATCTATGACGTTATCAAAGTCACCCTGCTGCTATGCGTCTTGATCTTTTTTATCAGCTATATCCAGAGTTTCTTCCCTCCGGAGCGCAGTAAAAAAATCCTCAGCAGATTTCACGGACTGGGCGCGAACACAATTGCAGCTCTACTCGGCACGGTAACCCCGTTTTGCTCCTGTTCGTCCGTTCCGCTTTTCATCGGTTTCACTTCTGCCGGTTTGCCGTTGGGGGTTACATTCTCTTTCCTTATTTCCTCGCCGATGGTAGATCTTGGTTCATTGGTGCTGTTGACCAGTATCTTCGGAGCAAGGATCGCCGTACTCTATGTCATCCTCGGGCTGGTGGTTGCCATCCTGGGGGGGTCTCTGATCGAGAAATTACACATGGAACCCTATATAGAGAGCTTCATCTTGCGAGCAGGAAATGTGGATATCGAGTCTCCTGACCTGACCACGCAAGACCGCTTGATCTACGCCAAAGAACAGATGGTTTCCACTTTCAAAAAGGTGTTTCCCTACATATTAATAGGTGTCGGCATTGGCGCGTTCATCCACAATTGGATCCCCGAGAATTGGGTGGTCGCCTTGCTCGGGCGCAATAATCCTTTTGGCGTCATCCTGGCAACATTACTGGGGGTGCCATTCTACGCGGACATCTTTGGCACCATTCCGATCGCCGAAGCGCTGCTCTTCAAGGGGGCGCAGCTCGGCACAGTCCTGTCTTTCATGATGTCGGTCACCACCCTTTCGATCCCGTCCATGGTGATGCTGCGGAAGGCGATCAAGCCCAAATTGCTGGCGTTATTCATAGCAATTTGCATCGTCGGGATCATTCTTGTGGGCTATCTGTTCAATGCCCTGCAACCATTTATTTGAAAAGAGAGAATCCATGCCACTTGACCTGAGTCCCGCAAAGCATTATCGCCCCGGTAAAGCTGAGGGCAGAAAACCCAAACCTGTGCTGGTGGAGTACCTCTACCTCGACCTGCAAGTCTGCGATCGCTGCATCGGCACCGAACAGGTGCTGGATGAGGTCCTCACCAAGCTTTCCCCAGTGCTGCAGCTTGCCGGTTATGAACTGGAATACCGCAAGACAAAAATGGAAACACCAGCACTCGCCCAACAGTATCGGTTTGAATCTTCACCCACTGTCCGCGTTAACGGGCAGGATATTTGTTTCAACGTACAGGAGAACCCCTGTGACTGCTGCAGCGATATCAGCGGTTCCATTGTGGATTGCCGTATTTTTGAATACGAAGGGCAAAGCTACGAAGTGCCTCCCCAGGAAATGCTCGCTGAGGCAATCCTGAAGGCGGTTTTTGGATCACAGGGTACCCCCTGTTGTACTGAAAATGGGTATACATTGCCCAAAAATCTGGAAGTCTTCTACGAAGGTAAGAACAACAAGTCCGGCTGTGACTGCGCGAGCAGTTGCTGCTGAAATGCTAATTCAGAAAGGAATTTATCATGGTATTGTCAAATTTTAGAAAGAAGAAACCCACGGAGAGTCTTGGTCCAATCGACGAGCTGAAGTTCTCCGAAGCCGGCGATAGCCATACCGAAGGTGCGAGTGTCAAGGTGCTGGGGAGCGGTTGCGCCAAGTGCAACCAGCTCGAAGCCGCTACTGTAGCAGCCCTGGAGCAGTTGGGCATGGATACCGCCATCGACCATGTCAGAGATTTTGCACAGATCGCATCCTACGGCGTCATGTCCACGCCAGCGCTGGTGGTGGATGGCAAGGTGGTCTCTTCTGGCAAGGTGCTCAAGACCGAGGAAGTTGTTGCAATTCTAAAGAAAGCCAGGGGATGAAGGCACCCGACTTTTATTCTTTAAAACCTGTTGCTCAATCAAATCGTTTGAATAAACTTCTCTATCTGCCTCTGCCAGAAGATCCAGTCGTGCTTGCCAGGTTCCTCCTGGTAATCCAGCGGCACGCCAACCTGCGCTGCCGCTTGCACAAACAGCCGATTGAGCGGCAGCAGGTCGTCCTCCAGCCCGCAGGCGGCGGATAGCCGGGTCAGGGGGGTGGAGCCCTCCGCGGCATTCTTCAGCCAGGTCATTGGGTCATTTAGGCTGCCCGGAAGGTTCTGCAGTCCGCCGAAAAGCACCTCAAACTCGTGCATCAGTGCCTGGTTTTCAATCTTGTCCGGCGGTGCCAGAAACGCATTGAGCGCCAGCACACCCGAGAGGCTGCAGGCAGCCGTGTAGAGGTCCGGTCGCAGAAAAGCCGCCTTGAACGCGCCGTAGCCGCCCATCGAGAGGCCGGCGATGTAGGTGTTCTCGCGTGCGCTTGAGATGCGGAAGATTGCCGCCAGCCAGGCTGGCAGTTCTTCGGTGATGTAGCTGAAGTAAGCCTGCCCGTTCGTCATGTCGGCGTAGAAGCTGCGCCCGGCAGAAGGCATCACCACCACCAAGCCTTGCTCGCGCGCGAGAATTTCGATGTTGGTGTAGCGCGGCCAGGCGGAGGCGTCGTCTGAAAGCCCGTGCAGCAAATAGAGCACTTTGCGCTCCTCCAGCGCTTTGCCGCCGTGCGCGAGGTCATCAGGTAGGATCACATTGAGCGGCAGATTGACCCCTACTTTTTCAGAAACATGATCGATTTGTAATAGTGCCACGTTAGGTCCTTTCTATTTAAAGAGTAATCTTTTGCAGATATAACAATTCTACTCTGCCACCATGCGAGAAAGGAAGTCCTTTAAGCCCTCTCCTGGTCGTAGATCCGTGGAGCATAGCGGAAGGGAGCGAGGGTCGGCGTAGCCGGCATTCCTTTGCCCTCCCCTGGTCAAAGATCCGTGGAGCGTAGCGGAAGGGAGCGAGGGTCGGCGCAGCCGGCATTCCTTTGCCCTCCCTTGGAGGAGGGTCGGCGTAGCTGGGGTGAGGGTTAATAATGAGCCCTCATCCACCGCAAGCGGTCCCCACGTGCCCTGACTTGTCACGGGTTCCCCAAGGGGAAGGCTGGTGAGCACCTCATTCATCGCAGGCGGTTTGGATTTCCCCAAAGGCGAAAACATGGACTGGAGCGTCGGCAAAGCCCCATTCCTTAGCCCTCCCTTGGGGGAGGGTCGGCGCAGCCGGGGTGAGGGTTAATAAATGAGCCCTCATCCACCGCAAGCGGTCCCCCTTCCCCGGGGGGAAAGCTGGTTTGAGCTTCATCCACCGCAGGCGGTCCCCACCTGTCCTGACTTGTCACGGGTTTCCCAAGGGGAAGGCTGGTGAACACCTCATCCCCCGCAGGCAGTTTGGATTTCCCCAAGGGGGAAGGCTACAGAATTAAGCCCTCACTCTTGCTCAGCTCTAAATGGAGATGATAACTCAACCTTTTCCTTAATCCTCATGCATACCTCAAAAAAGTTGTGATCAATCTCATCGTTTGTAAAGCGCAGAACCTCCAGACCATAGGAGTTCAACATCCTGTTGCGCTCGATATCCTTTTGCAGATTTGCAGCATTAAAATGCTGCCCGCCGTCAACCTCAACCACCAGTCGCGCAGAGTGACAGTAGAAGTCCACTATGAATTTTCCGATCACTTTTTGTCGGTTGAATTGAACCTTATAATCCCTCAGAAAGTCGTACCAGAGATGCTTTTCCTGCTTTGTCATTTGCTTGCGGAGGTTTCGCGCAGCAGGGGAAAGATGGGGATCCTTCGGTATAGGCATGCAATCCTTTTGTGAGCCAGGTATTTGTAATGTTACGATTTTACCTCATCACCACAAGGTTATTAAGCCCTCCCCTTGGTCGAAGATCCTTAGCCCTCCCCTGGGGGAGGGTCGGCGTAGTCGGGGCGAGGGTGAACAATGAGCCCTCATCCACCGCAAGATAGTTGAGCCCTCCTTTGGTCGTAGATCCGTGGAGCATAGCGGAAGGGAGCGAGGGTCGGCGTAGCTGGGGTGAGGGTTAATAACTATCCCTCATCCACCGCAAGCGGTCCCCCTTCCCCAAGGGGAAGGCTTGGATTAACTCATCCACCGCAAGCGGTCCCCACCTGCCCTGACTTGTCACGGGTTCCCCAAGGGGGAAGGCTGGTTTGAGCTTCATCCACCGCAAGCGGTTTGGATTTCCCCAAGGGCGAAAACATGGACTGGAGGGTCGGCAAAGCCCCATTCCTTAGCCCTCCCTTGGGGGAGGGTCCGCGAAGCGGCGGTGAGGGTTCTTTGATTTTGCACGAAACAATATGAAAGCTTCGTGACAGGCTACTTTTCGGAGGTCAACTGAGATGACAGGCTAATCGACATGCCCGGTTTCGCGGGCACAGGCGCAAAAGGCGCTCGCGATGACAGTGAGTTGGGTCGCAAGTTTTGTTTTGTTGCGAATTATCAACGGTGTAATGACGGATTGGAAACACGCCAAGGTTTCTGCCTGATGATACACGCAGTGCTTCCAAGCTCGCCCTACGGGTACTTTGTCTCACCCTATGAGAAATATTAAGGGATGACAGGCTGATCGACATACCCGGTTTCGCGAGTACAGGCACAGAAGAAGTTCGTGATGACGAGCCAATCTGCCTACCCAAGCATCTTGCGACAACAAATTGCGCGTAGCCACAAAAATTTACATGAATAAGGTCAATGTGGGGTAGGTGGGGCTCAAAGCAGTCTCTAATCGATGATTTCTGGCTGTCTCCAGGTGCCTGGTTGCGTTTTGTCCAGGTTTCCTCATAGTTTTCTCCACTTTCGAATAATATGGTATTGCAAAAGGCTTGTGCATGCCCATACTACCTATTAAACCCTGTGAATATACCAAAAACAAATACTCGCTTAAGCGCATCTAAATAAGTTGTCTTTACAATCAGGGACATTAGAAAAGGAGTTAACAATGAAAAATATAAAATCAATCACACTAATTGCAATCGCAATTCTCGTAATGGTAGTAAACGCATTTGTCTATAGCCCAACCCAAGCCGCAGTTGAGGCTGGGCGTGGTGGTCCTACAAATAAATGGAGCCAGCAGCCAAACGCGGCAGGAATAACCACTGCAACAACACTTTCCGAACAGGAAGTAGCGGATCTTGCAGCAGCAATTCAAGAAGAATACACCGCCATGAATACTTACCAGGCTGTTATGGACGAATTAGGGAATGTTCAACCATTTTCTCGCATTGCCCGGTCCGAGCAGCAGCATGTGAACGCTCTGATCCGCGTTGCAGAACGCTTTGGGATTGACGTGCCTGAGAACGCCGGTGAGGTGGCTGAGATCGCATGGAGCACTCTTGAAGACGCCTGTCAAATGGGTGTGACCTTTGAACAGATGGACGCAGCCCTTTACGACGAACTACTGGCTAACACCACCAATCCAGTGCTAATCCGGGTCTATACCAACCTGCAACGGGCTTCCCTAAATAATCATCTACCCGCTTTCGAAGCCTGCAATCCGTAACCAACAAACCGATCGCCCTGGGATCCACTAAGGTATCCCAGGGATTTTTTTGAATTAGGAGAAAAATGGAATTATCTCAGCCATCTAAGAAACCGATTAATCGCCGCAAAACCAATAGGATCCGTTTTTGGGTGCAATTATTCTTTTTTGTCTTGATCGCGTTTATCTCGATTAATCACACCCTGGCAGAAGAAGGAAAAGGCATTGCTTTTCTATCTTCTGCTTCATTACACGCGCTATGTCCGTTGGCGGTGTAGTCAGCCTTTATCAATTTATTAGCACGGGAACTTTCGTTCAGAAGGTACATCAATCCTCACTGGTTCTGATGATCATTGGCATTGTGTTGGCTTTATTTGCCGGACCGGTTTTTTGCGGTTGGGTCTGCCCATTGGGTACTTTTCAGGAATGGATCGCAAAAATTGGCAAGAAAGTTTTCAAGAAACGCTACAACCATTTTATTCCAGCAAAGGTCGATAGTGTACTGCGATATCTTCGATATCTTGTGTTGATCTGGGTGGTTTTCATGACCGCCAGGTCGATGACCCTGGTATTTGCCAATGTTGATCCGTATTTCGCGCTTTTCAATTTTTGGAGCAGTGAAGTTGCCTTTGGCGGCTTGGTCGTGTTAGGCCTCACCATTATTGCGTCATTGTTTGTTGAGCGTCCCTGGTGTAAATACGCCTGTCCTTATGGAGCATTCCAGGGGATTTTCAACTTCTTCCGCGTCTTCTCTCTGCGACGCAACACTGAAACCTGCATCGATTGCAAGGCTTGCGATAAAGCCTGCCCGATGAACATTGAGGTCAGCAGCAAGACTGTTGTTCGCGATCACCAATGCATCTCATGCATGGAATGCACCTCGTCCGCTCACTGTCCGGTGCCTCAGACGGTGGACTTTGTGATTGGAGGTAAAAAATGAGGATCACACCACGTTGGATGGCAGTCCTTGTTGTGTTTCTGCTTTTTGGTGGGATTTTGCTCTCCATGGCTTTAGGGGAATGGACGACAAAAAGTACCAAGGAGCCGCTGAAATTTACCGAAGGCGAATTTGCCGGAGAGTACAACCCGGCAGATATCCGCGGATCTTACACTTTTGGAGATGTTTCCAGGCTTTTTGACATCCCGCTTGAGGATCTTGCGGTTGCTTTCCGAGTGTCGGAACCGGATGTTGCCTCGGTTTCACTCAAGACCCTCGAAGAGAAATTTGTGGACCTGGGCGTGGACCTGGAAACCAGCTCGGTCAGGCTATTTGTGGCACTCTACAAGGGTTTACCTTTTGACTTGAGCGGTGAAGACACTTATTTGCTTTCGGAAGCCTCGGAACTCCTAAAACAGAAAGCTTCTTTAGTCCCGGGGCAATTGGTCTATCTCGATAGCCATACTGTCAATGAAGCGACCGAACTTGCGACTCTTGCAATACCGGTGGTGACTCAACCATCTGAGGTAACTCCCGAGAGCACACCCGTGCTCCTGCCGACAGGTGGCGCTGGTACTCCTGGCGGGGATTCTGGTACACCTGACCCTGAACACTCGCCGGAAGCCAATAAAGTGGGCGGCAAAACCACCTTCCAGCATCTGTTGGATTGGGGTGTCAGGCAAGAAGATATCGAAAAGACAATCGGTCAACCCTTACCATCAGCGAATATGCTCATCAAGGATTGGGCAACTTCCCAGGGGTTGTCTTTTTCAACCGTGAAAGATCAACTGCAGGCCTTGGTGGATGAAGTAAGGTAGGTAACGCTCAACCCCGCATGGAAACAAGCGGGGTAGGAAAACAACCTGACCTGCGGCGTAATTACACAAATCCCTCCCAGAAAGAAATTCTGTCAATTCTGAGGCAATTATCTAATCTCTTTGTTCGAATGATTTAAAAAATTAGTTGACCTTCACCTCTTAAGCATCACCGTCCCTTCTCAAGAGGCGCAGCGGTAGACCCCCCACCTTTGTGAGCGAGGCCAACAATTCATTATTAGAAGCAGTCTAGTGACGTGGCAACCTGCAGTTTGTCAATGAGCCGGGTTCAATTTTGGAACTCGGCCTACGGCGGTGGGGCGGTTTGCAGCGAGAAAGGGATAGGGTCGCATTAGAAAACGCTTGTGATGTCAGGTTGAACCCCGCAACCTGACCTACGACTATAATGATTTTAGCGGAGGGAGCAAGCCTCCTCCGTACGTTGAAGACTCAGTCCTTCCTACTTATCTGTAATAACGAAGTGGTGGTTGGAGACCTGACGGTCAACTACCTCGCACGGTCCCACTGGGAGGCTTCCCAAAAGGGACGCAAGCAGTCGCATTCAGGAGACCGGCGAGAACTGAGTGGTAGGCTGCACAACCTGACTTACGAAGGAATGAACAATATGGGGGGGTGGGGCGGTGATGAGGGTATAATTCAGCCATGAATGTTGCGGTGATCGGGGCAGGACCAGCAGGACTGATGGCTGCGATCCAGGCTGCGGAGGGGGGCGGCAGGATCACTCTGTTTGAACACAATCCCAATATTGGACGAAAACTACTGGTAACCGGCAGCAGCCGCTGCAACCTGACCAACGACGCGGTGAATGCGGCAGCATATTATTGCGAGGATCAAGCCTGGATGGAGACCTTTCTGGGGGTTTTCGGGGTGGAGGAGTTCAGGCGCGCGCTTGATAGATTGGGGATACCGACGCAGAAGACCGATGATGGGTGGTACTATCCCAGGTCGGGGTCCGCGCAGGCGGTGGTGGAGATTTTGGGGGAGGGGCTGGCAGGGCGCGGAGTAGAACTGCGCGTAGCCACTCATGTTAATCAGTTTTATTATAGGAATAACATCTTTGAATTAGAAATTACTGCATTAGGGCTGCACCAGACAGAATTTTTTGAGCAACTTGTGCTTGCGGCAGGGGGCAAGGCTTATCCTGAGCTCGGATCACGGGGAGAGCTTTTTGGGGTGCTTAGTAACCTGGGGCACCAGGTGCGGCCGCTTCTGCCCGCGCTTGGCCCAATATTTGCTGACCTCGGCGCGTTTAAAGAGCTAAAAGGGCAACGGTTTGACGTCCTGGCGAGCATTTGGCGCGGTGAGGAGCGGCTGGGGCAGACGGCAGGCAACATCATCATCAACCAGGACGGTTTCAATGGTCCGGGAGTCATGAACCTAAGCCACCTGGTCGCCTTGCACTCTGGCGCAGACCTGACCCTGCAAGTTAATTTCATCGCCCCATTTTGGTCAGATTTAGCAGACACGCTTACTGGGCAAGTCGCTCATCCCTGCAGCCTGCGAGCGGGCTTGCTGCGCTATTTCTCTCCGAAAGCAGCCGACTTTTTTATCCGGCAGGCAATGCTGGACCCAGCCGCAAAGCTGAACGCTCTGACCGAGGAGCAAATCCGCCAGCTGCTTGAGGTAAGCGCTGAGGCGAAGTTCAGCGTTACCGGAGCCGGCAGTTTCAGGAACAGCCAGGTGAGCGTGGGGGGCGTGCCGGTGGGGGAGGTGGATCCACTGAGCATGGAATCCAAGCTCATTCCAGGGCTTTACCTGGTGGGAGAAACTCTGGATGTAGCCGGTCCTTGCGGGGGTTTCAATTTGCATTTCGCTTTTGGTAGTGGTTATCTGGCTGGGACGCACCTGGCTGGTTTGCAAAAACAAAAATCCAAGGAGAGACCATGACAATTCCATTTATCGAGCCGTTCCGCATCAAAGTCGTTGAGCGTGTGAAACTTACCACCGAGGAAGAACGGGAAGCCGCCTTGAGGAAGGCTTTCTACAACACCTTCAATGTGCCTGCGGAGGATGTATTTATCGACCTCCTGACTGATAGCGGCACCAATGCCATGAGTGACCGCCAGTGGGCAGCCATGATGCAGGCTGACGAATCGTACGCTGGCGCAAAGAGCTATTACCGTTTTGAACGCGCGGTGCAGGATGTGCTCGGCTTTGAATACGTGCTTCCCACTCACCAGGGTCGGGCTGCTGAGGGCATGCTCTTTTCAACGCTTGTCAAGGCCGGTCAATTTGTGCCCAATAACCGCCATTTTGACACCACTCAGGCCAACCTGCTGGTGCTCAATGCCCATCCGGTCGAATTCACCATCCCTGAATCGGAAGATTCCAGCCTGATTGCTCCATTTAAGGGCAATATGGACCTCGCGAAACTGGAACAGTTCATCCAGGAAAATGGCGTCGAAAACAT
>ENA-UPSM01002826-UPSM01002826.1-activated-sludge-metagenome-genome-assembly--contig:-NODE-2826-length-20399-cov-6.554365_pt1 | contig 20399 bp, 9 predicted proteins | sample MGYA00238181_ERZ773283 | MGnify/ENA primary metagenome ERZ773283 (study PRJEB29023, sample SAMN05720199) | activated sludge metagenome | isolation source: Anaerobic digester | place: Japan...
TCCTGTTACGCTGATTACCTGATTGATTTTATTCCATATTGGACCACTTCTTTCATAAATACCGGCACCGGCTGGCACATATATATCTCGGAAATAATTCTCGTAGCAAAAAGCATCGTCTTCAATCTCAACACCTGAACCAATCTCCACGACATACAGGTTATTACAAGAAAGAAATGCACCATACTCTATTTTCACAACACTTGAAGGAATAGTAACTCCAATAATATAGCTATTTTGGGAAAAAGCATTTTCTCCGATAACCTGAACAGGTATTCCACCAATAACTCCAGGAATGATCACTTTATCTTGAGTACCTTTATATTGAACTATTGTACCGGTTTCCGCATCAAATACGAAATCATCTTCAATTATAAGCTCATATACTGTAACAGTACATGCTGCTTCATAATTCCCATCTACTGTTTTTGCAGTTATAACTGCTGTTCCTGTAGAAATACCTTTAATGCGACCATCACTATTTACTCTCACAACATTCTCATTACTACTTGTCCATGTTACACCCTTAATGGTTGCATTTAAAGGCTGGATAGTGGCAGGAACACTAATCCAGCTCTCTCCTTCAGCAGGTATTCGCATTTCATTCTTTTCAATAATTATTCCCGTTACACTTATTAATTGATCGAATTTATTCCATGTCCAACCTTCTCTTGCATACATGCCGGCACCACCTGCTATATATGCCTCACGGAAAGAATTATTGTTATTTATAGCATCATTTGCAATCTGGACACCTGAACCAATTTGCATTACATATAGATTACAGAAACGAAATGCACCATGCTCTATCCTCTCAACACTTGAAGGGATAGTTACTGAAGCAATATTCCTATTGTTAGAAAATGCATTTTCCCCGATAACCTTAACAGTTATTTCTCCAATAGTTTCAGGAATAACAACTTTATCCTGAGTTCCTGTATACAGAACAATTGTGCCTGTTTCCGGATCAATCCCGAAATCTCCCTCAATTACGGGTTCATATAATTTAACGGTACATGCCGCCTCAAAACCGCCGTCTACTGTTCTTGCGGTCATAACCACTGTTCCTTCGGAAAGACCTTTCATGCGACCATCTCCACTTAAAACCACAACAGACTCATCACTACTTGTCCATGTTATACTCTTAATGGTTGCATTTGAGGGTTGAACGGTAGCAGGTATACTAATCCAGTTATCTCTTACAACAGGTATTCGCATTGCATCTTTCTCGATAGTTATTCCCGTTACACTTATTAATTGATCAATTTTATTCCATATCCAACCATCTCTTGCATACATACCGGCACCACCTGCTATATATGCATGGTGTAGAGAATCACTGCTATATAAAGCATCACCTGCAATATGGACACCTGAACCAATCTCTACAACATATAAGTTATTGCAGTTAAAAAATGCAAATTTCTCAATTCTTACATTTGAAGGAATGGTTACCGAACTAATATAATTATTACGATAAAACGCATATTCACCGATAACCTGAACAGGTATTCCACCAATAGTTTCAGGAATAATTACTTTATCTTCAGTACCTCTATATCGAACTATTGTACCTGTTTCCGCATTAATCTCAAAATCTTCTTCTTTTACAGGTTCATATACTGTTACTGTGCATGTCGCTTCAAAACCGCAATCTGCTGTTTTTGCCGTAATAACTGCTGTTCCTGCAGAAACACCTTGTATGCGACCATCACCATTTACTCTCACAATAGCCTCATTACTGCTTGTCCATGTTATACCCTTAATGGTTGCATTTGTCGGTTGAACGGTAGCAGGTATACTAATCCAGTTATCTCCTCCAATTGGAATACGCATTTCGCTGTTTTCAATAGTTATACCCGTTACATTTATAAATTGATTAATTTTATTCCATGTCCAACCATCTCTTGCATACATGCCTGCACCGCCTGCCAAATATGCTTCTCGGAAAGAATTATTGTTATTTATAGCATCATCTGCAATTTGGACACTTGAACCAATTTCAACAACATTTAGGTTATTACAGTATCGAAATGCACCATACTCTATTCTCTCAACACTTGAAGGGATAGTTACTGAAGTAATATTCCTGTTGTTAGAAAAAACATTTCCCCCGATAACTTTAACAATTACTCCTCCGATAGTTTCTGGAATAGATAATTTATTTTGAGTGCCTGTATACTGAACAATTGTGCCTGTTTCCGGATCAATCCCGAAATCTACCTCAATTACAGGTTCATATACTGTTACTGTGCATATCGTTTCAAAACCGCCATCCGCTGTTTTTGCCGTAATAACTGCCGTTCCCGTAGAAGCACCTTGTATGCGACCATCACCATTTACTCTCACAATAGCCTCATTACTGCTTGTCCATGTTATACCCTTAATGGTTGCATTTGTCGGTTGAACGGTAGCAGGTATACTAATCCAGTTATCTCCTCCAATTGGAATACGCATTTCGCTGTTTTCAATAGTTATTCCCGTTACATCGATTACCTGATTAATAATATTCCACCTTCCGTTATCTTGCCTTGCATATGTACTTGTTCCGCCTGCTGTGTATGCTTCTCGGAAATAATTATTCCATCCTATAGCATCATTTGCAATCTGGACACCTGAACCAATCTCTATGACATATAAATTATTGCACCATCTAAAAGCATTTTCTTCAATTTTTACACTTGAAGGAATGGTTAACGAAACAATATTCTTGTTGTAGGAAAAAACATTTCCCCCGATAACCTGAACAGTTACTCCTCCGATAGTTTCAGGAATAGATAATTTGTTTTGAGTACCTGTATACTGAACTATGGTGCCTGTTTCCGGTTCAATCCCAAAATCTCCCTCAATTACAGGTTCATATACCGTCACGGTGCATGTTGCTTCAAAACCGCCATCTGCAGTTTTTGCAGTTATGACTGCCGTTCCTGCAGAATTGGCTCTTATGTAACCATAATCATTCATCATTGACACAACGGAAGCATTACTACTTGTCCAAATAATACCCTTTATTGTTGCATCTGAAGGTTGAATAGTAGCATTAATTCTATTAGGCCGGTACTCTCCTCCAACAGATATGCGCATTTCATTATTATCAAGAGATATGCCTGTTACACTGATTAGTTGATTAACTCTATTCCAACTACCATCGTATTGTCTTACATATTTACCTGTACCACCTGCTGTGTATGCCTCACGGAAAGAGTTGCTGTTATTAACAGCATTGTTTCCAATCTGCACACCCGTACCAATGTCTATGACATATAGGTTATCGCAGTATTGAAATGCACCATACTCTATTCTCTCAACACTTGAAGGAATAGTTACTGAAGTAATATTACTGTTGTTAGAAAAAGCATTCTCCCCGATAACTTGAACAGCTTCTCCACCAATAGTTGCAGGAATATTCACCATATCCTGAACGCCTGTATATTGAATTATAGTACCTGTTTCCGAATCAAATCTAATATCTCCCTCAATTACAGGTTCATATACCTTTACTGTACATGTCGCTTCAAAATCGCCATCCAGTGTTCTCGCCATTACGACTGCCATTCCTGCAGAAATACCTTTCACTCGCCCATCACCACTAAATGAAACAACATTATCATTGTTGCTCATCAAAATAATACCCTTAATGGTTGCATTTGACGGCTGGACTGTGGCAGGGAAACTACGCCACTCTCCAACAGGTATACGTATTTCATCATAATCAAGAGATAATCCCGTAACATCTATTAAATTATCGATTTTATTCCATCTCCATCCATCTCTTGCATATGTACCTGCTCCGCCCGTTGCATATGCATCGCAGAGAGAATCACCCCCTATTGCTTCATCTTCAAGCTGGACATTCGAGCCAAATTTTATGGCATATAGGTTAACACAATTAAAAGCATTTTTTTCAACTCTTACGTCCGAAGGAATACTAACATAAGTAATATACATGTCAGAAAAAGCACCTTCTCCTATAGCCTGAACAGGTATTCCACTAATGATTTCAGGGATAGTTAATCTGCTCTGTCTTCCTGTGTGCAGAACTATTGTGCCCGTTTCCGGTTCAATCCCAAAATCTCCTTCAAATACAGGTTCATATACTGTTACTGTACATGTCGCTTCAAAACCGCCTTCTACTGTCTTTGCAGTTATAATTGCCGTTCCTGCGGAATTGCCTCTCATGTGCCTATCACCGTTTACTGATACAACAGCTTCATTATCGCTTGTAAAAACAACACCCTTAATGGACGCATTTGATGGTTGTATAATTGTATTAGGAATGCTGTACCATCCTCCAGCAGGTATTCGCATTTCGTCTCTTTCAAGAGATATTCCTGTTACGTTTATTAGATGATCAATTTTTCTCCATCCCCAATAATCATCTCTTGCATATGTTCCGGCACCTCCTGTTGTGTATGTTTCAAGGAAATAATAATGGTAGTATATAAAAGCATCATCTGCAACCTGCACACTCGAACCGATATCTACAACATTCAGGTTCCAACAGTACAGAAAAGCGCCATCCTCTATTCTCTCAACGCTTGAAGGAATAGTTACCGAAGCAATATGAAGATTTCCGCAAAAAGCTTCTTGTCCGATAGCTTGTACAGGTATTCCACTAATAGTTTCAGGAATAATTACTTTATCTTGAGTACCTGTATAGTGAACTATCGTACCGGTTTCCGCTTCAAACCAGAAATCCCCTTCAACTATAGGCTCGTATACTGTAACCGTGAAAGATGCTTCATAATTGCCATCAACTGTACTTGCAGTTATAACTGCTGTTCCTGCGGAAATGCCTTTCATGCGACCATCACCATTTACTAATACAACTGCCTCATCACTACTACTCCATCTTATATATCCAATAGTTGCATCAAAAGGCTGTATTGTAGCAGTAACTCTATAAGTCCAGTTCATTCCTCCAGCAGGTATTCGTATTTCGCTTTTAGCAAGAGATATTCCCGTTACATTGGTTATTTCTTGGGTTTTACGCCATATATTATCAGCTCTGTATTGTTTTACATATGTGCCCGCTCCACCGGATGTGTATGCATTGCGGAAATGATCTTGGTTAAAAAAAGCATTGTCTGCAATTTGAACACCAGAGCCAATCTCTACAAGACATAAATAATAACCGCCAAATGCATTGCTACCAATATTAACTACGGTATCTGGTATTATTATTTTCCATAATCCCGACCCATAAAACGCATATTCTCCTATATTCACAATGCTACTTGGAATCTCTATAGAATTTAGACTGAAACAACAGGAAAACATAGCATCACTAATATACGTTAATTGTGAATCTTCTTGGAAAGTAACATTAGTAAGACCTGTAGAGCAGGAAAATAAATCATTCCCTATACTGGTTACACTGTTAGGAATTACAAACGAATAGAGTTTTGGGCAACCGGAAAATGCACCTATGCCAATGTGAGACAGATTTGAAGACTCACTGAATGTTACACTTGTCAAGTTTGCACAATTTGCAAATGCATAATCGCCAATACTTACGATACTGCTTGGTATAGATATATTAACCAAGTTGGAACACTCGTAAAAAGCATAACTCTCTATAACCGGGCTTTCAGGATTCATGCCCCGCAAGGAACACATAATACTTGCTCGCCTACCTTGCGGAGAGGTTTGAAAATCTATATCCGTAAGATTAACACTTGCCATAAATGCTCCTTCTCCAATAGTTCTTGTATTAAGCGGAATGGAAAATGCTGCATCCGGTCTTCCTGTCGGATATGCAATTAAAGTCTTTCCATCTTTGCTGTATAAAACACCGTCTATGCTTGAGAAAGAGAGACTTCCTTCTTCAACATAAATGTTTAGAAGATTGTATGCATATCCGAAAGCTCCCCTACCTATCTGTGTTATATTCCTGGGAACCGTATAAGAAGTCTCGGTTCTGCCTCCGGGATAAACAACAAGAGATGTATTGTTTTTATTGTAAAGTATTCCGTCAACGCTTCTATAGCTTGCATTATTTTCACTTGTGAGCAATTCTTTCAGATTCCTGCAGTACCAGAATGCACCTTCTCCAATGCTTGTTACCGAATCAGAAATAGTGAATGATGCAGCAGTTATTCCTGCAGGATATGTGAGTATAGTACTTCCGTCTTTAGAGTACAGAACACCGTCTATGCTTGAATAATCAGCATTTGTTTCACTAACTGCTATTTCAAGTAATGATCTGCAATCTCCGAATATACTCTTTCCTATTTCCCTTACTTTTTTAGGAATATCAAAAGAAGCAAGATTAATACATCCGAAGAAGGCATAATCACCTATTTTCTCCAAGAATGAACCAACTTGATGATTTACTGAAACTAAGTTTACACAATTCTTAAATGCATTAGCTTGAATCTCGGTTACTGTGTTGGGTATTGTTACACTAACAATTGTATCATTATCCGCAAATACAGATTCAGCGATTTTAAAAACCTCAACCTCGTTAATTATTGATGGTATTGTTACATTACCGCCATTTCCTTTGTAACCCGTTATTAATTTATTATATGCATCAAATTCAAAATCTTTTTCAACCGAGTTAGTATAAACAACAATGGTACATTGAGCAATTTTGTTTCCGTCAACCGTAGTTGCTGTTATTGTAGTTTTGCCTACACTATGTCCTGTAACTAATCCTTCACTATCTACTGAAGCAATAGAGTCATCATCACTTCTCCATGTAACCGCTTTATTATCCGCATTCGCTGGTAAAGCAGTAGCTGTAAGTTGTTCAGTTGCTCCGGGTAAAATTGCCGTTACCTTTTTATTAAGACTAACTCCGGCAATCGGTATAAGTTCCGTTACCCATTTGGCGTATACTGTTAAATTACTGGTAACAACTGTGCTTTCAGTAAAAGCTATGTTGAACACATTGTTATCTACAAACCATCCTGCAAAATGCAATCCTTCTTTTGTCGGATTAGCAGGCAATGTTACGGTTGAATTATGCTCAATATTCCGGATTGAATCTACTAAAGAACCGCTGTTACTGTCAAATGATAATGTATATTTATTAATCTCATAAAGAGCGGTTACTATTAAATCTCGTGTAACATTATTGAATAATATATTCCAGTTTATAAATACATATCCCTCTCTTCCGGGTACTGTCGGAGCTACCGCATCTTTGCCTTTCTCAACAGTTTGTGTATCCAGTACAGTATCATTCCAATCTTTAAATGTTACGGTATATGTAATCTGTTTAACCGGTTCTGAAGTGCTATTGCTGACAGTTCCGGTGTATGAGCCTGATCCTGTTGCTATAACTTTGACATATTTGTTAGCATCATCATCTGTCAGAGTATATGTTCTTGCCGTTGCTCCTTGAATATTTTTGTATTCGCCGTCAGATGATTCCGCTCTCTGCCATCGGTAAGATACCGTTGCCGAGGACGGATTTACTGTCGCTGTTAACATCTGTCCGACAGTTGTTGTTCCCGTAATATTTACTCCGCTTACCGGTGTATATGTAGGTGTAACCGGAGGTGTATATGGAGGTGTATATGGAGGAATGAAAGGTGTCTGCCCTGTCGTATCCGTTCCCGTACTGTTATTTGTCGCCGTGCTACCTCCGCCGATTGTTTTACCGCCTGCTCCTTTTACATCCTTTGCTTTACTGTCAACCTGTATTTTCGTATTGGGGGTTTCTATTTTGGAATTACTTCCATCTTCTTGAACTTTAGCTTCTTTAACCGTTCCTTTTCCCGATACATTTGCATTTTGAGCGGCTATTTCAACTTTATTAATCTCTGAATCTTTATTTACTATTAAGTTACAGTTTTCACCTGTTATTGTCGTGCTTTCTATTTTTGCTTCTCTTGCAACTACCGTTATATCATTCGCTACTACATCAAGGGTTTGTACACTTCCCGTAATTATTACATCATCCGAACCGTCATCTATGTAAATAACTTCAACATTAGATTCGTCATCAACTTCAATACGCACTTCTCCGTCCGCTCTTGATACAACTACCTTTGCAATAGTTGAGGAACCTCTGATGATTATGGAGTTTACGCCTCCGCCTCTTACCACAAGTCTTCCTTCAACATTTACACTGTCTAAGGTAACTTCACCGTCTCCGACTCCGTCGGCTATGATAAGATCACCCTTAATTGTCAGGTTTTTTAAGGTTACTCCTTCTCCACGTATAAGAACATTGCCTGTTTCTACTACTTTAGTAACTACTCCCGGGGTATATATATTGCCTTACCAGTCTGTTCATTATTGTTGCGAACTCCGCTCTCGTAATACTTGCCTTGGGCTTGAGAGTTCCGTCAGGATATCCCGCAAGATATCCCGCTGCAACCATAGCGTTCATTTCACTGCGCATACTTTTAGATATTCTTGATTTATCTTTAAAGACATCCAATGCCGTATAATCATCACCTACCGTTTTTAACTTAAAAGCTTTTGCTAAGGTGGTAAATACTTCCTCTCTGGTAACGGTCCTTGTTGGTTGCATTCTTCCTTTCAAATCGGTAATACCCATCTGAACGGCTTTACCGATACTTTCTTCATACCAAACTCCCTTCGGTATGTCCACTACCGAAGACAGGTCTGCTATAACTTCTGCACCGAAAGCTCTTGTTACTATTGTAAGCATTTCGCTTCGTTTGAGTACGCCGTTAGGTTTTATGAGCTGCTTACCTTCCTCAATGTAACCGTTAAGCAAACCGTTATTTACCGCATTGACTAATGCTTCCGTTGCCCAATTGTTCGGCATATCGGCAAAAACCAAGTTTCCCGCCTTATCTCTTTCAAGAGCCGCTGAAGGCACTGAAGTAACAATCATAAGTAATACTAAAACTATCGCTAATAACTTGAATCTGTAAGACCTCATTTTATACCCCCGAGAGAAATGTATAAGATATTTATATGATATTGTTATCGTACCATCTCCCCACATTTTGTCAATATTTTATAAGAAAAAATTGCCTTTTTGCTTGTATTTTTATCAATTTCTCATAATTTCTCATAATTTTATCATAAGTATATAACAACTAATAATTGTCTATTGACAGCGCAATTGTTTTCAAGTAGCTTGATTGTATTGGGAGGCAGATTATGAGTAATGAATTTTTCCAGGAGCAACGCGAACAATCAATTATCAAATCAAGAATAGTAATGAAATATTTTTCAGCCTGGGCAAAAATTATCCTTGCAGAATTGAAGAAATATCCTCATAACGATCCAAGGATGGCTTACGTGGACTTGTTCGCAGGACCGGGCATATATGAAGACCAAAATAAATCTACTCCGATATTGGTTTTAGAAAAGATACTATCTGATTCTGATTTGTGCGACCGGGTAATCACTTTATTTAATGATAAAGATAAAGCAAACATTAGTAGTTTGGAAGCAGTAATTGCACAAGTTCCCGGTATTGAAAAGTTAAAGTATGCGCCGTGTTTCTATAATCATGAAGTGGGTAATGAAATAGCAGAAATGTTTAGTCATCGAAAGATTGTCCCAACATTATTCTTTGTTGATCCTTGGGGTTATAAAGGGTTATCGCTTGATTTAATATCATCTATTATCAAGAATTGGGGTTGTGATTGTATCTTCTTTTTTAATTACAATCGTGTAAATATGGGGGTTCCTAATGAAGCAGTAAGACAGCATATGATTTCACTATTTGGAAAGGAACGATTTAATTTATTACTGGCAAACTTGCATGATGTTTTAACTTCCGATGAGCGGGAAATGATTATTGTTCAGGGGTTATGTGATGCTCTAAGAGAAAACGGTAGTAAGTTTGTCTTACCTTTTCGCTTTAAAAATGATAATGGAACAAGAACAAGTCATCATCTTATCTTTCTTAGCAAAGACTTCCGTGCATATGATATTATGAAAGAGATAATGGCAGGAGAAAGCTCTGACTCAAAAAACGGTGTAGCAAATTTTGAGTATAACCCACGCGATAAGTTTTACAAGCAAGGTACATTATTCGATTTGCTTTCCAGTCCACTAGACGACTTGAAAGACGGACTAATGGAGCAATATAACAATCAAACTATTGATTTTTTAGAGCTTTACAGAGAACACAGCGTTAATCGCCCATTTATCAAAAAAAATTACAAGGCAGTTTTACGCAAGATGTATGATGAAGGCTTAATTAGTGCCGTAAATCGTAAAACCGATAAACCCCCGCAAAAAGGCACATTTTCAGATGAAATGCGTATAACTTTTAGGAGCAACAAATGAGAACTACTAAAATAGAATGGACAGACAGGACTTGGAATCCGGTAACAGGTTGCACAAAATTTTCAGCAGGTTGTGCTCACTGCTATGCTGAAACAATGGCAAACAGGCTTCGAGCTATGGGTATTAAAAAGTATGCTAACGGGTTTTTACCGACATTGCATGAGGACTCACTATATGAGCCTATTAAGTGGAAAAAACCCCATACCATATTTGTTTGTTCAATGGCTGACCTTTTTCACGAAAAAGTAACATTTGATTTTATTGACAGAGTTATGGCTACAATTAGACAAACACCGCATCATCGCTACCAAATTCTTACAAAGCGTGCAGAACGCATGGCTGAATATTTTTCACAAACTGATATCCCCAAAAATGTTTGGCTTGGAGTAACAGTAGAGTCATCATCGGTCAAGCATCGCATTGAATTACTTCGTCCTTTACAAGCTACTGTTAGATTTCTATCGTGTGAGCCTCTACTTGAAGATATAGGTGAAGTGAACCTTACAGACATTGATTGGATTATTGTCGGCGGAGAAAGCGGCGTCAAAGCACGGCCTATGAAACCGGAATGGGTTCGTTCAATATTACAACAAGCGAACCAACAAGGTGTGGCATTCTTTTTTAAGCAGTGGGGGACTTGGGGTTCTGACGGAGTAAAACGTAATAAAAAAGCCAACGGTAAGACATTTGACGGAAAGATAATTCAGATGATGCCGCATTTTAAAGAATGCATTAATCTTGAGTAATCTAAACCGAAGCTCAAAAAGTCTAAGGTTTTTGCATCAACTGAATTCCGATTACTTAATTTGCTTAGCTTTTAAACCAAATCAATGTTTAATCTGACTTCATAAATAGAGATAAAATCAATATTTACTTTTGTTATATTATAAAATTTAATATTAGCACGAAAGGAAATACCATGAGTGACGAATATGTTGTTAAAAAACTTACACAAAAAAATAACGGATGCTTTACACCAAAAGAAGCTGCAAATCAAGGAATCAACAAATATGATTTTTACAAGTTTGCAGAAAAAACAACTGGAGAAAGTCGGTTACGGCATCTATGCATCATCTGATTCTTGGTTAGACCCGATGTACCTTCTTCATCTTAGATTAAAACAGGTTATTTTCTCTCACGAAACAGCCTTATTTCTGCATAGCATGACCGACAGAGAACCGATTCATTATCTCGCTAAAGAAAAATCTGCTGATGTACAACTTCTGATGCGCTCTTATATAATGGAGCGACTTCCGGAACGCATATCTATCTCGAAATATATGAAGAATTTCATTTTGAAAGGCGGTATATTAATTGCTTCATCGGTAGGCTTGGATTTACGTAGAACGATGGATATTGACACGACGATTAAGGGATTTGATTAATCCGCAACAATAACCGTCCCGTCAACCGATGAGAAATATCTTTCCTGCCCGTTGTTATACATCACTCGCCATACATTGACAAAAGACGATGTGTTCTTATCATATATATATCCCGCATCTATTTTCTTTATGGTGATGAAAGAACGACCCTGACGGGTAAACCCGCTAACCAATATATTGCCTACGGAAACCATAGGTCTGTTATATTCCGTCTCCGCTACAGTATATTCGGGACATCCGATATATACACGGTCTATTCCGTTCTTACTTATCGTCATTTCTATCTTCTTATCGTAAATACAGTAGGAACCGTCAAGATATATATAATTTACCTTATATACCCCGACACCGGCTGTCAGTATGGAATCGGGCATGTATGATTGGCTGTCTACCGGCAGTTTCTTAATGAAATCATCCGCTATCTTTGCAGCAGTTTCCAGTGTAAGATCCTCATATCTTTGCTTAACCGCAGGAGTATATATGATTACGTCTTCCTGTGAATCGGATATGGTACCGCCCTGCGCTTCCAGATAAGACAAAAGCGCACTGTTATCCGAATCGGATTTTACAATTACGGCACTCGGTGCTGCATATTGGGGTATTTCACAATCCAAAGTGATATCCCTGTATGCAAGTATCTCGGTTATATACTTATGCTCATCTTTTGTATCCGGTTCGGAATAGACAAGATTGATAATAAAGGCGGCCATGAATATATTGACTGCAAGCAGAAGCACGATTATTATCCTGAGAGCTTTTTTAGAATCCATCAGTCCTGAACCTCCTTCAGCCCGAGTACCGTTATTTCCTCTCCCTCAATTATCCATTTAGGCAGCAGCACGGTACTGTCATCTTTCATGTATGCAATATACATGCCGTTTGCTTTTATGGAGCCTAAAGCCATATCATTTTCCGAAAGCATATTAAATGTACGCAAGTCGTACATAACTGTAGGTAATGAGGCATCGGAAATATCAAAAAGATTTGCATCGGCAGCCACCACTCTGTCCGCCGTTGCGGTTATGCTTATACAATACTTCTCCTTATCCAGCAGGACGGGATAACCGTTGTAGCGGTATACAAAACGGAACTCATAGCAATCTTCCTCTATTCCGACAAAAGCCAACACGGGCGGATTTTTCTCGGTTGCCGATAACGAAGTAAGATCGGCAAGCATACTTAAAGCATTGTTGAAAGCTAAAGCAATTTCTCCTCTTTCCTGTATCTGTGATGCAGAAGCATACCTGTAAGTAACCGAGCCGTCGGTATGAATAGTGTAGATATTGTACTGGTCGGAAAAAGTCAAATCCCTGTTCTGTGCAATTATTACCCTATATATATCGGAATAAACACCGAACAATTTGGTTTTAATCTCCGATATATAGCGTGTGACCTGCGGTGACAGGTTATTTACATCCGGCTCTATCTGAAGGTTGAGCATACATTCGGTCAGAAGCTCATATCCGGCCACCCTTATACTTCCGATTGCAACACTGTCATCCATTATCACCACAGTGGTATCGGGCTGAATATTTCCTTTGAAATTGTCGTATGAAACCACCTCGTTAAGATATACATATGTTATATCGCTTTTTTGCTTTATCTCTTCATATATGCTTAAAAACTCATTCCCCTTAAGTAAACCGTTCAGTTTTACCCCTATATACCGATAAACCTTTTCCCCGCTATTTATATACACATCCCCTTCATCGGTACTTTCCGGTAAAATCATTATCTTATCAATACTCTTAATCTCATTATTGGTGTTGACCGAGTCGCTTATCCGGTTGATAAACTCTATGGGGCAATCATATCCGAACTTGACTATATATCCGGATTTTCCGGTCATTTCGTTCCACTTATCCGCATCATATATCTCATAGACTTTCAGCTCGGAGATTGTATCAAGCAGAGTAACCGTATCTTTCCATATCTGAGTGTAATATGCCGAAGATTGTTTGGTTATCTTATGGACATTGAGACCTTCTCCGGAAGTCATGGTTATTTCCGACGGCTGTATGTATGTTTCCAGAAGATACTCTTCGAAATTCATGACGTCGGTCACAGTATTTGACCCCGGAATAACCTTCTTGGGAAGCAGTCTTCCGGTAGAGTGATAATTAATAAGCATAAATGACTGGAAAACGGTCAGCAGGATTAATATTATAAGCAGAGGATAAGCGATGCTCTTTCTCATTGTGCCGCCTCCTTCTTACCCAACGGTATCGAAACCGTAATGGTCGTACCCTGATTGACTTTTGATTCCACCTTTATATCACCGTCATGCGCTTTAACTATCTCGCTTGCTATGGCAAGACCTAAGCCCGTTCCGCCCATTATGCGGGTTCTGGCTTTATCCACCCTGTAAAATCTTTCAAACAGTCTTTCCTGATCTTTTTTGGAAATACCTATGCCGTTGTCTTTGACCGCAATACACAATTTATGCGACTCTTCGTAAGCCTTTATCTCTATTCTGCCCGACTCATCGGTATATTTAATTGCATTGACCAACAGGTTTATCAGGCACTGAAGCATTCTGTCATAATCGAAATATGCGATGCCTTTAAAAGCAATATCGGAAATCAATGTATGATTCTTTTGTTTTGCCTCCGCTTCCACTGCCTGTAACGCATCGGTTATAAGGGAGGTTACATTGTGATGGGATATCTTCAATATCATTCTTCCCATATCCATGGAGGACAACTGCAAAAGATCCTTTACCAGATTGTCCATCCTGTCCGATTCGGAATTTATCACCTCTAAAAAGTGCTGCTCGGTAGCGGGATCTTCCACACCTTCCATTAAAGCTTCGGTAAAACTCTTTATCGAAGTAAGAGGGGTTTTAAGTTCATGCGACACATTGGCAACAAACTCTTTTCTCATTCGGTCCAATCTGTACTGCTCGGTTATATTTCTGAAAAGCAGTATGACACCTTCGGCATTGCCCAGACTGTCCTTAAAAGAAGCTATACTGAACGCAAGCATCTCTTCATCAACGGGAAGTATGTCTTCTTTATAAAAATCGGCGGGAATATCCGACACATCAATATCCAGATTATATTCTTTCACGAAGCTCTCCAGCGTGAACTCCATATCCGGTCTGTTGAGCAGTGTATATGCAGCCGGATTGTTATGTATCATCTGACCGTCAAGGTTGAAAGCTATAACTCCGCCTTCGATATTGTCCAGTATTATCTCCATCTTGTTCTTTTCCGAAGATATTTCATCCAACATATTCTTAAGGCTGTAACTCATGTTATTTATACTTGTGGAAAGCTGTCCTATTTCGTCATCCGCCTTTACATCCAATGTTCTTCCGAAATCCCCTTCGGCAATTGCCTTTGTACGAACGGTCATATCTTTAATGGGCCTGCTTATGGCTCTGGATAAAAGATAACCCACAACAAATGCCACCGCTATGGAAAACAGCAATGCCGTAAGCAACGTTTCGTTAAACTGCATAACCATAGCCTGCCAATCGGTTTTGTAATAGCGGAAATATATAACCAAGTTTTCCAGTGTTATGGCATAATCATAGAATGTTCTTCCCCTTATATTCTGTAACGCTTTGCTGTTTAACGGTGTGCCCGCCATGGAAGACAGGAAATTATATGACAAAAACAGCTCATTTATAAATAAAGAGCTGTCGTGCGATAAAAAAACCGAATCGTTACTGTATATTTCATTGGTATTTCTATCCACTACGGTAAAACTGCGGTTATCTCCGTATATGCCGAATGAAGAAGCATAAAGGTCTCTCATATCGGTGTATACCGTATATATGTTAAGAGGTTCCCCTTGCGTATAATTGAGCATTTTCCTGCCGTTCTCTATATTGCCTGTAAACTGCGTGTAATGATACTGCTCCACGTTATTATTCATGAGCACACCGACAGGTATTATCATACATACGGCTATGATACAGATGTAGAAGACCATTTTGGTCTGTAAGGATATATGCTTATCAGTCTTTTTTGAAATAATAGCCCATTCCTCTTTTCGTTACTATGTACTCGTTGGGGTCACCCGAAAGTTTTTCTCTTAACCTGCTGACCGTGACATCTATCGTCCTCATCTCTCCGTAATACTCATAATCCCATATCTTGTCCAGTAAGAACTCCCTGCTGAATACTTTTTCAGGGTTTCTCATGAAGAAGACCAGCAGCTCAAACTCACGTGCGGTAAGCTCCAAAACCTGACCGTTCTTTAATACTTCGCATTTTCCTTCATCAACTTCCAAATCCCTTATCTTGAAGGATAATAATTCGGAATTATCCACATTTGCATAACTGACTCTGCGTAAGTTGCTTTTCACTCTGGCTATAAGCTCTCTTGCGGAAAAAGGCTTTGTCATATAGTCGTCCGCTCCCATTTCCAGTCCTATAACCTTATCCAGTTCTTCGCTTTTTGCAGACAGCATTATGATTGGAACGGTGGTACTTTCGCGAAGCTTTCTGCATACCACAAATCCGTCATATTCCGGCAACATAATATCCAATAAAATAAGATCGGGTTTATGCTTCAATGCCTGAAATATGGCTTCTTTGCCGTCATAAGCGCATATGACATCATAACCTTCTTTTTCCAGATTATACTTTAAAATATCCACAATATTCTTTTCGTCGTCTACAACCAATATTTTATGTCCCATAATACATATCCTTTTTTAATAATATATAAAAATTCCATAATTTTCAATCAATATGTTCCCGGCATTATTGTATAGAATCCTCTGAAAGCGAAGGATCCGTCGGGAGCTATGTAAGATATAATGGCTTCGGTCTCGGTAGTAACCGTCCCTCTGACAACTATCTTCAACCTCTTGGCAACGGGATCAAATGTAATGGAATCCACAAAATTGCTGTTACACAACCACCTGGTATTGGAAGGTAAATTGGCTTCAATATCATATTGGTCATATATCCGTAAAGGTTCGGTATAGAATTCTCTTGAGGATATAACAAATGACTGATTGGCATCATATTCAATCCTGCTGACCTTGGACTCGGCGGCCAACACCACTATATCTGCCGACTTGACTTCCTTGCTTTCTTTCCAGAATTTAACCGTGACAATATCATTCTCGGTATAATACGAGTGGAATTTAATAGCCCATGTTGCGGTATCAACATAAACTTTGTTCCCGGTAACGGTTACCGATGATATTACGGTAGGAAGTCCCGATTCATCTGTTTTAAGCATTACCCTATCATTGGACAATGTATATCCTCTTATGGATATATATTTGGTATGAGCATCAATCCTGTTATTAGCTCCTCCGTAAATAACTTCCGGTACCTCTATATCGAATATCTGTATATTCTCCGAATCCACATTGGTAAGGCTGAAACTGTAACCCGACCTGTCCATTATTCTTCCGTCACGGGTTATGTAAATATTAAATATATCGGTTCCCGGAATATCGGTTGTAGTAAAGATATTACCTTCATATGCAAAACTGTTACCCGATACTTTATCTATATATACACCCCATTCCACCGTATCCCATGAAGGTCTGGAACTTAACGAATTGGGGTTACCGTACTGGTCAACCACAACAACATCATCCAAATCCAATACAACATTCTTTACTCCCTTTTCAAAATGAGTAAAGGGCATTTCCATTCCTGTAACTATATACGGTACATTTCCGTCATTTACATTTACGGTAAGTAAAGGCTGAATACCGCCTTTAATACTGTAATTCACGGTAGCAACACCGCTACTTAAAGTATTGAAAGACAACACTCCGTTACTTATCTGTATATTTGCCGTAGGTACTACCGCGGTATCCGATGATGTATATGACACCGCATCAGCCGCTGTCATTTCATATATATTCCCATACTGGTCATAGCCCATTACATTTACTTCAATTCTCTCGTTTTTAAATATGGTGGAAGGCAATTGTTCCGCTTTTATACTTGACAAAAACGGTGCCTGTGATACCTGTATATCCGCCGATGTGGATATGCCTTCTTCCTTTACAATAATATGTAATCTTGTATCTCCGGCTTTTCCCGCATTAAAAAGAAGATTGCCTTCGCTGTTTACCCTTATACTTGATACGCTTACGCTTAAGGAATTGGAGGAAATAAGCATCAAGGAGCCGCTGTCTATATCGGCTTGCCTTACCTTATACACTTGCCCGTACTGGTCATAAGCCGACAGCTTAATAACATGCATGGAGCTATCTTCAAATATCCTTTCCTTTCCCGATGCTTCCGTAACTTCAGTTACACTGATACGTTTAATAGCCGGCACCGACTGAACGGTAAGCTGAACCGAATCGCTGAGCAGCGTCTTATTATCCAAAGCATATATATATATCTGATCCCCTATATTCGTTAAAGCGGCATCTATAAGTACCGAAGTTTCGGTCTTACTGATAACGGCTTTTCTTGTCCCCGATGTCTTATTGGTTGCGGACACATTAACATTTGCCAAAGACATGGATTCTCCGTACTGATTCAACAACTTCAACCCTATATCCTGCCCGAAAGTCTTATACAACCTGTCACCGGTTATTATCAAAGACTGCGCCTTTTCCGCTTCCACGGTTAAATTCTGCACTTTTCCCCCGACAACCACCGTATATGTACCGGGGCTCAATGTAGCCGATGTGGTTATAACAAGCTTCTTTCTGTTAGCGGAAAACTCATATGTATTGGCTATTCCTATCAGGTCTTTTCTTAAAACAACGGATGTATCAGCAGACACGGGCATAAAGAACTGCACCGTTATACTTCTTATTCCCGTAACCGAAGCTCCGGAAATCATAACCTCCGTACTTTCTACAACAAAACCGTACTTTTCCGCCCGCTCCAGACTGATAACATCGGCTGCCACAAGCTCGGTAACCAGTGTATATCCTTCCTTGGTACGTATATTCAAAGCTTCCACCAGTGCTACAGCGACATCGGTATTGGTAATACCCGTCTTATTCTTCAAGGAGCGTAATCCTACCGATTCGGCAAACAAAAGTGTACTATTCCAGGAAAAATCCACATCCTGTCTGTATCCCAGCACAGTCAACAATACTTTAGCAAGCATCTGAGCATTTATACTGCCGTTGGGATTGAATGTACCGTCACCGAAACCGGAAAACCCTACAGAAGGATTGGCATACAGATACGCCAGTATGGGCTGCCAGTAAGGAGCAGCCGAAGAAGCATCACGAAAAGTAGCGGTTCCCTCATACTCCAGCGCTTCATCTTCCAACCCCAATAATCTAAGTATAATCATGGCGGCATTACTTCTGGTCGGAACGGAGGAAAGATAAGCCTCATCCAGACCGCTTCCGGTTCCGCGTAGAATATTTAACCCGTATGCTATTTCCACCGAAGTATATGCCTTTGGAAATACAACACAACTACTTAAAAGAACAACCGCTATTAAGATGATACCAAGCGCTCTTTTCATAACATGTACATTATATCAGATAAATATATATGAATAGGAAATGTAACAAAACTGATACAATCCCCTCTAAATTTCAACCAAAAAAAGAGAGCAGATTGCTCTGCCCTCTTAATTTGTGTTGAGTTAATCAATTAGTTTAATGTAACTGATATTTCTCTAGCCCATACACCGTCAGCGGATACGAAACGTACCAAAGCTGTTCCGGCTTTAACTTTCGTTACAACACCGGTAAATTCATTAACCGTAAATATGGCTGAATCGCTGCTGTAGTATTTTCCGACAGGAGCTGCAATAGCAACACCGTACTGGTCTTTTGCAGTAACGCTAGCTGTTAATTTGGTCTTATCATAAGCCATCGTAACAGTTGTTATCGCAGGAGTAGCTTTCTTAAGTGCTACTGTCTTCTCAGCAACTACTTCACCCTTATTGTTCCAAGCTTTAATTGTAGTTGTTGCATCTGCGGTAACATCAGTAGTTACTACCAACTTGCTGTTTACTTCGTCTATTGTTACATTGCTACCAGTTCTTGTGTACTGAGCAATTAAATCGATACCGGGTAATGCTGCGGTATCCGTAAGTGTAACAGTTGTTCCGTTAGCTGTCTTACCGATCAATTTAATCGGAATACTGTGATCAGCAGATTTAAGACCATGCATACTGTCAGCCATGTCAAACTCGAAAGCAACTACTGCGGAAGCAGCAACTGCGCTGAGAGCGAAGTCAAATATGAATTCCTTGTAATTAGGATCAGTTGTATCACCGTAAACTGCGCCTTTGTAGAGTGTCAGTCTTAACTGTTCAGCACCAGCTTTTTGAGCTGTGATTGTCATGCCTGCAAGTGTAAGAGCTGTTGCATCTGTGCCTGTTGATACTACGCCATAAACGTTAGTTTCAGCAAGTCTTCTGAGTTCCCAGTTCCAACCAGCAGGAATATCTATCTTGTTGCCATACTGGTCATTAAGAACAACTTTATCTGTATCTAATGTGATTGCTTTGCCAACAAGTAACGCCTGTGTTGTTACAGGGATAGAAATTATGGAAGCGACTTCCTTTGCAGCCTGCACATTGATAGCTTTTGATACTGTCATAGCGCCTTTTGTAAAGTAAAGGTCAGCTGTTCCTTTTGCTCCGAATGTTAAGTTAACTTTGTTAGAAGCGTCAACTCTGCCTGAAACTGTAACAGTTGTTGATAGAGGAGTAATTGTTAGTTCTGCTGAATCAACTGCGATAGCTTTACCATACTGGTCAACACCAGCGATTACGAAATCAGCTGCTGCTGTAGCATAGAGAGCATCTGGAACTGTTACGTCAAAGGATGCAAGAGCAGGAACTGCATATACAGTTTCTGTGTACATCTCTGAT
>ENA-UPSM01002828-UPSM01002828.1-activated-sludge-metagenome-genome-assembly--contig:-NODE-2828-length-20393-cov-5.028174_pt1 | contig 20393 bp, 15 predicted proteins | sample MGYA00238181_ERZ773283 | MGnify/ENA primary metagenome ERZ773283 (study PRJEB29023, sample SAMN05720199) | activated sludge metagenome | isolation source: Anaerobic digester | place: Japan...
TTTCCTCCGGGCGCCTCTCACCATCTTTCAGGTTACCCTCGCCCATAAATTTACCGGGTAAACCGGCAGTTTTCAATCTTACCCAGTCCCTCCTCAGGCGTCAAGGGGCACCCGGGTGCAAATTGACCAGCGGTGAAAAAATCTTGTTTTCGGGTGCCGCCCATCCCCCATAAACCTAATGAAACAACCTTTCGTCGATATTCTGATCGCGCGGGCAAGCAATAAGCAGGCGCAAGCAGAGACCGTCTGAGGGCTATGAGTTTGGAGAGGTCAGATTACTTTTTCTTTTCTTCCGCAATCACGTACTCCGGCACGAAGGTTTGGTCTGCGAAGGGCGGGCGAACGTAGGAGTCGTCGACCTGCTTGGGCGGCAGTTCCATCTTCGGCGGGGTGAGATCCTCGTAGGGTATCATGCTCAGCAGGTGGCTGATGCAGTTGAGGCGGGCGCGTTTCTTGTCATCCGCCTGCACCACATACCACGGGCTCTGCTTTGTATCTGTGAAGCGGAACATATCATCCTTCGCCCTTGAGTATTCCACCCAGCGTTTGCGGGATTCGAGGTCCATGGGACTGAGTTTCCAGCGCCGGGTGATATCGTCCATGCGCTGTTGGAAACGCCGCTCCTGTTCCTCATCACTGACGGAAAACCAGTATTTAATCAGAATGATGCCGGAGCGTATCAGCATTTTTTCAAACTCGGGCACACTGCGGAAGAATTCCTCCACCTGCTCAGGCGTACAGAAACCCATCACGCGTTCCACGCCGGCACGGTTGTACCAGGAGCGGTCGAACACAACCATCTCCCCTGCCGCAGGCAGGTGCGCCACGTAGCGCTGGAAGTACCACTGAGTCTTTTCTTTTTCAGTGGCGACCGGCAGAGCGACAACGCGCACAATTCTGGGGTTGAGGGTTTCGGTGAGGCGTTTGATCGTGCCGCCCTTCCCTGCTGCGTCACGTCCTTCGAAGATGACCGCCACTTTCAGACCACGTTCCTTGATCCAGAGCTGCAGTTTCACCAGTTCGATCTGGAGTTTTCGCAGTTCCCGTTCATAAACCCTGGTAGAGAGCGGTTTCTGTTTCTTTTCCGGCGCTGCTGCTTTTGGCGCAGGTTTTGGGTCTTTCTCGGGCTCGCCTGGTTTTTCGGCAGCCGCCTTTGTCTTACTTGCTTTTTGCTCGGTTTTTGGGGTGTTTTTTGCCATGCTGACCTCTCATTCGATTAGGTTGGACGCAAAAACTACATTAAATTATACAATTAAAGACAATTTGTTAAGAGAAATTTTAACATATTTTGTTCCAAAACCTCACCTTTTTGTGTTTACAATCAGCGACTCTCGCGCTTGTAATCCACGAAGCGATAACCCACACCCCGTTCCGTCAGGAGGTACTGCGGATTCGCAGGATCTTTTTCGAGTTTTTTGCGCAGATAGTTGATGTAGAGGCGAACATAGTGCGGTTCGTTCTCGTATTCGTAGCCCCAGACCTTTGCCAAAATCTGGTCGTGCGTGAGCACCCACCCGGCATTTTTCACCAGGTGGTAAAGCAGGCGGTATTCCGTCGGGCGCAGCTTGACCAGCTCGCCTTCCACCCAAACCTCATGGCGATCAAAGTCGATGGTGAGCCGGTCATCGACCACAATTTTGCCGGTTTCATCATCCGCCACAGCGCTTCCCCGCCGCAGCACTGCCCGGATACGGCTGGTCAATTCGCGCGGGCTGAATGGTTTTGTGACGTAGTCGTCCGCCCCCAACTCCAAGCCCCGCACGCGGTCGTCTTCTTCTCCCTTGGCGGTCAGCATGATGACAGGCGTTGAGCCAATATCGCGGATGCGTTCCAACACAGTGAAGCCGTCCAGGTCAGGCATCATGACATCCAACAAGACCAGATCAGGCAGAGTGGTCCGGAGTTTGTCAATCGCCTGCGTTCCGTTGCAGGCTTCCACTACCTCAAATCCATCCTGCTCCAGGTTCAAACGCATGAGGTTCACAAGCCCCTTTTCGTCATCTACAACCAGAATTTTCTTTTTTGCGATTGGTTCTGCCATGATGTGCTCCTACTTGATTTCAACAAAGATTACACTGATATTATCCGTCCCACCAGCCTGATTGGCGAGGTCGCAAAGCTCCTGGGCGATATCCCCATCCGCTTTCGCTGCCTTAATGGTATTGAACAAGTCCTCTTCCTCAACCAGCCCCCACAGTCCGTCAGTGCAGAGGAGCAGTTGGGTGGGCTCGGTCAGGGGATAATGCCCGAGGTCAGTCTTGAACCCATCCGTCTGCCCCAAAGCCCTGAAGAGGACGTTGCGCTGGGGATGGTTCGCGGCTTCCTGATCAGAGATTTGCCCAAGGTCCACCAGACGCCTGACCAGGGAATGGTCCTGGGTGAGCGCTTGAAATTCGGCTGATTTGCTGCGGAGGTAAAGGCGTGAATCGCCGATATGTCCAAAATAGAGGTCCTTCTCGAGCAAGAGCGCCAGCGTGAGGGTGGTTCCCCCACCTGAAACGTTCTTCAGCACTTCTGCTTGCGCGCGCGCGAACGCTGCTTCGAGCAGGGCAAATACTTCCTGGTGGGAGGGGATCTTTTGAGCTTGATCCAGCGGGAGGATCAGCATTTCGATCAGCGCTTTCACGCTTGCTTGCACCGCCAGACGGCTGGCAACTTCGCCGTTATCATGCCCGCCCATGCCGTCAGCGACCATATAAATTCCCAGGGTGACGGGATGCTCAGGGAATAAAAGCTGCATCGTCAGGGCAAACGCGGAATCTTCCATATGGTTGCGAGTCATGCCAACGGATTGCGCGCTCCAGGCAAGCGCGCGCACCTGCTCCGCCAGGGGTTGACTAAGCACGTCTGGGGCAGAGGCTTTTGATTCAAAGATCTTGGTGCCGAATAGTTTCAAATTCCTCACCTTCCAAATTCAGTCTCACGGAGTAGGCGTGCCCACGCTGAATACTGTCAAAAAGTCTTCCGCCGCCCAGCCCGAGCGATTTTCGTCCAGAGGCGCCTCAAGCCGCCACCAGGTGTAGCCATCACTCACCACTGGTCCGGCAACAACTTTGAAGACTTCGTCATCCATAGCCATAAACTTGACATCCGCTCCTGTGCCGGCGGCAGAGCGCATGCGCAGACCCAAGCCCTCTGTGCCTGACACAATAACAAACAGATTGATGCCTATCGCGCCTTCCGGCAGGACTACCGGCGCTTCAGAACTGGGTGTTGGAAGATTGGTCGGAGCCAAAACGGTGTTGGTCAAGGTAGGGGCGGGGATAATCGTCAGATTATATTGAGGAGTAGCTTGCACTCGGGCTTGCTCGCGGGTCGCCATCGAAAAAATCAACCAAGTAACGCCAACCAAAGCTCCCGCAACCAACAGCACACCCAGGATGCTAAGAATATGGATTTTTAGAGTTGGTTTGGTTTGCATAAAGGATCCCTGCCTAATTATAACAGCGCTGTTCGTTAAAGACCCTCATGCTGCTTCCAGAAGGTTTCTATGCTGCGGAAAGTTTCGCCAGGATTTTCAAAATGCGGCATTCCGCGCGTCCGGCTGCTGCGGACAGCTTTCCAGTTCGGGTTTTCCCGCACGAGGATGGGGAGCATATCGAACTTGCGTTCGGGATCGTTGTCATAGATCACCAAAACCGGCTTGGCTAGCTGTTTGTAGAAACAGGTGCGGACTTCCGGCACGGAGAGTTTGCCGCAGAGATACAGGATAGGAGCGAAATGTGCCCCGGGTTGGTGTGCCGACGTGTAGGCGAGGTCTAACAATTCGGACGGGGGCGTGTAAGTGAAACGTTTGCGGTAATATGCCGAAATACCATAGCGGCTCGCGAGCAAGTCATAAAAAGGCAGACTCCATAGAGGCACCCTCAGATAGGAGAGCGCCAGGTTGCGGAACTGCTCCCAGGATTTTCCTTCAGAAATATGCCCCATGCGCGGCATTTGAAAACCGCTGGGGTTGATCATGACGATGGATTTGAACAGCTCGCTGTCCTGCCCGTCAGCTATGGCAACATATTCCGCCGATTGCCCCATCACCACCACGTGCACCGATTCTCCGACGCGGTCGCGGATAAATTCTGTAATGGCTGCTTGGAAGAGCCAGGGGCGGTAAGGTCTGTCGGTTTTATCGGAACCGCCAAAGCCCGGCAAATCAATCAGAAAGACCTTACGGTAGGAACTGAACGCCTTGAAAATCGGCATCATGTCGTGCGCGCCAGCATAGAGGTGGATGCCATGAACGAGAAGGATGGGCGTTTTTTTGTTCTCAATTTTACTTCCGTAGTACTTGATTCTGCCGACCTTGTCCGACTCGAAGGTATGGCGCTCCGCCTCGAGGGTGAGGTTGACCTTGGCATGGTGGTCGATATATTTCTTGCTGTAAATGACCCAGGCGGCTTTCAGAGCCAGCGCCAACCCCGCCAGACTGCCCAGGCTCCAGCCGGCTGCCTTACCGTGTGCTGCATTTATTTCTTTCATCGCGCCTCCGTATGTTTCTGGTCTGGCTTAATTATATGAGAACAGCCCAAGGCATTCAAGCTTTCCCGAGACTTGCCCGGTCTGATGGTAGAATCCAGCGCATGAAACGTGCACGGTTTTCTACCCGGCGGAGGCAAGCCTCTTTTGTTCGCTGGCTGCCAGCGATCTTTGGCGGCTTGTTTCTCGTGTTTGCGCTTCTAATCAGCATTTTTGACCATGCCGCCTTCCGCCAGCCGCAAGCCGCTTACCCCGCGGGGGTGAGCGTTGAGGGCATCCCGCTGGGGGGGCTCACTCCCGCTCAGGCAGAAGAACGCCTCGCGGAGGCATTCTCGGTGCCAGTTGAACTGCGCTATCAGCAGGCACGGATACAGTTTTCGCCTTCGGAGCTCGGCTTCAGACCTGACTACGCTGCGACGCTGGCGCAAATTGACGCGAACCTGCCGGGAAAGTCCTGGTTCAGACACCTTTGGGGCAAATCCGAAGCGCTTGGAACCCTGGACCTGCCCTTGGTCGCTGAGGTCGACCTCCGACAGGTGGAAACGCTGCTCACGCAGGTCGTCGCTCCCCGCTACGACCAGCCTGCCACTGCCGTGATGCCGATTCTCTACACCACAAACTACGAGCAGGGGCAGCCTGGCTTCGCGCTGCAAGACAAGCCCGCTGCTGCGGAAGCCATCAGAAACGCGCTGCTCTCACCGGACAAGCGCGTCGTGGAATTGGACGTCCGGGAAAGCTCTGCCCTGCCTCTGGACCGGGCGAACCTGGAAATTTTCCTCAAGCAAACGATTCAACTCGAAAAGTTCAACGGTCTGATCGAAATCTACCAGCGCGACCTTGCCAGCGGAGAAATTCTGCATGTCGCGCTGCGCGCCAACCAAGACGTAGCACCGGATGTTGCCTATTCCGCGGCGAGTACCATTAAGATTCCCATCATGGTTTCCGCCATGCGCCGCCTGGAGGAGCCGCTGCCCTCCCAAGCGAGTGACTGGATGTTCCAGATGATCGCTGACTCGCTCAATCCGCCGGCTGACGGATTGATGAAAGCCTATATGGATAACGACACCGGACCGCTGATGGTTACTAATGACTTGCGCGAATTAGGCTACCGAAACACTTTCCTGGCGGGATACTTTGAGCCCGGTTCGCCGCTGCTCGAACGCATCAGCACGCCCGCCAACCAGCGGCAGGACATCTTCCTTGACCCTGATTTTTACAATCAGACCGTTCCCTCAGAGACCGGCGACCTGCTCTGGAAGATTTACCGCTGCGCCAATCACAACGAGGCGCTTTTTGGCGGACAGGTGAGCGCCTCGGAATGTCAGCAGATGCTCAATTACCTGCTCGAGAACCGCATCCACGCTCTCATTGAAGCCGGACTTCCTCCTGAAGGACGCGCCGCCCATAAACACGGCTGGACGAACGACCTGGACGGTCTGATTCACACGATCAGCGACTCTGGCGTGGTCTACACCCCCGGCGGTGATTACGTTCTGGTTATTTTTGCTTATACCCAGGAGCAGTTTCTTTACGATACCGCCAACCAGCTTTTTGCCAGGCTCTCTCAATCCATTTATAATGCTTACAACCCTGAAAATCAGGCTGCCTGGTACGGCGGAAACTGACCTGATGGGTTTTGAGTATAAAAATGGACCTGATTCTGACGCACGAACAAACCGACCTCGACGGTCTCGCCTCCATGCTCGGAGCGCACCTGCTGCGCCCTGAGGCAATCGCGCTGCTTCCGCGTCAAATCAACCGCAATGGCAAAGCTTTCCTGCGGCGCTACACAGCGGACCTTCCTTTTTCGGATTACAAGGCGCTTCCGCACGAATCCATCGAGAGCATCTTCTTGGTGGACACGCAATCGCTGGTGACGCTGCGCGGGATGAGCGACCAAACCCAGGTGAGCGTGCTCGACCACCATCCCCGCAAAGTTCAAATCCCCCCGGATTGGCAGGTGGAACTGCACCTTACCGGCTCTTGCACGACCATTCTCGTCGAAAAAATCCGCGAAAAGAACCTCTCGCTGACGCCCATCGAAGCCACTCTGATGCTTTTGGGCGTTTACGAGGATACCGGCTCGCTGACCTACACCTGCACCACCCCGCGGGACGCCCGGGCGGTTGCTTACCTGCTGGAGCAGGGCGCTGACCTGAATATCGCGTCCCTCTACCTCAACCCGCCTCTCTCAAACGCCCAGCAGCAGCTTTTTGACCGCCTGATGAAGGACATCGTGCAGCTTGAAATTGAAGGCTTCAGCATCCTGGTTGCCCGAGCCATGGCAAATGACCTGAACGACGAGATTTCCAGCGTGGCGCATAAAATGCGCGAATTCCTCACACCGGATGGCTTGGTTTTGTTGGTCTCCACTCGCCAGGGTATCCGCCTGGTTGCCCGCTCCACTACCGATAATGTCGACATGGCGCAACTGGCGATACGATTCGGCGGGGGCGGACACCGGCGCGCTTCTTCGGCGCTTATTCGGGAGGAAGGGCGTTCGGACGCCACTGTCACGGACGCGAAACTTTCCGAGGTCGTCCAACGGGTGATCGAGTTTATCCCGCGGATCGTGACACCCAGCATCAAGGTGGGGCAAATGATGTCCCTCAATCCCTTGACGCTGAGCCCGGATATCAGCGCGGCGGATGCCGCGGAGTTGATGAAACGCTACGGTTTTGAGGGCTACCCAGTGGTGGAAAATAAACAATTGGTGGGGCTGCTCACCCGCCGCAATGTGGACCGCGCCATCGCGCATGGTCTCAACAAAACCGCCGGCGATTTGATGACCGCCGGCTCGGTCTGCGTTTTCCCGGATGACCCCATCTCGCGGCTTAAGGACTGCATGGCAACAAGCGGCTGGGGGCAGGTGCCGGTGTTGGACCCGGAAACTCAGGAGATCATCGGCATCGTCACGCGCACTGACCTGATCAGCACGCTCAACGATGACGAAGCGCTGCCCACCCAGAATGAAATTGCTGATATGCTCGCGGAGGCGCTCCCGCCCGCCCGAAAAGCGCTGCTGCACGCGGTGGCGGATGAGGCATACGAACAAGGCGTGCAGGCGTTCATCGTTGGCGGTTTTGTGCGCGATCTGTTGCTGGGATTGCCCAGCCAGGATTTCGATGTCGTGATCGAAGGAGACGCGGTTGTCTTTGCCGAACACATATCCCGCAAATCAGGCGGGCGCGTGGTCGCGCACAGGCGCTTCGGCACCGCTAAATGGATCCTTGACCCGGAAAAGCTCGCGGCTACTCTCGCGAAGGATGAGGCTCAAGGCTTCAACAAAGCGGATATCCCCGAACACCTCGACCTGATTACCGCCCGCACCGAGTTTTACAATAAGCCCGCGGCTCTGCCAATTGTGGAACGCAGCAGCATCAAGATGGACCTGCACCGGCGGGATTTCACCATCAACACGCTCGCTCTGCGTCTGGACGGCAGTCATTTCGGGAAGATATTCGATTTTTGGGGCGGTTACAGCGACCTGGAACAAAAGCAAATCCGCGTCCTGCACGCGCTTTCTTTCGTGGATGACGCCACGCGCATGCTCCGGGCGGTACGCTTCGCGACGCGCTTTAATTTTGAAATCGAACCGCAGACGCTCAGTTTGATTGAGGGCAGCTTGCCGCTCCTCGCCGAAATCAGCGGCGCGCGCCTGACGAACGAATTTGAGCTGATATTCCATGAAAGCAAAGCCCCCGCCATGCTCCAGCGGCTGGGCGCTCTGGGCATCCTGAACGCCGTCCACCCTGCCCTGCCCTGGGATGACGCCTGTCTCAAGCGCATCTCGCGCGGGCTTAACGCCCTTTCCCAAAGCGAGGAACCGCAAAGTCCCATTGAAAAGCAGCAGGCGCTCTGGTGTCTATGGCTGCAGGACTTGAACCCCGAAAACCTCAAGGCGGTCGGGCTGCGCTTGCGGCTGACCGTAAAACTGCTTGGCTGGATTGCGCAGACCCGCAAACTGCAGGCGCTGCTGCCCGCCCTGCGAGGGCAAAAGCCCAGCCAGATCACACACGCGCTGGAGGACTTCCACAACGTCCCTATCCGCGCGGTGCTCTCCGCCTGCGAAGAGCCTGCCTTGCGTCAGATCCTGCAAGCCTACCGGGGCTCATACCAGCATCTGCGCCCATTCACCACGGGGAAGGATCTGCGCGCCTTCGGGCTGCCCCCTTCCCCGCGCTATGAGACCATCCTTGAGGCGCTGAAAAATGCCTGGCTGGATCAGGAGATACAGTCGGAAGCCGAAGAAAAAATTCTTCTCAAAAAGTTGCTGGAAGAAGTATGAACCACAGCGCCATCCGCGAGGCTGACTACATCTTGCCCTCCGGTGAGCAGATTCATATCCGCCCGCTCGAGGAACACGATCTGCCAGGTTTGGAATGGGACGGAGAATTCGCTCACTTCCGCAGGCTCTATCAGCAACATTACGAAAACAGCCTTGGCGGAAACACCCTGATTTGGGTCGCTGAAAACGACAGCGCGGAAATTATCGGGCAGGTTTTTTTACTGCTGCGTTCCCGCTCGCGCGAAATCGCGGACGGGACCATTCAAGCATACCTTTTTTCCTTCCGCATCAAACCAGCCTACCGCGACCAGGGACTCGGCGGATTTATGCTCGAAATGGTGGAGGATTACCTGCGGGTAAGAGGCTATCGTTTTTTGCGTCTGAACGTCGCGCGTGCCAACCCGCTGGCGCGCCGGATGTACGAAAAACACGGTTACCGCATGATCGGGCCCGAACCCGGCGTCTGGCAATACCAGGATCAGTATGGACAGTGGCAGACCTGCAGAGAACCCGCCTGGAAGATGATCAAGCGCTTATAAAAGCCTGGCATCTGTTTCAGTTTTTATACATTACATTGAGGACTATTATCTCAAAACATGGGATTCTGGATGCGGTGCTATAATTGAGACAACAATCAAAGGAGTATATTATGGAATTCAAGGATTCAAAAACGTATCAAAACCTTGTGAACTCGTTTGCCGGAGAGTCACAAGCCCGCAACCGCTATTCGTTCTACACCGAAGTCGCCGAAAAAGAAGGCTTGTTGCATGTGGCAGCGGTCTTCACTGAGACTGCCGATAATGAACGTGAACACGCGAAAGTTTTCTATGATCACATCGTTCGTCATCTTGGCGCTGTGACCATTCACGTTGATGCTGATTATCCCGCATCAGTTGGTTCCACTTGGGAGAACCTTGAAGCCGCTGCGGCTGGAGAGCATGAGGAATTCACTTTGCTTTATAAGGAAGCTGCTGAAGTTGCCAAAGAGGAAGGCTTCGACGAGATCGCGGAATCCTTCACCGAGATCGCCGAGGTGGAAGAACAGCATTACCTGCGCTACAAAGCGCTGGCAGATGTGGTCAAGGACGGCAAGTACTTCAAACGCGAGCATAAGGTTTACTGGAAGTGCCGTAACTGCGGCTACGTCCACGAAGGCGAAGAAGCCCCCAAGGTCTGCCCCGCTTGCAAGCACGCGCAGAAGTACTTTGAGGTCACTTGTTTCGAGCAGTAAGCAGTCATTAAACCTGAGATCTTGCAGAAGGATACATTTGAGCCTTTATGGATCTCTGTGTTGATGCCAGAACAGTAAAAACGGAGTGGTTCATGCCGCTCCGTTTTTGATTCTTACTTGGTCCAGCAGGTGCGGTTGCGCCTGATTACTTACCGCGTGATAAACGGAAGATACACAGCCCCGAGTTCAAATGCGCCGGTATCGCAGCTCCCATCGGAACGCGCTTTGTGGCGCTGGTCGTCTTCGATCGTGAAAAGCGCTGTCGTACAATTACCAGAGCGGTGGTTTACGGCTGGGGAATTGGCAGGCAGTGAGTGTGTCCAGGTGGGACCGCCATAATTGCCCAGGGTTCCCAGCATCGGGTCTGTGTTGAGCAAGTCGCCAGTATTCAACGCGCCCGGATAGCTGTTGTCATTAAAAATATTGTAACCGCCGCTGTTCCAGGTGCCTCTCGACCAAAAATTAGTTTGTCCGGTTGGCGCCAAAAAAATGTTGTCGCTCAGAAAGACTGTGCCGCCGTTACTCAGTGAGCTGGAATTACCTTGGTTTGCAAGCGTGCACGATTGCATCCTAAGTTGTCCACTATCTTCATTATCTATGCCAGCAAACGCCAAATTGGTCGAATAATTGGCGCTTATTGTACTGTTGAAGATAGCCATCGAAGAATAATTGGTGACAGTGCCCGAGTTCCCTGTGTTTTGCCTGAAAAGAGAATGATGGATCTGGCAACTGGATGCGCTACTCGCATTAAAAATCGCAAACCCCCGATCTGCTGAGTTGCTGAAGAATGTGGTGTCGCTTACATACAGGCTGCCACGGTTCAGGATGGAACCCCCAATAACATCGCTGGCGCAATTAGCGCCCTGGGCGCAGCTTACAGAGTTGGACATGAAGTCTGTCCTTTCCAGGGTCAGACTGCCCGAATTCAGAATTGCCCCGCCTCCAGACCCGCTCCCCGTAAGCACCAAATGCGCTCCAGCAAATTTTACATCCCTGACCAGCACATGGGCACCCAAACCAACTTGTAAGATGCGGTCATTGAAGGAACTGCTGGTAGTTATGGAAGCCTGGTTGCCTGGTTCTGTCGATTGAATGGTGATTTGGTAGCTTGAATTCGTGGCAGTGATATCCAGATCGCCGTGGTTGTTGTGGTCGGGATTTTCAGGGGGTATGTTTAACGCGTACATGCCAGGCGGGATCAGGATTGTTACGGGCTGATCCGGAATATTGCCGCTTGCTTCGGAGATAGCCGCGCGCAAGGTGCATGGTCCTCCTGATGGTTGATTCGCGCTGCAGACGCTGTTTGTCGCGGAATCAGGAAGGTCCTCGGTGCTGTTGACCGTAATAATGAGCTCGCTGTTTGCTGAAGCTGGCAGTTGCGGCAGAGCCAGAGAGCTTGCCAGGATCAGGGTTGAAAAAACGAAACAGGCACATTTTCGGATTAAGGACATAATTCCTCCAATCGATAAACCCGTGTGATTGTAAAATTTTACACCCATTTCGATAGAAGATTATCAAAGGTGAACCAAAAATCAAGCTTTAAACTTAATCCTGGAAGGAAGCTGACCGCAAATTTGGAGATACAAATCGGTATAGAAGAGAGGCTGACCTTCGGAGGTCAGCCTCTCTTAATTTGATGATGTTTGAACAGCTTACCGGAAGATCACCGGCAGGTAGAGCTTGATCGGCAATGGATCCACAAATACCGTGTTAAAGAACAGCGGGTAACTCGCCTGCTGCATGTCCCCTCCGGCATCCTGCAGACCACTCAGACCAACTCCTATGAGTGATGCAGACGGCAAAGGATCTGTCGGGGTGATCGTCATCTTATTGTCAGTGGGATCGAAACTGCAGGTGACCGGGATCAAATCAGCAGTGTCCGGTGCAACCCATACATCCGGGCAGGACGCAGCTGCCATCGCCTGGCTCCAGGTGACAACAATTTCCGCATCGAGCGCCACATCTGTCGCGTCATTGACTGGGGAGGTGCTTACCACGATCGGGTCGCGCCAGTTCGGGACGGTGTACGTGTAAGTTTGAGTGCCGTCAGCGCCGTAATCAACGGTGATGGGCAGGTTACCAAGTTCTTCGTTGCCGTCCGCGCCTTTCATGACGGTTTCCCAGTTGCCGCGGGTGAATTTGAACTCGAAAGATGTTCCGTCCAGGATGTTTGTGGTATAGGTCCACAAGGTATCGGTGACCTTGTTCATCGCCACTGCACCAGGGTTCCAGTCTCCAACCGCTGGGTGTCCGCCCGCGATGTAAACGACTCCGGGTGTCCATCCCGGTACGGTTATTTCAAAGGTCACCGCGACAAGCTTGGCTTCAGCAGCCTGGGAGACAGGATTGGAATGCTCACTCGGGTTGAAGCTGGTATCCAGCGCAACTACGTAATAGTAATAGCGCTGATTAGTCACCACGGTGGTGTCGGTGTAGCTCAGAGCAGGCGCCAGCACGCGGCCGATCTTGCTGAAAGTGGTATTATCCGTTGAGCGGAAGATGTCATAAGCGTAGACCGCGTTGTCATCGATGGATTCGGTCCAACTCAGTGAGATGGAAGAAGCGCTCCAGTCGGCAATAGAAAGAACGGGGGCAGATGGAGGAGTGTCATCACTCGAAGGGATTACGGTCAAAGCGCCGGCATCTTCCGGCGCATAGGGATCGGAGACCAGCCCACCATCATACGCATAAACCCAGGAAACAGCGCCGTCGGTGGAGTAGCGATAGACATAATCAAACTCGCCGGTGGATTCAGGTAAAAGGGTGCCAACGAATTCATCATTGTTCCCGACCTGTCCATTGAAGGTCGCATCAAACCAGGTCCATTCCGCGTTACCGCGTGGGTCGCTTTCATTGGGACCGTAACCCACCTGCGCCAACAGACCCGGCGTGGCTCCGGGTTCGGAGGTCACACCATCAATCCAGACCTGCCCGTAGATGTTCTCAGTCGGAGTGGTGCCTATGGTGTGAGTGGTTGACAAAGGATGCTGCAGATTAGCCCAGCCAATGACGTAAGCTGGCAGGGCGCTCACTTCGTTGGAATATTCGCTGAGCAGTTGGGTCGTTGTGTCTTTCACCACCACAATGTAGAAAACTTTCTGACCGCTTACCAGCCCAGTATCGGTATACGTTGTTGAAGAGGTCTCACCTAACAACTCATATCCACCGCCGGAGAGGTAGCTGCGATAGACCAGGTATGTCCCCTCTGAGGATGTCCAGCTTAGCTGAACATCAGTGCCAACGGTTACAGCGCTTAGTTGAACGGGAGAAGGCGGAGCTATTTGGTCGTTCGTCCGCACCAACACCGCGCCGCCATTGGCTGGCGCGCTGACCGCAGCCAATTTGCCTTCGCTGTTGACAGTATAGGTTGCAGTGGAAAGTGCATCCCGATAGGTCGTGCCGATCGGCAGATAACCTGAGACGTCCAGGTCAATGGCTTGCGGATTGTTGTTGCGATTGATAAGCACCACCGCAGAGTCCACACCCGGCAGATTTCGCCCATAGGCATAAAGCTGTTGGGAGTCATAAACAAGGAGCGTGCGGTAGTCGCCCGTCCGCAAAGCGGGATGGGTATTGCGTTCGCCAGTAAGAGCGGCATAGTAATCGTAAAGTTCATCCTGTTCATCCTGGCTTTGTAAGCGCGCATAATATGGCGGCGTACCAGTTTCATCCAGCCAGGGGAAAGGCTGGCGGTTGTAGGGATCATCCTGCCAGACGCCGCTGCCGTCCTTCGCTACAGGTCCCACCAAGCCGACTTCGTCTCCATAATAAATCGTCGGCGCACCAGGCATGGTCATCTGCACCAAAGCCGCGCTCTTAAGTTTGGCGATTGCGGGGTCCCAGTCATAGTTCGGGTCAAGGTAATCAGCAGGTCCAAGGGTGTTGGTGTTCTCATCCAGCATGAACACCACGCGGTTGGTGTCGTGGCTGCCGAAAAGGTTCAGCATGGCATACAGCGCTTCGGGGGCGTAGCGTTCCTGCAGGTTGAGGATGCGTTCGTCGAACTGGCTCATGCTGAGAGGGGCAAGCGGACCTGCCGAAGAACCGGCATTGTGGTCATTATCGGTGAAGGTGGTGTCGCGCCAGAGGGAGAGCACCGCGGAGCTGAACTGGTAATTCATGACCGCGTCCCACTCACCGCCGAGCAGCCAACTGTTGGCAATGCCCCATTCCTCACCTGTGATATATCCATCCGAATTTACTGATTGGACGGTGTTGCGGAAACCTTCCCAGTAATCATTGGAAGTGTCATTGAGCGTACCGGGGTCCACATCAGCGCCGACATCCAGGCGCCAGCCATCCGCGGTGAGCATCCAGTGACCAGCCACGGTCACTTCAGGATTATCCTGATTGTCCCAGATCCAGGCTCTGACATCCGGGTTATTGGAATTGAGCTTGGGAAGTGTGTCGTAACCCCACCAGGATTCGTAATTGGCGCCGCCGGGCGTGCCATCCGAGCCAACGCAAGGACCGCTGCCGGCAGGCACATCAGTGAAGTAGAACCAGTCACGGTAAGGGGAGTTCTGGCTTTCGCATGCGCCAATTTCGTCATAGCGCCCGTAGCGGTCTAAGTATTTTGAGTCAGAAGAAACATGGTTGAAGACGCCGTCCACGATCAGGTGCATATTGCGGGACTGCAAACCTGCAATCAAGGCGTCGTAATCCGCCTGTGAGCCGAACATCTCGTTGATACTCAGGTAATCGGTGGTATCGTAGCCATGGTTGGATGGTGAAGCGAAGATCGGGTTAAGATAGATGGTGTTGACTCCAAGATCGACGAGGTAATCGAGTTTTTCCGTCAAACCAGAAAGGTCACCACCGTAGAAGTTCCTGGAGTAAGAGCCTTCGCAGGCGTCATTGGTGTCAGCCCGGGGATCACAGATGTACGTGTTCCAGTCTTCTGTCATGGAACGATAGACTGTTCCGCCCGCTTCACCATAGAAGAAGGTTCCAGCAGGTTTGTTGTTAGTGGAGTCGCCATCGCGGAAACGGTCAGGGAAGACCTGGTAGACGATGGCGTTCTTGATCCAATCCGGGGTTTGGAAATCAGCGTCGTGGACGGTCAACTGGTAGGAGTTATCCTGCGATTCGTCAAAAGCCTGTCCCCAACCCATGGTGCGGGCGGCATCGTCTTCGTAGTAATCCGTATCGGTGCCGTCGATCGCGATGAAGCGATACCAATAGACGGTTGGGTCAGCGCTGGCAGGCACGGCAACTTCCCACCAGTCGTAAGTGCCGTCGCTGTAGGCAACGGTCATCGGCAGGATGGATTGGACGTCGGTACGGTCATTGTAGAGGCGCAGTTTCGCCTCAGTCAGGTCGCCCTGAGCTGCGCGCAGGCGCAGGATCACCTCGGTGCCGGTCCTCACCGGACCGCCGGGAGTACGGTAGAGGGGATCGCGGCTGTTATGGCCGAGCTCACTCCACCAGACTTGGTTGTCATGCCCGGCTTGCGTTGGAGGCGGAGGTGGAAAAACGCCGACACGACCGGTACGATAATCCAGGTAGAACCGTACGACGTCCCCGGCAGCATACGTGACAAAGGGGATGTTATCCGCGTTAGTGGAACGGTTGTCCAGACCTATTGCGTCCCATGAACCAGAGGCGACTACCTTGAAATTGTGCGCGCCTGCGGTGGCAACCGGGTAATTCAATCGATATAAACCGCGACCTTGATCGCCCAAAACGGTATCCGGATGGGTGTTGTTCCAACCCTGGAAGTCGCCCACAGCAGTAAAACTGTTGCTGGAATCCCATGCGTGGACAATGTTGGTGGACGGCACTAAAGCCAATCCGGCATCCGCGCTGTGGTCGTTGGTGTCAAAGCTTACTTTAACCTCCTGGTCGTTTTCAGTTGTGGTGAGCCAGGAGTTGCCTGTGGTAGGAAATGAAATATCCCAGGTGCAGTTCGTTATTTTGAATCCATAATTTCCAGGCAGGGATATCCCGAGTTCAGTCGTAAAAACGCCATCGCCGCCGAGCAGATCGCCATGGGTGTTGTCATCGAAAAGCGGTGTTCCATTGGCTTCCCAGCCATTAAAATCGCCAGCCACGCACCAGGTGCCAGTGCTGCTGGCAGCGGGTTCGATAAGCATCCGACCGCTGAAACTGTCGAGCAGGAAAACCACCTGCTGGTCAGGCTCTGTGGTCGTAAAGTTTATGTTGGCTGCATCAGTGGAACGCCCATCCCCGCCGAAGCCATCCCAGGTGCCGGTAACGACCGCTTTACCGATGTAGCTGCCTGCCGTCGGAACGGTGTAGACCAGGCGGTGGAAGCCATTGCCCATGTCATTCATCAAGGTAGCCGGATCAGCGTTGTTCTAACCTTGGAAGCTGCCAACCGCGGTGTAGCTGGCGGGCAGGCTATCGCCGCTTACGTTGACTATATTGGTGGCTGGCAACAGCGCCATACCGGCATTCAGGCTGTAATCATTGGTGTCGAGGGTGAAGGTCACCGCCTGCTTCGGAGAGCTTGTGGTCACCCAGGAATTCTGAGAGGGATGGGCATTGCCCCATTTCCGCACTCCACCGCTTTCCAATCGTAAGTGCCGGCAGTTGGGACCGACATTGCCAGTGAATAAACTCCGTCCCCGGCAATGAAGTCGCCTTTGGTGCCATCATCGACCATGGGGTCAGAGGCGTTGTCCCAGTCGTTTAATGCTCCGGCGAAACACCAGTCTGCTTCAGCCTGCAGGCTGGGTGTTTGAGAAGAGCCTTGAATTATTTCCTGGGCAGGCGCCTGCGCCAGGGAGGCAGCGGGGCTGAGGACAAGTGAGAGTGCCACAAGCATGGCAATTGACAAGCGAATCGTTTTCATATCACCCTTTCTATTAGTGTAAATTTGATAACTGAATTATAGTTGACTGGTAAACAAAAAACAATCCGTCCATTATTTTTGTCAAATGAGAACTTTATTGTGCGTTTCAAGTTTTGGATATTGGGGGCGGCAGATGCTGTCTGCAACACGTGATGTTATCTGTTTAGATTTCTTGTTGTCACTTGAGAGCGTTGCTGATCTGCGACAATTTGAGAAGCCAAATGATTAAAATTGACTTCAATGACCACAATCATTATCCTTGCAGGCTCACGTTTCAGCGGCGGGAATTACATCCCTCCCCTCTTAAGGTAGAATAGTAAAAACCGGTCGAATGGGGACCGGAATTATCCAAGGAGTACGTTATGACCGCCAAAGATTTCCAACCAGTTTACGCTTTTCAAAAAACACTCACATCACACGGGCAGACCATGACGACCTATTTCGATAAAAAAGGTCGTGTTAAAAAGGTTGATGCCTGCGTGGACAACGATGCCGCCGACCATTCCATCTCCCTGGTCAGCATTATCGACCACACTCTCCTCAAGCCAAACGCGACCGCGGAGCAGATCGCGATCCTGTGCGAACAAGCCCTCGCATATAATTTCGGCGCGGTCTGCGTCAACAGCTACTGGGTCGCCTACTGCAAAGCCGCCCTGGCAGGTTCGAACGTGAAGGTCGGCGCGGCGATCGGTTTTCCGCTTGGCGCAATGTCTACCAAGGCCAAAGTTTACGAAGCCAAACGCTCCATCAAAGATGGGGCGGTGGAAATCGATATGGTGATGAATGTCGGTGAGCTGAAGTCGGGCAATCTGGCAGCCGTCGCCAACGACATCCGCGAAGTCGTGCGGGTGGCGCATAAAAAAGGCGCGATCGTGAAGGTCATTCTGGAGACCTGCCTGCTCACGGACGAAGAAAAGGTGACCGCCTGCCTGCTCTCCAAGGAAGCGGGAGCGGATTTTGTGAAGACCTCCACGGGCTTTTCGACTGGCGGCGCGACAGTTGAAGATATCCGCCTGATGCGCGGCGTGGTCGGTCCGGAAATGGGCGTCAAAGCCTCCGGCGGCATCCGCACGCTGGCAGACGCCCAAGCGATGATCGCTGCCGGCGCGACCCGCATTGGCACCAGCGGCGGAGTCAAGATGGCGGAAGAGCTGGCTGCGCAACAAGCCTAAATATTTACATCACTGGTTATGATATGTGAGAGACCCACCTGAACAAAGTGGGTCTTTTCTTTTTTAAAGGTTTTCAAAATTGAATTCTGTTACCCTTATCGCCAGCGTCGGCGGGTTGAGGGTACGATACACAGGTCCGCCACGTAGCTTTCAATGCCCTCAATAACCTGCTTCGCGGGCACTTTGTCTCGCCCTTCAAAAATTCTCAAATCATTTTGGGTTCATTTGTTATTATTGAGTTCGAATGCGATGGGTAAAACCCGGGCGGAAAAGCCCTCAACACGCCAGATGAAATTCCAATCATGCTTGGCAGATTGGAAGCGGTCAATGTCTCAAAGCGACACCCTGTCTTAACATTATCTTGACGCCTGCTGTAGTAAAGTAAACTAATAAGCCGGTTTTGAGCAAAGATGAAGAGTTTTTCGACTTTCACAGTGACCCGTCACTAATAGCTTTGGAGGAATGATGAACACTTTGACCCTTGAGAATGTAAGCTACAGCTACAAAGCCAGCCAGCGCAAGGCTCTCGACGATATAAACGCAACTTTTCAGAACGGAAAAGTCTACGCCGTGACCGGTCCTTCCGGCTCAGGTAAAACCACCTTGCTCTCAATCCTGGCAGGGCTTGACACCCCAACCGAAGGTGAAGTGTACATCTACAACGAAAAACTCTCCGCTCTGGATCTTGATCAATACCGCCGTGAACAAGTCAGCATGATCTTTCAAGCCTTTCATCTCTTCCCGACATTAAATGTGATGGAGAACGTCAGCTTTCCAATGGAGCTGAATGGGATCGAGCGGGACGAAGCAAGAACCCGCTCCAGGGTATTTCTCAATTCAGTCGGCATCACCGATGAGAAGCACAAACGCTTCCCAACCAATCTTTCCGGCGGCGAGCAGCAGCGGGTGGCAATCGCGCGCACTATGGCAAGCGGGGCGCGCATCCTCCTTGCTGACGAACCAACCGGCAACCTCGACAAGGAAAACGGACAGAAAATCGTTGATATCCTCAAGGTGCTTGCCCACGAAAACGGCTACTGCGTCATCATCGTCACCCACGACTTGGAGATTGCGAGACAGGCAGACCAGGTCTGGAAGATGGAAGATGGGAGAATGACCTCTGAATAAGCAGGTTTACAGTTTGTTCGCGTTTATTGACCCTGTCCGGTTTCTGAAATCAAGGAGAGTTTTATGAAAGAGAACGTCATTCTCAAATCGCTTTTACGCAAGCCTGTCATTGGCGCTCTCCTGACGCTTTTGATCGGGCTGGTTTCGTACGGCTTTGTGGGCAAGGCTGTCGAAACGATCATCGTCTGGCGCGAAACCAATCGTCTGGAAGGCTATTATCGTTCCATTGGTTATATAACAAAGGATTGGGAAGGAGAAGAACGTCCCTACGCGGAAGGGGCAGCCCTCATCGAGCAAAGCCCTGCCTTCGCGTTCGGGGATCTGCGAAGGAAAACCGCGGGTTTCATGCAGGATATCTACAATGCCGATTTCGATTCCGGAACAATGGATGTACCCGCGACGCTTTACGCAGAAGAATCAATCTGGCATGGTCAAGGGGTCTATAACCTGGATTACTGGTTTTACGGCACCCTGGTTGAATATCAGAAAGTTGAAACCAAAACGAAACCGATCCTGTTCTCAGGTTTTTTGTTGATTTTTGAGGTGGATCAGGTCCTGGCGGGATACCCAGACCGCATCCAGGCCGGAAAGAACTATGTCGTCTGGATCCCAGCACGCTATACAGCAGAGATCAAACAAATGGAGCCTCACATCAGGAAGATGAAAGTAGGACAACGCTACCTGATGAGAGCCTGGTCTCACCCCAGCTTTCCATTTTCAGTTACTGGGGTCAATGCTGTCAATTTGAGCAGCGCTTTCAACCTGAAACCACTGGATGACGATGATTTATGGTATATCCCGGTCGGAAACGATGAAACGCTTGATCTTTCCCTGCCCCGGTATGAAGGGATGCGGCTTGAAATCGACCGTTTGAATCAGAATCTCCGGTCAATCTCATTGATCGGCACCAGCGATATGAGCGCCATGCCTGAAGTGCAGTTGGATTCCAAGAATTACTTCCTCGCGGAGGGGCGCTGGCTTAACCGTGAGGACGAAGAAGAAGCCAGACCAGTGATTGTCGTCTCAAAAGTCTTAGCTGATGCGAGGGAAATTACCATTGGGGATTCCATCACTCTTACCATGCGCGCGTTAAAAGATCCGTTCTATAGTTATATCCGCGGCGAAGAAGATATCAGACACTGGCGGGAATATCCAAACAAAACGGTCACTTATGAGGTCGTCGGGATTTATTCGTTTGCCTATCTGGAAGAATCGCCCTATAACTATGCCTGGTTTTCCGATAGTTACGTCCCCAACAGCGCCATCCCGGATGAGCTCACCTTA
>ENA-UPSM01002831-UPSM01002831.1-activated-sludge-metagenome-genome-assembly--contig:-NODE-2831-length-20379-cov-4.719101_pt1 | contig 20379 bp, 14 predicted proteins | sample MGYA00238181_ERZ773283 | MGnify/ENA primary metagenome ERZ773283 (study PRJEB29023, sample SAMN05720199) | activated sludge metagenome | isolation source: Anaerobic digester | place: Japan...
TTGGAGCCGGTAGCCCTATCGAAGCTCCGCCTCTTATTTCAGATAACAAAGTTATCTACAGTACTGTTGACGGAACATTGAGAGCTGCTGACAAAGAAACCGGAAAAATTTTATGGTCGTACAAAACCGGTAACCAGATAGCAGGATCTGCAAATGAATGGAGCTCTGGTAAAAGAACATATTTACTTGTAGGGAGTTACGATTTTTATCTTCATTGCGTCGACAGAGAAACTGGTAAACTGATGTGGAAGGTTGAAACTGAAAATTATATAAACGGAGCTCCTGCTATCTCTGGTAGCAGAGTAATTTTCGGAGGATGTGACGGAATGCTGAGGATACTTGACCCTCTTAGCGGCAAACAAATGAAAATTGTTGAAATAGGTGTATATATGGCTGCTTCCCCTGCTACTATATTCCCCGAAGCTTATATAGGCGATTACGATGGTAATTTTTACCGGGTGGATATAGATAAAGGGGAAATAAAATGGTATAAAACTATTGGTGATGGCGGAAGCCCTGTTATGTCAGTCCCTGCATTATCTGGCAACAACGTGGTTACAGGAAGCGGAGATAACTCAATATATTGTTTTAACACTGCCGACGGGAGCCTGAGGTGGAGTTACCGTACAAACGGAAGCATAGAAGGTTCCCCGATAATATCTGGAAACAATGTTCTTGTGGGAAGTACCGATGGCTATGTTTACCTGTTGAGTCTTTCAGATGGCAGCAGAAAATGGAGTTTTAACTGTGGAAGTTCTATAATTTCTTCTCCTGCAGTTACACAGGACCGGTTTTATATTCTTACACAAGACGGAAGGCTTATTGCTTTTGGAAAAAAAACCAATAGACAATGAAAATCGCTTTTCTGGTTACAGGCTCTGGCGGCTCGTTTTATTGCAGTAATTGCTACCGCGACATGCTGTATTACAATGCAATAAAAAAGTACAGTAATTCAGAATCTGTGTTAATTCCCCTCTACCTCCCTCCCGAAAAGGAATATGCCAGAGCTGGATTTGAAGAAGAGGTCTATTTTGGAGCCGTTTCATTATATATGAGAGAGAAGATGCCATCGTTGCCATCATTCTTTGAAAAAATACTTGACTCCAAGCCACTTCTGAAGATTGCAGCAAAAAGCTCAGGCTCAGTAAGAACAGCAGGTCATGAAGAACTGACACTGCATATGATTGACGGCACCTACGAAAGGCATAAAAAGGAACTTGAACGATTGGTAAATCACCTGCGGGAAGATATAAGACCTGATATCGTACATCTTTCAAATGCGCTGGTAATCGGATTAGCCAGACAGATAAAAAAATATCTTGATATCAAAATAGTATGCTCCCTGCAGAATGAAGATGACTGGATAAATGAAATGGCAGAACCTTACCAGTCGCAGGCGTGGAAAATGATAGCAGAAGAATCATCTTTCGTTGATGCTTTCATTACTCCGAGCCTCTATTTCAAGGATTTTTTCATTTCCAAAACAGGTATTAACTCTGAAAAAATAAAAGTTATAAGAACTGGTATTGAAAGCAGTGATTATCTTGTTCCGGAAGTTAAAAAAGAATCTCCAGCAATAGGCTATCTGTCAAGAGTGAATTATAACAATGGGTTTGATAAACTAGTAGATGCCTTTATTAAAATTAAATCTGAAACTGAGTTAAAACCATTAAAGATGTTTGTATGTGGTGGCTTTACTGGCGACGACAGGCCTTTCCTTAAAGAACAGCTCAATAAGCTGCATAAATACGGATTTCATGATTCAGTTAAAATTTGCAGTGATTTCCATGGGGAAGCAAAAGCAGAATTCCTCAAATCAGTAGATCTGATAAGTGTCCCTGTTCGCAAACCTGATGCATTCGGTCTTTATGTGATAGAAGCAAATGCAGCAGGTGTACCGGTAGTTCTTCCATGGTCGGGAGCTTTTCCGGAGATAATTGAAATTACAGGTGGCGGAGTACTCTACAAACCCGATACAGTTGATGAACTTACCGAAAATATCATTTATATGCTCAGGAATAAAAATATCATGGAGGAATACGGCAAAACTGGCATGTATAATGTGGGTAACAAACTGACTATGGAAAAGATGACAGAAGACATGGTTAATGTGTACAGTTCCCTTGTTAACAAGTCAACCAAATAATATAGTGATGTTAAGAGTACTGGAACTCAGGAAATCTTATCCTCAAAGAGGTATTGTACTCAATGGTCTCAGCCTTGAATTGAAAGAAAGTGAAACAATAGCCGTCACAGGTCCATCCGGTTCTGGCAAGACAACGTTACTTAATCTTGTCGGTCTGCTAGATAGACCTGATTCAGGAGAAATTTTATTCAGAGAAAAGCTCGTTAACAATTATACAGTTGATGAGGCTGCAGATTACCGTAACAGGCAGATTGGATTCATTTTTCAGGACCACCTGCTTCTTCCCTATCTCACCGTAATGGAAAACATACTTCTTCCTCTGTCAGCAAGACAATTAGAGGATGATGAATATCGTGTAAAAGTCGGATATGCCAGGGAACTTATGGAGCGTACCGGAATAATGAACCTATCCTCCAAATATCCCTGGCAGGTTTCAGGAGGTGAAGCACAGCGTGCGGCTCTTGTCAGGGCTCTGATTAATAAACCTTCTCTTCTGCTGGCAGATGAACCCACCGGTTCCCTTGATGCTGCAAATGCAGAAATTCTGGGCAATCTGCTGAAGGAAATTAGTTCGCAATACGGAACTGCTGTAATACTGGCGACTCATTCAATGACACTGGCAAAGAAAATGTCGATTATTTACAAAATAGAGAATGGGAAACTTGTAAAAATCTGAATTTGTTTAACATAAGATGAAACTAAGCAGCAGAAAACTTGTTCTGAAATCTTTAATTCATTACAGAAAATCTGCATTTAACCAGGCAGTGATAATAATGGTTCTGACTGCTGTTTTTACAGGTTCACTGCTTACAGGTTATTCCGTTCGTCAAAGCCTGAGAGATTCAGCTGGAAAACGCCTTGGAAATACCGGTTTGCTTATCAGTTCGGGTTTAAGATATTTCAGACCGGAACTCGACAGTAAGCTCACTGCCGTCACCGGAATTAAAACAGCTTCAGTGCTCGAAACTGAAGGATCTGTAGAAAAATTCGGAAATGGAAACAGAATTGAAAACATTAAAATATATGGCATCAGGCATACTTTTTTCACATTAAATAATGTGCAGGGTAAGTTCATTGACAATGTTGATGCAGCAATAAATGAACATCTCGCAAGGAGATTGAATCTTTCTATTGGGGATGAAATAATTGTTACCCACCGTCAGATTTCAGACCTGCCTTCTTCATCGCCCTTCGCTCCATCGGCAGGTAATATTGCCTCACATGTTTTTAAAATCAAATATATTTTTACTGAAGAAGAAGCAGGGAATTTTTCACTCGAGATAAAACAGACCTCTCCTGATAACATTTTTGTCAATATTTCAGAACTAAGCAGGAACGGGAAAGCTAACCGGATTCTTATAGAAAAAGACAATTCATTTTCAACTGACGAGATCCTTGAAAAGCTGAAAAGTATTCTTGTGCCGGCCGATCTGGGTTTGAAAGTGAGACATAGTGAAAGAACAGGATTTAATGAAATATTGACAGGCAGAATCTTTTTCGACAGCACACTTGTTAAAGAAATAAAAAGTATAATTCCTGGTGCGTCACCTGTGATAACCTATCTGGTTAACAGCACCGAAAAAGAAGGCAGACTCAATCCTTATTCCTTTGCCTCTGCAGTCGAACGTTTTATATATCCCGAAGTCCCTGAAGGCAATAAAATTCTTATTAATGAATGGCTCGCCAGTGATATTGGTGCGAAAAAAGGTGATACCCTGTCATTAACATGGTATGATCCTGACAGGATTTCAGATTTTGAAGAAAACCAGGGCAAGTTTATTGTGCATGATATTGTGAAAATAGCGGGAAAATGGAATGACCTGGAGTTAATGCCTGAATTTCCCGGTATCTCAGGACGGCAATCATGCAGCAGATGGGATGCTGGTATGCCGTTAAAAACAGAGCTTATCAGAAAGAAAGATGAGGAATACTGGAATATTTATAAAGGCACTCCCAAAATATTTTTAAATTATGAAACCGGGAAAAAGATATGGGCAAGTAATTTTGGTTCTGCAACTGCCATCAGGGTGCCACCGGATATAAGCAGGGATGAAATCTTAAATGCACTCACAGGTTCAATTGAACCTGTTAAATGTGGTTTCGCTATACGGAATATCCGGAATGATATGATAAATGCTGCCAACCAGAGCGTTGATTTCAGCGGATTGTTTATCGGACTTGGATTTTTTATAATTGCTTCCTGCTTTATTCTTCTGATAATGGCAGTCAACTCTTTCCTTGACTCACGCCGAAGCCAGATATTTTCATTCTTTGCACTGGGTTTCAGCAACAGGAAAATCAAAAAGCTGCTTTTAGCTGAAAACCTGATTATTTCTGTTGCAGGATGTCTGGCAGGAGTCTTTGCCGGAATATTTTTTAACGAAATTGTAGTAAGAGCTCTTAACGGAGTATGGAGAGGAGCTGTGCAAACCGACACAATTAAAGCAGTAACAGGATTAGTTCCTTCATTTGCAGGCTTTTTAGCAGCTTTCCTCACGTCAATCACACTTCAGTTTATCAGGGTTAGAAAATTTCTTAAGGAGATGCAGATGGGAGAAAGCAGGGAATTCAAAGTAATTAACGTCAAACCAGAATTAATCAGGATAATCTCCACTCTTTTTATTACAGCAGGAATTATCCTTCTGCTGGCTGATTATGCAATTCTTAAGGAACCTTTATTGTCAGTATCGTACAGCGCAGGCGGATTATTATTTGCAGGTCTGATTTTATTGTGGTTTTTTCTCATCATCAGGAAAGAAGCTCCTTTGCATAAAACGGTGAATTCAGAACTTGCTGTTTCCAGGAGTTATTACTCCTTTTACCCTGCAAGGGCTGTAATGCCTGTCCTCCTGATATCAGCAGGTCTTTTTGCTGTTATAATAACTGGAGTCAACAGGTTGAAGGTAAATGAAAGCAGCCTTTCGCAGCGTGGAGGAACCGGTGGTTTTCTTTTATGGGCAGAAACAACTGTACCGGTGAAAGAAAACCTTAATACAAAAGAAGGCAAAAAGGCACATGGGCTCAGCTATTTTCCTGCAGAAACAATTTTTTTCCTTCAAGCAAAAAGACTGCAGGGTGATGACGCCAGCTGTCTTAATCTTCATCACGTTACCAGTCCCCCGCTTCTTGGAATAGACCCATCAACACTTCGCGAACGAAAAGCATTTAGTTTTTCAACCCTGCTGAAGGAAGCTAACCCTTCCGACCCATGGGAAATGCTTAATAGAACCCCCGGAGAAAATATAATATATGGTTATGCCGACCAGACAGTACTCCAGTGGGGCTTAAAAATGCGTGTAGGTGATACACTTATTTATAATGCTGAAAATGGTGAAAAACTTTATATAATTATTGCCGGAGGTTTAAAATCGTCTGTATTTCAAGGTTATGTAATCACAGGTGAAGAATTTTTCAGCAGATTCTTTCCTTCTGTGTCAGGATATTCAGTTTTTCTTGCAGGCGGAAACCCGGAACTTACTGAAGATTACAGAAAAATTTTAAGTGCCAGGTTTAACAGTTATGGAATCAATATCATGAGCACCAGAGAACGTCTCGAAAAATTTTTCGAGGTAACCAATACATATCTTTCAGTATTTATGGTACTTGGAGGATTGGGAATGATTCTCGGTGTTATCGGGCTTGCATTTGTACTCAGGCAGAACTACAACTTCCGGAGGAGGGAATTTGCACTTATGCTGGCTACTGGTTTTATGGTTAAAAAGATTAGAAAAATTCTTCTTAAAGAACAAATTATAATACTGGTAGCTGGTGTAATAACAGGAACTCTTTCAGCACTTACAGCTACATTGCCTTCGGTAGAAAAAAGTACCGACATCCCTCTGGTGTCGATTCTTACTATTATAATGGCAATAATTATTACCGGGATGACTGCCCTGCTTTTTGCAATCCGTAGTATTGACAAAGATTATCTGATATCTGCTTTAAGAAAAGAATAAATTAATTCTTTCTGTAATCATTTTTTACCGACACAATACAGGTATTTTTGTGTCCTGAAAAAAATCATCCCGTCGGTTATTGCTGGTGCTGACATACAAACTTCACCTGAAGGTATTTCTGCAATTAGTTCGTATTTGTTGCCATCACGGAGAATATAAATTGTACCTTCTTCATCAACTGCATATATTTTTCCGTCTGATGCCACTGGCGAAGCTGAAAAGCTTTTTGCATCCCCGAGTTTACCTGAGAAGATTTCTTCTCCGGTTAAAGGATCATAACAATTAATGGTACCATTCCAGTTAAGATTATAAAGGTGGTTTCTGTATAAAAGAAGTGTCTGCAGGTAAGATCCACCACGAGGTCGGCTCCATAAAACGTAATCATTTGATGTTTCTCCTTCCTTAAGTGTGATATCACCTCTGGCACTTGCTTTTACTGCCAGAATAGGTGAACTTTTACCATGCGCACTGTTAAAATAAATAATATCTTTTCCAATCACCGGTGATGGTATCGGAATATCACCTCCACCTGACATGCGCCATACTTCTTTGCCTGTTTCAAGTTCGTAGGCACCACGGTGTTTATAACCGTTTACAACAACATATTTCCTGCCCTGGAAAGTATATATGTTAGGTGTGCACCATCCTGGGTATTCATCACGGTTTACCCTCCATAATTCTTTACCTGAAGCAGCATCCAGTACAGCCACGAATGAGTTTTCCAGAACATCACATTGGATAATTATCTTGCCCTCATATATAATTGGTGAACTTGCAAATTCCCATTGTGCTTCAGGCATGCTAAAGAAAACTGATTTCAGCACTCCGAAATCTTTTTTCCACAAAAGATTCCCATTAAAATCGTAGCAATATAGACCTTCTGAGCCAAAAAAAGCAACAACATGTTTTCCGTCAGTAGCAACTGAAGCGTTGGCATGAGTTGATTTAGGATGTCTTTTCATTGCCGGTACACCTCTGTGAGCCACTCTTTCCCAGATACGGTTACCATTGTTCTTATCGAAACATATAACAAGCCACTCATGTTCTGATACATCATCAACAGATGTTACATCTCCAAAAATTCCAGTCCGGAATCCTTTATTATCAGACTTGCTTAATGCGGTAGTAACAAAAAGCCTGTTTCCCCATATTACAGGACTAGAAAGTCCAAGCCCCGGTATTTCTGTTTTCCATCTGATATTATTCATGGTTTTAAAATCAAACGTTTCGGGCAGGTTTGCATTATCAAGAACACCCGAAATATGGTAACCTCTGTACCATGGCCACTGACGTGCAGGATTTTCCTGAGATAATGTTGTAATATTCAGAATCAGTAATGTAAACAGGAGCAGGATATTTATTTTCATTTTAGCAATAATTTAATATAGCACATGTATCGAAACAAACACAATTCTCCAGGATTGTGTTATTGGTATTAAATAGTTCGTTTCACAAAGTAATCTCTGTGAGTCCCAGATCCGGTTTAAACTCCTTATCTGGCATCAGGGCTCTGAGTGTAACCATTGCTGTTCCCAGAGATGTGGCATTGCTTATTTCAGACGTGTATACCCTTTTATCGGGAAATGAACTTGCAACAAGTTTCAGAAAGAGCGGGTTTTTCGAAAATCCACCTGTAATGAAAATGTTTTCAGTTTTATCATCCTCCCCTGCTGCCCTGTTTATAGCTTCTACAGTAAGGTCAGAAAGCTCAATCATCAACTGGTGATAAGCCTCAATAAAATTGTCGAACAAGAAAAGTTCCGGTTCATCCCGCAGTGCGCCAGGTTTGCTTCCAGGAATTGTAAAAATCTTCTCATCCATGAATTTCCCCATCATCCTGTTAAGCAGTTTGACATCAGGTTTTACCAGACGAAAAGAATTCTCGTTTATCTTAAAATACTGGCTGATTTTCCCCACTGCTTCATCATGCATATGTCCGAGGAAAAGTCTGGAAGATTTTACCGGTTCCCTGTTGATACTCATGTAGCAGAGACAATCCTGGTTAAGCTCTTCCGTTGTAAGTGGTTCATGATTGAACGGATTCATGCTGATACACCAGGTGCCTGTTGAAACCAGTATAAAGTTGCCTGTGTCAGGGCTGAAATATGGTGCAAGTGATGCCGAACTATCATGTAAACCCGTCCCAACCATTACCCTCTTACCCGAAATATTTGCTTCCTTAAGCTTAAAAACCGAAACAGGTTCGGGAAGTCGCAGGTTCTCATCATGCACCCACGGATGATATTTCATATTGTCAAAATCCCACAGTGCAGTATGGCAACCCAGTGATGTATGTTCAGAAACTACCTGCCCCGACAGCATAAATGAGAAGTACTGCGGAAAATGCAGGATGTACCTTACTTTTGAGAATGTTTCAGGTTTTGTCTTTTTCAGCCATAGAATCTGAATTCCTGAATTGAGCATACCTAGTGCTGGAGAGGCGGTTCTGCGGCAAAATTCTTCTTTTCCTCCATACTTTCTGTATAGTTCTTCTGGTATTGATTCATCAACAGGTTTCAAATAGTTATAAATAGGTGTCAGACGCCTGCCATGGCTATCGATATAAGCAAGTGTTGCACCGTAAGTAGCAAAATTTACAGCCAGTAAATCATATTTTTCAGATTGAATAACTTCGCCGAGTGAATTTTTAACCCATTTTTCAATAAGTTCAATATCATCACACTCAAATCCGTCATCATCAGTTGTGGCAACTAATTTTTCTTCAGTTTCCTTTAAAACATTAAGTTGTGTGTCAAAAAGAAGCAGTTTTTTATTGGTCTTACCTATATCAAAAACGGCAATAACTTTTTCTTTCATTCCCTGATTTTTTTAATCCTATTTCCTCTTCAGCAGAACATCTTTTTCGTATTTCTGAATTTCCTGAATGTAATCTTCTCCGGCTGGTTTTCCGCTTTTCATACAATAATAATCATATACTGCACCAAAAGGTTTAGTTTTCATAAGCTCAAGATAAGCAAGCCTTTCGAAGTTTTTACCTTTTATTTCGAACTCATTTAACATTTTCAGCGGTTCAAGCAATGCATACATAAATGCGATCTGAGCAGATCGTGTACCAACCACATATGCTCCAATGCGATTCAGGCTTGCATCGAAGAAATCGAGTCCGATATTTACCCTGTTCAGAGCTCCGGCACGTACAATCTCCTGTGCAATAAGTATAAGTTCATCATTAAGGGTGAGAACATGGTCACTATCCCATCTTACACCCCTGGTAAGGTGAAGCAGTATCTCGTCTACATAAAGCAATATTGAAGAAATTTTGTCGCCCACCTGTTCTGTCGGATGGAAATGTCCATTATCGAGCGTTATCATTATGTTGTTCTTAACAGCATAGCCCAGATAGAAATCGTGTGATCCGACAACCATTGATTCAGAGCCGATTCCGAAGAGTTTGCTTTCAACAGAATCCTTCAGATATTTTTTCGGATAATTTACTGAAAATATTTCATCGAGTGATTTCTTAAGAATTTTACGAAGTGTGCTCCGGTCTACCGGAGTATCTTTCGAACCATCAGGTATCCAGATGTTATGAACTGCCGGTATTCCAAGCTGTTTACCCATGTCGGCAGCAATTTTCCGGCATCTTTTAACATGTTCTACCCAGAATTTTCTTATTTTCTCATTTCTGCTCGAAAGTGTATAACCATCGTCAGCGTAAGGGTGCGAAAAACATGTACAGTTAAAATCGAGTCCTATCCCTTTCTTTTTGGCCCAGTCTATCCAGCCTTGAAAATGTTTTGTTTCAATCTGGTCCCTGTCAACCAGTTTTCCGCCGAATTCTCCATAAATTGCATGCAGGCTAAGCCTTAATTTGCCAGGAAGCAATGAAAACACTTTTTCGAGGTCCTGACGCATCTCCTGAATAGTTCTGGCTTTACCCGGAAAATTACCGGTTACCTGGATACCTCCTCCACCAAGCTCTGCACCCGGTTTTTCAAAACCACCCACATCGTCTGTTTGCCAGCAGTGTAGACTTATGGGAATATTGCTCATTTGTTCAATAACCTTATCGGTATCAACTCCCAGTGCAGCATACTGCTCTTTTGCTGCTTTATAGGCTCTTTCGATATCAACTTTTTTCATCTTTTATAATATTATTTATTTGTTGTATTATCGGCGTTCTGTTAAAAATTTGTTCTTTATTTCTTTACTCATTCCATATAAAAGACCTGCTCGAGAGGAACAGAAACAGGTGAGTAATCGGGATTAGTCTCCATAATGTCTGCCATATACTTCCACCATTTCTGCACTATTTCGGTATTACCCAGATCCTGTGAAGAACTTTCGCCCGTCTGCTCCTGATATGCAAAAAGGGTATTTGTTTCTTCGTCAAAGAATATAGAATAATTACATATACCATTGTCTTTCAATAGCTTTACTAGCTCAGGCCATATAGCATCGTGGCGGCGTTTGTACTCCTCCCTGCAACCGGGGAGTAGTTTCATTTTAAAGCCAAACCTTTTCATATTTTTTTCATTTATCCTAGTTTAACTATAAATGTTGAAAGTATCAGAATTACAATTCCAGTAACAAGAACAACAATTGTTTTTCTTCGTACGCCTTCCCATTCCTTCAGCAGGATACCCCAGATATTGCTTATAGCAATATTAAGGGCCATCAGTATACTCCATCCGAAGACAGCCATTCCTTCAGGTAGTTTGCTTGAACCCATACCAAAGAAATGGAACTGCAGGAACCAGAGAAGTCCGGCAAGAAAAGTGAAAAACAGGTTATTAAGAAATACTGACGGGGCAACGTTAATGTAATCTTTCCAGGTTTTATTTTTTATATTGAGGAAGCCGCAATAAAAAAGATTGGTGATGAAGCCACCGAGTAATATAAATATAAGTGTCGGGTTTTTCTGAAAGAGAGGATTGGTACCATGTTCAAGAGCTATTTTTTCAATAGGTTTTCCGGCTTCGAACCCGAAATTGAAACATGCACTCATCAATCCAGAAAAAATTGCTATCAGAATTCCTTTCTTAAGAGCAAATTCTTTTACAGCTGCTTTTTTTTCTTCCTCCGACATTTCAGCACTTTTTAGCGAGCCGGCATAACCGATTATTGCAATACCTGCAACTGTAATTGCAACTCCAATAACAGTTAGTATACCACTGGTTGTGGCAAACAGATTCTGACCTGCAACTATAGGGGGAATCAGTGTCCCGAATGCAGCACAGAGGCCAAGTGCAATGCTCTGTCCAAGAGCAATACCAAGATACCTTATACTGAGTCCGAATGTTAGACCCCCAAAACCCCATAAGAGACCAAAGAAAGCAGCCATCAATTTGGCAGATGATGGAGCTTCTCTGATTATAGGCATCAGTTCACCACGGGGTATAAAAATAACAGCAAATATCCATGGTATTATTATCCATGCGAAGAGACCCTGGGAAATCCAGTACGATTCCCACGCCCATGATTTAACCTTTTTGAAAGGCACATAGAAGCTGGCTGCACCTATGCTACCAAGCATTATCAGAAAAATACCTGCTATTGGATTCATTTATAATCTTTTATTTTAACAATGGTTTATTTTTACGAAACTAAAAATAACTAATTTATTTTTTATCTCAAGCATTAAGTTTTTTTTACATTTGCTTATAGTAAAGCCTGAAAAAAAAATTGAACTCTGAAAAACTTATCAGCTATGAAAAAAATAATTCTTTCATTAGTTTTTTCTGCATTCATTATTAATTCGTTATCAGCTCAGGAGTTATCAGTTTATGGACTGACATGTGAACACAAAGTTAATCCGCTTGGTGTTGATACACAAAAACCAAGATTTTCATGGAAAATTTCTTCCACAGGTAAGAATGTGATGCAGACGGCATATTTCATTCAGGTATCAACCGATCCAAAATTTTCCCCGGGAAAAATTGTATGGCAAACTGGACTGGTTCAATCAGATGAATCCGTATTGGTACCTTATGGAGGGTCCAGACTTGAACCGTGCAGAAGGTATTTCTGGAGAGTCAGGATTAAGGACAATTCAGGGAAGGAGTCAAAATGGAGTGAGACTGCATTTTTTGAAACAGGTTTAATGTCGCCTTCCGGGTGGAAAGCAAAATGGATTGAAAAGGAAGGAGATACGCTTCGCTATTCACCTTCACCTCATTTCAGGAAAGAATTTACAATCACAAAGCCTGTTGCAAAAGCGACAGTTTATGTTACATCCCACGGTTTTTATGAATTGCATCTCAATGGCAGTAAAGTCGGTGACCAGGTGCTCACCCCCGGCTGGACGTCGTATGGAAAACGTCTTCAGTATCAGGTTTATGATGTAACCAACCAGATAATAAAGGGCAAAAATGCTGTTGGAGCAGTTTTAGGCGATGGTTGGTACCGCGGTACGCTGGCATGGAGCAATAACTGGGCTATTTATGGGAAAACACTCGGTTTACTGATGCAACTCAGAATAGTCCATACCGACGGCACTGAAACCATGATTATTACTGATGAATCATGGAAAGCAAACCAGGATGGCGCAATAAGAATGAATGATATATATAATGGTGAGATTTATGATGCTAGGAAAAGACTAAAAGGATGGAATCTTCCTGGCTATGATGAAAGCAACTGGGTAGCGGTGAAGGTGGCAAATTACGGTTATGATAACATTATAGCAACCGAAGGTGTTCCGGTAAGAAAGATTCAGGAGATAAAACCAGTAAAAATACTACGCACACCAAAAGGTAGTCTGGTTGTTGATATGGGTCAGAATATGGTAGGATGGGTCAGGTTGAAGGTTAAAGGAGAACGGGGCACGGTAGTCGTATTAAGGCATGCAGAAGTGCTCGATAAATATGGAGAATTCTATACCGCAAACCTTAGAAGTGCAAAATGCCAGCTCACATATACTCTTTCAGGAGAAGGCGAAGAGGTTTATGAGCCGAGATTCACTTTTATGGGATTCAGGTATGTTGAAGTAAACGGTTTTCCGGGTGAACTAACCACAGATAACATAACCGGGATAGTCGTGCATTCCGACATGCCTGTCACGGGAAGTTTCGAATGTTCAAATCCACTGGTCAATCAGTTACAGCACAATATTCAGTGGGGACAAAAAGGCAATTTTGTAGATGTCCCGACCGATTGTCCGCAAAGGGATGAGCGTCTGGGCTGGACGGGTGATGCACAGGTCTTCTGCCGTACAGCTGCATTTAATATGGACGTAGCTGCATTCTTCACCAAGTGGCTGAAGGATGTGGCAGCCGACCAGAAACCGGGCGGAGAGGTGCCGGATGTCATACCTGATGTACTTAATCCACAGGGAGCTAAAACAGCAGCACCTTCGGCCGCATGGGGCGACGTGGCAGTAATCACACCCTGGACAATGTATCTGGTTTATGGTGATAAACAGCTGCTCGAAACGCAATATCCAAGCATGAAAGCATGGGTTGAGTATATTCGCAACAAAGCCGGCGACAGCTATATCTGGAAAGGAGGCAGCAAATACGGCGACTGGCTCTTTTATCATCCACCAGTAAACAGGCATACCGAATTTGATGGACATACCGAACACGACTTCATCGCCACGGCTATGTATGCATATTCAACAAAACTGCTCTCTCTTGCTGCAAAAGAACTGGGCAAAGAAGATGATTTTAAATTCTACAACGAATTGTTTAATAAGATTAAGGAGGTTTTCATTCATGAATATGTTACACCTGCAGGCCGTGTCGGGACATGTTCCCAAACCTCTTATGTCCTGGCATTGATGTTCGACCTTTTACCTGACAACCTGAGGCAAAATGCTGTGAAATTCCTGGTTGATGATATAAAAAGCCGGAGAAACAGACTTTCGACCGGATTTGTCGGAACATCCTACCTGTGCCATGTTCTATCGAACATGGGATATACCGATGTGGCATATGACCTTTTATTGCAGGAGTCATATCCTTCGTGGCTCTATCCTGTAAAGATGGGCGCAACTACAATTTGGGAAAGATGGGATGGAATTAAGCCGGATACAACTTTCCAGGATCCCGGAATGAATTCATTCAATCATTATGCTTATGGTGCAATAGGTGATTGGATGTACAGGGTGTGTGCTGGCATTGAAGCTGGAAAACCCGGGTATAAACATATTATAATTCAACCATCCCCCACTGAAAAGCTAACATATGCTAAGGCAACTTTAGAAAGCAGATACGGGACAATTGCTTCTGGCTGGGAAAAGAGTGATAATAATATCACTGTAAGGATAAAGGTTCCTGCAAATACCAGAGCTACCATAATGCTGCCTGTTGATATGAAATCAAAAGTTACAGAAGGTAACAGGCCTCTGGATTCTGTTAAAGAATTCACAAATATCAGGGTAGTTAATAATAAAGTGACTTTTGAAGCTGGTTCAGGAGATTATACGTTTGTAATAAAAATCTGAAGTATGGTATCAGGAGTTAATTAATGAGAAATACTGATTTAGCTGCTTTTTCAGCAGTTATTATTGTTTACCTGGTATTATTTTTAGCTACATCACATTACCCTTTCTTCTGGGATACTGTGCAACTGGCATCAAAACATGCAAACTGGTTCTATCAAAACGGATTCAGAGATCTTTTACTTCCAGTTGATTTTGACAGCGGGCATTTTCCTGTGCTGGGACTCTATCTTGCAGTATGCTGGAAAATATTCGGAAGAACACTCTTCATAAGCCATTTAATAATGTTACCCTTTATACTGGGTATTATCTGGCAAACATGGCTCCTTGTAAAGAAAATATTTTCAGAAAAATGGAAAGTTCTGGCGTTTGTAGTCATTCTTTCAGATCCTACCCTTATGGCACAGTGCACACTCATATCTCCCGATATATTTTTAGTATTTTTCTTTCTTCTGGCTTTGAATAGCGGAATATTCGGAAAAAAGAAAATATTGTTCATGGTTGCCCTGTTAGGGCTATCAGTTTCAAGCCTCAGGGGTATGATATGCATAGCTGCTATATTTATTGCTGATATGGCAATAAAACAGAATCTGTTTAATACCAATAGTATGAAAACTATTATTGGAAAAATCATAAAAAATTTACCTGAAATAATAACACCCTACATTCCCTCATTTATCTTCATAATTTCATTTTTGACCTGGCACATGGTTAAAACAGGATGGATAGGTTACCATGACGAATCACCCTGGTACGATTCATTTAAACCAGTTGATATTTCCGGAGTAATACGCAATGTTTTTATCATAGGCTGGAGACTAGCAGATTTTGGGCACATTTTCGTATGGATAACCGGCATATTCTGCTTCTGGAATTTCTTAAGACATAAAATTGAAAAGACTGAATCACTTAATAAATTAATAACTATATTTTTAGTCATTCTGATCTGCCTTGCTGTTCCGATGCTTTTCCATAAAAATTTGACAGGTCATCGTTATTTACTTCCGGTTTACATATTGCTCGCTCTAACAGTTTGTTACTGCTTGTTTGAAATTACAGAAAAGCATATGATTAAAACTGTTTTTGCTACCCTGATGATTGCCGGACTTCTTTCCGGTAATTTTTGGGTATATCCCGACAAAATTTCCCAGGGGTGGGATGCTTCACTGGCTTATCTGCCATATCCACCCCTACGTAAGGAAATGATAAACTATATGAAAGAAAATTCTATTCCGTTTTCTGAAACAGGGAGTGGTTTCCCAAATCTCGCAGCATTGGATTACATTGACCTTAACGGTAGCAAAGAGTCGTTTGCAACGAAAAATTTAAAGACAAACAAATATATATTCTGGTCAAATATTTTTAATGATTTTTCAGATGACGAAATAGACAGGCTTAGAAAAGAATGGATAATAATAAAAGAAAATAAGTGTATGAATGTAAAAGTTGTACTTTATAAAAATCCGGAGTTGTCCCATAATTAAAAGTATTATTTTTGCATCCTTATTTGAAAAAATAAATTATGTCATTTTTCCGCAGCCATCTTGGCGAATTTGCAGCGCTTCTGACAGCTTTTTCCTGGACAATAACAGCTCTGGCAAATGAAAAGGCAAGCAAAAAAATAGGTTCTCTTTCGTTAAACATTATCAGAATGTTTCTTGCCATATTTCTGCTATCATTCTATAATCTTATAGCCAGAGGACACTTTCTGCCCGTTGATGCTAATCTGCACAACTGGCTCTGGTTGTCACTTTCAGGTCTGGTGGGTTTTACTTTCGGTGATTATTTTCTATTCAGGGCATACGCTGAGATAGGTTCAAGGTTTTCAATGCTTATCATGACTACTGTTCCTCTTTTTACAGCTTTTTTAGGATGGGTTTTTATAGGGGAGAAACTGAGGTTTCTGCACTTTGCTGGTATGATGCTCACATTCATCGGAATTTCGCTGGCAATTTTCAGTCGTAACGGAAAGGGAGAAAAACTTACACTCAAGTTTGCCCCTACTGGTATATTACTTGCTCTTGGGGGTGCACTGGGACAGGCAACAGGTCTAATTTTAAGTAAAATAGGAATGGCAGGCACCTATGATCCTTTCGCTGCCACGCAAATAAGAGTAATTGCTGGAGGGTTTGGCTTTGCACTGCTTGCGACATTTATTTCACACTGGCCAGAAGTTATTAAGGAGCCAGAAACCGTGAAGCCGTTACTGCAGTCACAATTGGTGCAGTGTTCGGACCATTTATTGGAGTATCATTTTCACTTATGGCTGTAAAATATACTCAGGCAGGAATTGCATCAACCATAATGGCTATTGTTCCTGTTCTTATTATACCGCCGTCAGTTTATCTGAACAAAGAAAAAGTTACACTGGCTGAAGTTGCAGGAGCAGTAATTTCAGTTGCAGGAGTGGCATTATTTTTTACCGGGTGATCCAGAGATTACTATATCTGAACTTTACTATTCCAGCTTTTAAAATAATTGCCTCTTTTTATTAAACAAACAGAAGTATAAGCAACTGGGCAACAAGGATTCTGAGAAACATTACCAGTGGGTAAACTGTGGCATAGGCTACTGCAGGTATTTCTGACTGTGCCATATTGTTTGCATATGCCAGGGCTGGTGGGTCGGTCATGCTTCCGGCTAGCAAACCACACGCTTCAAAATAATTATATTTCATCCATCTGATTGCTAAAATACCGGTAAAAATTACAGGAAGCACCGTTATAATCGCTCCATAACCCATCCAGATAAAACCATCACCAGATGTCAGAGAAGGAATAAATTTTTCTCCAGCTCTTAATCCAACACTTGCAAGGAAAAGAACTATACCTGTTTCCCGTAGCATAAGGTTCGCACTTGTAGTTGTATACGGAATAAGGGAAAACCTGTGTCCGAATTTGCTAAGAAACATAGCTACAATGAGTGAACCACCTGCAAGCCCCAGTTTTATTGGATTAGATACACCAGGAATATTAAGCGGGATGCTTCCAAGCAGAATCCCAAGAATAATACCTACAAAGATCGGTATAAGATTTGGCTCGTAGAGTCTCCTTAGTGAATTACCCACCTCACGGGCAACATTTTCAATCGAACCTTCATCTCCCACTACAGTCATTCTATCACCCATCTGTAAAATCAAACCTGAACTTGCTACAAACTCAATTCCTGAGCGCTCTATTCTGGTGATATTTATATTGTAACGTGAACGTAGTTTAAGGGAACCAAGACTCTTACCAGCCACCGCAGGATTTGTTACAACTATCCTTCGTGAAACCATCTTGCCCATACGTGTCGAAAGGTCAAGGTCGCTTTCATTTCCAATGTAATCAATAATAGCAGAGATACTTTTCTTTTCAGCTACAACAAGTATTATATCATTTTCTTCAATTACAGTGTCAGGCCCGGGAAGTAAAAGTTCCCCTTTGTGCAGCAGTCTGGATATTACCATTTTACCTGGAGAGTTCTTTACAATTTCATTTACGGACTTTCCGGCAATCTTTTTTGATTTCACCTGTATTGATACTTTTTCCGGTATCTCATCAGGATGGTGCAGTTTTTCTGAAATGACTTTTAATTCCTTATCAAGATTTATCCTGAACATTTTACGGATAAAAATCATTGAAAGGATAACACCAACTACACCGAATGGGTATGCTACGGCATATCCAATCGAGGGATCAGGGAATTTTTCGGGATCCATTCCTGCAGTTATCTCACTCAGAGTCTGCTGAGCAGCGCCCAGTCCAGGTGTATTTGTAACAGCACCCGACATTATTCCGGTCATCAGAGGCATTGGAACATTCGCAAGAAAATGGATAATAATAGTTATCAGGGCTCCTGTGAAAACGATTAACATTGCAAGTATATTCATTTTAAGCCCTGATTTGCGTAATGACGAAAAGAAGGCCGGGCCAACCTGCAACCCAATTGAAAACACAAAAAGTATGAGGCCAAAATCCCTTACAAATTCTATTACTTCATGTTTTGTAACAAAACCGAAATGGCCTGCAGCTATTCCTGCGAAAAGAACAAAAGTAATTCCCAGGCTAACATTGAAAATTTTTACTTTTCCCAGTGCTACTCCTGCTGCAATTATAACGCAATAAACAAGAATTGCATGGGCTACTGAATCGTTAATAATAAGATCAGTAAGCCAGTTCATCCGGATTTCTATATCAGGCTGGTTATAGGTTAAGTAAATAGTCAGCTGTTTCTTTAAAAGTGTCAAAACCCATTTCAACGAAAACATTTTTTACTCCTCCCGTATCGAGGGATGAGATCAGTTCTTTCCAGTCGACAACACCTTTTCCTGCAGGTGCCTCTCTTTTTGTTTCAGACGACCAATCGGCAAAATGTGCTGAAATAAACCTGCCCGGATATTTTCTGAAATAATCAACGGCCTTGTATCCTATGCTGATAACTGCAACCTGGAACTGCATTTTAATCAATGAAGGATCGAACCAGTTCATTAATTCTTCATAAATAAGCTTTCCTTCAAGCATTGCAAATTCAGTATGATGGTTATGGAATCCCAGCTGAAGTCCGGCGTTTTTAACCTTCTCCCCTATTTTATTCAGTTCTTCGGCTGACTTCTGCCAGTCGGATAGTTTTGCATCGCGTGGTAAACCAAAACTTGAAAGTATCATCTGTGTCTGGCCAGAATCAATTGCAAATTTTATTCTTTCATCAAGATTGTTCCTGAGTTCATTCATGACATAATGTGAACTCGGGCAAGTGAGTCCTGCATCATTGATTATTTTTTTTATCTCCTGAGCGCTGTATTTTGTAAGTGGACCGAATCCTGCCGTTGCATATCCCGGAGGTGAGCACATTTCAATACAGCGGTATCCCATATCATACATAATTTTTAATGTACCTGGGAAATCTTTTGCAAGCATTTCCCTGATTGTCCATGCCTGAAAACCAAGAGGCAATTTAAGCATACCTTGAGCGTCAACAGGTGATAAATTATTTATCACCTTTGTGGCAAAAAGTGCACCGGTTGCAATGATGCCTGTTCTGCCTAAAAATTCTCTTCTGTCAATTTTCTTCATAATCATAAAATTTCAGATATTAAAATTAAATATTATCGTAATAAATTAATTACTTCTCTTTTCAAGAATTAAATCTTTTTAAAAGTTATTGTCAACTTCAAAAAGTAAAATTCAATCCTTCATGATAAATAAATTCTATCTACTTATGAAAAGAATCAATCATTAAAATCTCAAACTAAAAATTTAGATGAAAAAATTGGAAATTTTTATAGACGATATATTATTTTGTATATCAATTACATACGATTTTCAATTTTTAATAATGTTAATAAAATAATTTTAATGTTGAAATTTTTTTTCTGTTTATAGTACAATGAATTTACATTATGCATACTTTCGGCAAAATTTTAAACAAGAAACAGACAACTAAAAAAGGAGTGAAATTTTCACAACATCATGAATGCTAACAATAATGAGGCTTCAGCCTTCCATGGAGAAGGTCGCCTCAAAGGTTGCTCTTCTGATGAAGAGCCTGGCGCGAAAGCAGTAATACTTTCGCAGGTCGAAACGCCAGTACAAATAGTTAGCAACCGGAATGCGGACTTCATCCACCGCTACTTCCCTCTCGCAACTAATGAACAATGGAACGACTGGAAATGGCAACTGAGGAATGCTATTACTACGCTGGAAGACCTCAGAAAAATAATGCCATTAACAGAGAAAGAGATTATGGCAATCAAACATCTCAAAGGCAGATTGCCATTAAGAATTACGCCTTATTTCGCATCTCTTATCCACAACACCAAACCTGGCAATCCACTCAGGAGAATTGTAATACCTGTAGTTGAAGAACTTATTCAACTGCCTGTTGAAAAGCCC
>ENA-UPSM01002835-UPSM01002835.1-activated-sludge-metagenome-genome-assembly--contig:-NODE-2835-length-20340-cov-15.181612_pt1 | contig 20340 bp, 7 predicted proteins | sample MGYA00238181_ERZ773283 | MGnify/ENA primary metagenome ERZ773283 (study PRJEB29023, sample SAMN05720199) | activated sludge metagenome | isolation source: Anaerobic digester | place: Japan...
AAGCCAAATTATTCCGGAATCATTATCCTTTAAAATAACTCCGGTGCAAAGGAAACTACATTTTCTACCCGATTGAGATGGTTATTAAGTACTTTTTGCTTCGTTGCGGAAGAAATATTATATTATTGTAACAAATCTCTTGTTAATCTGCTGGAGTGATTTTTTTGAGATAGCTTGTTAACTGCAGCTATAGTTGACAGATTAAAACGTTCAGCATTCATTTTGTACAAGAACGTTAAATCATTCAGAGCAAAACGACTATGTGCCCGATTAATAGATATGTAACTGTTTAAGTGGTAATGAATTCCATTTTTCCTTTATAATTCTCTTTTGATATCTCATTATTTGAGATAATTTAACTACCTTCATACTAATTTTAAATCACAATCTAATGAACCGAATTAAGGAAGTTCTTGAGGAAAAGGGAATAAAGCAGGTATGGTTGGCTGAAAAGCTAGGGAAAAGTTTTAATATGGTTAATTCTTATGTTCAGAACCGTAGACAACCAAGTCTTAAAACTCTTTATGAAATTGCAGAAATTCTCAAAGTTGATATTAAAGACTTGATTATTAGTAAATTACAATAGTATGTAAATAAAAGATACTGTAATGAATATATTGAAATTTCACCATAGCCTGATAGAAAACTACAAAAACTATATCACAAGTTTTATTAATATTAAATCTAATGAAATAAGAGAATTTGTTGAAAAAGAAATAAATAACAAAAAGCTTTGGCCGGAACCATTGATACAATTCAACCCTACATACAAACCGGGGTGCACTATAAAACAACTCGTTGATCAAAAGGTACTTCATCCGGAACTTCATAAGATTTTCAAAGGATATGAATTATATAAACACCAGGAAGAAGCTATCAGATTAGGTGCGGCCGGGAAGGATTTTATTGTAATGTCAGGTACAGGATCAGGTAAATCATTAACATACATGGCTACAATATTCAGTTATGTTATTTCGAACAAGGAGGAATTAACTGATAAAACCGTTGCAGTTATAGTTTACCCGATGAATGCTTTAATAAACTCACAAAATGAAGAAATTAAAAAACATGAAAGAAATTATCTTATATCAGCATTACCGCCTGGTGTATCTTATTCTGAACCTTCCAAATCGCTGGATGAGCAAATAAAGGATCTAAAATCAATAGCAGGAGATATATTTCCGGTGAAATACGCTCAATATACGGGCCAGGAAGATGAAGTAACACGTGAAACTATAAGAATAAATCCGCCGCATATCCTTCTTACCAACTACGTGATACTCGAACTGATTATGACACGTGGCGGAAAAGATATTGAAATCAGGAATGCAATACTTGATAATATAAGATTCTTAGTATTCGATGAACTTCATACATACCGCGGACGCCAAGGGTCAGATGTTTCAATTCTTATCAGGAGAATCAAAGCAAATGCCAAAAATAAAATACTCTGTATTGGGACATCAGCAACGATGATCTCATCTGAATCATTCACTTTGTCCGAACAGAAGCAAGAAGTTGCTAAAATAGGATCTCTGATCTTTGGTTCTGATTTTAATGAGAATCAGATTGTCAATGAATTTCTTATAAGAAGTATTGGAGAAAGTGTTCAAATAACTCCGGAAGGTGTTGCCGCGGCAGTCAGCATTCCGATTGATTTCACCTGGTCATTTGAACAGTTTGAACATCACCAGACTGCTAACTGGCTTGAGGCAAACATAGCTCTTGAATCAAAAGACGGAAAATTGGTGAGGCGGAAACCTTTGACTATACCGGAGATTAGCCAGCTTCTGTCTGATTATTGTAAAGTTGACTTTGCACTTTGTGAGCGACATCTGTCAGACCTGCTTGCGTGGGCAAACCAGCTAAATTCACATGCCGGGAAGGATCAAAGGAAGAATTACCTGCCATACAGAATACATCAGTTCATTGCCCAGACCGGATCAGTCTATGCAACATTAGGCAGCCAGTATGACCGACAGTTCTTTATGGATGCCGGCTTATATGCTAAGGATAAAGATACATTTATTTTCCCTCTGGTATTCAGCAGATCTTCCGGGCATGAGATGTATTGTGTTGGCTTGAATATGAATGAAGAAAGGATTGTTCCCCGTGAATTCTCTAACCTTGTAGATTATGAAGAAGAAATGGAACCGGCTGCCTCAGGTTATATATTTATACAACATGCAGAAGATGAAGAACCAATCTGGGACGAAGAAAGAGATATACCTGATCTGCCTGAAACATGGTTTAATCCTGCCCGTAAAGATGGAACACAGACGCTGAAAAAAAATTTGCTGGCACGTATACCTAAAAAAATTTATTTTGACAGGAATGGCAGTTTTTCATTTCAGGAGGAAAAGAAATATGAAGGCTGGTTTATCTCTGCTCCATTATTAATTGATCCCACCTCAGGAAATATTTTCGATGCCAGAACTGCTGAATTTACAAAAATCATAAAAATTGGAGGTGAAGGCAGAAGCACAGCTACCACAGTGCTTTCATTTGAAACTATTACCCAGTTAAAGGCTCTTGGAGAATCATACGAAAAACAAAAGCTGTTAAGTTTCACGGATAACAGGCAGGATGCTTCTCTTCAATCTGGTCATTTCAATGATTTTGTTAAAGTCGGTCAGCTCAGGGCAGCTATTGCTAAAGCTTTGGAAATCAATACAACGTTAGATTACTCTAATATTGCCGATAAAATTTTTGAAGCATTAGACATTCCACAGGAAGAATATGCCAAAAATCCGTCAAAATTCCCTGCTCCAAAAAAAGAAAACGAGGACATATTCAAGGATCTTATCATGTACAGGTTGTTTCATGACTTAAGAAGAAGCTGGCGAGTGGTTTTGCCTAATCTTGAGCAATGTGCTCTGCTTAAAATTGAATATAAGTACCTTGATGAATCAGTAAATGATGAGTCTCTTTGGAAGGACCAGGAGTTACTTGCAAGAATGCCGGCTGAAAAACGCAAGGAATTCCTTTACCAGATATTTGACTTTTTCAGAAAATCTTATGCTTTAAGCTATACCATGCTTGAACCGTCAGTTATAAGTATAAACACAATAAAAATACGGGAGAAACTCGTTAATCCATGGACTTTGGATGACTCTGACAAAATAGAATATCCTGCCTGCTTGAGAATTGAAAAACTGGCTCAGACAGCCCGTAATCTGTACACGGAAAGTGGGAGTTGTCAAAGTGTTTTAGGAAGGTATATCAAAAAAACTGCAAAAGAATTTGATATAGATCTGAAGAAGGAAGAAAATTATAATGGCTTTACTCATGATCTGCTTGATTTCCTCAGTGAGGCAGGATGGCTTATCAGAAAACCGGCAAGATCTGAAAATGAAGAAGAAACAGGGATTTATCAGCTCAGGGTCGATACTATTCTGTGGAACAGAGGCGATGGAGTCACAATTGCTCCTGATCTAATCAAAAATCGTTCATATAAGCCACTTACTCCAAGGGTAAATGAATACTTTAAGAGGTTTTATCAAATTGATTTCAGGGCAATAAAGCCATTGGAAGGACGGGAACATACAGGTCAGATTAATTCAGAAAAGCGGCAAAAAAGGGAAAAAGAATTCAGAGAAGGTAAAATCGGAGTACTGTTTTGTTCGCCTACAATGGAACTTGGTATAGATATTTCAGATTTATCTGTAGTGCATATGCGGAATGTACCACCCTCTTCGTCACATTATGCCCAGAGAAGCGGACGTGCAGGCAGATCAGGTCAGGCAGCAATGGTAATGACATATTGCAGTAATTTCAGCCCGCATGACCGCCATTATTTAAACAATCCTGCCAATATGGTGTCAGGCGAAGTGTCAACACCCAGGATCGACCTTATAAATGAAGAACTTCTGAGAAGCCATCTTAACGCAAGTATTTTAACTATCCGGTCGGTAGCCGGATTAAATAATTCCCTCGGCGATATTGTCAATAAGGAAGACCTCAACAGGCTTCCTTTAAAAGAAGAAGTGATTGAAACCCTGACATTAACTGATAATCAGAAAAGAGAGGTTCTGACGAAATTTAAAAAAGTTGTGGAGGACACTTATTTCAAGGTAGAAATTGCCCGAAGGAAACCAATATGGTTTACAGATGACTGGATTAAAAGGGCGATTGATGATTTTCTGAGACAATTCGATGAATCACTGAACAGGTGGAGGTTGCTTTACAGAAACGCCATCCTGCAGTTCAGGGCTGCCAATGAGATAATTGAAAACAGGATATATGCAGATAATCATGACAAAATAAGGGAGGCAAAATACTCCCGCAAACAGGCTGAGAGGCAGATGGAACTACTTTTAAACGATTTAAAAGAAGATAAAAAAACAAATCAGGAGAACCAATCAGAATTCTATCCCTTCAGGTATCTGGCTGCTGAAGGGTTCCTGCCCGGGTACAACTTTACCCGCCTGCCAATCAGAACATTCCTTGAGAATAACGAAGGATCCGGTGAGTTCCTGTCCCGTCCGCGATTTATTGCCCTCAATGAGTTTGGCCCAAGAAACGTGATTTATCATGACGGAGCAAAATACAGGGTTGACAGAATTATCCTGACTGAGACGGAAGCAAAGCTTGAAAAAGCCAAAATAAGTCCGTTTACCGGATATATTCTAATGAAGGATCAGTATAATTATAACATCGATCCTATTGTAAATAAGGAACTAAATCATGGTATGGATAAGTATACTCATACTGACTTACTTAATATTTCAGAAACCAAGGCATTTGAATTACAGAGAATTACCTGCCAGGAAGAGGAAAGAACCAGAAGAGGATATGATATCAGAACTTTTTTTGCAGTGGAGGGTGGTTTTGACAGTATTACAGAAGCAATAGTAAAACTGGACAACAAAAAATTACTGCATATTCATTCCATACCTTCTGCAAGGCTGGTGAATATAAATTTCAAATGGAGGACTTCTCCGGAGAATGGTTATGCCCTTAACCTTAAAAACGGATACTGGCAGACAAAACAGCAGGAAATGCAGGAAGGAAAAATTGATGAGATAAGAAGAATCAAGCTGTTCACATCAATCACTGCCAATGCACTTTTTATTCAGCCTGTCGAAGCTTTGGCCCTTCATGGAGGTAAGGACGGTGTAATAACACTAATGTATGCGCTAAAAAGAGCCATTGAGAATTACTTCCAGATAGAAGCAAATGAAATTGGCGCTACTATTATGGGTGAAAGTGATATCCCAAATTTACTGATTTACGAAGCTTCCGAAGGCAGCCTGGGAGTTCTTTCGCAGATTGTTGACAATCCGGCTACTTACAAAGCTGTAATGAAAGAAGCTTTTGATTTTCTTTTCATTAAAAACGGCGTTGAAATCCCGGAGGAAGAACTTATTCCCGCTTCCTACGATGATTTATTAAGTTATTATAACCAGTTACACCATCAGTCAATAAACAGAAATTATATCAGGGAATCTCTGAGGATGCTTAAAGAATCAGAAGTGGAAATACTTACTACAAGATCCTTTTCATCTTATGATGATCAATACCAGGCATTGCAGTCTGCAAGGGATCCAAACAGCAGTACTGAAGATCAGTTTTTGAAATTCCTTTATAAAAATGGCCTTAGATTGCCTGACGAAGCGCAGCCGGTAATTCCTGACATGTACGTAAAACCTGATTTTAAATACAAACCCAATATCCTGGTCTTTTGCGATGGAACGCCTCATGATGATCCGGCAATAAAAGAACATGACCGGCTGAAAAGAATGACTTTAAAAGACGCAGGATACCAGGTTATTGTCTGGTATTATAAAGAATCGCTCGATGAAATAATTTCAAAACGCCCTGATGTTTTTAAAAAGGTCAAATAAGTATTATGTCATTTGATTTTAAACCCGGAAGCCTTATCACACTAAGAAACAGACCTTGGGTGGTACTGCCTTCAGATAATGAAGACCTCCTCCTTGTCAAACCACTTGGAGGTTCTGAAGAGGAAATAACCGGCATTTATAAGCCGGTTGCCTCAGAAAATGATACTCCGGTTTCTTATGATTTTGTAAAACCTTCCGAAAAAGATCTGAGTGATTTTGCTTCGGCAAGGCTGCTTTACGATGCTTCCCGGCTTGCTTTCAGAAACGTGGCAGGCCCTTTTCGATCTCTCGGAAAACTATCATTCCGCCCCCGGTCTTATCAGATGGTGCCGTTAATTATGGCGCTTAAGCAGAAGCCTGTAAGACTTCTCATTGCAGATGATGTTGGTGTAGGAAAGACAATAGAAGCTCTATTGATTGCCAGGGAACTTTATGAGCGAAGGGAGATAAAACGATTTGCTGTTGTCTGCCTTCCTCATCTTTGCGATCAGTGGCAGGATGAGCTGAAAAGTAAATTCGGAATTGACGCAGTGATAATAAGATCAGGAACTGCAACTGCTCTCGAGCGAAAGATAAGAACCAATGAAAATATATTCAGAGCATTTCCTTTTCAAATAATCTCTATTGACTATATTAAAACAGGCAGCAAACGACAGACTTTCCTCAGTCATTGCCCGGAAATGATAATTGTGGATGAGGCTCATTCCTGCGCAAAGCCAGCAGGGGCAAATGAAACTCAGCAACTGCGCTATCACCTGGTAAATGAAATCTCCGAAATAAAAAATCAGCACCTCATACTTTTGACAGCAACTCCTCACAGCGGCAAACAGGAAGAGTTTCAATCTCTGCTCGGTTTGCTCGATAAAGACTTTGAGGATATTGATATAGTCACTGCAAACGACGCTGATAAAAAAAGAATAGCTAAGCATTTTGTTCAAAGACGTCGGGCCGATATCGTGAAATGGCTCGATGAGGAAACGGTTTTTCCTGAAAGAATCTCAACTGATGTCGGGTATAAGGTCGGCCCTGAATATGGTCAGCTCTTTAATGAGATACTTAACTATGCCAGAGAAATAGTGGCTGCAAATGCAGATAACGATAAAAAACAGAGATATTCTTACTGGGATGCACTCGCTCTTCTGCGAGGTGTAATGAGCAGTCCGGCATCCGGAATTCTTATGCTTCAGAATAAGGCGCATAAGAAAGCTACCGATATTGAGCAGGAAGATAATGGATCTGAACCCGACAACAGAGACACATTGGACAACGGATATTCGAATGATGACAATCTTCCTCCGGCAACAAGGATTAAAACAAACATTTCAGAAGAAACCGAGGCGAGGAAACTCCTTAGCTATGCAGCCAGAATGAATGAGCTCCGTGGCATAACCAAAGATATCAAAGCTAAAGAGGCAATAGCTGCAGTAAAAAGATTCCTGGATAAAGGTCTGAATCCTGTGATTTACTGCCGTTACATTTATACTGCAGAATATCTTGGTGAACTTCTTAGAGAGAGCCTTAAAGGTACAAAACATAAAAATGTGCACCTTGAAGTTGTTACCAGTAAACTCGACGATGAGCTGCGACGGGAGAAAATTGAGAATATGCTGAATTCTGACAGGCGCCTCCTTGTTGCCACTGATTGTCTGAGCGAAGGAATAAACCTTCAGGAAGGCTTTAATGCGGTTGTGCATTATGATCTGCCATGGAATCCGAACCGGCTCGAACAGAGAGAAGGAAGGGTAGACCGGTTTGGCCAAAAGTCCGATACTATAGAAGTTGTGAGACTTCATGGTACTAATAATCCTGTTGATGGCGTCGTTATTGACGTTCTGTACAAAAAGGCTGATGAGATACGGAGATCAATAGGCATAACAGTCCCGATTCCGGAGGACAGTCCTTCAGTAATGAATGCCATTATGCAGGCTGTATTGATAAGAAATGCCGGGATCCGGCAGGCAGCTATTCAGCTATCAATGTTTGAAGAGGAATTTCGTGACGCCGAGATAAAGGCGCTTGTGGAAAGAGAGAAACTTTCAAGAACAATTTTTGCACAAAATGCAATTAAAGCCGGCGAAATTGAAGAAGATCTGAAGGAGGTTGATGAAGCTATCGGGAATGTACAGGCTGTAGAATCGTTCGTTATAAGCGCATTACGATTCATGGGAGTTCAGGCCGATGAAAAAGACGAAGGATACAGAATATATGCAATGAATATTCCTCAGAGACTCCGCGAATTGCTTACAGATAAGAACGAGGTATTGATTTCCTTTAAGTCTCCCACACCTGCCGGTTATAAGTATATCGGGCGTAATCACCCGTTCACGGAACAGCTTTCTCAAACCATAATTGACAATGCAATAAAGGCAAACGGGAAATGTGCAGCACGAGCGGCAGTGATAAAGACTGCAGATGTTGAGAAAAAAACTGTTTTGTTCCAATTCAGGGTTAGAAATGTTATAGCGGAAGAGAATAACAGAAATGAAATTGTTGCTGAGGAAATGTGGCTCTGGGGGTTCCGGGGAAATATTTCGGCCGGTGATTTTTTAACAAAAGAGGAAGCAATTGGTTTGTTTACCGGGGCAAAAGCCGGCTGTAACACCGAACTTTTGGAACAGAAATACTGGCTTAATGAAGAACTTGAATGGGTAAATGACCAAAAAGTCTTCAGGAGCTATACCGATAAGATTGCTCTGGCAAGGGCAAACCACCTTGTGGAAGCTCATACAAGATTTAGAAAACTCATTCCGGGATCAAAATATAAAGTCGTTGAGCCAGTGCTTCCTGTAGATGTTATGGGAATATATATTCTTCTGCCACTAATTTAAAGATTAAGTATCTTTCAATGAAGTACACTTCAATTAACATACAGGGCAACCTTATCTCAGAAGAGATACTTAAGAAAATCGAAGATGGTTCAGCATCCGGTCAGCAGGCAAAAGACTTCGGACTCGATTCTGCTCAGCAACTGAGAGGCGAAATCGAATATGCCTGGAGCAAGGTAAAGCTCGAGTGGAAGCATTTCAGCGACAGGATGCAATCACTGCCCGATTCCGACCCGTACGGAACAAGCCTTGCAAGGAGATGGATGATCAATTTTTTTTCGGCGCTTAATTTTAACCTCGTTCAGAGAAAATCATCATTACCCGGCAATAATAATCAGTATTATTTTATCAGTCATACCTGCGATTCCCTCGATGATCTGCCGGTTCATATTGTAGGCTTTACCGAGCCTGGAGCTCCCGACAAGAATACCCTCGATATTAAAACCAGCGGCGGCACATCAAGACTTTCCCCACATGCCACTATGCAGGAATATCTGAATGTAACGGAACATCTGTATGGAATGGTTACTAACGGACTTTCTTTAAGACTGATGCGAGACAGCGGCAGGCTGATCAAGCTTGTGTTCATTGAGTTCGACCTCAGGAGAATGCTTGATGAAGATAAATACAGCGAGTTCACAATCCTTTTCCGGCTGCTACATTCCACAAGATTTCCAATAACAAGACAGGAAGCAGAACAATGCATCCTTGAAAAGTATTTCCAGGAGAGCATTGAATCGGGGAACAGGATACGCGACGGGCTGAGCATGGCTGTGGAAGAATCTCTGATATGCATTGGGAAAGGGCTTCTTCAGCATGAGAAAAACAACAATCTCCGACAGAAGCTCATTGATAAGGTTATCTCACCAAAAGACTATTACAGGCAGCTCCTGAGGTTGATATACAGGCTTTTGTTCCTGATGGTAACCGAAGAAAGAGATCTTATTTACGATCCCGATGACCAGTCTGATGAGATGGCAGCCAAACGAAAGATTTATTTTGATTATTACAGCATTTCAAGGCTCCGGAGATTATGCAGATTAAGCTATCTGTATGAATCTCAGTTCGATGATCTGTGGCAGGGGCTGATGAGCACATTCCGCCTCTTTGACGAGAGCGGAAACGGCGAAAGGCTGGGCATAAAACCTCTTGCCGGCGAATTATTCAGTAGCAGTTCCATCAGCGATATTGCAGAATGCTCAATGAACAACAGCATGCTCCTGCAGGCAATCAGGAACCTGAATGAGTTCGAAGATGAAAACAGGAATCTTGTTTCGGTGAATTACCGGGCGCTTGATGTTGAAGAGCTTGGTTCTGTTTATGAAGGTCTGCTTGAGCTCCATCCGGTTATCGAAAACCTCGATGCACCGAATCCAGGGCTGATAAACTTCCTGTTTCACGAGGGTATGGAGCGCAAAACCACAGGCTCTTATTATACAAGGCCCGACCTGGTAAATGAACTGATAAAATCAGCGCTTCTGCCGGTTATTCATGAGAGGCTGAAACAGCATGAAGGCAATGCCAAAGAGCAGGAAAAAGCTTTGCTTGATCTCAATGTCTGCGATCCTGCTGCAGGAAGCGGTCACATGCTTCTTGCTGCTGCCAGGGCAATTGCGTGGCAGCTTGCGAGGCTAAGGACAGGGGAAAGCAACCCGGCGCCTTCGGTTTACAGGACATGCATACGCGAAGTTATTCAGCACTGTATTTACGGAGTTGACATTAATCCTGATGCAGTTGAACTGTGCAAGCTTTCCCTTTGGTTAGAGAGTCACAACAGCGGTAAGCCGCTCAGTTTCCTCGATCACAAGATAAAATGCGGCAACAGCCTGGTTGGCGTTACCGATCTTTCAGTGCTAAAACAGGGAATACCTGATGAAGCTTATAATCCTGTAACCGGAGATGATAAAGAGTTATGCAGAGCTCTGAAGAAGGAAAATAACAAGTTCAGGATATTTCTAAGTAAAAGACAGGATATTGGTTTCCAAAGCAGTTTTCAGTTTGATATAAAAACCGATTCTTCAGAGTTTTCTGAAGAATTCATTGAGCTTGATGAGGCCCGACAGGATGATCTTGAATCCGTGCATATTATTGAAAAAAGATATGACCGGCTGAAGAAGAACAAAAAGTGGCTTAACGATAAGATTGCATGTGATATCTGGACCTCTGCTTTCTTCTTTACTTATAATGAAGAAACCTGCAAATATGCACCTTTGAGCGAACAACTGCATAGGTTCATTGCCAGTCCTTCATCTGTTGACGGACGTCTTGTTGGCAAGGCTGAAGCTCTTTCTGTTGAGAACAGGTTTTTCCACTGGCCGCTCGAGTTCCCCGATGTTTTTGCGCAGGGCGGATTTGATGTGATGCTTGGAAATCCGCCATGGGAAAGAATAAAACTACAGCAACAGGAGTTTTTTGCGACCAGTGACAGCGGAATTGCAGAAGCGCCTAATGCTGCGGCAAGAAACAGGATGATCAGTAATCTTCAGGAAACTAACCCTTATCTCTTTGCTGAATATCTGAAATCCCTTCATTCATCAGATTCTGCAGGAAAATTCTTACGCGATAGTGGACGATATCATTTAACAGCAGTAGGAGACATTAATACTTATTCCGTTTTTGCCGAAACCTTTTACAATCTGATTTCCGGGAATAGCAGGGCAGGATTTATAGTTCCGACCGGCATTGCCACTGACGACAGTAATAAGTCATTTTTTGGAAGTTTAATAGATAATAACCGTTTGGTCAGCCTGTTTGATTTTGAAAACAGGGAGGCGGTATTCCCTGCTGTTCACAGGAGTTACAAATTTTGCCTGCTTACACTTGCAGGTTCGGATATTAACATTAAAAAGGTACAGTTTGGATTCTTCCTTACTCGTGTCGAGCATCTGCAGGACAAACTCAGGATATTCAGCCTGGGCAAAGATGATTTCCTGCGGTTGAATCCAAACACCAAAACCTGCCCGATATTCAGGACCAGGGTGGATGCTGAATTAACGACCAGAATATATAAAAATGTTCCCGTTCTGATTAATGAGTCAACAGGTGAAAATCCATGGGGAGTTACTTTTATGAGAATGTTTGACATGTCAAATGATTCCCATTTGTTTAAAACAAAAAACCAATTAGAAAATGAGGGATTTGAATTATGGGGCAACAAAATGAAAAAGGGAACTGAAATATGGCTGCCACTTTACGAGGCCAAAATGATCTGGCACTATGATCATCGGTTTGGAACTTACGAAGGAGTGGATAGCCGTAATTCTACACATACCCCAACACCTGGTTTAGAACAACATCAAGATCCTTGTTTTCAGATTCTACCTTGGTACTGGGTAAAACAAAAAAATGTAAATTCTCAATTAATAAAATATGACAATGAAGGCAATATTGTTTGGGAATGGGAATACAAATGGTTGTTAGGATTTAGAGATATTACAAATGCTACAAATGAAAGAACAGCAATAATTTCAGTTGAACCTTTAAATGCTGTAGGAAATAATAATCCATTAATATTTCACGAATTTGGAGCACTCGGATCTCTTTTACTTGTAGCTAATTTTTCTTCAATTGTTTTTGACTATCCTATACGTTTTAAGATTGCAGGGACTCATATGAATTTCTTTTATGTGAATCAATTACCAGTTTTGAAATATGATGATTATTCAGGAGCTATATCTCGTCATATTTTTATTAAAACTCTTGAACTTATTTATACCTCATGGGATATTAAATCATTCGCTGATGATGTATGGAAAGAGGCAGATGAAGAATTAAGAGAGCTAATAAATGAACAATTGGACCAGAACAAGGCTGTCACAGGCGGTCATGACTGGTCTCCGCCTGACTGGTGTGAGATTGACCCGGATGGTTGTCCGCTTCCGCCGTTCAAATGGGATGAAGATCGCCGGGCGGTGCTTAAAGCTGAGCTCGATGCAATTTATGCAAAGCTTTACGGCCTCACCACCGATGAGCTTCGATACATCCTCGATCCGCAGGATGTTTATGGTCCCGATTTCCCCGGTGAAACCTTCCGCGTTCTGAAGGAAAAAGAGATCCGCAACTACGGAGAATACCGCACAAAAAGGCTGGTGCTTGAGGCCTGGGAGAGACTGAATAAGGAAGATTATAATTATGCACGAAATCGTAATAAAATATGACCAGACCAGATTGGAATATATTTAAGGCAAAGTTTAGTGAAAATCCACAAACGGATTTTGAATGGATGTGTTATATTCTCTTTTGTAAAGAATTCAACAAATATCAAGGTATTTTTCGTTATAAAAACCAATCATCAATTGAGACAAATCCAATTCAAAAAGATAACAAGCTGATTGGATGGCAAGCAAAGTTTTTTGATTCAACTCTTTCAAAACACAAAAAGGAAATTTTAGAAGCAGTTGAAAATGTAAAAAGAAATTACCCGCAAATCACAACACTAATTTTTTATACAAATCAAGAATGGGGACAGCACAAAGGCGAAAAGCCAAAAAGTTTAATAGAAATAGAAGGAAAAGCAAGAGATCTTTACCTTGAAATAGATTGGAGAACAGCCAGTTTTTTTGAATCCCCATTTGTGTGTGTTGATAACGAAATTATTATTAAACATTTCTTTTCGTTGGATAAATCTATTTTTAGTTCAATAGAAGAACAGCAGCAACACACAGAAAATATTTTAAAAGAAATAAAGACATCATTTATATTCAACGGTCAAACCTTTAGGATTGAAAGAAGCAATATAATAGCTCAATTAAGAGATTCAAGTTCACAAGTAACAATTTTAAGCGGAATTGCAGGTATAGGTAAAACTGTGATCATCAAAAAATATTATGAAGAACTTTGCAAGACAATTCCTTTTTATGTTTTTAAAGCGTCAGAGTTCAATAATTTAAGAACCATCAATGAATTTTTCAAAGATATAAGTTTTTATGAGTTTATTAACGCTCACAATGAGGACATCGCAAAAATTATTGTAATAGATTCTGCTGAAAGAATATTAGACATTGAAAATACAGATCCTTTAAAGGAATTCTTATCTAAATTAATTGAAAGAAAATGGAAAATAATATTTACAATTAGGACTAATTTTGTAGAAGATTTAAATATTCAATTCCTTGATATTTATGATATTGCTCCATTAAACATAGAAGTAACCGGATTAAATGATAATGATCTTTATACTTTTTCAAGGACATATTTTTTCACATTACCTTCAGATGAAAAACTTTTAGAACTGTTAAAGAATCCATTTTACTTAAATGAGTATTTGAGATTCACTATTAACGAAAGGATTAGTTATACAGATTTTAAAAATCAGTTATGGCATAAGATTATAAAAAAATCACAACCACAAAGAGAACAATGCTTTTTAATAATTGCTTTCCAAAGAGCTTCTAGCGGTCAGTTTTATGTTAGCTCAAATTGTGAGTCAGCTATCTTGAATGATTTGATAATGGATGGTGTAATAGCTTATGAGACGCCAGGATATTTTATTACTCAAGATATATACGAAGAGTGGGCTCTTGAGAAAATAATTGAAATAGAATATTCCAAAAAGCATTTACTGCAAGAGTTTTTTGACAACATTGGAGAATCACTTCCAATACGTAGAAGCCTTAGAAATTGGGTATCGGAAAAACTCTTATTAAAAGATAATGAAATAAAAAGGTTTATTGAGGAATCTATTAAATGCAATGATATCAAACCGTTCTGGAAAGATGAAATTTTAATTTCCGTTCTTCTTTCAGACTATTCAGAATCATTTTTCCAAATTTTCAAAGAAGAACTATTAAAAGATAATCAGACATTTTTAAAGAAATTAACTTTTCTTCTAAGGCTTGCCTGCAAAGATATAGACAGCGATTTCTTACAAAAATTGGGATTAATAAACTTAAATGAGCTTCAACTCCAATATGTTATGACAAAACCTAAGGGATTAGGCTGGAATTGCCTTATTAAATTTATTTATGACAATATACAATCTATAAAAATAGAAAATATTGGTTTCATTTTACCTTTAATACATGATTGGAACAGTAAGTTCAGGGAAGGAGATACAACAAGAGTCTCAAGCCTGATAGCATGTAAATACTATCAATGGATTATTGAAAAAAATGTCTTTATTTCCCAGGATGATTCTAAACAAAAATTGCTACAAACTATCATTTTTGGCACATCTGAAATAGTTGAAGAATTAATAAACATTTTTGAAAAGGTATTAAAAAATAAATGGAAATTTTATAGAGATCCATTCTATGATTTAGTAGAAACTGTTCTTACAAGTTTTGATGGGATTAATGTTTGCAGAGTTTTACCAGAGTATGTTTTAAAATTAGCTGATCTCTACTGGACTTATTCACCTAATAAAGAAGGAAAATTTTATGATTCGGAAATAAACGTGGAAAAATACTTTGGATTAGAAGAGATTCATAACGAATATTATCCAGCAAGTGCATTCCAAACCCCAATTTTTCAACTTCTCCATTACTCATTTAGAAAAACTATTGATTTCATTTTAAATTTCGTAAATAAGTGTATTGTGCATTATGCAAATTCCGGGTTCGATAAATCAGTTTATAAAACGAAACTGTATATTGATGATAATAAAGTAAAAGAACAATATATCAGTCACTGTTTGTGGAACATATATAGGGGAACAAGCTCCCCTGTCAGTCCATACTTACTTCAGTCAATTCACATGGCTCTAGAGAAGTTCTTGCTAGAAAAAGGTAAGTCTTTAAATTCAGAAGAATTAGAAAGTTGGCTTAAATATCTTCTTGAAAACTCTGAATCAGCTTCAATCTCTGCGGTAGTAACAAGCATTGTATTGGCCTACCCTGAAAAAACATTTAATGCTGCTAAAATTTTATTCAGGACAAAAGACTTTATAGTCCATGATAAAACACGTTTAAGCTCCGAATTTCACATAAAATCTTTATATTCAATTGGGTACGGATTGAATTATAATTATAAAATTTATGAAGATGAAAGAATAAAGACATGTGACGACGCTCATAGAAAGTGGAGCTTGGAAGAATTGTTTTTTAATTATCAACTTTTTAGAAGCACAGAAATTAGTGAAGATGAAACATTAAATAGACAAAAAGTATTATGGAAAATTCTTGATGAATATTATGATCAATTACCAGATAAGTCACACGAAACAGAAGAAGATAAAACATGGAGACTTTTCCTTTCAAGAATGGATAGAAGGAAAATGGATATAAAAACTGAAGTATCAGATAAGGGAATCCTGTTTCAATTTAATCCAGATATTGATCCTGAATTGAAAGAATATAGAGAGAAATCTTTAGCAAAAATATCGGAACCTATGAAATATTGTTCATTAAAGCTGTGGGCAAGTTTAAAAATGAAAAATGATGAAACATATAAGGATTATAAAAATTATGAGGAAAATCCAGCATTTGCCTTGAAAGATGTGAGAGAGATTATAAAAAAATTGAATAGATCAAATTCATATGATTTTTACCTTTATAATAGTTCTATACCTTCTGAAGTATGTTCTGTTTTAATAAGAGATCATATTAATATTCTTTCACAAAAAGATAAAGAATTTTGTAAAAAAGTAATTATAGAAGCAGCTTCATCTTCATTCAAAGCCAATTATCAATATCAAATCTCTGATGGCGTTGAATCTTCTATCTCTGTTTTGCCAATTTTATTTAAAGAGTTTCACAATGAAAGAGCCACAATAAAAACGGTTTTATTAATAACCCTATTTGATCCTAATAGCATTGGAGCTTATGCTATGTTTTCTGACTTTCCAACAAATGCATTAATTGAACTTTACAATATAAGCTTTGATGATGCTCAATCTATATTATTTGGCTTCTTATCTTTAAAACCTGGATATGAAAAGTTACGGGATAAAATACATAAGGAAAATCAAGAAAGAAATATACATCAAACTCAAGAATCTGAAATAATTGAGAGGTTCTTTCAAGAATACGCATCAGAATTACAGAATGTTATCGATAACAAAATAAGCTATGAAGATTTAGGGGAGGTGAGAATTATTGATATAAATATTTTAAGTAGAGCATTTCGGTTAATCCCTTTGAAAACAAATAATGAAATACACAAGAAAATTGTTAAGGATATTATTGCTTCTTCTCTACCCAAAATTCTATCCGATGAAAAAGAGGATCGTATTGATTACGCAGTAAAACACGGCTTATTAAGAACATATACATCATTTGTTTTGAATAGACCAAGGGAAGAAGTGGAGGATTACTTGAAACCACTTATTGATAACTTTAACATTTCGAGAACTACAGCTGAATTATTACAGGAATTTATTTTGGCTGAAGATAAATTAAATACGTATGATAATTTTTGGTTAGTCTGGAATTGTATCAAAGAAAAGGTTTTTGAGATTTGTAGAGATGGTGATGGTTTTTGGTATGTAGATGATATCATTAAAAGTTATCTATTTGCACAAACTCCATGGAAAGAAACAGCCAAGGAATGGCATTCATTTAAGGATCCGAATAAAAACTTTTTTGAAGAATTATCAGCAAAAATTGGGCATTGCACTTCAACTTTGTATTCTATCTCAAAATTGCTAAATGGCATAGGTACTGCATATATAAATGATGGAGTATTCTGGATTTCAAATATTCTCGAAAGAAATCAATATTTAACAAACCAAAAACTTGAGGTTAATACAATTTATTACATAGAGAGTTTTATAAGAAAATACATTAATAATAATCAACAAAAAATTAAAAGAACAAATGAATTAAAAGAGAAAGTTCTGTTAATATTAAATTTTCTTATAGATAAAGGATCTGTAGTGGCCTTTATGCTAAGAGAAAGAGTTTTATAAACTTTATTATTAAACGGTAGTTATCAAAAACTATTATTAAAAATAAAATCCAAGATGAATTTATAAAAATCAATATCTATGGAGACCTTTGATTCAACCAAAACAAGTCTTTATGATATTTTAAAGGATATTCATAAAGGCAAAATTCAACTACCCGATTTTCAGCGTGGCTGGGTGTGGGACGACAACCGCATAAAAGGCATCATTGCAAGCGTGGCAAAACAGCCTCATTCGCCTCTGAAGAGTTTGATTTAAAGACCGACTGGTTAAAAATTTAATCGGAATTCAAACCTTATAGAATCCTCGATAAAACAAGCAATATCGATATTATCCAGGCAAAAACAATCTATTCAACTTATCAGAAGAGAAAAGAACTTGATGCAAATTTTACCCCTTCGCGCCTGCATACATTACGTACAAGAAATAGTGCAGCTTACAAGGGTGTTTATGCATTATTGTTGGAAGATAACACAAAAGACTGGCTCTCCGCCACGAAGATTGATTTCAGTACTTACTTTTCAGAGTCTGTTGATATTCATCATATCTTCCCCGTAGCATGGTGTGAGAAGAAGGAAAACAATATTCCACGGAATGACTATGACTGCATTGTTAATAAAACGCCGCTTTCAGGTAGAACAAACCAGATAGTTAGCGGCGATGCCCCAAGTAAATATCTTGAACGCCTTAAAAAACACGCAGGGGTTTCAGATGTTGAATTTGATGCCATACTGAAATCTCCTGCTCTTAATCCTGATTTCCTGTACGCTGATGATTTCAATGGATTCTTTGCTGACAGGAAGGAACGGATACTATCGAAAATTGAGGCAGCAATGGGAAAACCCATAGTACGGGATCAGACAGAATCAGAAGAAGGGAAATTTATTGATAATGATATTGAAGAAATTATTGAATAAAGAATATGCAAGTTGAATAATCCGTTCCAAACTGAGCCACCCGTTCCGCAGCAAATTGGACCACTTATTCCTCCTCTTTCCGCGTTGGGGAAACCCGGACAAGTCAAATAATTTTGTTAATTTATAATTTCATTCCCTGTTATATATAAAGCAATAGGAATGTAACTACAAAAATACTTTTGTTCCCCGTCAGGGGAACAAAATCAATAGATTAACATACACACAAAAGATTATTATTCCCCGTAGGGGATAAACATTTTTTGCCATAATTTTATTAATGTCCTACGGACAAACGCAGAAAAATTTAATAATGTTCCGTCTATGAAACTATAAGCCCTGACGGGCTAATTTTTTTATTTGCTTTTGCTGCTTTTATCTGTAAGAAACTTCCGGACATTTTATAAAACGCAGAAGACGGTACATATCAAGATGTATCGTCCTCCGAAACTCCTTCTTCCTAAGTAAGGAAAGATGAGCATAACAAATATAATAATAAATAGAATAATACCAAATAAATATATGTAGTGTAAATAATTTTATGCAACTGAATATAATTTAGTCAATAGCGGAACCCATGGAAATATGTATTAATTCCCCATGACCAGGTTTCAAAGAATAAGAGTTTCAGAATGGTAATAAATCCGAATATTTTATAATTACTTCAACTCGATGTCTTCAGTGGCTAATTCAAAAACCATTTGTCCTCGTTGGTGAAAATATTTCTGCGTGACTTTAATGAAAGTGCTCTGGCTCTTTAATGTTTTTGTGCAAATTATGAGAATTTTTTTAGGGTCAAAATCAGAGTAAACATTAAAATGTGCGATTTTTAATGTTTTATACTGAATATAAATGAACTTTTAAGGTCAAAATCTAAGTAAATATAAAAATATGGATTTTTTAATGTATGATACGAATTATGAATGTATTCTTAAAGTCAAAAGCAAAAGATTTATTAATTCAATTCAGATTTCGGAACTTATAAAAAATTCAAAAATTTGTCCTATTTTCATAAACAAAAGTGTTTCAAGGCAGCATTTTAATATTCATTTATTTATGAAAAAAATATTTTGCATTTCATTATTTCTTTCCGCTTCTTTTGTTTTATGCTTTTCTCAAAACGAAAACGGCGGATTCTGGCAGAAAAGACTCGAAAAATATTTCGACAGGAAGGCGGCTCCAAACTCCGGTCCTGTTCCTGACTACAGCAATCATAAGTTCTGGGCAGCTTCACCCTTCAGGCACGACACCTCCGACAGCATCCCTGCTTTTCTGACAAACGAAAAAAGAGAAGAGACTGCCGATGTGTTTTTTATTCATCCCACTACTTTTCTTGGAAAACTGGAAGGACCCAGTATAACTACGGCAAGTAAAAAAGAGTTGAGAAAATTACTGAGGAGCCTGCCTGAGCTGCCATGGAATGCCGACCTGAGCGATGAATCCCTGAACCGTAAAACCGATATGAGTCCGATACTTTTTCAGGCATCCGTTTTTAACGGAAGCTGCAGGGTTTTTGCCCCTCGTTACCGACAGGCAAATATCAAAGCTTTTCTTGTACCAAATTCGGAAAAAGCGCAACAGGCATTCAATCTGGCGTACAGCGATATCAAACAATCTTTCGAGTATTATCTTTCGCACTACAACAATAACCGGCCTGTAATCATTGCTTCACACAGCCAGGGTAGCCTGCATGCCATACGGCTGCTTCAGGAATTCTTCGACGGCAAACCCTTGCAAAAGCGACTGGTTTGCGCCTATATCATCGGATATCATGTACCGCTGAATACGTTCAAAACTTTACCAATCGGAGATTCCCCGACAGCTACCGGTTGTTTCGTTACATGGAGGACATTCAAAAAAGGAGAAATCCCGAATTCCATAGCAAAAGAAAAAGGCAACTCCCAATGTGTCAA
>ENA-UPSM01002858-UPSM01002858.1-activated-sludge-metagenome-genome-assembly--contig:-NODE-2858-length-20239-cov-11.783046_pt1 | contig 20239 bp, 15 predicted proteins | sample MGYA00238181_ERZ773283 | MGnify/ENA primary metagenome ERZ773283 (study PRJEB29023, sample SAMN05720199) | activated sludge metagenome | isolation source: Anaerobic digester | place: Japan...
CAAGGTTGACAAGATCATTGGTGTCTCCGGTTTTATAAACCCGGGCAGCCATGTTGACGTGCTGGTTACCATCGAAGGGATGACCAAAACTGTTCTGGAGAATGTGCTTGTTCTAACGGTCGGACAGCAGATGGAAAAGGCTGGTCCCCAGGAAAAAGCGGTGCCTGTGGACGTGATTACAATGGAGCTTTCATCAGAAGAATCGGAAAAACTTGCTCTGGCTGCGACTGCGGGAAAGATCATTCTGGCTTTACGTAATCCGACGGATACGGATTCGGTTGTTACCAAGGGCGTTACGGTACCCGTCCTCCTTTCTTCCCTGGGAACTCCGGCGGCGGCCAAAGCAGTGTCAGCGGACAGGCCTAAAAGGCCGATAACCGAGATTCATACGAATAAACCGGTTTACGTGGTGGAGGGCATTAGAGGAGGCTCGGTTACTGAATACAAATTTAACAAGGAGGAAGAATAATGAGATTCAAGATAAATGGAAATAATATAGTTCTTCTGGTCATTCTTGCCCTCTTTCTGTTTCTTCCGATCGCGGGTATGGCCGCAGGTCCGGAACGAGTAAGCATCAACACGGCTAAAGCGGATAATCTCAGCATAACCAGCGGTAAGTCAGTCATCCTGGAAAGTGACATTCCAATCAAGCGCTTTTCCATTGCCAGTCCCGGCATTGCGGATCTCATTGTTCTCACGCCACGTCAGGTCTATATTACGGGCAAGGCGCTGGGAACAACAAACCTGAGTTTCTGGGGAGATGGAAACAAGCTCTTTGCCACCTTTGATCTGGAAGTGACGCCGGATGTATCCTCTCTTAAAAATAAGCTGCATAAAATTTTCCCCGATGAAAAAGATATCAGGGTTTCTACAGCGGGAGACAGCGTTGTTCTGGCGGGTACCGTTTCCAATGCAGTAAATCTTTCGCATGTGCTTGCCATAGCTGAATCCTATGCTTCCGGAGGAAAAGATAAAAAACAGCGCCTGATCAACCTCCTTGAAGTGGGAGGCGTACATCAGGTTATGCTCGAGGTGAGAATTTCCGAAATGTCCAAGTCTCTGGGCAGGAAAATAGGCGTTAATTTCAACGCGATAGATACATCGGGCAAGAGCGGAAGCGTATCTTTTATGAGTAATCTGGCTAATACTAATACAGCTTATAATTGGACGAGGGGAACAGATGGAAGCATCTCTATTCTCCCGAAAGCTATCGATGCAACCCTGAGTGGTATTCTCAGTATATCGAAGGTAACCGGTGACCTCACGTGGATGGCATTAATAGACGCTATGAAAGAGCGCGGTCTTATCAAGGTTCTTGCGGAGCCAACCCTTATTACCTTAAGCGGAAAGAAAGCCAATTTCCTAGCCGGTGGAGAATATCCTATCCCCGAGGTGGACAAAAATGGAAATCTGACCACAACCTTTAAAACTTTTGGTGTGGCCCTCAACTTTACTCCCACCGTTTTGGGCAACGGGAGAATCAGCATGGATGTCACGCCGGAAGTTTCTGATCTGGATTTTACCAATGCTGTTTACCTTAACGGCTATTTTGTGCCGGGCCTGAATACCCGAAGAGTATCGACAACAGTGGAGCTTGCCGACGGTCAGAGCTTTGTCATTGCCGGTTTGCTCAGAGAAGATGTGAAGGAAGCGGTCAAGAAAATACCCCTTCTGGGTGAAATACCAGTACTGGGTGTTCTCTTCAGCAGCTCTCAGTTCCAGAAGAACGAGACCGAACTGGTCATCATCGTCACTCCCCATCTTGTCAAGCCGGTTGACTTGGCGAAGCAGACCTTGCCGACCGACCAGTTTGTAGAACCCAATGATTTAGAATTTTATCTGCTCGGCTTTTCGGAAGGTATCGGCAGCAGCCAGACCAGTACTGAAACAGTCTCTCAACCTTCGATCAGCGGAGGCGGTGGACTGGATGGCGACTTCGGCCACATTATTCCATAAGGAGGAATATTTATGAGACGTTTACTCTTTGCATTAACAGGCGCGGCGACGGTAATCATCCTCCTGGGCGGGTGCGTGGCCAGCAGGATTGACGCGGATTTCGGGACATCCTATAAATTATCCAAGATCAATCAGATTATTAATCCCGAAGCTGAGAAAAATCTGGAACCAGTTAACGGGTTAAGCGGCATGGCAGTTGAAGGTGTGATTGACAGGTACGAGACCGGTTTCAGAAAAGAGAAACCCGCGCCGACCTACACCCTGACAGTTGGTGGCTTTGCAAGCGGTCAGTAATTAAAGCAGGGGCTTAGTATGAAAAAGCTAAATGAACGCGGTGTTTCCGCCGTGGAGTTTGCGCTATTGCTGCCCGTGTTGGTTGTGATTGTTTTTGGCATTATAGAATTTGGTTTTATTCTTTATGATAAACAAGTAATAACCAGCGCGAGCAGAGAAGTTGCCCGGGCAGCTATAGTCAGGGGCGCTAATGTGACGGACATCAATAGCGCACATGAAAAATACAGAACAATGCCCATTAGTTTTGTAAGTTCATCGGATCTTTCAGCCCCTAGTATCTTAACAGCGAAAGGGACTTCAGACTGTACCTCTTTAGGTACTGATGCTTTTGGTACAAATTTAACGGTTACTTATACTTATGAATATGAATTTCTAGCTCTTTCTGCTGTGATGGGATTAATCGGTGGCAACTTAGACTCTTCTTATACCTTACAAGGAAGCACAACCATGAGATGTGAGTAATAAGGAGGTAGATATGCAGAACATTATCCCCAAACTTTTTAATAACAAAGGCGTGACGGCTGTTGTTGTGGCTCTTTTGATGATAGTTTTTCTCGGCATTGCGGCCTTAGCCGTGGATATTGGTTATTTGAAGGTATCCAGAAGCGAGCTACAGAGAGCTGCCGATGCCGCTGCCTTGGCTGGTGCTCGCATGCTCGGAGAAATATACAAAAATCAAGATCCAAATTTGACGACTTTAGTTAATAATAGGTTAACTTTGAAATCAGAAGGCAACGCCGTCACAATAATTAAAACAGCAGCGTATGATACTGCGTTGGCCAACAAGGCGGCAGGTCAATCAGTCGCTATCAATTATCAAGATGCCGATGATAAGGACTACATAAAGTTAGGGAATTGGGACCCGACACAACCAAAAGGCAGTCGTTTCACTGAAAACAACACATCCCCCACTGTTGTACAAGTCAAGGCCCGTAATGACAATATCTCCACCTTTTTCGCACGCATCTTCAGTAGGGACACGATGGGTACAGAGGTGATCGCTACAGCGGCGCTGACACCACTTTGTAGTGGTAACCCTTCGCCGATAGGTATCTCAAAGGACTGGGTTGACGTAACCAGTTGCGGAAGTAAAATCGAGTGGAATGACACACAAAGCAGTTGTGCCGGTTGGACAACCATGAATTTTAAGCATCCCTACAAAGATTTACCCAAAGAAATCAAAACTCAGCAAGACCTTCTGACAGGTCTTATGGGTGGTTATGGGACATTGCCTCCGATAAATCCTCCTACTTTAACATCAGGAAATACTACCTATTTTACAGGCGGTGGCTTGGGCACGGGTATATTTGATGCCGTACAAAAAATAGTTGATGCGCATGGGGGTGTGTGGTCCACCAATGTGATTGTTTATGATAATCCCCAAGACACATCGACCGAATGCAAAAATCCCAGTGGTGATTTAACAATAGTTCAATTTGCAACAGTAACGATTTATGGTGCAAATGTAACCGCAAAAACTATTGACGCTAAAGTGGACTGTAATTTTACTGACGATGGTAGAGGTTGTGGTACCGACTATAGCGGCCTTGTTACTTATGGTGACATTCCATCGTTAATTGAGTAATGAATAGCAGCACGAAAACTTCTTTTCAGAAAGGAAAATGAAATATAATGGGAGAAAGAGAGTTAACGGTCCGGCTTGAAAATGTGAATGCCCGGGCGAAAGAAACTTTCGCGGAAATCATTCGTTCCGTCAAGGGTCTTGAACTGGTTGATTCAAAAGATCATTGCAGCTTATTGATTCTCGAAGTGGGTCGTGATCCGGAGGAGGACTTCCGGCGCATCAATGAAATCAAGGAATCGCACGAAGCCAAAGAAATTTTTCTCACCGCAAAGGAAGCGGATACCGACCTGCTCATCCGGGCTCTCCGGACAGGGGTCAAGGAATTTTTTTCCCAGCCTCTCAAGAGAGAGGACGTTGTCGAAGCTTTCCTGAAGTTTATTCGTAAACATGTTGAAGAAAAAGAAACAATGTCCAAGGCGGTCAAGGGAAAGATTTTCACAGTCTTTGGAGCAAAGGGAGGCGCGGGAACGTCAACGATTGCCGTCAATCTCGCGACAGGAATGGCGCAACTGAAAGGCAATCCATCGGTGGCCCTGGTGGATATGAATCTCCTTTCCGGCGATGTTCCTCTGTTTCTGAACATGAAATCCGTTTTCAACTGGGTTGAGGTGGCGCGCAACATCTCACGGATGGATGCCACGTATCTGATGACGGTTCTTCAGAAACACGCAAGCGAGGTTCATGTGCTGCCGGCGCCAATGAAGATGGGGGAAGATGCAAGCTCGGATTCAGACTTGCTTTCCAAGGTGGAACGAGTGCTCGAAATCATGCGGTCTATTTTCGATTTCGTCATCATTGATGGCGGCCAATTGCTGGGGCACATCTCAACTTATCTCATCGGGATATCGAATAAGGTGCTGCTGGTGACCATACCCAGTCTTCCGGGCATCATCAACTCCAAAAGGCTCATTGATGCGTTCAGCGATCTCGGTTATCCGTCCGTCAACACGATCGTGGTCATGAACCGCTTTAATCAGAAGGCCGGTGTGTCGATTGACGAGGTACGCAAAATGCTCAAAAGAGATATCCGCTGGAGCATTCCCAATGACTACCGGAGTACGATGAATGCCATTAATACAGGTATTCCCCTGACTAAGAGCGCACCCAAAGCCGACGTAACCAGCACCATTCTGAAACTGGCTGAAGAACTTTCGAGTGGAAAAATCGACACGATGAAAACAAAGAAATCTTTTTTTGACAGATTCTAAGGATGATCAATTTGTATATTTAAGGGGGAATTTTTGAATCCGCGCAATATTAAACCACAGTCTTTCACAGAGACCAATGAATATAATGAAATGAAAGTAAGGCTTCACGAGCGCCTGCTGGATATCCTCAATCTTGCCTTGATTGACACGCTGGATAAGCCGACACTGCAACGGGAAATAAGAAAAGCGGTTGAATATCTTTTCTCCCAGGGAGAGGTAACGCTTCCCTTGAATGCGAAGGAAAAAGAACAGCTTTATGTGGAGATACAGGACGAACTGTTGGGCCTTGGTCCCATAGAACCGTTTATGCACGATCCGACCGTGACCGATGTGCTTGTCAATACCTACAAGCAGGTCTATGTGGAACGTTCGGGAAAACTGCACTTAACCGGCGCGCGTTTTAAAGATGATGCGCATCTCAAAAAGATCATTGACCGGATTGTGTCGGCCGTCGGACGCCGGATTGACGAATCCTGCCCCATGGTGGATGCCAGACTGGCCGACGGTTCCCGCGTGAACGCCATTATTCCTCCTTTGGCCATTGACGGCCCCAGTCTTTCCATCAGACGCTTTTCAGTCGATCCTTTGGAAATGGAGGATTTGATAACCCTTGAATCATTGACCCCGGAAATAGGGGAATTGCTCAAAGGAATCGTAAAGGCGAGACTCAATGTGCTGATTTCCGGCGGTACGGGAACGGGGAAAACGACGTTGCTCAATGTTCTTTCCAGATTTATTCCCAGCAGTGAACGCATTGTGACAGTGGAAGATTCGGCGGAGTTACAACTCAAACAGGAGCATGTGGTGCGTCTTGAGACAAGACCTGCCAATATTGAAGGGGAGGGTGAAATTACCCAGCGTGACCTTGTGAAGAACTGCCTTCGTATGCGACCGGACAGAATCATCGTGGGCGAAGTGCGCGGAGACGAAGTGCTGGATATGCTTCAGGCCATGAACACCGGCCATGACGGATCGCTTACCACCATCCATGCCAATTCTCCCCGCGATGCGCTTCTCAGGCTGGAGACGTTGGTGGCGATGTCCGGACTCACTATCCCGAACGAAGCGGTAAGGAGATATATCAGCTCGGCGCTGGATGTCATCATTCAGGTGGCCCGTCTGATGGACGGAACAAGAAAGGTTGTGTCTTTCCAGGAAGTTATCGGTATGGAAGAAAACACCATTACCATGCAGGAGATTTGCTGCTTTGAACAGACCGGTGTTGACGCGAAAGGCAAGATTCTGGGGAGTTTCCGCACCAGGGGATTACTACCCAAGTTTTTCGAGAAATTCAAGGTGCAGGGCATTCCTGTTCCCAGTGAAATGTTCCGCACAACCAAAGAGGATATTCTTAAACTCGGGAGGCGGTAATGACTTTTTTCATCGCAGCCGCTATAGCTATCGCGGTGTTCTGTATTATAGAAGGCCTTTTTCTTTTCATCAGGGGAAGAGAAAATCCGGAATTGAAGCGGATTCAAAATCAGCTCAAGGAACTCTCCCATCAGGAAAAACTCAGCGGTGCTGAAGAGACCTTGCTGCTTCATTTGCGGCCCTTGAGCGATGTGCCCTGGCTCAACAAGTTTCTCCTGAGATTTCCTCTGGCCAAAAAAATGGATCTTTTATTAATCCAGGCGGATGTTTCTTACACGCTGGGAGTTTCTTTTCTGCTTTCCGTGGTATTAGCCCTCATCGGTTTTCTCCTGGTTTTCATGTTTACGCGCATTTTCGTATTTTCACTTTTCGGACTGGCTCTTGGGGTGGTACCTTTTTTGGTGGTCAGTTTTATAAAAAATCAAAGAATGAAGAAATTCGAGGAACAACTGCCGGATGCCCTCGATATGGTTGCCCGCTCACTCAGGGCGGGGCATGCGCTGGGCAGCGGCCTGGAACTGGCGGGGCAGGAGTTTGCCGAACCACTGGGACCTGAATTTACCAAAACAGTCACCCAGATTTCCTACGGAGTCAGCCTTGAGCAGGCCCTGCGTAACATGGCTCAACGCGTGGACTGTCCTGACCTCAAGTTCCTCGTGGTTTCCGTTGCCATACAGAGGGAAAGCGGTGGGAATCTCGGTGAAATCATGTCGAACATTGCCAGAATCATCAGAGAGCGGTTTAAGCTTCGGGGAAAGATTCAGACGCTCGCGGCAGAGGGGAAATTTTCTGCAGTCGTTTTGATTATTCTTCCTTTTCTTGTTGGTTTAATCCTTTTCTTTGTTAATCCAGCCTACATGAAGGAATTACTGTATGATCCGAAGGGGCGGATGCTCATTGCCCTGGCGATTGGGATGATGCTTGTGGGGGTTTACGTTATGAAAAGGATAATCGATATCAAAGTGTAAGGGGGGAGTGACGCGATGGCTTTTTTGATAGCACTGGTGGCTTTCCTGGCGGTAATGCTTATCGTTATAAGCGTCTTTATGTTTTTGCGTGAAAGAGAACAGGAAAGCGCGCTTTCGGCGAAAGTGATGGAATTTACGGGAGAGGCCGATCACGAAATTGCCCAGGAAAATATGACACTGCCTCAAGAACCTGTGGCAAGACAGTTTGCTCTGCTGATCCGTTATTTCGGAAATCGCTTAAAGCCCAAAGATAAGAATGAACTTTCTCTCATCCAGAAAAGATTTCAGAGAGCCGGTTTAAGAAGCAGACACGCGCTGGTCGTTTTTTTCGGTTCTAAAGCTGTTTGTGCCATTTGCCTTGCCGTGATTTTTGTTGCTGTCATTTTACTGTTTAAAATCAAGATGTCGTTTATGATGGGCATCGTGCTGGTCGTATTGCTCAGCTTGTACGGTTTTTATCTGCCGAACCTATGGCTTTCTTACAAGACATCCCGCCGGCAGGAGACGATCCGGGAAGGATTTCCGGATGCGCTGGATCTGCTGGCTGTCTGTGTTGAAGCCGGTATGGGTCTCGATGCCGCGATTAAAAGAGTTGGCGATGAAATGCAACTCAGCAACAAGGTGCTCAGCGATGAATTCCGGCTTCTCAACCTGGAAATGAGGGCGGGTAAAGAGAGAAAAGACGCTATGAAAAGCATGGCGGACAGAATAGATCTGGAAGATGTAAGCAGTTGGGTTTCCCTGTTGATTCAGACTGATAAATTGGGAACCAGTATTTCTCAGGCTCTTCGGATTCAATCCGATACATTACGCACCAAGCGTTCGCAACGCCTGGAAGAAATCGCGGCCAAAATCCCCGTAAAATTGCTATTCCCGACAATATTTTTCATTTTCCCCGCGCTGTTTGTCGTGATTTTAGGTCCGGCAGCGATACGCATTATAAGAATAATGGCGCAACATTGAAAAAATGGAGGAATGACCATGAGCAGGAAAATAATCGTAGTTTTTGTATGCTCTATCTTTTTGGTTCTTACTGTCTCCGCCTGCTTAAGCAGCAAGGATCAGGCGATAGTAACGAATCTGAAAACATTTGCTAAAACGATGCGACCGGTCAAGGGAAATCCCGATTCCCACTATTATATGGCACGTTATTATCAGGACAGGGGAAAACACCGGGAAGCGATTGTGGAGTTTGAAAAGACGATTGCCATCACACCCGATAACGCCAGGGCGCTCTACGCGATGGGCGTGTCTTACGATCATCTCCGCGAATTCAAACTCGCCTCCGAGTGCTATAAAAAAGCGCTGGCCCTTAATCCGGAATCAGCCCATATCTACTTCAACAATATAGGGCAGTCTTTGTTCATGCAGGGGAAATATGACCCGGCAGTCAGGTCTTTCGAAAAGGCCGTAACTTATAATGAAGAATTTCCCAATGCCCGTATCCATAACAATCTCGGCCGGGCCTATGCCATGAACGGCCAGTACAATCTTGCGCTGTCCGAATTTGTAAAAGTCAACAATGGAGCGATGGCTGAATCCATTCTTAATCGCGTGTTGTCGGAGTCCGAAAAACAAACTCCGGCGCCGGTATTGGCAAAAGTAAAATTAGACGATCAGGCAAAAGCATTTTCCACGAAGGTTGCCGGTTTTCTGGAAAATCGGACCATCGCCATAGCGAAAGCCCAGCAGGAGAAAAACGCAGCGCTGAATGTTGCTCAAACGCAGCAGTCCACGGGGAATGCAGCCAAGGTCTGCATGGAAGTACAAAACGGCAACGGCGTAAAATTTTCAGCGCGCAATATGAAAGACTATTTGAATAAAAAAGGTTTTAACGTAACCCGCGTGAATGACGGCATTCAAGTTGCCGGAACATTCATCTATTATGAAAAGGGTTACGAGAAAGAGGCGAAAATACTGGCGAGCCATATACCGGTTGCGGCCAAACTGAAGGAAGTCACCAGTCTTGATGTGCCGCAAATAAAAATCAGACTGCTTGTCGGTCAGAACATGATTCGGCAGACTATGAACAAGCCTGTCCAGGATTCCAATACTCGTAATAACTGGATCGGGGCGTAATTTTTAAACGGCTAAAAAAGGAACTCAATGACCGGTAAAAAACGTTTTGCAGCATTTTTGTTCGTAATGGTTGGCGTGATGGTTCTCTGCTGTTGCGCCTCCGGCAACAATCAGCAAAAGACGTCCGGCGCTTACGACAAAATGATTGATCTGCAAAAGCGCAAGGCAATGGCTGTCCGGGCGGAGGAACCGGATTTGCCGGCCGGTTTTGAAGCGACGGCGGAAACACATGAGAAGATGGGAGATGCTTACGCCCGGCAGGGTGATACGGTTTCCGCTTTGACAGAATACCAGAAGAGCCTCGAGAAAAATGCGCAAAGAACATCACCCGTCTTTAAAACGGGCATGATTTTTCTGGGCAAGGGATTAACGGATGAAGCCATTGCCGAATTTGACAAGGTTCTTACCAGGGAGCCGCAAAACGCTTCCGCTTGGTACGGAAGAGGACGGGCGCGGTTTCAGCAAAAAAAAATAGATCTGGCCAAAAGAGATCTGGGCGAGGCTCTGAAACTTGACGATAAAATGTGGCAGGCGAACGCTTTGCTGGGAGTGATTTTAGATACAGAAAAAAAACATGAGGAGGCTCAGGAGGCATACCGGAAAGCGCTGGCGGTTCAAACCGGTTCAGCCGCGGTTTACAATGATCTGGGAGTTTCCCTGTATCTCAGCGGCAAATTCGACAAGGCTGCGGAAGCTTTCCTGAAGGCTTTCAATATCAATCCTGAGAATCGCCGCATCTGCAACAATCTGGGGCTGGCGCTTTACAGGTTGGGCAATACGGAAGATTCCCTGGAGGCATTTAAACGCGGCGGCACCGAGTCGTCGGCATATAACAATCTCGGCTACCTGCAGATGAAGGATAAACAGTACCAAAAAGCGATGGCGGCTCTTGAAAGAGCGATAGAGACCAATCCATCGTATTACACACGGGCGCAGAAGAATCTCGACAAAGTCAAGGCGGCGCTGAAACAGACTGATAATAAGTAGGTGTGCAATCTCCGGGCAAACGGGGACATGATAACCGGTATAATGATATTTAATGAATAAAAAACATAAGAATAATGTGAGGGCAAAAAAGGGAGGTCAGGTATGAAAAGGTTGTTCTTGGTGATGGCAGTTTTGCTGGCAGTCCTTGTTTCAGCATGCGGTTTCGGCAGTGATAGTGGTAGTACCGGGGCAAATGTAACAGCAACATCAAACCTGGGTTCTCATACCTATATCCAGTTTGATTCGGCAACTCCTGAGATAATCGGAGTAAAGGGAACGAGTTCATCAACATTGCCCCAGGGTTCCGTTGTTAAATTCAAGGTGGTGGACAGTGCCAATAACGGGAAAGCTGATGTGAGAGTTAATTTCAGTCTAATACCGGAAACCGCTCCCGGAGGAATAAAACTTACACCTACATCGGCTAAATCTGATACCGATGGTTATGTCGCGACAACCGTTACTTCGGGAACAATACCGACACCGCTATGGGTGGTTGCAACCATAAGTGGCAGCGATCCAGAAATTAAAAGTCAATCTCATCTTCTGACAATAACGACAGGTCTGCCCACGCAGGATTTTTTCTCACTTAGTGTCGAAACTTTCAACATAGAGGGTTTGATGTATGACAATGTGACCACTTCTTTAAATATAATTGCTTCAGATCGTCTGGGAAATCCTGTGCCTGACGGAACAGAGGTCAACTTTATTACGGAGGGAGGGCATATTGATGAAGGATCTCATGCTGTTTGCAGCACTGTAGGTGGATTATGTAAGGTTACATTCCGAAGTGCTGAATTCAGGCCTTTAAATGGCCGCGTGACGATACTGGCTTATGCAATCGGTGAAAAAAGTTTTGCCGATGCAAACAATAATAATATATACGATGAGGGTGAAATTTTTTATGATATCGGCGATCCCTACATTGATAACAACGAAAACGGAATCTGGGATGCAGTAGAATTTTATATACCTTCCACCATTTCGGGGTCTTTGGCCTGTATGACTCAACCTGATTTGACCCCTCTGCCAGACAATTACTGGAATGTGCCCAGCAGGGGAAATAGTTGCAATGCTCAATGGGGACAAAACTATGTTCGACGCAGCGCTGTTATAATTCTTTCCGGATCTTACGCTTACATAACACCGACTACCGTTAATATGAATTGCTCATGCCAAAGAAGTTTTAGTTTACTGTTGACGGATGTAAATGGAAACCCCATGCCGGCAGGAACCACAATAGAAATAGGCACCAATTATGTTTATTACATACCTAACGGAGATACCAAAAAGAAACTTGCTGACGTAACTATTACGGCTGGTTCACCTGTTTTAAGTACCATACATCCGACATCATTTATCTTGGATGTGAATGCAGACTGTTCGGCGGGAGCACCTGTTGCTTGTCCATCAGGGACTGTGAACGTAGTTGTTACGACTCCAATGGGAAATATTACAACTATTCCCATTACGGTGAATTAAGAAGTTCTCTCGATAGAGACGACTATTTTTTATTGATTATTACTTATGGCGATAAAAATTATCAGCAATAAATTCAGCAAGAAGGAAGGGGCGCAAACTCAAACGCCTGATGGGGATTCGACTAAGAAGGAAGGAAAGAAGTTTAATCCCAGATGGGGAAAGCCGGTTATTGTGCGTTCCCCTGCAAAAGCAAAGAAGCCCCAGCCTGCCATTACTTCTTACGTAACGCCGCCTTCCCCTCCGAAAAAAGAGGAAGAAACCGCGAAAGTCGATGTCATTGTCCCGGAAGTGGACAGGCCGGCTCTCGCAAATTTTTCGGCTACCGAATCCAATCTTCACGCGACCAATGTTGAATCAGTACCTGCAAGCGCTCCTTTTCCTGAGCCACAGGTACATCCGGTTCCTTCTTTTTCAAAACCTGACTATAGTAATATCATTCAACATCTGGAGGCGAAAGAATCAAAGAGCAGGAAACGGGTCGGAATAGCTGTCGCCGCTGTGATCTTAATATGCATTGCGTTAGGTTACATATATTTTCCGAAGCCGAAATCTGAGCAGGTCGCGGAACATGCCGTTCCATCTTTTCCACAGGAGGCTGTCGTCACCGCGCCGGCTGTCGCAGTTAAGCCTGCAGCGCCTGTTGCCGTTCCGCAAAAAGATCCGAAGATGGTGCGCGAAGAAGAGATCAAGAAGTTCATTGATCAATGGCTGGCCGGATGGCAGTCGGGAGACATTAAGACTTACGGGGCGTGCTACGCGACGGATTTCGAGTCCAAGGGGAAAAACCTGGATGCGTGGATTGCCTATAAAACCAATGTATTTAAAAAAAGCAAAAATATCAGAGTCACGATTGATGATCTGCGGATATCGTCGGATGAAAACGGGGCGCGGGCTGTCTTCACCCAACACTACAGTTCCGCGATCAATAAAGATGCGGGACGGAAGACCCTGGAGCTCAAAAAAATAAATAATGAGTGGAAAATATACAGAGAAATAATGTGACCGTTCTGGCAAATTATCCATTTACATTTTACTTCTTATCGGATAAAAAACCAGATAGTTATGAAATATTGAGATGATTCATAAAAAGGAGGAATTATGAAGAGAGCTTCTTACCCTTTTGTTGTTGTGCTCATTTTAGCAGCATTTTTTCTTTTAACCTTTTCACCTGTTTCATCAGCGGCAGAAGACCTTTATGCCACGAAAAAACCGGAGGTTATTTATAATCCGGTTTACCTGGGAGCTTTCGGTGGCTGGGTCATACCTGACGATCTCCGGGTGGAGGAATACGGGGAGAAAGATAAAATTCAACTTGATAACAGTTGGACGGCCGGTGCCAAGATCGGTTTTATTTTCCCGTTCCAGTGGCTGGCTTGCGAACTGGAGTATTCATATCTGAACGATCAGGATGTTGCTGATTCTTCAATGAATGAATATTACAAGGCAAACAATCTGATGGCCAACCTGATCTTAAGGTATCCCAAAGGTGTGATCAGACCCTATATAGGAGCCGGCGCGGGCTGGTCCTGGGCGGAATTCGGCTCAGATGATGAAAGTGAATCCTATGATGATTTCGGATGGCAGGCACTGGCCGGAATTAACGTCAAGATCCTTCCCAGTCTGTCAGTGGATTTTGGATACCGGTTCTTCAGAGGCGATTACGAAATCGATGATGTGACCGATGCCGCCATCGAAGATCATATGGTTCTCCTGGGCCTGAATTACCACTTCGGTGGTGCAAAGCCTTTGCCTCCGCCTCCTCCGGCACAGGCGGCCGTTGAAGAAAAAAAGTGTCCCAATACGCCTGCCTGTTGCATTGTCGATTCAGATGGTTGTCCGTTTGATGCAGATAAGGATGGCGTTTGCGACGGTTGTGATAATTGCATTGATACGCCTGATGGGTGTCCCGTCGATGCGGAGGGTTGCCCCGTTGATTCGGACAAAGACGGCGTGATTGACTGCCTGGATAAATGTCCCAAAACACCTGCCGGTGTAACGGTTGATAAGAATGGTTGTCCTCCTGCGGCTCCGGTTGTTAAGGAAGATCAACCCAAAATAGAGAAAGAGATCGTAGAAAAGGGAAGAACAACTCTTAATATATTGTTTGATTTCGACAAAGCCACCATCAGAAAAGGCTCCTTTAAAGATATTGATGCGCTCGCCGTTGTGATGAAGAAATATAAGGATATCAATATAACCATAGAAGGACATACGGATAATAAAGGAACTGCCGCATACAATAAGAAACTTTCCCAGCAGCGCGCTGATACGGTCAAAAAATACCTTGTTGAAGAAGCAGGTATTGATGCCAAGCGCCTGACTGCCAAGGGTTTCGGGTTTGAAAAACCTGTTGCTTCCAATGCCACACCGGAAGGACGTCAGAAAAACAGACGTGTAGAAGCAGCGGCCGATTACATAATCAAAAAATAGAAATAACTTATTGTGAAACTCAAATTTCAAAAACGAAGTGAATTGAAATTTGTAAGTTGAACAATCCCGCAAAGCGGAGGGTATAATACCCCGCAGCTTGCTGCGAAATGAGGGTCCAGGGCTTGCCCTGGGGTTTATACCCGTGATTTTAGATGAGAAAAGCCCGTGACGGTTTCGCCACGGGCTTTTTTTGTGGAAAGAATAACGCTTCCCTTATCCCTTGCTGACGGGTTTTAATTGATCAATAATGTATCCCTGAATGGCGTCAATGTTGAGTTCCTGCAAAAGCCGCAACTGGTTTTCGGTCTCGACTCCTTCAGCGATCACGACGATATCAATGCTGTGGGCCACGCTGCAAATGGAACTGATGAAGAAACGGCTGTCGCTGTCTTCCCCTTTGAGCTCATCCGTGTAAGCCCGGTCAATTTTTACGTAATCCGGGCGCAAGGACTGCAGGTATTTTAAATTTCCGCAACTCTGACCGTAATGATCCAGGCCTATTTTATGGCCGGATGCGCGAATCATGGCGGCAAACGATTTGACCAGGTTTTCGTTCTGAACGGCACCGAATTCGGTAAATTCAAAAATTATTTTGGGTGCCTGTTCGGGCAAATCCGTCAAAGCGTTCTTCAGCCATTTCACAAAGGATTCATCCTGCAGGGAAGATATGGATAAATTGACTGCCATGGTATCGGCACCCAGCAGGTCGCGATCCAGTTTCAAGACTTCCTCCATAATAAGGCGATCCAGAGAGGAAATAAGTTTCAGACGTTCGGCAACAGGAATGAACACGCCGGCGTTGACGATCTCGCCTTTTTCCAGAATGATTCGGGAGAAAATTTCCTGATGGAAAAGGGTTTTCCTGTCTGCTGCTTTAACGACCGGCTGAGAATAAAGGACAATTTGTCGTTCCTGAAGAACTTTTTCCAGAGTTTCCTTCCACTGAATCTGGCCGAAGGTAGCCTTATCCGTACTTTCCACAAGGGTGCGGACATGCCAGGTATTGGAGCCGGCCTGCGTAGCCGTGGCCAGCGCCAGATCGGCCTCTGCCAGAAGTTGGCCAAGCGTTACCGGACGGTCGAAGGCACAGGCGCCGACATTGGAAACATTATCCGTTGCCGTGATGTCCGCTGCCGCGAGCCCGCTGAGGGCATTCGCGACTTCACTGCAAATCTGTTCCGCTTCGGCTGAAGGATAATCGGGCAGGAATAGTACAAAGTCGCTTCCGGAAAGACGGGACAGAACAGAACGGGCAAGCCTGGTTGATATTTCCTGCAATAAAGCCGCCACTCTTTTCAATAATTCGTCGGCAACCAGAAATCCTCTTTGTTCATTGAGTATTTCCAGCCCATGAATACGAACCAGCAGTAGAATGCCTTTGATGACGCGTTCTTTATTATCCAGATAGGCTGTGACTTGGCTTTCGAAATAGCGGCGGTTGCCGATACCCGTCAGGGTGTCATTATACGCGCGCACCCGCAGCGCCTCTGCCTGGATGACCTGCTCGGAAAACATTTCTTTCACTTTTTCCGTCATGCGGTTCATCACGAAAACAATACGCCGCAATTCTCTGGTTCGGGGAATTTTGGTCTGGATTTCATATTCCTTTCTGCACAGGGCTTCCGCCTGCTGTTCAACGCGCACCAGCGGACGCAGCAGCATCCGCAAGCCAAAACCGCCGGCGATTAGTATGAAGAGACCGCAGATCGCGAAAAGCAGTGTGGTGTGTTTTATGTCCTGCCACAGGCTGTTATAGGCGTAACCGGCATGACTTCTGACATAAATCGTGCCGGCCTGTCTCCAGCCGGATGTGACATAAGCATTGGCTTCCGGTACTTTCAAGGGAACCAGTTTGATAAACCATGCCGGGACTCCGTCAATGACCACCTTGAGGTTGCGCTCCAACAAAATATTTCCTTTGGGATCGATGAACCTGATGGTTTCGTAATATCCTCTGTCGAAGAGGGCATTGATCATCGTTTCCACGCTGACCATGTCGTCAGGATACTGCGAGATGGCCAAACTGAGAGAGCTGGCTGTGTCCTGGGCGTGAGATTCCAACTGGTCGGTCAGAAAAGTCCTGGTGCTGTCGAGTTTAACAATCCATGTTCCTAAAAGAAGAATTAGAAACAAGGAAACCGTGAAAATAATGAGTTGTCTGTAAAGAGTCATTAGTGCCTCCTGTTAAATTCCATGCTCTGTCATTCTTTGCAGAAGATCATTCCATGCCGTCAACCGGCTGCTTTTGCCTGCCAGTTTACCCTGTCCACGGCTGTGAGCCAGCCATAATCCCGAACCGTTAAAAGTAAATATGGGCAAAAGATCATTTCTTTGTGACGCCGGTCTGATGGAAGTAACCAGATTGTCGAGTATGACGGGATCTGCCCCCGGATCGCCGTAATATAACAGCACCATATGAAACATATTGTATTGTAACGCCTTGACATAGGCAATCCTGAGCTTTGTTTCAGAGACTCCCATCATTTTTAAACTGAAGTACTTCGCGATGGCAAAATCCTCACAATCTCCAGCGCCTCTGGAGAGACTTTCCACCGGCGTCGCCCAATAATCTTTTACGCCATACAGATCTGCGTCATTAACGAAAACGATGTTTTTATTGAAGAAAGAATTTACCCTCTCCAGTTTTTCCCTGTCCGAACCACCATCGTTCTTGATAATATCTTCCCAGGAAATCAGACGCGTTCGTGCCTCCTGTCCATACTTTTCCTGTGCTTTCTGGAGAACTCTGTCGTCAATGTGAAATTTTTCTTTGGTAAAAACCAGTCCCGTAAGGACGAGTCCGGCAAGAATAACGGCTGTAAACAGGATATGCTTGATTTTATTACTATTTATGACATTTTTAAGAAGTGTCAAGATTCACGATCCCTTTTCCAAATGACGAGAGCAGATTGTTGACCCGGGACAACTTATACACTAAGTTATTAATTATTCAGCCTTTTTATAAGCACAGATTGTATATCCTGTCAAGGTGATTGATTTTTTTGCTTCGGTTTATGCGGCAGGGTCGGGCGAAAATTATGTAAAATGACAATTTTTAATAGATTGTACCAAGGTACAATAGATTGGCATTGCATAATGTGTAATACAAAATCGACTTTAGATTACTATAATAAATAAAAATAATTTTCATATATATTAAAGGAGAATTTTCATGGCCGAGATTAAAAAAACCGCAACGAGTGAAACAAGTCATCAGGTTACCGGAAAAGTAGCGATACTTTATGGAACCGTGAAAGCCATATCACCTGATGGGATCGTGCGGATTCTGAAGTTAAACAGCCCTGTTTATGCTGACGACCGCATCATTACTGGGGATGACGGAAGCATATCCATTGTTTTTAACACATTCCCTCCAACGCAACTGGATCTCGGCAGAGTATCGGAAGTCGTCGTTGATGAAGATGTTTATGGGGCGGTCACACCGGAGGTATCCGCTGAAGCATCGGCCGAGCAGAAGGCAATTCAGGATGCATTGTTAGCAGGTGATCAGCCCATAGAAGTTGACGCAACCGCCGCCGGTGCGGAAGCAAGTTCGGGCGGAGGTCATCCCACCTTTGTTGTAAATGCAGACTGGACCGCTGTAACCCCGGAAAGCGGCGCGGAAACGACCGGAATAACCTGGGGAACACCGGAAGGGCAACTTTATACCGCTTTGGAACAGGAAAATTCTGTTCCCACCATTACTGTTGATACCGGTGAAGGCGGCGGCGGAACCGATCCGGGCACCGGCGGGGGTACGGGTACCGGCAATGACAGCAGCAACGTCATTGGCAGTAACGATATAGTATATGAAGCAGGTCTTCCCGGAGGGTCCGATGGCAGCGCCGCGACAACGGCCGGCGGTACGTTTATCATATCCGATCCGGATGGATTGGATGATATCGTCAGCATTACGATCAACGGCACAACCATTCCGATTAACGACGTGGTGGGTACTGAGATCAATGGCACTTATGGAACGCTGATCATCACGGGATACGACAGTGCGACCGGTCAAGGTACCTATACCTATGAATTAACCTCTCCGACAATAGATGGACCCGGCACGGAGACAGACGTATTTAATATTAGCACGACGGATCAGTCAGGAGCAACTTCCGATCCGGCAGCGATTACCATTGAAATCGCTGATGACTTGCCCAACGCGGTTGATGATGTTCAGACCATTATGGAAGATGACACGGCGGCGATTACGGGAAATGTATTTGATAACGATGTTCATCCCAACGGCGAGCGTGGCGCCGATGCACCGGTGGTGTTTGATGAATGGACGGGCAACACGACAGCCCAGTATGGCACGTTTGTCCCCGGGGCTGACGGCACCTATACCTACACGCTGGACAATAATAACCCCGCGGTTCAGAATTTAGGAGCAGGGCAGACCCTGACGGAGACCTTCACCTACCAGATTGTGGATGCCGACGGCGATATAGACACGGCAACCCTGACCATCGTTATTAATGGTGCTGAGGAACAGCCGATAGTCAGTATTATGGCTGGCACAGGCGTGGAAGGCGGCAGCGCTCTGGAAGGCAATCCTGTCACATTCACCGTGTTCCTGGATAAGGCGGTTGATGTGGACACCACAGTTAACGTGAAAGTCGTTGGTGTTGCCGGTGATACCGCGACGCCGGGTGCCGACTATACGCAGATAGTCACCTTGCCCGTTACCATTCCTGCCGGTTCGACGAGCGCCACATTCGATGTCGGTACTTTGATAGATCAGTTGCAGGAAGGCAGCGAAACTTTTACTGCCGAGATTATCAACGCCAGCAATGCAAACGGTGTGGTAGAGATCGCGACAGGCAGCGCCATTGGGACCATCCTTGACAACTACATTCCGCCGGTCGTTTCTATCGGCACGGGTATTGAAGGTGGCAGCGCGCTGGAGGGCCAACCTGTTACATTCACTGTTTCTCTGGATAAACCGGTTAACGTGGACACCACGGTTACTGTGCAGGTTACTGGCGCTGCCGGCGACACGGCCACAGCGGGCGACGATTATGTACCGGTAACCACTTTGACCGTTACGATTCCTGCCGGTTCTACAAGTGCGACCTTTAATGTAAACACCATAGACGATACATTGATTGAAAACAGTGAGACATTTACCGTCGGGATCATTGGTGCAACTAACGCTAACGGTCCCGTGACCATCGGAACCGGTAGTGCCGTGGGCACAATATTGGACAATGATTATACGGATGGCAATGAAGTTGTCAGCACACCGGAAGACACACCGGTCAGCGGCAATGTTCTGGACAATGCTTCACCGAACCCGACGGGTGATGGTTCAGTCTATGTAACAACCTTTACGGTAGAAGGTTCGACTTACAACGCCGGTGAGACCGCAAACTTGACGGCAGGCCAGATCACGATTAATGAAGATGGTTCATTCACTTTTATACCGGCACCAAATTACAATGGCCCGGTGCCCGAAATCACATATGAAACCACGGACAGCAACGGAACGGACACCTCGACGCTGACGATCAACGTGACGCCGGTGGACGACACGTTTACGGATGACAACGAGACGAGGACGACGCCGGAAGACACCTCGATCAACGGGAACCTTTTGGACAATACGACGCCGAACCCGACGGGTGACGGGAATGTCCAGGTGACGACCTTTACGGTAGCCGGGGATCCGGCGGTGCACAACGCGGACGGCAGCCCGGTGAGCATCACAGGGATCGGCACGATCTATATCAGCGCGGATGGCGCATACACCTTCGATCCGGCCGCGAACTACAACGGTCCGGTTCCGGTGATCACGTACACGTTAAGCGACGGTGTGGGCGCGACGGACACCTCGACGCTGACGATCAACGTGACGCCGGTGGACGACACGTTTACGG
>ENA-UPSM01002864-UPSM01002864.1-activated-sludge-metagenome-genome-assembly--contig:-NODE-2864-length-20221-cov-5.985024_pt1 | contig 20221 bp, 17 predicted proteins | sample MGYA00238181_ERZ773283 | MGnify/ENA primary metagenome ERZ773283 (study PRJEB29023, sample SAMN05720199) | activated sludge metagenome | isolation source: Anaerobic digester | place: Japan...
CTGGCGAAATTAATGGGATTGAGATAACAGATTATCATGGCGGAATTAATGGAGGCGTTTTTGATGTGGTAGAAAACGATCACCCTTGGCAAAAGGATCGGTATCTAGCAAAATACACTCTATTGGGAGTAAATCTTCTTGACCTGGAATAACTTATATCGGAAACTGTGCATGGTTGCACTGTGTTGGACTTCCACCAGCGTATGGGGGGGGACAAAACAAGCTTGTGCATTTCCCTCCGCCGATTTTTTAGGTATTTGGAGATATGTAGGAACATATAAAAAAAATCTTTTAGAAGACTCTGTGATTCACCGCGTTTGGCCGTCGCCATTATTTTCAATCATTGAAATTCAAGACGAGCGCATTCCAAAAAATCATTACGCTAGAGATATAGTAAAGCGCAGATCAAGAAATTCATTGCGTAACTTGGCGTATTTCGGGAGAATAGATCATCGACTCGTTGCAGATTCTCTGTTTCCGGTTTGGTGCACATATAATCAAGATTTTGGGTATTCGGTTTCATTCTCTGGTCGCACGCACTGGGATATGGATATTTCTAGATTGACGAAAGACAGTTTGTATATCTGGACTGGCTGTTTCGAGGATAACGGCAAAGAAGATTGCTTATCTTGGAATTTGGTTTTTGTTAAGATTGTTCAGCAAAAAGTAAATGATCCCAATAAGTGAATCAAGCTTCCATGCACCAAACGGTATGCCTGTTGAAGTTTTTCGGTATGTGCTGATGGATGTCCGGTTTGTGGAGGTGTGGCAGTGGTGATGAAAATAACTTCCGAAAATGATCGATTTAAATGCTACTGGGTAGACCCTATTCGCCTTGAACAGTGCTGGATAGGGAATGATCAATGGATCGATGGCAGCTGTCTATTTATCGGAACTAGGGAATTGAAAGGCAGCTTGCCTCATGTGGACTGGGTTAGAATGAGTTCTTCTTCAGATTGGAAGATGTTTATTCTTCCAAAAATGAGATGGAATCATGGAGCTTCCCTAAATTCGATTAGTTTCGATGATGGGCGACATCGTTTGCGTTGGATGATGAGTTTTGGACTTAAGGAGATTCCTGTCAGTATATTCCTGAATGACATTCAGAAAGTGTCCGAACTTGGGATAATCATACGTGAGGTGTGGGAGGGTGAGCCGCTTCCAGTAATTTTGGAAAATGCTATTGAAGATAAAATCAAACGACTTAAGGAGGCTTGAGAGTGTCGTTTCCGCTCAATTTGTTGGCTACCGATGATATTCTTGCTGAATTGAAGCGTCGCAAGGATGCTGAAAGCCAAGCTTTTCGCAAAAGAATAGCAGAGCACAAGCAGTCTATTCGCGAACTGGAGGCCAGGATTTTGCTATTGCAAAAATCGCAAAAATGAGTGCATATCCAAACCTTGTCCGGAGGTGAACTTTTGAGACGTTCTACCACCAACATTTTTTGATCATGGCTCGCCAGAAAATGCGCAAACAATCTATTGAACAAACTCTTTTGCAACTATTGATTCCAGTAGGTGGCTTGTTGGTTGCTGTTTTAATACTTGGATCGGGAATATCTGCGATTTATGTGATCTCAGCGTTCATTATGGCGCTCTTTGCGATTACAGTTGCTTTGGCCTTTTGGTTCCGTCTCCATAAGTCATCCGGAAGGCCATTCGTATCCGAACAGGCTGTTCTACGTCCAAAACAGCGGGGATATTCGAGCATTGGCAGCCCACAGCCTTCGCCAGCGCTTGAGGCTGCAATAGCCGAAGCAATGCGGACTCGGGAGGTAATTGAACCGCGATCGACACCGGCGACATTTTCGGAAGAATCGCTCCGGAAAATGGATTGGCTGGCATTTGAACATTTGGTGGTTGAAATCTTTCGATATCTGGGTTTCACAACACGCAAGACCAACCCAGGAGCGGATGGCGGGGTGGATATTGAGCTATACGACCCGAATGCCTCGCCTGAAGCAGATCCCAAAGTGCTCATTCAATGCAAGGCTCGCGGGACATCCAGTATCGGGGTTGATAAAGCTCGTGAACTATACGGTGTGATGGCTGCACGCAAAGTATCCCGTGGCCTCCTGATCTGCAATACATGGTTCACCCCGGATGCGCTCGAATTCGGCAGGGCCAACCCGACGCTGCAGATGGCCGACCTTCCTTGGATCATGAAGCAGCTCGGTAAAGTCTCGGAAATCGAAAGGAGACGCTGGGAGAAAAGGTTCCTTGGCGTGGACTACGATGTTCCGAGTTGTCCCCAATGCGAGATCAAGCTTGTGGTACGTACCGGCAAGCAAGGCGCATTTTGGGGGTGTCCCAATTTTCCTCGCGGATGCCGATCGAAGCTGCCGATGCGCTCCGATCGAAACGGGGCTTTGGCTGACTCGCGGCGTGAGCCGCCGGAAAATGTCGGGGATTCCAAAGGGGGCGCGTTCATGGAGGGTGGCCCGACGACCATCGGCCTGGCAAGGCCGATGGGGCCGAACACCTGACGGGTCGCCCGAAAGCAGCGCCCCCTTTGGTGCCTGGTTCCAAGGACCCGGCATGAGGGTCCTTGGCCCGCAGGGGTTCACGGGGGCGTCGGGTTACGCCCCCGTGGAAAGCCCGCCACACGCCAGGCGGTAGCCAAAACTCCTTTGACTGGAATCGTAATCAGTGCCCCCCGATGCGCACCTCGCCGAATTCCTTGAGCTTGGCGAAGACGTAGTTCTTGATCTCCTCCACCCGCTCCTGGGTGGACGCCTCGAATCGCAGGACCAGGTCGGGCTGCGTGTTGGAAGCCCGGATCAGTCCCCAGCCGTCGGGGAACACGATGCGCACGCCGTCGGTGTCGATGGTCTCGTGGTGCTTCTTGAACCACTCGGCCGCCGCCTTGGCGATGCGGAACTTGTCGGCATCGTTGGCGCACTCGGCGCGGATCTCGGGAGTGGACGGGTAGAACGGAATGTCCGAGGCCAGCTCGGCCAGCGTCTTGCCCGTGTCGTCCAGAAGTTCGATCACGCGCAGCGTGGCGTACATCGCGTCGTCGAATCCGTACCAGCGGTCGGCGAAGAACATGTGGCCCGAGACCTCGCCCGCCAGAGGCGCGTGGGTCTCCTTCATCTTGGACTTCAGGAGCGAGTGCCCCACCTTCCACATGATGGGCTGTCCGCCCGCGGCCGCGATTCCGTCGACCAGGGCCTTGGAACTCTTGACTTCGAAGATGATGGGAGCGCCCGGCTGCTTGGCCAGGATGGGACGCGCCATCAGGAGGGTGAGGATGTCGCCCGGGATCCAGCGCCCGTTGTTGTCGATCACGCCCAGGCGGTCGCCGTCTCCGTCGATCCCGATGCCCAGATCTGCCTTGTGCTCGACCACGGCCTTCTGCAGATCCACCAGGTACTTGGGAATGGTGGGATCGGGATGGTGGTTGGGGAAGTTGCCGTCCACGTCGCAGTACAGACGCACGACCTCGCAACCCATCTCTTCCAGGAGATCGGCCCCGAAGATGGCTCCGGCGGCGTTGGCCGGGTCGTACACGACCTTGAGCTTGCGACCGCACTTGCCGAACTGGAACGATTCCTTGAGCTTGGCCTTGTATTCCGAGATCAGATCGTGCTCGCGCAGTCCGCCGTGCCCGGTGCTCCATTCGCCGGTGGAGGCGATGTCGAAGCACCGACGGATTTCGTCGCCGCGGATGGTGGTCTTGCCGATCCCCAGCTTGAAGCCGTTGTATTCCTTGGGATTGTGCGAGGCGGTGACCATGGCGGCGCCGTCCACCGGCATGTGGAAGGCCGCGAAATACGTCACCGGAGTGGTCACGGTCCCGATGTCCACCACGTGGATCCCGCCGTCCCGGACCCCGCGGATCAAGGTCGACTTGATTTCCGGGGTGGACAGCCGCACGTCGCCTCCGATCGCCACGGCCTTGGCCCCGGCTTCCGTCAGAAGCGTGGCGTAGGCGCGCCCGATGGCGTACACGGCGTTGGGCGAAAGGCTTGGGTCGACCAATCCGCGGATGTCGTTTTCGCGGAAGATGGTGGAATCGAGCGACATGTTGTCAGGTCTCCGGTTGGATGATGGTTCCCTTGGGGATCACGACGATGCCGCTGTCCGTCACATGGAACCGTTCTGCGTCCTTGGCCTTGTCGAATCCGATCTTGGCGCCGGGAGGGATCTTCACGCCCTTTTCCACGATCGTGCGCCGGACCTGGGCGTGTCGGCCCACCTCGACGTCGGGGAACAGGATGGAGTCTTCCACCTGGGCGAAGCTGTGCACGAAGCAATGCGGCGCGAGCACGGAACGGTCCACGGATCCGCCCGAGACGATGCAACCGTCGCAGACGATGGAATCGAACGCAGAACCACGCCGGGGAGGATCGCCTTCGGTCTCGTTGAACACGAACTTGGCGGGAGGCGCGCCCCAGTTGATGGTGCGCATGGCCCACTTGGGGTTGTAGAGGTTGAACTCGGGCGAGACCTTGACGAGGTCCATGTTCGCCTCGAAGAACGCCTCGAGCGTCCCGACGTCGCGCCAATAGGTGCCGGCCTCGCCGGGGATCCGGTTGGTGCTGTAGTCGTACACGTACACCGGGTAGGTCATGTAGATGTTGGGGATGATGTCCTTGCCGAAGTCGTGGGCGGAAGTCTTCTGGGCGTCGGCCAGAAGCTCGCGGACCATGAACTTGGAATGGAACAGGTAGTTGCCCATGGAGCACAGCGCCCATCCGGGGCGGCCGGGCATGTGCTTGGGACGCGCGGGCTTTTCTTCGAACCCGACCATCCGCCAGTCTTCGTCGACCTCGATGACGCCGAACTCGGTGGCTTCCTCTATGGGCACCGGGAACGCCGACACCGTGCAGAGCGCGCCCTTCTGCATGTGGAAGTCGATCATCTGGGTGAAGTCCATCTTGTAGATGTGGTCGCCCCCGAAGACGGCCACCAGGTCGGGCCGTTCGTCGGTGATCAGGTTCACGTTCTGGTAGATGGCGTCGGCCGTGCCGCGGTACCAGTCGGTGCCCGTGCGCATCTGCGCGGGCACGAGGTCGACGAACTGGTCCAGGGTCCGGTTCAAGGTCCAGGCGGTCTGGACGTGGCGGTTCAGCGAATCGCTCTTGAACTGGGTCAGAAGCTTGATCTTGTGGATGCCTGAATTGACGAAGTTGTTCAGGACGAAGTCGATGATGCGGTACTTGCCGCCGAAGTGCACGGCCGGCTTGGCGCGGTCGGCGGTGAGAGGCCAGAGACGCGAGCCCTGGCCACCGGCCATGATCATTCCCAGAACATTGCGATACACGATGGAATCCTCCCTGCGAGTCGGGTCACGCAAACATAGCGAACCTCAGGCCTAGGATCATCCCAATTCGGCGAGTAAAATGCCAACAAGTTCGTCCCGGGCCTGCCGAAAATCGTCATTGACCAGCCGATACCGGAAATTGCCCAGTTCGGCGGCGGCCAGCTCGGCCCGGGCGTTGCGCAGCCGCACCTGGATCACCTCGTCAGGATCCGTCCCGCGTCCGCGCAGCCTCCGCTCCAGTTCGTCCAGCGAAGGCGGCAGGATCAGGATGCCCAGGTTCGCGGGATAGACCTGGTCGAACCGGCGCTTGCCGAACACGTCCAGGTCCAGGACCACGTTTTCGCCCCGTTCGGTGCAGGAATCCAGGAACGACCGGGGGGTTCCGTAGAGGTTCCCGTGGACCTCGTTCCACTCGGCCAGCTCGCCGGCCGAGATCATCGCCTCGAAGGCTTCCCGTTCCAGGAAGAAATAATGGACCCCGTCGACCTCGCCGGGGCGGGGTCGGCGGGTCGTGGCCGACACGGAATACCGGAGCGCCGGGATCTCCCCCATCACGGAATTGATGAGGGTGCTTTTGCCTGCCCCCGAAGGAGCCGAAAAAACCACGAGTTTTCCCGGTTTCACGTCTTTTTCGCTCCCGTTTCTTCGGCCTTCTTCATCTTCTCGATCTTGATGGCCTGGGCCTTGGACAACTTTAACTCCATGTCTTCCAGGACGGCCAGCCGTTCCAGGTGGTGGCGCGACAAGGCCACCAGCCGCAACACGGCCGCGCTCCCTCCCAGCAGCACCCCCGCCAGCGCGATGCACAGGAACGCGGCGAAGGCGGGTTGCAGATCGGGAGGGGTCACCAAACCCCTCCGACGGAGCCCATCCATCCCACCAGGGCGTGGACCGCGATCCAGGTGGCGATCGGGACCCGTTTGCGGAGCGCGAAACTCGCCAGGCACCCGGCCGTCAGGGCCAGCAAGGGCGCCTTCCAGCCGGAAGAAGCCAAGTGCAATCCCGCGAAGGCCAGGATGGGAAGCGCCGCCACGAACCATTTGGGGAGCCAGGCGGCGCCTTCGAACCGGACCGGGACGTAGGCCCAAGCCAGCACCACGACAGGCAAGCTGACCAGGATGGCGAACAAGGGCAGCAGCAGGGCGCCCGAAGCCCAGCGCACCGAGGGAGCCAAGGCGGTGAACCGGTCCAGTCCGGAGGTTCCCGCCAGCACGGCTCCGGCCACCGCCACGGCCGCGATCGCCAGGATCGCCGCCAGAGGCTTGCGGAACACCTGCAGACCTTCCAGGACGCGGGCGCGTTCGGAATCCGTCAGGCGGCGCACCAGGAACCAGGCCCCCAGCCACAGCAGGATCTTGCCGCCCAGGTAGAACGGCGGCTTGTCCATGGTGGCCACCATGGCCGGAAGCAGGAAAAAGCAAAAGCCGATCTCGAAGAGATCGGCGTTGCGACGGTAGGAAACGGGAAGATCCGGCGTGTTCACTTGAACCAGTAGCGAACGCCCAGGCCCCAATGGACCGTGACCTTGGTGTCGGGCACGATATCCATGCCCGGATCAACATGGAAGGTGATTTCCAGCGGGACCGAGAAGCGGAAGTCGATGCCCAGCGGAACCTGCAACCAGGCGCCGTCGTTGTGGTCGTGCCAGTAGCCCAACCCGATGCCGGCATAGGGGTAGATGCCGGAAATCGGCGATTCGCTGCCCAGGCTGCGGCCGTGGAACAGCATGTTGCCCACCAGGATCAGACGATCGCCGTCGCCTTCGCGCAGGCTCCAGCCAAGCATGCCTTCCAGGGTCTTCTGCTGACCCACGCGGATGTTCAGCGCGGTCGGGTCGCCCAGGTTCACGCCGATTCCCACATCGGCTTTCGCATTGGCTGCGACAAAGCCCGTCACCGCCAGACACAAGGCCAGAATTCGTCGGATGCTCGATTTCATGTTGAATTCTCTCCTGGAAAGATGTTGGGGCGGTTTCAATCTACCCTGCCCGGTCACGCTCCGCTGTCCGATGACCGGATTCCCCGATTGTCGACGAGATGATCCACGATCGCCGGAAGATCGGCCAACCCGACCTCGTGGAACCAGGTCTTCTGCGGATAGACCATGATATTGGGCCCCATTTCGCAAGGCCCCAGGCAACCGCTTCCGCTGACGCGCGCCGGCAGGCTCTTTTCCTTGCACAGGCGCTTCAGCTCGGCGACGGCGTCCGACGCGTTCCAGCGGGCTCCGCACGAAGCGCGTTCGCCCTCGCGCGAATGCTGGCACACGAAGATGTGCATGTCGTGGGGCGCCGTCCCGATCCGCATGGTCTTCGGATCAGGCCTGCGTGCTGATCGTCACGCTTTCGATGATCTGGTCTTCGTAGGGCTTGTCGCCGGCGTCCGTGCGGACACCCGCGATGGCGTCCAGCACGTCGAACCCGTCGACCAGCTGTCCGAACACGGAATAGCCTTCGGCGGGGCCGCCGTTCTTGGGGTGGTCCAGGAAGTGGGTGCCTTCTTCCGGATGCACGATGAAGAACTGCGATCCGATCGAGTTGGGGCGGGCGGTCTTGGCGTAGGAAAGCGCGCCGCGGATGTGCTTGAGGTCGGCGTGGTATTCGTCGCCGATGTTGGTGCCCGGGCCCTTGTAGCTGTGGCCGCCGGTGCCGTTCTTGTTCGTGAAGTCGCCGCCCTGGATCATGAAACCCGAAATCACGCGATGGAACGGAACGTTCGTGTACTTGCCAGCATTGGCCAGCTCCACGAAGTTCTTCACCCCTTCGGGGATCTGCTCGGCGAACAGCTTGGCGACCATGGTGCCGCGATTGGTCTTGATGGTGGCCAGGGTATCGCCGGCCTTGGGTGCGTCCTTCTGCATGTTCGTCTCCGGTATTGCGGATGTGAGGGTCTACGGCGCCCAAAGGTACCAAACCATCCCGCCTCGCTCCACCTCGCCGGAGCCTCCGGCCTCACAGCGTTCGCAGCGCCCCCGGGGACGACCACACCAGCCATCATTCCTCGTAGGTGCGGATGAAGGCCTCGGTGAACTCCATGGTCGTGACCAAGGATTCCGGACAGGTGGTCCGGTTGTCCTGCTTCCACGGAAAGGCCATGACGGCCTGGAGCTTGCCGGACACCAGGTGGCCGGGTGTCCCGTTGAGCGAGGTTTCCTTCCATCCGGTGATCTGCAGGTTGCCGGAAACGGAGGAGTAGTAGCAGGCGTCTTCGTCGAGATGGTTTCGGACGAACGACATGAGCGCCCCCGGATTCTTGTACGAAGAGTTGCTCGTGTCCAGGCTGTAGGTACCCAGACCGATCCGATTGACGAGAATATTGCCGTTGTACCTGATTTTTTTGTCGTCGGTCGATCCCAGGAAACTGATTGTCGTCAACTGGGTAGTGTCGTCTTTCCCGTCGTTCTCGAAAGGGTGGCGAAGTTCGTGATAGCCTCCCACGACCGGGACCATCGCGTCGGAATCGACCGTGAATGTCTTTTGGACCGACAGCTTCGTTCCGGATTCGCCCTCGGGCCCGGACGCGTCCCCGGAATCGCATCCGAACACGTCGAGCAGGGACGCCAAGGCGCACAAACGAATGATCTGGCCGGTTTTCCTGTTCATCTAGGACTCCTCGTCATCGGGAATGCGGAGGGATGCTTCGCCACCGCAGGGATTGCACCCAAAATGGGCCGGAATTCCGGAAAATGTCGTGAGACGCATCACACACGCGCCGGGAATCCACCGCGGATCTATTTTTTGGACCTCTTCATCCTCTATTACACACCGACCAAGGAGCCCGAAGATGGCCACGCCAGAATTCTTCTACCAGGATCCGTTCCCCCTCGGCGAGGACACCACCAAGTACCGCCTGGTGAGCACCGAAGGCGTGTCGGTGGTGGAATTCGAAGGCCAGAAGGTCCTGAAGGTCTCCAAGGAAGCCATCGAACTGCTTTCGCGCACGGCGATGCACGACGTGAGCTTCTTCCTGCGCCCGGAGCACAACGAATCGGTGGCCAAGATCCTCAAGGATCCCGAAGCCAGCCAGAACGACAAGGGCGTGGCGATGGCCATGCTGCGCAACGCCCAGGTGGCGGCCGAAGGCCAGTTGCCCACCTGCCAGGACACCGGCACGGCGAGCGTGGTCGCCAAGAAGGGCCAGCAGGTCTGGACTGGATTCAGTGACGAAGAAGCCATTTCCAAGGGCATCTACAACACCTACACGCAGGACAACCTGCGCTACAGCCAGACCGTGGCGTTGGACATGTACAAGGAGATCAACACCGGCACCAACCTGCCGGCGCAGATCGACATCTACGCCACCGAAGGCATGGCCTACAAGTTCCTGTTCGTGGCCAAGGGGGGCGGTTCGGCCAACAAGAGCTACCTGTACCAGGAAACCAAGGCGCTCCTGAATCCCGCCAGCCTCAAGAAGTTCCTGGTCGAAAAGATGCGCACCTTGGGCACCGCCGCCTGCCCCCCCTACCACATCGCGTTCGTGGTGGGTGGAACCAGCGCCGAGGCGGTCATGAAGACCGTCAAGCTCGCCAGCGCCAAGTACCTGGACCATCTGCCCACCACGGGCAACGAACACGGCCGCGCCTTCCGCGATCTCCAGTTGGAGCAGGAGCTTCTGGAAGAAGCCTACAAGCTGGGCATCGGCGCGCAGTTCGGCGGCAAGTACTTCGCCCACGACGTGCGCGTGATCCGCCTGCCGCGCCACGGCGCATCGTGCCCGCTGGGCATGGGCGTGAGCTGCAGCGCCGACCGCAACATCAAGGCCAAGATCACCGAGAAGGGCATCTTCGTCGAGGAGATGGACAAGAACCCCGGTCGCTTGCTTCCCGACATAGGCGGCAAGAAGCACAAGCACGGCATCGAGATCGACCTCGATCGCCCCATGCCTGAGATCCTGGCCGAGCTGTCCAAGCATCCCGTGAGCACGCCGCTTCTGCTCAAGGGCACCATCGTCGTGGGCCGCGACATCGCGCACGCCAAGTTCAAGGAGATCCTGGACTCCGGCAAGCCGCTGCCCGAATACCTGAAGAAGCACCCGATCTACTACGCGGGCCCTGCCAAGACCCCGGCGGGCAAGCCGTCGGGATCGTTCGGACCCACCACGGCCGGGCGCATGGACAGCTATGTCGATCTGTTGCAATCCGCAGGCGGCTCCATGGTCATGATCGCGAAAGGGAACCGCTCGCAGCAGGTGACCGACGCCTGCAAGAAGCACGGCGGATTCTATCTGGGATCGATCGGCGGCCCGGCCGCGGTGCTGGCCGAAGAAAACATCAAGAAAGTGGAATGCATCGACTTCCCCGAACTGGGCATGGAAGCGGTGTGGAAGATCGAAGTCGTCGACTTCCCCGCGTTCATCCTGGTGGACGACAAGGGGAACGACTTCTTCAAGCAATTGGGTTGCTGATGTAACAACGAGGTGATGCCAGATTTTGTCTGGGCGCCACCCCGGCCAATTGATTCATCCTGTTTCGGGCGATTCTTGAATCGCCCCTACACGTTGTATCCATGGCATGGCCGGGGTCGCCGGCCTGCGGGCTACCCTCCGGTCGGTGCGCCATGCGTCCGGTTGTCGGGCGACGCATGCGTCGCCCCTACGGCCGATTGGCGCACCCCGCCTCCACATCGAGCAGCCGCCTTCGGCGGTTCTCCGGGAAGATCGGCGGGCCCTCCGTCCGGCTGGCGCGTTCGCTGCGGAACGGCCTGCCATGGTGGTACAATCGTCCGGATCCTCCGCTTCGCCCGCACCCGGGGAATCGGACCGACGCGACCACCTATTCCGGACACCAGCCACCATGGACAGACCCGTCTCGAAAAACGACCTGCGATTGGGCGACGAGGTCCAGGCCGACATCGTCGACGCGCAAGGCGCCGTATTGGTGCGCAAGGGCACCGTGGTGGAGTCGGAGACCTTCGTGGAATTCCTGCTGTCGTGCGGGGCCAGGACCCGGCAGGACGAACCGACCGCGTTCGACGCCATGTCGCGACCACCCTCCACCTTCGAGACGATCGACGCCTTGGGCTCGGAACTCGCGCAGGCCAGCCTGCGCCCCAAGGAGTTGACGGAATTCGTCGGGACCGTCCGGGACATCGCCAGGAAGCTTTCGGCCGCGGTGGAAAAGGATCCCGACGCGAGCATCGCGTCCATCTTCCTGGTCCCCTGCGACAGCTATTCGGTCCGCCACCAGGTCCATTCGGCCATCCTTTGCGACCTCGTGGCCGATCTGGTGGGGATCGACGCGCTGGAGCGCCTCTCGCTGGTGTGCGGAGCGCTCACCATGAACCTCGCCTTCCTGGAGTACCAGGACTGCCTGAACGAACGCACGGGAGGCCTGTCCAGCGACGAGAAGGAGACCATCCTCAAGCATCCGCTGATCGGGGAACAGATCCTGATCACCGCCGGCGTGGACGATCCGATGTGGCTTTCGTGCGTGCGCAACCACCACGAAAGGCTCGACGGATCGGGCTACCCCGACGGACTGTCGGGCGATGCCATCCCGCGACCGGCCCAGATCCTGCAGATCGTGGACGTGTTTTCCGCGCGCGTGTCGGCCCGTTCCTGGAGCGAGAAGGAACTGGCCAACGCGACCATGGCCGATCTGTTGCGCAGCACCACCGGAGGCCGATGCGACCCCGAACTCGCGAAGGCGCTGATCAAGGCCCTTGGAGCGTTCCCGCCGGGATGCTTCGTGAAGCTCGTCAACGACGAGAACGCGATCGTCGTGCATCGCGGACAAAAAGCGACATCCCCGCTCGTGCGCAGCCTCTCGCTGGCGCACGTGCGCTACGAGACCCCCGTCGCGCGCGACACGTCGGAATCCGGCTACGCCATCAAGGCGCTGCTCCCGCAGGACCAGGTCGACATCCCCGGCGGCCTGCGCTCGCTGTGGGAGCCCGTTCCGCCGAAGCCCTGACCGGGCTCGCGGTCCCCGGCATCCCGCGGAACGGACGCGGAACCGGAAGGAATCAGCCCGGACTGGTGATGTAGTGCTCCAGCGCCTCGATGGTCGCCTGCTGCTGGGACATCTGCGCCTTCACCAGATCGCCGATGGAAACCACGCCTTCCAGGGCGGAACCGTCGCCCACCACCAGGTAGCGGGTTCGGCGATCGCGCGAGGCCATCAGGGCGAGGGCGTCGGCGACCAGGCAATCGGGGCCCACCCGGACGGCGTCGCCCATGAGTTCGCCCACGGAGCACTCGCGCGAACTGCGCCCCTTGAGGATCACCTTGCGCGCGTAGTCGCGTTCGGTGAACAGCCCCGCGAGCATGCCGCCATCCATGACCACCAAGGCGCCGATGTCGTGCTTGGCCATGATCTCGAGCGCGGCGAAGACCGACTCCTTGGGGTGCGTCGTCAGCAATCCGTTGGCGTTCTTCCTTACGATCTGTCCGACTGTCGACATGGCTGCCGCTCCTTCCATCGCTTCGTTGCCGGGAATCTTCCTGGTTGGTCAGGTCCTTGATCATACAATTTCCGCTACGCCGCGCTTCCGGAAGCGATCCATCCACCTCGGCTCCATCGCAAGCGCGATGTTTCTCTAACTTGACGATGCATGAAACGCATCCTGCTCTCCTTGGCCATCGTCGCGTCCATCTCCTTGTCGGGCTGCGCCTCGCGCGCCGAACGCGAGGCCCTGCGGCAGTGCGCGTTCACTCCCACGTCCACCAGGATGATCTCCCAGGGCGGAGACTCGATGGTCATCGCCGTCGGCCTCGAGATCCGGAATCCGGGCCCGAGCGCGGTGGTGGTGGATTCGTTCCAGGCCACGGCATCCACCAGCAAGCCGATCGCGCGGTTCAGCCACGGCGGCACGGAACGGATCGCGTCGGGCGTCACCGACACCGTGAACCTGCGGTTCGCCATGGCCAGCAAGGACCTGCTGTCGACCGCCTTCACGTTCATGATGTCGCCACCCGACAGCATCTCCCTGGAAGGCACCGCCTGGGTCCCCACGTTCTTCGGGCTGTGGACCAAGGAACAGAACATCCGCACCAGGGTTCCCTTCGACGCGATCGGCAGCAAACTCAAGAGCATGCTGCCAAGCGGAGGATTCCCCGGTGGAGTCCGCCCCCAGACCAACTAGCGGCGTTCGGGGTGACATCCGGTCACCATCAGTTGAACCCACCGTGGCTCCGTTGCCCGTCCACGAGCGTATTCTTTTACGGATGCTTCCTCTGATCGGGCAACTGGACTACCGGGAATGGCTGCGCAAGCTCTACGAAGAGCGCAAGGCCCAGGATGCGTTCTTTTCCTACCGGTTCCTGGCCGACAAGGTCGGAATGGATCATTCGCTGCTCATCAAGGTCCTGCAAGGCGATCGCCATCTGGCCGACGGCTCCCTGGACAAGTGGTGCAGCTACCTGAAGTTCGACAAGCGCGAAGACGACTACTTCCGCACCCTGGTGAAGTTCTGCAAGACGAGATCGGCCCGCGAACGGACCCAGACGCTGGATCGCCTCCTCACGCTCCAGGGGATGCGCGCCCAGGAACTGGACGCAGACCAGCGCGAATACTTCAAGAGCTGGCAACCCGTGGCGCTCCGCGGCGTGATCGGACTCGACGGCCGGATGCCTCCCGAAGAAGCCGGAGCCCGGCTCGACCCGCCGCTTTCGCCGCTGGAAGCCCGCGACACCCTGGCGCTGCTGGAACGCCTGCATCTGATCCGCCAGGAAGAAGACGGCCGATGGGCGCTCGTCGACGATTTCGTCGAAGCCGGCCCCCAGATCGATCCCCAGGTCATCCGGGACCACCAGAAGCAGATGATGCGCCTGGCCGCCGAAGCGATCGATCGCCACCCACCCAAGCACCGGCAGGTTTCGGCCGCGACCATAACGCTTTCGGCATCCGATCTTCCCGAAGCCCGCGAACGGATCCGGGCTCTGCGCGATTCCCTCCTGCGATTGGCGTCGGAATCCAGGTCGGCCGACCAGGTTTTCCATTTCCAGGCAGTACTATTCCCGTTGACGAAGATGGACGCACCCTCAAGACGCCGGAACCTGCCATCATGAGACGCCTCGTCGCGTTCTCGTTCCTGTGGCTGCTCTGTTCCTGCGGACCCGATCGGGTCGCGGCCGGCAACGGCACGTCCACCGACAACGTGGTGACCGCGCGCATCCTCTCCGTCGACAGCATCGCCTCGGTGCTCCCGGACGGCGACACCGGCGCCTACCCATTGTTCGTCGCGATCGATTCCAACACGCTGGACTTCGATTCGGCGCACCCGGACGGACGCGACCTGCGGGTGACGGATTCCGACAACAATCCTCTGCCCTTCGACCTGCGCGAATGGGACGCCGTCTCGCGCCACGGACGGCTGTGGGTGAGGCTCCCGCGGTTCGAACGCGGCTCCGACCAGAAGATCGCGCTGCGCGTCGGTCGCGACAGCACCGTTCCGCGCACCGATTCGGCCTCGACCTGGAACGGCATCCCCGATTCGGTCCGACGCAAGGTTTCCAGCATCCTGCTGGCCGATTTCGAAGCCGACAGCACGTTGCTGAACCTGCCTTGCCGCTGCAACTACTGGTACGCCAACGCATCGGCCTCGTCCCGGATCGACTTTTCCAGGACCGGCATCGAAAACGCCGGCCGAGGCCGTTGGGGACGGGCGTTCCACCTGGGCTACTTCGGAGGCGTCGCCCCCGATTGGGCGCTGGTGGGGGCGCAACTGGGGTCGCGGCCTTTCCATCGGTTCAGCGGCCTGGATTCCATCACGTTCTGGGCCCGTGGCAGCGGCTTCCTGCGCGTCGCCCTGGAAAACCGGTTCGATCCCTACAACCTGACCAAGGCCTGGCAGATCTACGGCGTCGGAACCGAATGGGCCCGCTACAGCGTCAAGCCGTCGGATTTCATGCCCATGGAACTCTACAGCTACGGCTGGGAGATCGTGAAGGACCAGGTCAACACCATCACGTTCTTCGGCCAGAACGGCGCCGACCTCTGGATCGACGACGTCCGGCTGTACGGGATTTCGCCCGCCGAAATCCGCTGATCCGATTCCCGGCGTTCCCGAGCGGGGAACACTTCGTCTTCGCCAGGCGCCATCCCCGCCATCGGGATGGCGCGATGAGGTATCTTCCTTCCGTGCATCATCCGCGGCCTTCGACAGATGGACACGAACGGGTGGATCGTTCCGATTCCGCCCTGGCGGCCGCCTCCCCGGAGGAAGGCTCGCGTCGTTCCTTGCCGCGGCTGGGAAGATTCGTCTGCGCGTTCTTGACAGCCCTGGGCACCGCCTGGGCGGCCGCCCCCGGGCGGGACTGGATCGACGTGCGCCTGGAACGCGTCGTCCCGACGCGCAACGTGGGGATCCCCAACTGCGACGCCATGGTTGGCCACCAATGGGAACTCGCGCGGGTGCGCGACACGATCAAGCAGGTCGTCGCGACCGGACGTTCGATGAAATCGGAATGCCAGCGGCTGGACGATTCCGCCGCCGCGCGGATCTGTTCCAGCGACCTCGATTCGCTGCGACGGGTCTTGAAACTCCGCAAGGCCCGCGAAAGCATCCTGCAGGATTCCGTCCGCAGGCACGCCGGCCGCTGCAACGCCGGAGCGTTCAAGGCATGGCAGGATCTGCAGAGCCTGCGCACGCACCAGGACACGACGTCGCTCGACAGCGGCGCGACCGCATCCTCGTTCGACCAGCTGGTGGAGGCCGAATTCGCCTCGGTCTGGAACAACGAGCGATCCGCGAGGGAACTGCGATCCCGGACGGGACGGCGATCCGCCTACCTCGAGGCCGCCGCGCGCGCCGACGCGAACCGGTTCCAGGAACGCGTGAAATCCTACCTGGGACGGCAAGGCGGACGGAATCCGTCACCCATGACGCAGTTCCTGCTGGCGGTGGTGGACCACCGTTCCGGACGCGACGACCTGGCCCTGGCGCGGCTGCGGCGGGTTCCGGCCCGCGATTCGGCCAGCCCCTGGAAGGCGCCCATCGCCCTGCTGTACGGACAGGTTCTGGCAGGCTCCAGCCCGGATTCGGCCACGACCCTGCTGCGCACCGCGATGGCCGACCCCGAGCTGGCGAACACCGCCCGGTACATCCTGGCCGAGATCGAACTGGACCGGCACCGCCCGGACAGGGCCCTCGCGCACCTGGCCGCCTACCTCGGATCGCCGCCCGCGCCGCGGCCCGGCTCCAGGACGCAGGCGATCGAGCTGGCCGCGCTGTGCCTGATGCGGATGGCCGACAAGCCCTCGCGCATCCACGAAACGATCGAGCGCCACATGCCGAAGGTCGCTTCCGATTCGATCGCCTTCGAAGTCGCCCGCTCCCTGATCGCCGAGCACGAATACCGGGAAAGCCTCAGGATCCTTTCCGGATTCCAGGTGGCCTATCCCGACACCCGTCTGGCCGACGACGCCCGCAAGCTGTTGGCCGACGCCCAGCGCAAACGCCGAGGCTCGCTGCTGAGCTGGTGATGGCGGAACCCATCTTCCCTCCAGCGACCGGCCTTGGGGAAAATTTGTTTTCCCGTCCTTGCGAGCCTCATGCGCGCCTGCCCTGGGGGCGTCGCGAGCTTCCCGACCTCCGATTCCAGGCCTTCGGCTGCTGACATCCTTTTCAGCGCCAAAAGGAACGACCGTGCTCCGCGTCCGGGTCGGCTCGGTAAGTTTTCCGGGGATTCGACGATCGCCGCCCGGTACGGGGCGAGCGGCCCGAAATTGGGATCGTCGTGATCTGGACAACAGCCTGTCGGAAAGGTGCTGCGATGGAACCGTGCGGACTTCGGGGATTGCGCCCTTGGCACCTCGTGCTGTCGTCGATGCTGCTGATCGCGGCGGCATCCTCGGAAGCGGCCAAGGTGCTGCGGTTCGCGAGCCCGTTCGGAACCACGCCCATCTGGCTTTGCGGCGGACCTTTCGGGTTCGCCCCGGGCGAGGATTCCAGCACGATCATGAAGGCCACGCCCGACGGCTGGGTGGAATACGTGCTCCCCGAAGGCGCCGCCACCGACGAGTACACCTTCGTGGTCATGCCCGACTGGCGGTACCAGCAGGGCACCCCCGACCTGACCCGGATCTTCCAGACCTCCGACACGGCGTGGATCCTGCCAGAACCCGCCCCGAACGGTCCGCTCAAGGCCTTTGGATCCCGCCCCAAAACAAAAATCGTCATGCTCTGGAACCCGTGGGAAACACCCGTTCCGGCGCGGCCGCCGTACATCCAGTTCGAAGGGCGCGCCTGGGGAGCCATGGCTCCGATCGCCCGCCTGCCGGGATGGTATTCGGCGAGCGTCACCGGGTACAACTCCCTGTCGGTCCTGTTTTCCGACAGCGGCAAGACCAGCTATTTCACCGGCCTCGGCGTCCTGCCGGCGGCCGGTCCCGCCATGGTCCTGGATTCGATCGCGACAAGATCCGACACCATCTGGGTGCGAGCCCGCCCTGAACCCGTGGGCGCTCCCGCCGCGTCGGCCACGCGACCCGCCCCCAAGGTGGTCATGGTGCAGAACCCCTGGCGCGGCCTCAAGCCGTTGCACCAGCCCCGCATCGCGCTTGGAACGCTGGGTCCCGTCCCCATGGCATCCAGCCTGGAATACTGCGGCTGGTACGCCTTCGAGTTCTACGACCGCCCGGGAGCGGTCCTGCTCGCCAGCTCGCGCACCGGCCAGACCGCGGGCAAGGGCGGGTTCGGCGACGCCACGCCGCTGGAGGTGGCCGCGCTGCTGGCCGTGCAGGACACCGCGTGGATTGCGACGGATTCCGTCACCGGAACGCCCGTGGCGAACCCCCGTTGGCAAGGAGAGAAGGGGCTCTGCGAGGTCGTGCTGCTGGCGGCCACGGTCCACGATTTCCCCAACGGCACCGCCGCCAACCGGCAGTTCGGGGCCGGGAGCGGGTGCGGACAGGGGGGATGGGGCGTGGTGAAGGGAATGGTCGAGTCCACCTTGGGTCCCGACCGCAAGCCGGTGCGCAGCGCCCACGACACGGGCTGGAGAGGCATCCCCAACAGCTGGGGCGGACTGGAATACGGGTTCCGCTGCGCCTACGACACCGGTTCCCTGGCCGAGATCGGCGATTCGGGGATCAGCACCGAATGGTTCCGCAGCGTCCCCGGACGCAACGCATCGACCTGTCGCGACATCCCGTTGCGGCTGGATTCCGTGAACGGAACCTACGCCTACGAGAACAAGCAGTTCTTCCCCATCGACGACTTCGACAAGCTTCCCGACGGATCGCCCAACCCCTATTTCGACCAGATCCGCGGCGAAGACCAGAAGATGCACAACTACGCGTTCTGCCTGGAGAGCCACGGCGAGTTCGAATACAAGAAGGGACAGTCGTACGATTTCACGGGCGACGACGACGTGTGGTTCTTCGTGAACAACCAGCTGGTCGTGGATCTGGGCGGCATCCACCCCGCCAGCTCGCAAAGCGTGCTGCTGGACACGATCGGCCGGGTGGTCACCAGGCGCACGGTCGACTGGAAGGATTCCTACGACACGACCTGGAACTCCAACCGCTTGGTGGAAGGCCGCACCTACACGTGGGATTTCTTCTTCTGCGAGCGCAGCCCCGCAGGGTCGAGCATGAAGATGACCACCTCCATGAACATGCGCACCGACGCCGGGTTCCAGGTGAAGGCCACCGCCACCGGGCCGGGCGCGACCGACTACGACCTGTTCATGTCGACCACCAAGGGACAGGGCTGCCAAGCCACCGCCTCGGTCATCCGGGCCACCGGGAGCATCCTGCTTTCCGGTGGACAATTCCCGGCACCGCGTCGGCTGTCGAGCGGCACCTGGTTCGGAGGCATCCGCGTGGACAGCGCCAACGGCAGCGTCAAATTGGATTCGGCGGCCATCGCGGGCCTGGCCCCGGGACGCTACGTCCTGAGGATCGTGGCGAGCTTCGACAGCGCGTCGTACAAGGAATACCCGTTCACCGTGCCGTTCACGGCCGGTCCCAGGTTCACGGCCAAACCCGCCTACTCCGCCCCCAAGGGCTCGGTCCTGAAGGTGTCGGTGGGTTCGTTCAACATGCTGGGTCCGGATTCCAGCGATATCCGGTTCACGCCCCATGCGGTGGCGGGACTCCGGTTCTTCCGCGATTCGGCCTTGACGTCGGAAATCCTCGCGGGCGACACCCTGCACACCGGAACCAACACGGTGGCGCGCCACTTCTGGGTCCAAGGCACGGCCGCCGGAACCTACGTCCTGGCGATCGGATCCACCGGTTCCGACACCGCCGACACCTACGGATCCATCGTGTTCCTGGATCGCGCCCTGCGGTTCGTGGACGCCGCCGGCATCCCGCTGGCACCGATTCCCCCGCTCTCGCTGGAGGTCGACGAACCCGTCCAGGTGTTCGTGCGCGCCTACGTGGGCGACTCGCTCTGCCGTTCCTGCGACGGACGGATTCTGGTCGACGGACCCAGCCCGGCCCTGGTGTTCTCCACGGCGCCATCGGGAACCGCCGCGACGGGCTTCGCGCTTTCGCAAGGAGCCGCGTCGTTCTGGCTGCGCGGATCTTCCCCGGTCCTCGGAGCCTCGTTTTCGGCGACGCTCGAGTTCGACACCGCCGCGCGCGCCACCTGGAGGCCGGTCGACATCGGGTCGCGCCGGATCCGGTTCCTGGACGGCACGGGCAAGGCGGTCGACACGCTGGAAGAAATCGACCGGCGCGTGCTGACCGGCAAGACGGTTTCCGTCCAACTCTGGAACAAGGCCGCGCCATGCACCACCTGCACCGGCCACCTGCGCCTTGCCAGCCCCGATGCCGGCATCGCCTTCCGCGACGCGGCCGGCGACGCGATCGACAGCGCACCGGTGGCCGACGGCGTCGCGACGTTCGTGGTCTGGGGCGCGGGCCCCGTGGCGCGAGGCGCCATCGCGCTTTCCGCTCCGTCCCTGTGGGCGGCGGCCACCGCCGCTCCGGTGACGTTCCGCTCGCTGGCGCCGGATTCCGTCCTCGTGTTCGACGCCGACGGCGACGGGCGAGCCGACAGCGT
>ENA-UPSM01002878-UPSM01002878.1-activated-sludge-metagenome-genome-assembly--contig:-NODE-2878-length-20136-cov-144.978487_pt1 | contig 20136 bp, 18 predicted proteins | sample MGYA00238181_ERZ773283 | MGnify/ENA primary metagenome ERZ773283 (study PRJEB29023, sample SAMN05720199) | activated sludge metagenome | isolation source: Anaerobic digester | place: Japan...
GAAGACGTCGAAACGCATAAATTAATCATAACTGAATCATAATAAATGGGCAAGGCATTTGCGCGGAACAGCACAGTTGCAAGCCTGTAGCACCCCCGTTTGACGCGCTTAAAAAATTGATGGTAATATCAAATCATGTACTTAAAAGGAAGTAAGCTTTCCATGAATAAGAAGCGCCGGCGCAGCAATCCCCTGCTGATTATTCTACTTACCGGTGCTATTATCTTTTTGGTTTATTTTAATGTGATGGTTGTGCCTGGGATGAATCCGCCTTTTGTGCCCACGCCAACGGAAACGCGCGACCCCGTCTCGTATGAGATTGAAGCCCAAAACCTAGCCACAGAAGGTAAGTTTATTGCCGCCATCGAAGCTTATCAGCAGGCGATCAATGCCAACCCGAAAAAAATTGAAAACTATTTGAACATTGCCCGCTTACAAATTTACTCCGGAGCTTATGCGCAAGCACAGGTTAGCGCTGAAAACGCGGTACTTTTAGAAAACGACAATCCCGAAGCTTATGCCTTACTCGGGTGGGCTAAAGGTATGCAGCAGAATTATTTAGAAGGCGAGAAGGACGCCAAAACAGCCATCTCACTCAACCCGAACAGTGCTTTAGCCCATGCGGTGTATGCGTATATCTTGGCGCTGCGGGTTGAAGCCGGCTTGAACGAACTGGATACCATGGACCTCGCCATAGAAGAATCGCGTACAGCTTTAGCGCTGGATGCGAACCTGCTGGAAGCGCGCTGGGCAAGAGGTTATGTGCTCGAAATCACGAGTAACTATGCGGATGCAGCGGAACAGTACCAGATAGCCATCCAGTTGAATTCTAATATTGCCCAGCTGCATTTAGCCCTTGGGCGCAATTACATGGCTTTGGGGCAAAACGATGAAGCTATCTTTGAGTTTACCAAAGCATACTCGCTTAACCCAACCGACCCGATGCCTAACTATTTTATCTCGCGGGTGTATGGCAGCCTGGGCGAATGGGCTAAAGCGATCCAATATGGAGAAAATGCCCTAAGAGATGGTCCTACCGAGGCATTTCTCTATGCTAACTTAGGTACGATGTATTACCGCAGCGGCGCGTATAACCAAGCTATCCCTTACCTCGAGAAAGCCGTTCGCGGCGGCGTAACCGAGGATGGCGAGGTCATTGAGGGTATGCCCTTGGATTACACCCCATCAGTGATTGAGATTTATAGCCGCTATGGCTTAGCATTGGCACGTGTCAACCGCTGCACGGAAGCTGTTGCCGTTGCGAATGCTATCTTGCAAACGGTTCCCGATAACGCTGATGGCGTTTATAATGCCAATGAGATGATTCGCATTTGCCAGGAGAACCTGACGAATCCGCCCACCGAAACGCCAGCCCCAACCGAGACGCCTGTCTCGGGACCCTCGCCAACACCGCAGGGAACACCCTTACCAACTCAAACACCAACGCCTTAAGTATGTATATTAACGAAAAGAAGAACTTATTTCATCAGCCAAGGGGGCAGTCCAACCCTTATCGCGTAATGCTGCTCATACTTATCATCGTTGTGCTCATTGCAGTGCTGCGCAGCTACGCTCAGGGCGAAATCTGGCCGCCTTTTGTTCCTACCCCCACGCCGACTCGCACCGTAAATTCCTATGTGGTGGAAGGGAGTACGCACTTTCAGGCTGGAAACTTGGAAAAGGCAATTGAATCCTACCAAAAGGCAATGGCTTTGGAACCAAATAACCCCGAGATTATGGTAGAACTGGCAAAGATTCAGGTGTATTCTTCCAATACCTTAACCACCGATGCCGAACGGCGGCAGCGCTTGGCAGAAGCTTTAGAGGTGATCGACCAAGCAAAAGCAATCGCGCCAAACAATGCGGACGTCCTTGCTACACGCGCTTTTGTGCTTAACTGGAATGCGAATCCAATCTTAGCGGGGGATCGTGCGGTTGACCTCCAAAACGAAGCCGAGTCCGAAGCGCTGATGGCTCTCCAATTGGATGGTAGGAATCCCTTAGCTTTGGCATATTACACGGAAATCCTCACTGATCAATATAAATGGGTGCAAGCGCAGCAATATATGGCTCAGGCAATGGAATATGGTCCTCAATATATGGATGTTCATCGCGTGCAAGCGTATCTCTATGAAGTGCTTGGGGAGTACAACTTAGCCATTCAGGAATACCAAAAAGCAATTGAAATTAACCCGAAGTTGACCTTTTTGTATTATTCCGTGGGCAGGCTTTACCGCCACTTGCAGCAATATGACGTGGCGTTGGAATATTTTGACAAAGCAGCAAACCTCAATGAGCAATTAGGGATTAAAGACCCGATCCCCTATATGCTCATTGCGAATACCTACGTGCGCATGGGTGAAGCTATGGTCGCTTCGCGCAATGCCTATAAAGCGCTCACCCTCAGCCCATACAACGCGGATACTTACGGTCAAGTGGGTGTGATTTACTACATGGCGCGCAATTATGAGGGTTCCATCCCGCTTTTGAAGTGTGCTGTGGAAGGTTGCGATGCGGCTGGCAGCTGCGAAGCGCGTGAGTGTGACCCTGAAACCGACGAACAGATTGTGATCCAGGGTCTGCCGCTCTCAGATACGACTGTGACGTATTACTACATTTATGGCTCTGTATTAGCTGGGCTGCATCGTCCAGGGGATGATAAATGCGATAAAGCCTTGGAGATTTTAGCGCAGGTGCGCGCTCAATATGCGGATAACCCGACTATTATGGGCATTGTGGAATCGAGCGAAGCGATTTGCACCGGCGATTAACTCCGCAAGTATAAATATTTCATAAGAAATTTATTCTGCTCTTGACTTCTCTTTTTGGGGGTTGTATGATTACATGTGTTAGCACTCTCACTATAAGAGTGCTAAATTGATGTGAAAGATAAAAAAATATCATAACGCGGAGGAATATATGTCAATTTCGTTAAAACCTTTAGGAAGCCGGTTGGTTGTTGAACCTATTGAAGAGGAAGAAGTTACTTCCGGGGGCATTGTCTTGCCGGAAACTGCTAAAGAAAAACCCCAAAAAGGCACTGTGCTCGCTATTGGTCCTGGGGATCGCAATGATAAGGGCGAGCGGATCCCAATGGATGTAAAAGTCGGCGATAAAGTGCTTTACGCCAAATATGCTGGCACGGAAGTTAAGTATAACGGCAAAAAGCTCTTGATTTTGCGCGAAAGTGATGTTCTAGCAATTCTTGAATAAAAAATTATTGGAAATAAAGGAGTGAATTTATGGCTAAACAATTAGTATTCTCGGAAGAAGCACGGCGCTCATTGAAAAACGGTATTGATATCGTTGCCAACGCCGTAGTAACGACTCTCGGCCCCAAAGGGCGCAATGTTGCTATCGATCGCAAGTATGGTTCCCCAACGATTACCCATGACGGCGTAACCGTAGCAAAAGAAATTGAACTGAAAGACCCATTTGAAAATATGGGTGCCCAACTATTGAAAGAAGCTGCCACCAAAACGAATGATATCGCTGGCGATGGTACCACCACATCTACTGTGTTGGCGCACGCGATGGTGACGGAAGGTTTGAAGAACTTGGCTGCTGGGGCTAACCCGATGCTGCTCAAGCGCGGTATCGAAGCAGCTTCCAAGGCTGTGGCTGAATCTATCCATGATCAGGCTATTATGATTACCACCAAGGAAGAAATTGCTTCAGTGGCGACCATTTCTGCTCAAGATTCAGAAATCGGCAACCTGATTGCGGATGTGATGGATAAAGTAGGCAAGGATGGTGTGATCACCGTCGAGGAATCCAAGGGTTTGGAATTCGAAACCGAATACGTTGAAGGTATGCAATTTGACCGCGGATATATCTCACCTTACTTCATCACCGATAGCGAACATATGGAAGCCAACATTGAGGATCCTTATATCCTGATCTATGACAAGAAAATCAGTGCAGCTGCTGATATTGTTCCGCTGCTGGAGAAGCTGGTTCAGGTTGGCAAACGCGAGATTTTGATCATCGCTGAGGATGTGGATGGCGAAGCTTTGGCTACCTTAGTGCTCAACAAGATCCGCGGTATGCTCAACGTTATCGCTGTCAAAGCGCCTGGATTTGGCGATCGCCGCAAGGCTATGCTGCAAGATATTGCAATTCTGACCGGTGCGAATGTCATCTCTGAAGAGACCGGCCGCAAGCTGGAAACAGCCACTATCGAAGATTTAGGCCGTGCAGAAAAAGTTACCAGCGATAAAGAAAACACCACAATTGTTGGCGGTAAGGGTGATCCTAAGGCAATCAAAGCACGCATTGAGCAAATTCGTGTTGAGATTGAAAACACCACGAGTGATTATGACCGCGAAAAACTGCAAGAGCGCTTAGCGAAGCTTTCAGGTGGCGTGGCAATTATCCGTGTGGGTGCTGCCACTGAAACCGAGCTGAAAGAAAAGAAGCATCGTGTGGAAGATGCCCTTTCGGCAACCCGTGCTGCGGTTGAGGAAGGTATTGTGGCTGGTGGCGGTGTTGCGCTGCTCAACGCCATTGAGGCTTTGAAAGACATCCAGATGGACAGCCAAGATGCCCAAATTGGCGTCAACATAGTACGCCATGCTTTAACAGTGCCAATGCGCCATATTGCTGAGAACGCTGGTATGGATGGCTCCGTTGTGGTTGAAACTGTGCGCCAGAAACAGGCAGCCGAAGGTAACAAGCACATTGGTTACAATGTGCTCACCGAAGAGTATGGCGATATGGTTACAGGTGGCGTGATCGATCCTGCCAAAGTGACCCGCGGTGCATTGGAAAATGCAGCCTCGATTGCAGCGATGATCCTCACGACTGAAGCGTTAATTACGGACATTCCGGAAGAACATCCTGCTGCCCCAATGCCGCAGGGTGGTATGGACTACTAAAATTTACCCGTGAACGCGGAATGACAATTTATGGGCGGCGCATTGCCGCTCATAAATTTTAATCATAGATAGAATTTTTGCCGTCTAAAGACATGTTTCGGTATAATTCGAACATGTAAATCTAAAAAATGGAGGAAACCATGGCTGAATTAGAAAAAACATTAGAGGAACTTATCCTAAGCTTCCAGCAAGATGAAATTGACGGGCATGAAATCTATACTTACCTGGCTGCTAAGCTTAAAAATAAAGACGACCAAGCCGTTATTGCGAATATTGCCGAAGATGAATTAGGTCACTACTATACTTGGAAGCGTTATAGCGGTAAAGAACTTAAGGCAAACCGGTTTAAGGTCTTTTGGTATAAGCTGTTATTTCATCTCTTTGGTTATACCTTTGTAATTAAATTACAGGAAAATAGTGAAGAGATGGCTCAGGCAGGCTATGCACCCGTGCTTGAGCGCTTTCCAGAGCTGGACGCTATTCTCAAAGACGAGGAAGAGCACGAAGACAAATTGCTAGAGATGATGGATGAAGAGAGCCTCAAATACTCCGGTTCGGTTGTATTGGGGTTGAATGATGCACTGGTTGAGCTGACCGGTGCTTTGGCTGGCCTAACGCTTGCTTTCCAAAACAGCCAGATGATCGCCCTTAGCGGGCTGATTACCGGCATCGCTGCGGCGCTTTCGATGGCAGCCTCAGAGTATCTTTCTACAAGCGCTGAGAAGGAAACTGAAAGAAACCCAGGAAAGTCTGCACTTTACACTGGTGTGGCATATATCATCACCGTTGCTTTGCTGATTTTACCTTACCTGATTATCAGCAATTATTTTGTTGCGCTGGGCGTAATGCTCTTAATCGGCGTGATGATTATTGCCCTATTCAATTATTATTCTTCTGTTGTGAATGATGAGCCGTTCCTAAAGCGTTTCCTGAGGATGACGGGCATCAGCTTGGGTGTAGCCACAATCAGTTTCGTGATTGGCTATTTTGTGGGCGGGGTCATCTAAGCCTGGAAGATAAAGGTCGCGTATTTGTCTTAAGTTTTAAAGCCCGGGGTAAAATACCGGATAGGGTTATAATAGGCGCATGTTAATTAAAGGCAAGATAACCCTAAAGGCTCTTATTATCATAGTAGGCGTGGCATTGATTGCCGCTGGATGTGGCTCTAGCGGAAGCGAGACCGCTACCCCGCAGGATTTTCCCACCGCAGCGATTAATCCGATAGAAAGCCCAACTCCCTCAGCGTCTCCTACACCTACGCCTATACCGATTCCAGCTGCAGCTATTGTGAATGGCGAGGTCATCCCCCTCAGTTACTTTGAACATGAAGTGCAACGCTATAAAGCTTCGTTTTCTGAAGGGGAAACCTTGCCCAGTGATGCTGAAATTTCCGAGCATGTGCTGAATACTCTTATTGAGCAGCAATTGCTCTCTCAAGTGGCACGTGCTTCTGGTTACACCTTTACTGACCAAATGCTTGAAGAAAAAATTGCTAATTTACTCGCGGAGCTTGGTTCGGGCAGTGCATTGACCAGTTGGATGCAAGCCAATTTCTACGATGATGCGGAATTCAGGATGGCACTGCGTTTGGGCAGTGAAGCAGCCTGGCAGCGCGATCAGATTATTGCCAGCGTCCCCGATGCGGTCGAGCAGGTACGTGCCCGTCAAATATTCTCACGCACAGCTGAGGAAGCTCAATATGCTCTGGCAAGCCTTAACTCAGGCGTTAGCTTTGATGAACTTGCTTGGCGCTATAGCCCGGAAACCGGTGGAGAGTTAGGCTGGTTTCCCCGCGGGTATTTGCTCTTCCCTGCCATCGAAGAAGTTGCTTTTTCACTGCCAGTAGGCTTGCACTCCGAAATTATTCAAACCGAAATCGGTTACCACATTATCGAAGTGATGGAACATGCTGACGCCTACCCCTTGACCACAGATGCAAAACTAAGTTTGCAAGCCAAAGCGCTCACAGAGTGGCTGCAAACCAAGCGCGCCGAAGCGCAGATTGAGATAACCATGCCGTGAGCCCACAAAAGCCGGTCCGCGCCCTCAAACGGAAAAGCTCCCAAGATTCGGCAGCTTCCATCCCCAGTATGGCGAAGCGCAAGCGCATACCGCGCATTGGGATGACTGGTGCAATTTTAGCTATGATCGTGATTCTCATCGTGCTCCTGGGCGCACTGGACATCCTCCCACCGCTTTTTAGGGCAGCACCGGTTGTCAATCCTACAGAAACCCCAACGCCCAGCGCGACAGTCACAACGCCTGCTCAAGCAACCTTCACCCGCACGGCACTCCCTACCACAACGCCTTCGCCGCTACCGACAGCCACAGCTACGCTTACAGCGACGCCTTCGCCCAGCCCCACACCTACTGCGACCAAAAAGCCTATGCCATTCGTGATCCGCGGGACCCCAGAAGCCCTCACGCACATCCTTTTTCACCCACAATATGCTTGCGAAGATTATCTTTTCATCGGTGGGCAAGTGTGGGATTTGCAGGACGCCCCCTTGACCGGTTTAATCGTGCATTTAGGCGGCAGCTATGGCGGCGCCAGCGTAGATTTGGACTCAGAGACGGGTTCTGCCCTGGTTTATGGGCAGTCAGGGTATGAATTTGCCCTCGAAAACAAGCAGATTGCGGAAGATCAGCTTTTTATCGAACTGCGCAACACCGAAGGGGAGTTGCTTTCCGAGCCAACATTTCTAACCATTTCCCCTGAATGTGATTCGAATTTAATTATTGTCAATTACAAGCAAGTCCGCTAGATTAACCCATAAATTGGTTCAGTAGGCGTGCTCTGATTGAGATGGACCCCTGCCCTTGCAGTGAGTGAGTGAGGGGTTGAGCTTTGAGCGCCAGTACACGGCTGTTGGCGAAGTAATCGAAATTGAAGCTGGTTGGGTCGCCGGCGGCTTTACCAGGGATTGGCATAAGGCGGGCAGTGAGCGGCTTTTCCAGACGTAAAGCCAGGGCGGCTATGTCCAGCAAAACGGGGCTAAGCTGCTCTGGGGTAGCATCCCCAGGTAATGGGACAACGTCCAAGCCAGTCCCGCAAACGGCAGAGCACAGCAGCAAATCCGTGGTTGAGAGCAGCCCTTCGGATGCGCGCTGCGCCAAGCCAGCATCTTCCAAAACGGGGAGCATCAAGCCGTTGAAGCCGGTGCGCAGATACCTTGCTCGATCTAAACTATCCGTGAGGAAAGCGGAAGCAAACAAGCTGCCATGCAAGCCAAATGCCGGCAGCCCCAAGGCTTCCAAGGCTTTAGCGATCGAAACCCCTTGGGTGGGATGCGGCGCTAAGGTGAAATCCAGCCCCTTGAAGGTGTAAGTATAGAATTCTGTCAGTTTCTGCCCAATGGCTTCGAGCTTTTGAGCATGGCTTTCCACTTCCGCAATTAGAGTGTTTCGGGCAGCTTGCAAGCTTTGCGCACGGGAGAAAACTTGTTCTGCAAGGTCAGCTGCCTCAAGGGCTAAGGCAAAGGCTGGCGCGTCGTCTTTGGCATACGCCGCCGGGAAGAAGGGCGCGTAAGCTGGCACGTTTGCCAGAGCACAGAAATTGAGGTTGGCAAAGCCATTAGGTTCCACCTGAGCTAACTGGCAGATCAACTTGGCAGCAGCCTGAGCTGCTGGCAAACTAACCTCGTGATTAGGCGTAGTCAACTGGGCAGAGAAAAACACGCTTTGCGTCTGGGCAAGTATCTGCGGGATGGGTTGGAGCAGGTCCGGGCGGTTGGCTGGCACAGGACCCAGGGAGATATACTCAAAGCCCTCGGCGTGGGTTTCGATGGCAAGTGTAAGCGCGGCATCTTGCAGGTTATCCGCGCTCAGGAAGCTGGCAAAAGGCGGCGTGGCAAGGCGCAGCGATTCCACCTCGTAGCCGGCTTGCTCGTAGAGCGCACGAGCATGACCTGCAAAAATCCCCAGCTGTTGCAGCAACAAACGATTAGGCGGGAAGCCGGGCTGGCAAAAAACGGTGATGGAACGAATCTTCATAGCCTGATCCTTCGCAAATACTAAACTACCGAAATCATACCGTCAAAAGTGAATTATAGAGCTCTATTCTGCTAAATGGAGCAATTCGACCTGGATTTCTCCCTGTGCATTGACCTCTAAAAGCGCGTATTCGATGAAATGACCATTCAGCTTATGCGGGTAAGCAGCGCCGGGGTTGAGGAACCATTGCTGCCCAAGCTGATGGTAGACCTGAAAGTGCGTGTGACCATAAATCACCAAGTTAGCCTGAGGATATCGCTTGGCTAAGCGCTGCTCGATGCTGCGCAAGCTCATCTTTTGGCTAGTGAGGAGGAGACGTAAGTAATTGAGCGTGTAAAGCGCCATGTTGACGTGCCCATGCGTGAGCAGAACATGCACATTGTTGACCTCTAACCACAGTTCCTTGGGCAGTCGGGTACCTCGCAGCCAATCCTGGTTGCCCTGCACGGCATAGACGGGCGCGATCTGCGCGAGCGTGGTCATAACCTCAGGCTTGGAAAGGTCACCAGCCAAGAAGATCGCCTCGGGGGCAGCCGCGCGAATGGCATCTAAGAGCTGCGGCGCAAGCTCGGGCACGCGATCGTTCACGTGCGTATCGGCTAACACTGCAAAGCAGTGCGCGCCGGCTGGGAAGGTGATGGCTGTAGCCAGGGAGCTGCCGGGTTTGGTGTGAATTTTAGCGGAGTGCATTTCCGCATTATATCAAACAGACGGCTTACACGCGCTATGCGCCTGATGCTCGGGGTTAAGGCTCCCCAGGAATCGGTATGCCTGCGCCCTTGGCGCGCAGATCAGCAATCCATTCCGATTTCAGCTCACTGTAGCTTTTTCCGTCCAGCAAGCCATTTTCGGCGTGATTGACATACACAGCGAGCACCCGGTCCAAAGAGTACTTATCGCACATCCAGGCGACAAATGAAGCTGCCGAAGTATAGCTGAGCTCCAAGCCTTCTTGACCTTCAGGATTAAAGTCCGGATTGCGGGCTTTAAACTTTACACCCATAGGTACCGTCCGTTGTCCGTTAGCATCACGATAAATGGTAGCAAAAGCCACTGCATCGGTAAACAAGCGGGGATCAACCACCTCTTCGGTTTCCATGCGACCGCCCTGCGCCAGATACCATTGTTTGGCGGCTTCAAGTTGCTCGGGATCGAGAAAATAACAGTAGGAAGTTCCCGGGGCTACACTATCACTCCCATGGATCTGCCCACTCAAATCCTCGAAAATGCAGCGCTTAGCCGTTTGGGGGTAAATGGGCAATAACTTGCCGAGGTATTCGGCAAAGCCCACGCTCAACCACACTTGATTGGTAGATAAACGCTCATTCCAATCGAAGGTGTGAACGATCATATCCAAGGGGTCATAGTATACGGAGCTGTGGTTAATTGTGATGGTGTTGCCGATGATATACCCCAATTGATCCTCAAGCTCCTTGACCTCGATGGTGATGGTTTCATCGGGGTTCATCAGCTGCTGGACTGAAGGCGCTTCAGAAAGGATGTACTCGACCAGGGCTTGCCGGCCGTAATACGCATGGTAAATTAAAAATTCAGCATCTGAAACTTCGTCAAAATACTCCTGGGTGGGGATGCGGTTTAGACAGAAATCCATGCTATCGGTCTTGACGAACAATTGACAATCGCTCTTTTGGCTGTAGAGGAAGCCGGTAAAGAGACCATCATAGGGGTAAGTGACCGTCCGGTCAACGCCCAGCGACTGTAGCCAGCGTGTACGAACGTCATTGTTAACCTGCTCTTCCAGCTTGTCTGGCTGAATCTTTTCCACTTCCGAGGCGTATTGAACCAGAGATGCCGCGGACATGCGGGCGATTTCGCGTTCTTCTTCGGTAGCCCAGTCTTCCATGAAGCGGGCGATGAAGAGACCTGCCATATCCAGGTCATCGGTATTAGAGTACCAGTTCTGCAGTTTAGCCTGATCGGGCTGCTCACCTAAGGCGAGGGAAACCAAGCCTGAGCGCATCCAATATTCGCCGATGCCGGCTGTAGCGCCCAAGAGGTCCTCCGCAAACGCTCGGGAATCCAGACCGTCTGGCGCTACAAACACGAGATTGCCGGTGGAAAAACACTCGCCAACGTTAGGGGTTGAAAGCACGGTTACGGTTGTGGGTTGGCTGAGCTCAACCTGGGAACTCTCGGATAAAGAATCAAAACGGGATATTACCTGATCAACGAGCTCCTGGGGTTCGACAGGTTCGATGAGGTTGTCAGCGATGATGATGATTAAAGGTCCAGAAGTCATTTGATGAAAATCAAAGACACGGGAACAATATTCATCCCTAGGATGCGTACCCGTAACGAACTGAGATGCCGCATCCTCAGTTGGTGGAAGCGACGGGCTGGGGCTAGGTGCGGCTGTGGGAGAAGGTGGTAGGGTTGCAGAGGGCGCTGCGCTCGGGAAAGGCTCCGTCTGGCTGGGGGTGCTTTGAGTGGTGCAGCCAGAAAGGATTGGGAGCAGGAGGGCAATGGCTAATGTGGCGCAAATCAGCCGGAGTGAGAAACGAGAGTGGTTATTCATAGCATTCATCCTTTTTCTATTGTAAACCTGGTGTTTGAAATATTAGCCCATTACATTAGATTACTTCAGATATTCCGATTACTAAGTAGATAATCTATCTGATTTCCGTTTTGCGAATGTGAGTCGATCAGAAATCTCACTTACTCTTCTTGAAAAAGCCGAAAATTAGTACAAGAAGTATACCGACGCCGCTAATGCTGACCATGGCAATGCCGACCGTGTGTGTATCGGCAAAGGCGCGGAATAGAACGTTGGGCTGGTCCGTGGGGGTGAGGGTGGGGAAAAGCGTTTGGGTGGGGATGGGCGTGAGCGTGGGCCGCAGCAAAGTAGCTTGGGGCGTGATGCGCGTAGGAGTGGAGGTGAGCGTGGGCGTCTGCGTGGAGGGGTTGGGCGGACGGATGATCAACACCTGCCCCACGTATACATCCGTGACCGTTGGGCTGTTGCCCGAGTTGCCCATGATCTCAGCACCAGGGACGCCATACGCCAGCGAGATATCCCACAGCGTCTCACCCTCTTGCACAATGTGCACAATGGAACCATCGGGGTTTGGGGTCGAAGTGATAATCCAGCTCGAATACGTTGGTGTAGGTTGATCCTCTTGAGCGGAAGATTTAGCTGAGGCAAGCGTATGCTGGCTGAAGATTGCCACAGTTAACAAAGCGATGAGGAGTAATAGATCAAGCTTTTTCATGATGGCGCCTATTATACTCCACGCGGATTAAAGGCACTTGAGCAAGCTACATGGGAAGGATTGTTTGGGATTTTTTGCCATTACGAGATAGTGCTCTGATAAGCTGCTCTCTCCGGTGGTAGAATTGGTCAGAATAAAGCCATCCCAAGGAGATTGCTCATGCTGGACTTGAAATTGATCCGCGAAAACCCCGAGCTCATCCGCGAAGCCTTGCGCAAACGCCAGATAGAGACGGACATTGTTGACCAGATTATCGCACTGGATGAGCACCGCCGCACTCTCATCCTGGAGGTAGAAAGCAAAAAAGCCCAACGCAATGCGGTAAGCAAAGAAATTGGACGCATGAAAGATGCAGCTGCCCGGCAGGGAAAAATCGAAGCCATGCGCCTGCTCAAAGAAGACATCGACGCATTGGATGAGCAGCTAAAACAAGTAGAGCTGGATTTGTACGACCTTGTAGCTGGCATCCCCAACATTCCCGACCCAGACGTACCCTTTGGGACCAGCGATAAAGACAATGTGGTGATACGGACGGTAGGGGAGCCACGTTCTTTTGATTTTGAACCCAAAGCACATTGGGATTTGGGTCCAGAGTTAGGCATTATTAATTTTGAAGCGGGGGTGAAACTCTCCGGCACGCGTTTTTATGTGCTCGAGGGAGCTGGCGCACGCTTGCAGCGTGCTCTGATCTTCTGGATGGTAGATCAGCACATCCGCCAAGGTTACCACGAGGTTTATCCACCCTATATGGTGCGCCATGAGGTGATGTTTGCCTCGGGGCAGCTGCCCAAGTTTGCTGATAACCTTTATCACGATGCCGAAGAGGATTTTTGGCTGGTGCCGACGGCTGAAGTGCCGCTCACCGGTATGCTGATGGGTGAGGTGGTGGAAGAAGAGGATTTGCCCATCAATTACACTGCCTATACCGCCTGCTTCCGCCGCGAAAAAATGAGCGCCGGACGAGATGTGCGCGGCATCAAGCGCGGGCACCAGTTCGACAAGGTGGAAATGTACAAATTCTGCTTGCCGGAAAAATCTCCACAGGAATTAGACAACATGGTGGCGGATGCCGAAGCCACTTGCCGTGAGCTAGGCTTAACTTACCGTGTCTTGCTGCAATCCACGGGTGACCTGAGCTTTGGTTCTCATAAGACCTATGATATCGAGGTTTGGGCGCCGGGATGTCAAGAATGGCTGGAGGTTTCTTCCATTTCGCGCATTGGTGACTTTCAGGCTCGGCGCGCCAACATTAAGTATCGCCCAGCGGACGGTTCCTCTCCAAAGTTCGTGCATACGCTCAACGGTTCTGGGTTGGGGCTGCCGCGCACGCTGATTGCCGTGCTGGAAAATTACCAGCAAGCCGATGGCAGCATCGTGGTGCCGGAGGTGCTGCGCCCATTTATGGGCGGTATCGATGTAATTCGAAAGGAAGCTTAGCCCCTAGGCACGCTGCAAGCGGGCTTGGCGGACTAAGTAAAGCGCTATGGAGCCAGCTACCGCGGCATTGAGCGATTCGATCTTGCCTACCATTGGCAGACGCAGTAGCTCATCACAGGATTGGCGTACAAGCTGGCGCATGCCAGTGCCTTCGTTACCAACCACGAGCGCTAATCCCACGTCAAAGCGTAGTTCTGCCGGCGTTTTGGAGCTGGGGGCTTGATCTAGTCCATAAATCCAAATATCGAGCTGCTTCATGCGCTCTATGGCTTGAGCCAGGTTATATTGGGCGATGAGCAGATGTTCGCTCGCACCAGAGCTGGCATGCACCACTGCCGGAGTAATCTGCGCCGCTTGCCGCGAGGGGAGCACGACCCCATGCACACCCATGGCTTCGGCAGTACGCAGGAGCGAGCCCAAATTCTGAGGGTCTTGGAGCGCGTCAAGGAGCAAGAAAAAAGGCGGTTCGGGTTGCCTTTGGGAATTAACCAGCAAATCCTCTAGCGCGGCATAAGGGTAACTGCTGGCTTCTAGGGCAACGCCTTGATGGTGATTAGCAAGCGCATCCAGTTGAGCGCGGGGGACTTCTTCGATGGGCAGGCGGCGTGACTGGGCGATTTGCAAAATTTGGGGGAGCTGACCTTCTGGTTTGATCCCCTTTGCTACAAGCAGCCTGAAAGCTTGCCGCCTTTTGGCACGTAAGGCTTCATACACCGGGTTGCGCCCTATGATCCATTCCTTCAAGGCTACTCCCAGCTCCAGGTGGTGCCATCTTTGCTGTCTTCGAGGATCACCCCTAACGCTTTGAGCTCGTCGCGGATTTTATCGGAGAGCGCCCAATTCTTTTGCGCGCGCAGCTCATTGCGCACCTCCACGAGCAAATCGATGAACGGGTCAGCGCTGGTTTGCCCGCCGGCTTGCTCTTGGAGCTGCAGCCCTAAGACGCCGGTGAGCTCATTGAACATAGCTTGGGCTGGCTCCAATTGAGCCTGGGTGGCGCCTTCCGTTCGGGCTTGGTTGATTTGCTTGACCAACTCGAAAATTGCAGCCATGGCAGCTGCTGTGTTGAAGTCATCATCCATGCTTTCGACGAACTGGTTGTGGGCTTTTTGGGCTGCCTCAATCAAAGCTTGCGCCTTCTCCGGGCTGACGCCTGGTGCGTTGGGCAGAGCAGGCTTTTTAGCCGAAAGCAGCCGGCGGTAAGCCTGTTCGGTTTGCTCCAGCACTTCATCGCTATAGGTGAGTGGGCTGCGGTAAGAGCCGTTGAGCACCAGCAGCCGCATCACATCGCCAGGGTGCTTCTGCAGGAATTCGTCAATGCTGACCATGTTGCCCATGGATTTGTGCATTTCCTCGGACTTAAAGGTGAGCATGCCGTTATGAATCCAGTAACGCGCAAACGGCTTATGGGTTAGCGCTTCCGTCTGGGCGATTTCATTTTCGTGATGCGGGAAGATCAGGTCGGTGCCGCCGCCATGAATATCGATTTGCTCGCCCAAATAGTGCATGTTCATGGCGGAGCATTCGATATGCCAGCCAGGTCTGCCCTTACCCCAGGGCGAATCCCAAGCTGGCTCGCCTTCTTTGGCTGCTTTCCACAGGGCAAAATCCATCGGGTGCTCTTTGCGCTCATCCACTTGCACGCGAGCGCCAGCATTCATCGTTTCCAGCTTGCGCCCAGAGAGCTTGCCATATTCTGGGTCCGATTCTACGCGATAGTACACATCGCCATCGACCACGTAAGCAGCGCCGGCATCAATGAGCTTTTGGATCATATTGATGATGAAATCCATCTCTTGGGTAGCGCGCGGGTTGAGCGTGGCAGGTTTGACGTTGAGGGCTTCTAAATTGCGCTGATAATCTTCGATGTAACGTTGGGCTAAAGCGAACGGATCGATGCCCAGCTGTTTGGCACGCTCGATAATCTTGTCATCCACATCGGTGTAGTTCATCACAAAGCGCACTTCATAGCCAGAATACTCCAAATAGCGTCGGATGATATCAAACACAATAGCGGACATAGCATGACCAATGTGCGCACGGTCATATACCGTGGGTCCGCAAACATACATGCGCACCTTGCCGGGTTCCAGCGGTTGGAACACTTCCTTGGTACGAGTCAGGGTGTTGTAAATTTTCAGCGCCATGCTCACCTCCAGCGCTTATTCAGTCTCGGGCTTAGCAAAAATCATACGCCCGGCAGAAGTTTGCAGCACTTTAGTGACAGTGACGGTGATTTCTTTGTTCATGTACTGCTGGCCGTCTTCGACGACTACCATTGTACCGTCATCCATAAAGCCAACCCCTTGGTTGTACTCTTTACCTTCCTGGATGATGTGCACTTTGAAGCTTTCGCCAGGTAAAAAGATAACTTTAACCGCGTTAGCTAAATCGTTGATATTAAGCACCTTCACACCTTGCAGCTCGGCAATGCGGTTGAGGTTATAGTCATTCGTCAAAATAGGGCAGCGCATTTGGCGCGCGAGCACGACCAGACGGTCATCCACTTCACGCACGCCTTCCACGTCGATGTCACTGATGACAACAGGAATGTTTTCATTCTGCTGCAGCTCAGCTAAAATATCCATCCCCCGTCTGCCACGCTGCCTGCGCAGAGAATCCGCTGAATCGGAAACATATTGCAACTCATTGAGCACAAAGCGGGGCACGATCAGTGTGCCATGCAAGAAGCCGGTTTTAACAATGTCCGCAATGCGCCCATCGATGATCGCGCTGGTATCTACCAAAATGCGATACTCCCCATCAACTTGCGTTTTTGAGCCTTTGCTGGAGAATTTGTTGGAAAAGGTGTGAAAAACATTACTAAATTCTTCGCCGCGCGAATAAAATAAGCTCACACCTAAATAGCTCCAAACAACAACCATCACTAAAGGCAAAACTTGCCCTAACGGGTCGGGCAGAAGCGAGATGGGGTAGGCAAGTAAAGCTGAAATAACCAGCCCTAGAATCAGCCCCACCAGAGCGCTTAACAGCGCTCGCGGTGAGGACTTGCTCAACTTTTTGGCAATCGATTGAACTGGTTTTACGCTAATCCACGGGGTGATGATGTACCCAATGATGGCAAACAGGATTACGCAAATAATGACTGTGGTTCCATCGCGAAAGGGGTAAGTTACCCAAAACGATATCAGGTAATCATGGATCGGTGTGCCAGAAAAAAAGCCAATAATTCCAAAAATGATTGCGCCAATAATTCGGGATAATAGTATTGCGCTCATGAATAAATCCTCCTATTAAGGTACGGAATGAAAAAAATATAATGATACGCTTCAATAATAGCACGCCCAACTGTGTGCGTCAAATTTTCGATAGTTTTCTTAGAGAATTCTTATTATTGTGGGAATTAAAGAACAGCCCTTAGGCGAATTAAGAGGAGAAAGTTTAAGATGCAGCGGTTTTGCGTGGGGTTCGGCGCGCTTTTTCGTTCAAAATTGCTTTTTGATGGGCAGAAAGGGAGGCTTGCAGCTGACCCATGGCGACAGGGTCGTAGACGTAAGCATGGCAGACATTGCAACGCCACACCGGAAAGTCCGGCACGCTAAGCAGTTTGCCCTCGATAATGGCAGTATAAGTGATGAAGCTTTGCTGGATGCGCCCGACGTAGCAATGGGGGCAGGTTTCCGGGTCTGCTGGTAAATTTGTTTTCATGATTGCTGATTATACGCTAATTCGAAAATGAGTTAATCTTGTAATCTTAAAGCGCAGGTTCAGCCGGCTTGCTTAGTGAGCTGCCTGCACCAAATCAGGGATTACCAAAGAACCAATCACATCAAATGGGTAATAAATGAATACAGCCTTGCCAACAACATCGTCCAAATCGACGAAGCCCCATTGATGCGAATCCGAAGAGTTATTGCGGTTATCCCCAAGGACAAATAGGCTGCCTTCCGGAACTACCCATGTGCCGCTATAAGCGGGAAATGCCGCGATATATGGTTCACTCAGGGCAATGCCGTTTACGTAAACTGTACCATTCTCAATGTTGACCTCATCCCCAGGAAGCCCAATGACGCGCTTGATGTAATCCTCGTTATTATCACCCATATAGTGGAAGACGACGATATCACCATGCTTCGGCTCGCCCAATTTATATGCCAATTTATTGACAATCAAGAGGTAACCTGGTTGGAGCGTCGGCTCCATACTAATGTTTTCCACGCGCACTCGGGACGTGACCGTATTAATTGCCAAAAAAAGCAGCAAGGCTAATAGGATAGTTTCAAGTGTATCCAGCCAAAAGCCGGCGCGTGATGATTTCTTTTTAATTTCAGGTCCCTCGGGTTCCGGGGAGACTTGGGTTGTAAATTGATCCAATGGTTTTAAACAGTCCTTCCAGTAGGTTTATGCGTATTATAAACCGAATCTTCAAGGCTTATGCATCTTGTTCACGCTTGCGCTGCTTGAGGACTAGCTGGATGGGTGTTCCCAAAAACGGGTATTCCTTACGAATTTGGTTTTCGATGTAACGCATATAGGTAAAGTGAGCTAAGCGCGGGTCGTTACAATACAAGATGAAAGTTGGTGGGTCCGAGCGCACTTGGGTGCCGTAATAAATGCGGAAAATCTTGCCTCCGGCAGAGGGCGGCTGATGCATATCTTGTGCATTCTGCAGGATGCGGTTGAGCTGTGAAGTAGGCAGATGCATATGGCGCTCTTCGTAAACCTGCAAGGCTAAAGGTAAAATCTGATTGACCCGCTTTCCACTTTGCGCAGAGATGAAAACGACAGGAACATAAGGTAAAAAGTTTAATTCTTGGCGGATGCGCTGCTCATACTCAACCATTGTTTTTTCGTCTTTCTCTACCAGATCCCATTTGTTAGCCACCAAGATCACAGATTTCATTGCCTCTAAAATGTAGCCGGCAATATGTGTATCCTGAGCAGTGATGCCGGCAGCTGCATCGATAACCAGTAAGGCAACATCACAGCGCTCAATTGCCTGAAAAGAACGCAGCACCGAATATTTCTCCACGCCAGGTTCAATGGCGCCGCGCTTGCGGATGCCGGCAGTATCAATAAGCGTAATTTGTTTGCCTTCAAAATCAATCGATGTGTCGATGGCGTCCCGCGTGGTGCCTGGAATGTCACTAACGATAGAGCGCTCTTGCCCAACTAACTTATTGAGTAAGCTGGATTTGCCTGCGTTTTGCTTGCCCACAATGGCAATTTTGATGCTGGTATCTTCCTCTTCCTCCTGAGGCGCTGAAGGGAAATTCTCAACCACCGCATCCAGCAAGTCTCCTGTGCCCGTGCCATGAATAGCAGAAATAGGGAAGGGTTCCCCTATTCCAAGGGAATAAAAGTCTAGCGCATTCATACGTGCAGCTGCGCTATCGGCTTTATTAGCTGCCAAGATGACTGGCGGGAATGGCTTGCCATCCTTTACCATCTGCCTGCGGCGCAGGAGCTGTGCTAATTCGCGGTCTGCTTCGGTTACACCTTGTTGAGCATCCACAAGAAAGAGGATCACGTCAGCTTCTTGCATTGCCAACTCGGTCTGAGCGCGGATATCAGCCATAAACTCTGCAGATCCGATGGAAAGAGGTTCTTGATTGCGCTGAGCAGATGGGTCCAAGCCGCCGGTATCTACGATGAAGAAATCATGCCCCGCCCAGTCAGCCTCCGAGATCAAGCGGTCCCGCGTGGTGCCGGGGACTTCATCAGTAATGGCTAATCTTTCCCCGACCAGGCGGTTGAATAAGGTGCTTTTACCTACGTTTGGCCTTCCGACCAGTACTACAACTGGTTTTCTCATTAATCTCTAAATCGCTTTCTCATTGAATTTGGTTATTGTTACCGCGAGAGTACCACTTCGACTGTTGCCGGCAGGATTGAATCTAATTCCAAATCCTCATAAACAAGGTCCACAGAGGGGGTTAGCTGGTAGGTGCCGGCAGTCTTCCCTTCTAAGTCGACGGTCACTTTGATGTTAGCAACATTGAGCTGTTCGAGGAGGTAGAGCGGCCCAGAAAGGTATAGATTAACGCGGTCTGGGGAGAGTGTTACCTTCAATCCGCTGGCTACGTTGACAGCCTCAATTGGCACGTCCACTAACTGGAGAGAACTTTGAATTGCAGCAATGCCCACGGTTACGGTAACGTTCTGCTCGCCAACCACCTGGATACCTTCAGGCAGGTTTAATGCGACTACACTTTCGAAACCTTCCCTAACACCATTAAGGCTGATGGGTACGGTTTCGATATAGGCTGGCATGTTTTTGGCTAAAGCTGGATCGGTGGTGTAAATCGTAATTGTTGGCGGGTTGACGCTAATGCCGGTTAGGTAGAAACCTTGCGCCACTTGCCCTGTGGTGACGACCTTGACGAACACGTTGCGATAGCCGCCAAGCTGCCGGACAGGAATTTCAACAGTCACTTGGTTTGGGTTCAGGCTGACGCCGTTAACAATTACCCCGCGGTTATCTAAGGGTTTGAGCTCCACAGCGCGGGAGATGCTGGTGGTCACATTGTTCATATCAATGGTAGCGATCACCTTTACCACCTGACTGACTTTGGATTCAGGGCCGGTGATAAGCACTGTTTCCGCCTCTATTGAGGGTTGGCTAGCTTCGTAGCCGA
>ENA-UPSM01002893-UPSM01002893.1-activated-sludge-metagenome-genome-assembly--contig:-NODE-2893-length-20080-cov-61.468514_pt1 | contig 20080 bp, 14 predicted proteins | sample MGYA00238181_ERZ773283 | MGnify/ENA primary metagenome ERZ773283 (study PRJEB29023, sample SAMN05720199) | activated sludge metagenome | isolation source: Anaerobic digester | place: Japan...
GGAAGTGCCCGCGGGCACCGACGGCGCGGCGGTAGCGAGCGTTGAGAGACTCGATCGTTATCTTGAGCCACTGGCCGGGCTGGTGCCTTGACCTGCGGTTTTTCGTGCTGGACGTGTCCGGGACGAGGGTGTTCGGGGGCGTGTCCGGGCTCGTCGTCAGGGGCGGTTTTCGAGTGGGTCTCGGGCGTGTCGCGCGCGCTGGTCGCCGAGGGCTTGGGCGAGGGCGTGCCGCAGTTGCTGGTTGTCGGCCTCCAGTTCGCCGATCCTTTGGTGTGCGAGTTGCAGGCGTTGCCTGAGGGAGCTGTCGCTGGCGGCCTGCCGGGCGGGCACGGCAGGGACTGTCGTCCGCCGTGGGCGTTCCGCGCGGATCTGGGCGAGCAGGTCGGCCTGGGTGTACAGCCAGGATCGGGATACCCCGGCGCGCTGCGCGAGCACGCTGACCGTGATGGTCTGCTCGGTGGTGGCCAGGTGCCGCAGGGTGCTGACGGCACGGCGACGGGTCTGCTCCGCGCGGGAGCGGGCGGCCTTGGCGAGGTGGCGGCTGTTGTCAGCTCTCATCGTTCTCCTCGGGGTGTTCGAGCGCGGTGATGATCGACTCGAGGTTGCTCAGCACGTCCTGGTTCATCTGGGCCACTCGGGTCCGGCCTTGGGCCTCGGCGCGGGTGATCAGTTCGATGACCTGGGCGCGGTGCTCGCGGTGAGCGGGCAGGTGGGTCGCGGTGGTCAGGAACATCGGGCAGGTCAGGCACGCGTTGGCGTGGGGACATGCCTTGTGGATCGGCAGGGCGCAGTGCCCGTTGGGCAGTGCCTGGGTCGCGGCGGCGAGGCGGTGACCGGTCCAGGCGGCGTCGGCCAGCGGGCTGCCCGGTTCGCTGGGGATGGCGGCGCCGGTGATGTCGACCTTGCGGGCGGCGTCCCAGTGCCGGCGGACGGTGTCGTCGTGCAGCCTGGCGTAGTGGGCCGTCATCTGTGACGAGTCGTGGTCCAGGATGCGGCGCACGACCTCTTGGGGCACGTCCCGGTTGATCAGTCGAGTGCCCAGGGTGTGCCTCCACTGGTGCGGGGTCAAGTGCACGCGATGGGCGTGTTCGTCTCGTACGTCGAGGGATTCGAGCCACCGATACAACGCGGCCCGGTAGGTGGAGGTGCTCAGCGGGATGGCCCGGTCGGGGTTCTTCGTCGGCCGCGGGAACAGCACCGGCGGCGCGGTGGCCTCGGCGGTGAGGCGTGCCTGTTGGGCACGAATCAGGGTGTGCAGTTCCTCGTCGAGGGGGACGAGGGCCTCACGGTTCATCTTGTGGTTGACGTAGCGCAGGTAGGGCGCGCCTTTGGGGTCGGTGACCAGGCAGTCGTAGGACAGCCTGGTCGCGTCGCCGACGCGCAGCCCGCAGCGGATCAGGATCAGGGTGATCACCGCCCCGGCAGGGTCGGACCAGGCCGCGATCGCGGTCGGCGCCTCGAGCTGGGCCATCACATGCTCGGCCACCGCGCGCGGCCCGCGCTGCGGGCGGGGCGGGTTGTCGTCGGTGAACAGGGCCGCGGTCGGGTGCAGCGGCGCCCAGCCCCGCTGCCGGACGGCCTCGAGGAAGCCGCGCAGCTGCCCGATGTGGACCTGGCGTCGGTGGGCGGTTGGGACGCCGGTGGAAAGGTCGGCCAAGTAGCCCTCGAGCACGACCCGGGTGAGCGCCTGCGGAGCGTCGATCCGTGCCTGCTGCAGGTAGCCGGCGAGCCGGGTCACCGCGGTCAGGCCGCGGCGGACGGCCTCGAGCCCGACACCGGTGGCCAGCCGTTGCCGGGTCCACCGTTTGGTCGCCTCACGCAGCCACGGCTGGGCGATCCGGGTGAAGTCGAGGGTGAGGTTGCCGGGATAGCCGAGCCGGCGCAGCTGCCATACCTCGCGCGGGTACTCGGCCACCCAGCCGCTGCCGGCGGCGAGGTCGGCGACCCGTTGATGGGCGTACACGAGCAGGCCACGGCCGTTGCTGTCGCGTCGCCCGGACGCGGTGAACGCCTTACGCCAGGACCGCTCGTCCCCGTCGCGCAGGCTGGGAACGTCGGCCTCGAGCAGGAACGACACGAGGCGCCCTACGACCTCCGGAGGTGTCCGGCTGGCACGCTCGTCGTGCCGACACTGGATGACGTAGGCCAGCTCCCAGCGCAGCGGCTCAGGCAGCCGGGCCAGGACGATCACCTGGTCCGAGGGAACCCGGAGCGCGGCGAACTCACGAGCGAACACCACCGGGTCCGGGCGCCCGTTCGCGCGCCACGTGCTGTGGTGGGCGTGACATAACGGCCCGGCCGCTTGCGGCCACAACAAGCATCCCGGGACGTGGCACGCCTCGGCGACCGGCGCCTTGATCGGCGGTGGCCCCGCGGCGAGCCACTGCTCGAAGTCGGGGCGCCCGGAACGTTCCCACCCTTGAGCATGTAACTGGCACAGACCTTTTCGTGCTACCCCGTACCCGCACGCCTCGACCCGGCAGGCCCGGTTCGGGCGCTGACGTGCCCAGCCCGGATCGGTGCTCGCAACGAACTCGTCCACATCGGGCCGGCCCGCCTTGGCCCACCGGTGGTGGTGCCCGGCGCACATCCCGTGCCCGCGGGCCAGCCGCTGACAGCCTTCGACCAGGCATGGCCCCGCGGAGTAGGCCGGGTCGTTCACGCCGACCACGATCCGGTCGGCCGCGAACTCCGGCCGCAGCGCCGTGCGGACCCGAGCCGTCCACGCTGCCTCGCTGCCGCGGCCGGTGCGTAGCGGCAGCACGATAGCCGAGGTCACGACACGTCCTCGGTCAGCACACCGGCACGGGTGAGCGCGGCCCGGGTGTCGGCCACGGTCAGGTGCGCGTACGTGCTCGAGGTCGTGGCCACCGACGCGTGCCCCAGCAGTGAGGAGACGACCTCGACCGGCACATCGGAGCGCAACAGCCCGGTCGCGTACGTGTGCCGCAGCCAGTGCGGGTCGAAGTCGATCCCGGTCCGGGCACGCAGCCGCCGGACCAAGTCGTACACCGCCGCGTACTTCAGCGGTGAACCGACGCGCCCACCCCACAGATTGACGAAGACGTAGTCACTGTCGAGCTCGCCGTACTCCTCGATCAGGTAGTCGGCGTAGCACCGGACCAGCGAGGCCGGGACCGGGATCGTCCGCGGGACCAACGATTTGGAGCGGGCCCGGTTGTCGTTGTCACGGGCGATCACCCGCACCTGCCGCTCGGCCGCGTCCCAGTCCTCATGCCGCAGCCCGAGCGCCTCACCGACTCGCATCCCAGTGCTCGCGAGCACCTCGAGCAGCAGCCGGTCCCGGCGCCGCTGGCACGCCCCGATCAGCGCCTCGACCTCCTGCCGGTCGAGGGTGCGCGGTGTGCGCCGTCCAGCCCGGACCCGCACCACCGGCGCGGCGACCGGCCTGGACTTGCTCACGTGGTGCAGGAACCCGCGAGCCCCGCCCCGCCGGCCCGCAGGGCGCCACACGCTCAACGCGGCGTGCACCGCAAGCCCGGACCGGCTCGCGTGCTGGTACATCGACCCGACCGCCGCGAGCTTGCGGTTGATCGTCGCAGCCGAACAATGCTCGCCCAGCGGCAGCACCGCCACCCCTGCGCCACGCGCTGAAGGTGGCAGCCGCAGCCACGCCACGAACGCCGCGACGTCCTCGACCGACACCGCGGCCCAGTCCAGCGCACGACCGGCGAGGAAGGCGAACCAGTCCCTCAGGTCATGGGCGTACGCCTTGACCGTGTTCGGCGACCGTCCCGCATCGGTCAAGAACGACAGGAACCGCTCGGCCGGCTCCACGAGCTGCCCGTCCTCACCGACCACCGTCCACGACTCACGCCGCGAGCCGGACACCACCACTCGAGCAACGAACACCGAACCTCCCACGACCATGCCTGCTGGACGGCTGCAGATAAGCACGTCCAGCACGCACGATGGGGGACCGATCCAGGCCATCGGCTACATCAACGACACCCTGAAGCTGGCTCAAGATAACGATCGCGTTCGTGGAGAACAACACCCGGCGGATCTCGACGTCGTAGGCCAGGAACGGGGTGAACTCCTCCCACGCGGCCCGCCACAGCTTCGGGATCGCCGGGTAGGGCTTGCCCCATTTCTCCTCCAGCTCTTCGAACGCCGCCCAGGCCGCCTCCACGCTGGGTGCGGTGTAGATCGAGCGCAGGTCCTTGGCCAGCTGGTCCCAGTACCGGCGTGAGGCGTAGCGCAGCGTGGCCCGGATCAGGTGGATCACGCAGGCCTGCACGATCGCAGCGGGGAAGACCGCGGCCACGCTGTCGGGTAGCCCTTTCAGGCCGTCACAGACGACGAAGAAGACGTCCGTGACGCCGCGGTTCTTCAAGTCGGCGAGGACGTTCATCCAGAACTTCGCCGACTCCCCACCGCCTTTGCCGGCCCACAGCCCGAGCACGTCGCGGCGCCCGCCCAGGTCGACCCCGATCGCGGCGTAGAACGGCTGGTTGCCGACCTGCCCGTCACGGACCTTGACGTAGATCGCATCGATGAAGATCGCCGCGTACACCCCCTGCAACGGCCGCGAACACCAGCCCTGCATCTCCTCCACGACCCGGTCGGTGATCCGGCTGATCGTGTCCTTGGAGATCGACGCGCCGTACACCTCGGCGAAGTGCGCGGAGATCTCCCCGGTGGTCAACCCTTTGGCGTACAGCGAGATCGCGACCGCGTCGACATCGGACAATCGACGCTGGCGCTTCTTGACGATCACCGGTTCGAACGTGCCGGCACGATCACGCGGCACCTCGATCTGAACTTCGCCGGCGGCGTCGGTCAGCACGGTCTTGCCGCGCGTGCCGTTGCGGATGTTGCCCGCCCCACCCTCGGGGGCGTGGTGCTTGGCGTGCCCGAGGTGGTCGGTCATCTCCTCCTCCAACGCGGCCTCGAGCACCGTGGCGGTGATCGACTTCAACAGCCCGTCGGGGCCGGTGATGTCATCGCCACGTTCCCGGGCGGCCCGCACCAGCTCGGCGATCGCGGCCCGCTCCCTGGCTGACGCCGTCGACGACGACGTCCTCTTCTTCGCATCCTTGGGCATCGCGCTCATGCCCGTGATTGTCTCGGCCATCAGTGACCAACCTTCCCGCCGGCAGCTGCCGGCGTGTCAGGCCAGAAACACCGTTCGGCGGACAGTCCCCAGCGAACCGACAGCGACCTCACGCGCGCTTCTGGAAGGCGGATCGGAGTCCGCGCTGTTGTTCCTCGTCGAGGGATGTCTCGAACTTGCGGTAGTTGGCGCGCTCCGCTGCGTTGGGGCGGCGGCCTCGCCAGGCGGGTGAGGTGTGGAGGTGGCCGTGGGCTAGGTGGACCCATTGCCAGGTCAGGGCGTGCCCACGCGACTCGGGTCGGGTGGCTGGGCGGCACTCTTTGACCCAATCGTCGAACCACCGGTAGAGCAGGCGCCGGTGGGCGATCTTGGCTTCGTAGTTGCGGTAGTTCCACCGCCCGGTGGGTGAGCGATCGTCACGGAGCCCGTCCCAGACGGCGTCGAGACGGCGGGCCCATTCGGTGTTGTCGACGAGCAGGGCGGCTGAGCAGGTGCGGGCGCAGGTGACGCCCATGGCCGCGGGCATGCCGAGTATCTCGGCGGCTTTCGCCCACGAGGTCACGTCGGGGTGGGTGCGTGCCAGGCAGAGCGATGCGAACAACCTCGCGGTGTTCTCGCTGGCCCTTGAGGCGCCGGCAAGGTGTTCGACGTACAGGTGCGCGGGGATGACTTGGGGGATGCCTCGGGTGTCGACCAGGATCGGGTGCTCCTGGGTGTCGAGGTGGTGGGACAGGCGCCGGTGCGGTGCCCGGGCGGCCATGACGAGCCGGGTGAGGGTGGGGGTCATGACGGTGTGGTCGGCGAGCCACCCGAGCGGGCCGTCCGGCGTGGTGGGGGTGAGCGCGACCCAAGGGATGAACATGGTCACGGCTGGGTTGAGGTCGGGTTCGGCGAGGATGGAGTCGGCTGTGGCGAGGGCGTGAGCGCGGATGCCGGGGTCGTCGGGTGGGTGGATCCCCCACCTTCGCGTGCCTGCGGCGGCTGTCGTGGAGGTGAGGCGTCCGGCCCAGTCGGCGAGGTGGTCGGCTCCGGGTTGGCGGGCGAGGTGGAGCAGCAGGGTGGTCAGGTGTCGCAGCTCGCGCAGGTACGTGGCAGCGTCTGTTGGCTGCCCGAGATCGGGGACTGGCCCTCTGCCCAGTGCGGTGTCGACGCGGGTCTGCATTGCGAGGACGGCCGGCGGAGCGTGTGCCGGGACGATGGTGGTGAGGTCGTGCTGACACTGCTTGGCCGGGCCTGCACCCAGGGGGTTCCCGCACACCGGGACGGCGCCGACGCGGCGTAGGTGGGAGTGTCGTTGGTCGCGGAACGGCCGTATGCAGGACGGGCACTGAGCCACAAGCAGGGATTCGTGGTGGGTGCAGGTGGTGACGATGAGGAGCCGCCACGCGCTCTGCCAGGTGTTGGTGTCCGCGAGGCAGGCCGGGCAGATCTGGGTGCCGTGGGCGGGTGCCCATCCGCGGGCGGCGACCTGCCGGTAGGAGTGCCGGTCGTCGACGTCGAGACCGGTCAGGTCCAGCGCGGTGCCGTCGTGTGCGGCGAGCGTGGTCGCAGCGACGGCATCCGGATCGATTCGGGCGAGAGCGGAGAGGTGGGTGATCGTGCCTGGGGCGGGTGCGAGGGTGAGGTATCGCCTGCTGACGCCGTCGCCCCGGATGAGGGTCAGGAGTTGAGCGGTGGTCAGCCCGTTGGCGTCGGCGAGGTGCTCGAGCCAGGACTCGATGGACTCGCCCGGGCGTGGGGTGACGCTGACGGGTAGGGGTGCGCTCACGCGGGCTTCTTGGTGCGGGTGAACGGGTCGCGGGTGCGGTAGGTGTCGGGGGCGCCGTTGCGGTAGCCGATGCCGGCGGCGATGCCGGTGTACCCGGACAGCTGCGCGAGGTCGGCGCATTCGGTGGTGATGGGGCACAGGGCGCAGACGGCGGCGGGCTCGATGAGCTGTCTGGCTCGGTCGGTGATGGCTTGCGCGGAGAGGTAGGCGCTCTCCCAAGCGGCCCACCGCTTCGTGAGGTCTTTGCAGTTGCCGTCGTCCAGGGTCCAGGCGGCGTCTCGGGCGAGGACCTCCCGACTGATGCCTCTCATCACGGCACCGTTGAGGCACCGGGTGGGCACGGCTCGACCACCCAGCGCGCGCGCAGGTCCTCGACGGCCGAGGGCCAGAGGGCAAAGGGCGTGAACGTGAGGTCGGGGATGCCGGCGGTCAGAGCGGTGGCGGTGGTGGTCGTGCACAACCCGACCGGGAGTCCGTCGCGGGAGACGACCCACGTCTGGTCCGCCAGCGTCGGGCAATGGCTCGTGGTGGCGGTCAGCCAATCCTGCGCCAGGAACCGGAGCTCTTCGTAGTAGTGCTGGTAGAACGTGGCATCCATCTGCGGGATGGGGATGTCGTCGATCGCGGTGAGCATCTGCGCGGTGCGCTGGCGCAGGTTCTCCACGGCGGGGTTGTCGATCGGTTTCATCCGTACCTCCTGTCGGCCGGGGCCCAGGTCATCGGGGTGGCGTGGATCGCGTCGGCGTCGGCGAGCAGCTGCTGGGCGGTCTCGGCCAGGACGAGCTTGCTCTCGGGGTCCAGTCGTGTGTCGAAGGCAGCGATGTCGCGGTCGGGTGTGGTGAGCCACGGGCTCGAGCGCATGGGGCCGCGGGTGAACCTGGTCCAGATCCATCCGAGCGCAAGCGTCTCGCCGGTGCGGTCCCGCACGAGGGGGTTGGTCAGCCGCCGACGGGCCGAGGCCGGCAGACGTGTTACGGCGCGCAGGGTGTCGCGGCGGCGCTGGTAGTCGACGAGCCCCTCCGCGATCAGCTGGTCGAGGGCTGCGATGAGGAGGTCAGCGTCGCGTTCACGCAGACCGTGAGCTGTATGGACAGCATCGATGAGCGAGCAGGTCGGGATACCGGCCACGCCGAGAGCAGCCATCGCCGCCTCGGGTGTGAAGTGGCTGCCGCTGGCATGGCTGATGAGTAGGTACAGCGCGGTTGCCGCTCGGGTCCGCGACAGCCACGCACCCGGTCCTGGGACCGGCTCGTCCATCGGTGGGGGAAGCATGCTCGGCACGTGTTCGGGTCGCACCCCGTCGTGGTGGCGGATGCGGGTGAGCATCCACTCGAGTCGCTCGTGGTCGGGGCCGGTGAACTCGCCTGTCTGGCGGTGGGCCGCGCGGCGCGTGGTGCGCGAGCGTGTTCGTGGGCCGGTGAGAAGCAGCAGGGCAGCGACAGTGGTGGGGTCGGGGCTGGGGTAGGCGCCCCAGTTGCGGGCTGCTGGGACATCGATCGGCGGAAGGGTGACGCCACGAGCTGAGGCGTCGCGGGTAATGGTCGCGGCTCGGGCTTGGCAGCGGCGACGCAACCGGTAGAGCACGCTCCGGGCGGACGGGCTGTCGACGGCGTCGTCGGCGAGCTCGGCGAGGGTCCCGGCCAGCTCGAGCACACGAGCGGACGCCGGGCGGACGGCATCCGCGGTGCCTGCCCGCACGAGGTAGCAGCCGCAGCGCAAGCAGACCGGCATCAGCGCGGTCTGCCAGAGCAGGTCTCGGCGACCAGTCGTCGGGGTGCAGGACGGGCAGATCCACGTCACGGCGTGGTGCAGGCGCCAGCCGTGGCGGCGTTGAGGGCCGTGTCCTCGGATGATCAGCGGGTACCGGTTCATCGTCAACCGGCTTGCGGCGGCCGGGTCGAGGCCGGCGAGGGACGCGACTCTGCCCAGTTCGGTGGCGGGGACGTCGACGTCGTGCCGGTACCGGGGCAGGACCCGGCCGTGGTGGATGCCGTTGGCGTCGGCGAGGCGGACGGCATACGAGGTCAGTGGCTCCCCGGGGCGGGGTTCGGGGCGGACCGGCAGCGGGCGGGCGCTCATGTCACGGTGACCTTGAGGGACCGGCGACGGGACGGAGCGATGGGTGCCTTGCGGAGTTCGGCTTCACCGGCCGCGGCTCGTGCGGAGAGGGCGACGTCGTCGAGGTGGGCGGTAGTGATGGTGTCGGAGCCGTCGTCGAACGCGGCGAGGAGTGCTTGTGTGAGCAGCAGGGCGGTGTCGCCGACGTAGCCCTGGGTGCGGCGCCAGATGTGGCCGGCGTGCTGGCGGCTGAACACCCCGGCGGGGGCACAGTCGAAGTAGGGCAGGAGCACCCCTTCGGCGTCCTTGAGGAAGCGGGACCAGGTGCGCATGTCCTCCTCACCGGTCAGCGGGTATGGGGTGAGGGTGAGTCGTTCGAGGCGGGAGTTGATCTGCGGGTCGAGGTAGATCGGGGACTCGTGCAGGTCGGCTCCGATGAGGATCATCGTGCCGCCGAGTTCGCCGAGCTCGGTGTTGAGGTACTTCAGGAAGTCGAGCATGTCGCGCGAGTCCTTGTTGGACACGTCGAGGAAGTGGCTGTCGTCGATGAGGAGCAGCCGCACGCCGTGTTGGCGGAAGGCGTGGACGACCCTGGTGGTGGTGACCCGTACGAGGCCTTCGCTGGGGTAGCCCATGGTCAGCAGCAGGCTGGCCAGGACGTCGCGGATCTTGGAGGCGGCGCGCAGGGTGATGTAGACCTGCGGAATCCAGTCGGCGGTCACGCCGGGCTCCGGGTTCCAGGTGGGTCGCGGGTCACTGAGTGCCGGGCCGAGCAGGTCGCGGTAGGCCGCCTGGGCCCAGTCCTTGACAAACGTGGACTTGCCGACGGCGAACGGTGCGCTGACCGAGCCGATGGCCTTGGCGCCGGGCGGGCGGAGCTGGTTGCGGTGCACGAGCCGGGTCAGCTGGGCTGCGGCGTCCTGGGCGAGCACCGAGGGCAGGACCAGGCCCGCCATCGCGGAGGTCAGGTGCTCCCAGTACGTGTCCTGGCTGTCTTGGCTCATGTCGTCGAAGGCCTCGACCGTGACGGGGGTGGGCAGCGCGCGGGCTGGGGTGGTGGCCTGCTGGTGCCACAGGCGCGCGTCCATCAGCTGGCCTCGTCGTCGTAGCTGGGGAAGGGCGCGTCGAAGTCGATGGCGAACGGCGCCGGGTCGGGCGCGGGGGTGTCGAAGTCGGCGGCCGGGGATGCGGTGCGAGGGATGCGCCCGATGGTGGGCGCCCCGGCTGTGGGGTCGAGCAGCTCACGGGCCGCTTGTGCCTCGGCGTGATCGAGGATTGCCTGGTCGTGGCGCATCGAGGCCCGGATCAGCTTGCCGCGCCATTCCTCGTCGGTGGGGGCGGTGGTGAGCTGGGTGATGGCGGTGATGATCTCGCGGGTGACGTTGCGCCGGGAGACGACGCCGTTGCCGCCGCGGTTCTGGATCAAGGTGCGGGCGGCGTCGACGATGACGTCGGTCAAGGGGGCGTCGAGCAGGTGGGCGTCTCGCCAGATCAGTTCGTGGATGCGGTCGTCGTGGATGCTGCGGTGCCAGATGCGGGATCGATCGCGCGGGTCGAACAGGATCGGCACCTTGGCGTCGCGGGCGCGGTAGGTGCCGGGTCGCGCACCCCTGATCTCGTCGAGGATGTCGCCGTCGTAGGTAAGCCCACGGAAGGTGATGCCACCGTGTCCGGGGGTCAGCCATTTGGCGGGGAGCAGGGAGTAGATGAGGTCGGGGTGTTGCGGGGCGAGGACCCGCCCGGTGACCTGGTGGAGCATGTCGAAGCGTTCGAGAGGGGTGAAGTTGCCGTCCTCGATGCCGGGGACTTTCAGTCCGCCGTGGCGGTTGCGGTGGTAGTCCACGGCGATGAAGCGGTGCAGGTGCTGCTGCAGCTCGCGCCACGAACCAAGGGGTTCGAATCCGACCCAGCCGACGAAGCGGCCGCGTTCGTGGACGGCGCGGCCTTTGAAGCCGGCGCCGTTGCCGAAGGACTGGTAGGCCGCTTGCAGCCGGTCGTGCCAGCGCTCCACAAACGTGTTGTCCAGTGGGCGTCCTGCTCGTGAAGGCATGAGGTCCACTCCCCATTCGAGGAGAAGCGCCCGCAGGTCTCGGCTGAGGAAGATGGAGCCGTTGTCTGCGCGCAGCGAGATCGGGGTGATGCCGGGTTTGACGTGACGGCCGATGATGGCGCGGTCGGTGCGGACCCGGCTGACGTGTGCGGAGACCGGGTTGTCGCCGAAGTCGAGGCTGGCGGGGATGCCGCACCAGCGGAAGTCGTCGATGCTCGTCTCGTCTTCGATGACCATCGAGAACGGGCGCATCGCGTCGTACAGGGCCAGGGCGACCTCGAGCGAGTTCGCGGACCGGGGGACGACCCGGCAGGCAACGACGACTCTGCTGGGGATCGAGATGATGGTGATGATCTCCACGGAGTAGACCCGCTCGTAGACGTCGTCCCAGACCAGGTTGTCGGCCCGGGTGACGTCGACGGCGAAGTGTCCGGGGTGGGTCGCGGGGTAGTTCGCGCGGGCGGAGTTACGGCGCAGGGCGGCCGACTTGTGCTGGCGGGTCGTCACCCCCAGGGCGGCGACGCGGGTGGACAGGTACTGCTGGATGATCCGCTGCGGCAGGTCGATGTCGTCGATGCCCTCCTGCTTGAGCCGGACCAGGATGCGGCGTTCGATCTCGACGAGGCTGACCTTGCTGCGGGTCCCGTCGAACTGTGCGAACTCCTCGTCCGCGATACGCACGAACCTGGGGTCGATGACATCGAACCCCTGCCGGCCCTTGGTCTTGCGCCCGTCAACGAGGCCGCGCAGGCCCTGCGCCTTCCACGCCTTGATCCACCCCCGGATGGTGTTCGCGGCGACGCTGTTCTTGCTGACCTCGCCGGCCAGGAGGCGGCGGACCCGAACCCGGTCCACGCTGTACTCGAAGGTCAGCTGGCGGGCCATGGCCTCGATCCGTTTGGTCAGGCTGGCGCCGAACCCCTCACCGAAGGGGAAGAACGGCTCGCCCTCCCTGGCCATCAGTGGGTGCCCGTCACGGTGGGCCGTGAGGATCTCGAGGACGACCTCAAGCTTGACGATGGCATCGGCGCGGGCCTGGGGAGACAGGCTGTCCCACCAAGGCTGCAGAGACCGGTGGATTGCGTCGACACCGTGCTCACCGATGCCGGCAAGGCTCAGGTGATCCCAGCGGATGAAATGGTTCTCGCCGAGGGCGTCCTTGACGGTCGGGCCGTGGCGACCGACCTCCACGACCACCGCGGGGCCGAAAGCCATCAACACGCGGGCCCCGACGTGCAGGTCCACGGGCCCGCTCACGACGGGGCCCCGGATGCCGCGTCAACCCGGATCGCGGTGGCTCGCGTCAGCGGACGGTCCAGGTCGCAGGCGATGCGCCCATCCCAGATGCCGTGCCACATCGCCGATACGAGGTGGCCGCCCCCCGCATCCAAGGCGAGAACACCACCGATGGTGCGCTCACCATCAAGCTCTTGGCCGAGCGTCTGCAACGACCCGGCGTACCAAGGCATCGGCCGGCGGAACCCGTGGAGCCACATGAGGTTGACACGCCGAACCCCGGACATGCCCGAGAAGACCTCGTGAACCCACCCCACCTCCGCGCAGGCCTGAGCGGTCAGCTTGGCCTTCAACTGGAAGTCGTCGTCCTGCTTGCCGGCTGGGCGCACATCCCACAGCCTTACCCGCCCTCCGTGATGCACGCTGAGCAGGTCGGGGACGTGCTCGAGGCGACGCCCGCGGCGTTTGGCCGGCAACCGCAGCCGGCACGGCTGGGCGACCAGCCACGTCACGTCGGGCTGCCGGTCGAGCTCGCGCAGGAGATCGTGCTCTAGCCCGGACTCCAGATGCAGATGCGTCTTCGTCGTCGTGCTGTATGCGTGCACCGGCAGGTGACCGGAGCGTGCCTTCGCCTTGGGGGTTCGCGCCCTCACCAGGCGGGTGACCTCGAGGGCGTCCTTCCATGGCCACGCGGTCAGGCCATCCCCGACGTCGAACAACCACTCGGTCCCCAACTCGGGAGCCAGCACCACAGGGGCTGGCCGCTTCCGGGCAGGCGAAATAGACTCGTGCACGCGACGGCACCTTCGTTTCTGGGCAACAGTTACATCGGGACCGTCGCCGAGGGGTACCCGTTGGCGCGGGTGCCCCTCATCCGTGTGCGGATGAGGTCTCGGATCTTGTCCGAGTCCGAGCCTACGGCGAGGCTCGGCCTGAATCAAGGGTTCGTTGCTGAATAAGCGACACAGACAGGTGCGCAAGCCTGGCTGTATATCTTGGCGATGTCGGTTCACCACGGCGCCCGGAACAGCGGGCCGGACAGGCGAGAACACGATGTCGCAGGTCGCGCCGTCTCTGTCGCTTATTCAGCATGCGAATGAGCCTTTGACCTACCCTTTGATCGTGGCCGAGTCCGGTAGGGTCGAATCGACGGGTCTGACCAACCTGTCACTGAACACGCCGGGTGCCACCAACGCTCGGCGCCAGGGTCTGACCAACCCCAGCGAAGGACGTCTACCGGCTGTGCCCCAGCGAATCAACACTGCCGTTGCCCCGGACGAAGCCACCGTCCCCAAAGTGGCCAGCGAATGGCCAACCGCCGTCCAGCCCCAGGAGTCATTCCTGTGCATGAATCCGCGATGCCCCGAAGCGGTGCGGATCACCCGGAACAACACTCGTGGACGCCCACAGCTGTTCTGCGGCACAAAATGTCGGCGCGCATACGACTACGAGCGCGCTCAGCTCCGGCTCGATCATGAACGGCTCAAGGCAGCCGTGGCCCGCCCAGGGGGCACCTTCCGTGAGCGTCAAGTTGTCGAGGCCGCCCTCGCCAGCGTCGAGAGGTGCCTACTTCACTACACGTACCCTGGCCCCACTGCGACACAAGGCTGAGGCAGGATCACCACTGTGCCGAAGATCTTTGACAACCTCACGCCGGAGAGTCAGCTGGGCGTAGCCCTTCGGGACTACTTTGGCGGGTCCTACGAGTCGTTGGACGTCGCGACTGGCTATCTCGACCTGCGCGGCTGGGGCCACCTCGGAGACATCATCGGCGGCAAGCCCTTCGCCGAGGGGGACCCGCCTGTCGCTCGGGTCCTCGTGGGGATGGTTGCCCCGTCCGACTCCCAGGCCATCCTGAGCTCGCTCCAAGCAGAGCTTGCGGAGCAAGGGGCCGGCGCGGCCATCCACGACAACAGCAAGGCGCTCGATCAGAAAGAGCGGCTCGTGCGCCACCTACGAACGCAGTTGATGCGCGGGCTGCCGACCAAGAGCGGGCAGGCCACCCTTCAGCTCATGAAGCGGCAGTTGGAGTCGGGGCGTGTCCAGATCAAGGTGTTCACCAGGCGACCGCTGCACGGCAAGGCGTACATCCTTCGCGGGGGCGGTGGGCCTGCCCCGCTGTGGTCCTACCTCGGGTCCTCCAACTTCACGGGCGCCGGTCTGTTCAACAACCTTGAGCTCAACATCGACATCGCGGACCAGGACCCCAACCAGAAGCTGGCATCGTGGTTCGAGGACCGCTGGGACGACAAGTACTCCCTGACGATCACCAAGGAGATCATCGAGCTGATCGAGGAGTCGTGGTCCGGGGAGCAGCAGGCCACACCATTCGAGGTCTACCTCAAGGTCTGTCACGCCTTGTCACAAGATGCACGCGACGGCCTGGGGTACGTGCTTCCCAAGTCGATGCAGGACCTTCTGCTCGACTACCAGGTCACGGCTGTGCGAACCCTGGCTCGTCGGATCGTTCGCCGCGGCGGCACGATGTTGGGCGACGTCGTCGGGTTGGGCAAGACGCTCACGGCGGTCGCCACTGCCCTGATGCTACAAGCGGCCGAGGACTACACCACTTTGGTGCTGTGCCCGAAGAACTTGGAGTCGATGTGGCAGGAGCACTTGGATGCGTACGGGGTCGAGGGGGCGCGCGTCGTTCCCTACTCGATGGCAGACAAAGTCCTTCCAGACCTGAAGCTGTACAAACTCGTCATCTGCGATGAGTCACACAATCTTCGCAATGACACCACCAGGGCCCACGAGGCGATCAGCGAGTACGTCCGGCGCAACTCGAGCAAGGTCCTGCTCCTCACCGCGACTCCCTACAACTTGGCCTTCGCCGACGTCGCCAACCAGCTGGCCCTGTACATCGAAGAGGACGAGGACCTGGGGATCGTCCCTTCGGCGGCGATGGCCAAGGACCACACCCTGGCGGACAAGGTCGACGGCAAGACGAACACGCTCGTGGCGTTCAAGCGCTCCGAAGAATCTGACGACTGGCGCCGGCTCATGTCCGACCACCTCGTGCGTCGCACCCGCAGCTTCATCAAGAAGTCCGCCAAGAAGAAGCTGGTCACCCTCACGGACGGGACAGTCCAAGCGCGCGAGTACCTCCAGTTCGCCGACGGCACCGAGTTCTTCTTCCCGACCCGGGTCCCGCATCCACTCACGCACACGTTCGGGAAGGACGACCCGGCGTCGTTGATGGAGGACGACACCACTCTCGACGCGATCGCGAAACTGACGCTGCCGCGGTATCGGCTCTCCGACTACGAGGACACCCGAGCAACCAAAACTGCTGAGGACAAGAAGTACCTGGACGACATCCGCTCAGGCCGAGGCAACGTCAGCGGCTTCGTGCGCATCGGCCTGTTCAAGCGCCTCTCGTCGTCCGGGCACTCGTTCATCCTGTCCTTGCAGCGTCAGCGAGCCCGGAACGAGCTTTTCATCCACGCGATCGACCATGAGCTGCAGGTGCCGCTGGGGAGCTTCACCGATAGGCAGATCGCCGTCAGCGACGACGACCTCGAGAGCGACGAGCCAGTAGGTGGGTCGCTGGCGAGTCGGTACGAAGAGCTTCGGGACAGCGCACCGGCCAAGACCAAGTGGCTCAACTCCACGGTCTTCAAGACCACGCTGCGGCACGACCTCATCAAGGACAACGAGCTGATCACATCTCTCTTGGTCCGCTTCGGCAGCTGGGACTCCACGCGTGACACGAAAGTGAACGCGCTGGTAGATCTGCTTCGCGGTGACCACGAGGGCCAGAAGGTACTCGTCTTCAGCGAGTACAAGGACACCGCCGAGTACGTCGCGGATGCGCTTGAGGCCGCGGGTGTCGACAACGTCGGGTTGGCGACGGGAGACGTGGCTGACCCCTCCGATGTCGCCCGCCGGTTCTCCCCACGCTCCAATCGGCTCCCGGGCCAAAGCGTCAGCGAGGTGGCCGAGCCCGCTGACCCCATCGATGTCCTCGTTGCCACGGACGTCCTCTCAGAAGGCCAGAACCTTCAAGACAGTCACGTGATCGTCAATTACGACCTGCCGTGGGCGATCATCCGGCTCATCCAGCGCGCCGGTCGAGTCGACCGCGTCGGACAGGAGTCCGACACGGTCCACGTCTACCTGATCACCCACGACAAGGTCGAGCAGCAGATTCGGCTGCGCCAGCGCATCCGTGCGCGTCTCAGTGCGGCCGCCGAAGCATTCGGCTCCGATGAGCAGTTCTTCGGAACCGACGACGAGATCAACCTCCTCCACAACTTCTACAACGGCAACCTCTCTGACGGCGATGACGACGGAGAGGGCGAAGCAGACGCCGTGAGCGAGGCCTGGCTGGCGTGGAGCAACGCCCAGAACAGCCACCCCGAGGTGACGAAGAGGGTGCTCGCGCTCCCAGACCTCATCCATTCCACGCGCGACAAGTACGCCCGTGAGTCCACTGGTGGCGTGGCGTGCTTCGTGCGCACTGAGTCAGGGGTCGACGCATTCGCGGTCAGCGAGTCCGCTGCGGGCGCTGAGCGGCTCCTCACACCAGCCGAGGCCCTGCGCATCTTCGAAGCTGAGCCAACGACCCCCACTGCATCACCCCGTGACGACCACTTCGAGCGCGAGGCCGAGCTGGTTCGCGGTCCACTGACCATCGAGGCGCGTGCCGCCGGAAACCTCCGCGGTGTCCGCAAAAGGATCTGGGAGCGATTCGGGGGGACCTTCTACGCCGAACAGGCCGAGGACGCACTCAACGCCCTGCACGAACGGCCACTGACAACCCATGCCACCAACCAGTTGTCCATCGCGCTGCGAAACAAGTATCCCGACCAGGACATCCTTGACCTGCTCGACCGACTTCACCGCGAAGACCGTCTCGTCATCGGCTCCAGCGAGTCAGACGAGCTGCGAATCGTCTGCTCGATCGGAGTGACTGACCAGTGAGCCAGGACCTGCTGCCGAAGGTGGACCGCGGCGACTTCCAAGAGGTCTTCATCGAGGACCTCAACTGGCTGGCGCCCGACGTGAAGAAGTCGATCAGCGTCACTGACGACGACGGCCGCCAGGTCAGCGCCCACAACGTTGCGTCCTACAAGGGCCTTCGCGTGTGGGTCTGCGATGAGCGGCCGGGATCTGTGCTGGAGGCGGAACTCGACCGCCTGATCGCGAAGACCACCACAGACCGACTCGTCATCTTCGACGACGAGAAGGAGCAGGTCTGGCGCTGGCCAGTGCGGCGGGCCAAGGATGGCTCAGTCACGTCACGGCTTACCAGCCACCGACACAAGAAGGGGGACACCGACCCCAAGTTCGCCGCTCGCCTCGACATCATCCGGATGCCGTTCGACGTCATCCTCGACGCCAACGCTGTGCTGGGACGGGTTCGGGAGGCCTTCGACACCGAAGCTCAGAATGAGTCCAAACGGGCATCCAAACTCATGGCCAACATGTACGCCGCCGTGGAGAAGGCCTACCCGGCAACGGTGGCTCCCAAGGTCCGGGACCACGAGATCTCGGTGACCCTTGCCCGAATCCTCTTCCTCATGTTCGGCGACGACACCGAGATGTGGCACACCGACGCGTTCCGCAACGTCATCCAGCACGAGACCTTGCCCGACGGCTCGAACCTTGCCCAGGTGTTGAACGACCTCTTCACGTTCCTCGACACGGCCAACCCCAGCAGCGTGCCGAACGGCTTCGAAGGCTTCAAGTACGTCAACGGCGGGATCTTCGAGGAGAGGATCGAGCTACCGCCACTGGGCAAGGACTTCCGCGCGGCCATCCTGGACGCCTGCGCCGTTGACTGGTCCAGCATCAGCCCGGCCATCTTCGGCTCCATGTTTCAGTCAGTGCGAGACGCCGCAACCCGACGCGCACTGGGCGAGCACTACACGTCCGAGGAGAACATCCTCAAGACGCTGAACCCGCTGTTCCTCGACGAACTGCGTGAAGAGCTCGCGGCCGCCCTTGCCCGCGACACCACCCAGAAGAAGGTCAACGCCCTCAACAAACTCTGGGACCGACTCGGCGCCATCCGCTTCATGGACCCAGCCTGCGGCTGCGGCAACTTCATCATCGTCGCCTACCGGGAGCTCCGAGCCATCGAGCTCCAAGTCATGGAGGCGCTCTACGACCTCCGCGACAAGCACCAGCTCTCCCTCGACGCCAAGTCCGACCTCAAGGTCACCCTCGACCACTTCTACGGCATCGAGATCGACGAGTGGCCAGCCCGGATCGCCGAGACCGCCATGTTCATGATGGATCGTCAGTGCGACCTGAAGCTGCGGGAGCGGTTCGGCCAAGCACCCGAGCGGCTGCCCATTCAACGGGAGGCAACCATCAGGGTCGCCAACGCACTCTTGCTTAGTTGGTCTGAGCTGCTACCACCCACTGAGCACGTCGTGATAGCTGGCAATCCGCCCTTTCTCGGCAAGACCGAACGCAACGCCGCTCAAACTGATGATATGAAGCACGCGTGGGGTGCTGACTACTCGGGCGAGGCCGACTTCGTCACATCTTGGTTCGCCAAAGCCGCCGACTACTTCGGAGACGCGCAGGGCCAATGGGCCTTCGTCGCAACCAATTCTGTGACACAGGGTGTGGTTGTGGCCCCCGTGTTCGGGTATCTCCATCGCCGAGGATGGCGGATACGCTTCGCGCACAGAACATTCGAGTGGACCTCCGATGCGACTGGCGCCGCGGCGGTCCACTGCGTGATCTTCGGCATGGATCGTAGTTCTGTAGGTGAGCGAAGGCTGTACAACTACCAAACGGTCCGCTCGAGTCCCGTCGAGCTGCGACCAACGACGATCAACGCATACCTTGTCGACGCCGCCGAGATCGAGGTGCGGGACCGACGGACGGCGCTTGCTCCTGATCTGCGCACGGACATCCGCTTCGGCTCAATGCCTGCTGACGGCGGCGGTCTGCTTGTGAGCGCCCAGGAGGCTGCCCGAGTTCGAGCGGAGGATCCGATTGCCCGCCGTCATCTTCGTAGATTCGTGGGGGCAAAGGAACTACTCAACAGCACCGAGCGGTGGTGCATCTGGCTGCCCAACGGCGAGCCTCCAGACGTACGGGCGTCTACCTTCCTTTCCGAGCGGATCGAGCGCGTACGCGACTTCCGGACCAACACGGCCAAGGATGCCGGAGTCAGGGCGGCCGCTCGTACCCCCAGCCGCTTCAGCCGCGTTCAGCAGCCCGACGGCCCCTACTTGTGCATCCCGCGCCATGTGCCTGAGTCGTACGTACACTTCCCAGCCGCACACTTCGAGTCCGACGTCATCTCTGGTGATGCCAACTTCGTGCTTGATGATCCCGCAGGTCTCTACTTCGCCGTCGTTTCGTCAGGCATGTTCATGGTGTGGCAGAAGATGGTCGGTGGGCGAATCAAGAACGACCCAAGGTTCGCAAGTACCGTGACTTGGAATACGTTCCCACTTCCGCGACTCAGCGCATCAGACCGGAGCGAGATCGTGCAAGCCGGCAAGGCGGTGCTCGAAGCGAGGGGGCTCATTGCCACCATGACTCTGGCACAACTGTATGAACCCGGTGCCATGACCCCAGCGCTGCACGAAGCCCATGCGCATCTCGACGCGAGAGTCGAGGCCGTCTTCGGGATCGAGGCTCGAAGGTCGAGCTCGGAGCTTGAGCGCCAAACGGTCCTCTTTCGTCATTTCGACCAGCTCCAGGGACGGCTTGTCTAGCACCCGCACTCAGTGCTCGCCTCTTCCGGACTCGAGAACAACTCCAGCCTGGCGAAGATCCGGGCGACTATTGCGCTCATGGAGTTCATACGGGTTCGCTGGCAGCTACGTTCAGGTCGGTTGTGGATGACTGGCGGGAACGAAATAGGGCTCATCCCAATCGAGGGTGTAGGAGTTGGGGTCTGAAGCCGCCGGACTCGAGG
>ENA-UPSM01002894-UPSM01002894.1-activated-sludge-metagenome-genome-assembly--contig:-NODE-2894-length-20075-cov-5.999051_pt1 | contig 20075 bp, 18 predicted proteins | sample MGYA00238181_ERZ773283 | MGnify/ENA primary metagenome ERZ773283 (study PRJEB29023, sample SAMN05720199) | activated sludge metagenome | isolation source: Anaerobic digester | place: Japan...
GCCCACCTCGAATCCTCGCATCCGTTCGCGGGCCTGCTGAGCGGGTGGGCAGCGACACTCGCGCCTTGGAAAACGAAACGGGCTCCGCTGGAAAACGGAGCCCGTGCAGGGACGAAGACAACGGGCCCATTCGGGGCCCATTCGGATCACGTCAATTCTTGGGAGCCGGAACGGCCGCAGGGACCGGGGTGCTGGCGGGAGCCGGAGCGACCACCGGAGCGATGGCGGGCTTGGGCTCTTCGAACAGCGAGGGTTCCCGGTAGGTGGTGTCCAGGAACTGGCACTTGTGGGCCTTGAGCAGGCTGCGGTACCAGGCCGGAACCACGCGCTCGGCGATCTGGTTCTTCAGGATGCCTTCGATCATGGGCTTCACGGAATCCAGAACCGGAGCCTTGCCCGACTTGCGGTCCTGGATCTGGATGATGTGCCAGCCGAACTGGGTGCGGACAGGTTCCGACACCTTGCCCGGCTCCAACCGGTTCACGGCCGCGGCGAATTCCGGGACCATGTCCTTGGGGTCGAACCAGCCCAAGTCGCCGCCGGTACCCTTGGAACCCGGATCGTCGGATTCGGCCTTGGCGATGGCGCCGAAATCGCCACCCTTGGCGAGCTTGGCGGCGATCGCGACGATCGCCTTGCGGGCGGCGGCGGTGTCGTCCTTGGCCAGCTTCAGGATGTGGCGTCCGCGGACCTTGCCGGCTTCGCCGAGCTTGTCCTGGTTGGCCTTGTAGAAGCTGTCGATGCTCGCCTGCGAAACCTTGAGCGAATCGGCCAAGGCCTTTTCCATCAAAGCGTTGGCGGCCACCTGCTGGGTCAGCTTCTCGCGCAGGGATTCGGGGGTGTCGCCGGCCTGGGCCATGGCGGCCATGAGCTTGGCGGAATCGCCGTACTGCTTGGCGATCGAGTTGTAGATGCTGTCGACCTTCTTGGGGTCGGCCACGATCTTCTGCTTGGCGATTTCGGCCTTGACCACTTCCTGGATCAGAAGCTGGGCGGTGGCCTGGCGGCGCAGCGGAGCGGCGACGGCGTCGTAGGACTGGCCGGTGGCCTGCGCCTGCTGGGCGATCTGCATGACCATGGGCTGCAGCAGCTTGTCGATCTGCCCCTTGGTGATGCCGACCGTGTCGATTCCCACGACGATCGGGGTGGAATCGCCCGCGGGGGCCTTGAACGCGTTCGCCGACGATTTGGCGCCGGTACGGCACGCGGCGAACATCATTGCGAGAGACAGGAGTAGGAACGATTTGCGCACTTGACGATTTCCTTCTTTGAGGGGCACGGGCCAAATAAAGTACTCTACGGGAGAACAAGAACACGCACCGAGGATGCCGCCGGCGCGCGACGCGCATCCCGCAGGTGGTATATTCCTGGCAACACCCCTGTTTCGGCAGTGATACCACACAATGGAGCAACAGATGTCCCTCCGACAGACTTTGGCTTGGCTGGCCGTGTTGGCGGTGTCGGTGCTGGCCGCCGAAGGAAAGCCCTACCTGATCTCCAAGGACGGCAAGGTGCCGGTCTGGCTGACCCCCGAACGCCGCCAGGGCGAAGTCCCCCTGCACATGGCCGACGAGACCGAACTCCTCCTGCGCGAGGACGCCCGGGGAGACCACGTCTACGTGGTGACCAAGAACGGCGCCAAGGGATGGGTCGAAGCCTCGAAGGTCCGCCCCTACGAACAGAAGACCGGAACCACCGTCGACCTGGGCGAAGGCAAGCTCGACGGCTACATCGACAATCCCGGCGACGTGTACATCCTGACCGACGACAGCAAGATCCCGCCCGAGGGATTCTTCATCATGCGCGACCTCACCGGGTTCATCCTGGCCGACAACATCGACCGGGAAACCCTGGAACGGAGAAACCAGGAGAACTTCTGACCGGATCCGCGCCGGGCTCCCGCGCGGTTGGGCCCTCGTGAACCAGGCCGCGTTCCGCAATGACGGCGAGCGTGTCCGCGTCCCGACCCCGCTTCGCGCCTGCAGCCCCGCATGGCGGGTCTTCCGGCGCCGGGGCTTCGGTCCCTTCCGGGATCAGACCACGCGCACCGCCGTGCCGGTGGCCACCACCAGCACCACGCCGTGGTCCATGGTCGTGGCCACGTGCGACCCCACCACCGCGTTGCCACCCAATTTGTCGGCTTCCAGTTTCATTTCCGCCACCACCAGCTGCTGCAGCGACTTCAGCTTCTGCTGCGAGGTCTTGTAGCGCGAAAACCGCCCCGTCCGCTCGGCGCCTTCCAGCAGGGTGTCGGTGGGAACCAGCGCTTCGGCGGTCACCAACCCCAGGTACTGTTCCACCAGGCGTCCCTGCAGCGAATCGGTGGTGGTCACCAGGATCGCCTTGAGCCGATCCACCAGATCGTTGCCGCTGGACGTGGTGGCGAGCAACGCCCCCGATCCGTGGCCACCCGGCGCGAACGGGTCTTCGCCGCCGCCGGCCAGGTACATGGGAAACGACGAGATCGAATCCTGCACGACCCGCCCGTAGCCGGGAATCGGGGGCGGGGCCTGGACGGCCAGATGGCTGGAAGGCGAACGCGCGAGGGCCTGGGTGGCGCTCGCCGAGGCGAGCACGGAAGCGCTGGGCGGCGGGAACTGGCTCAGACCCGAAGGCGGCTCCGGAGGCGTCCTCGGAATCGCGGGAGGAGGAGCGCTGTGCTCGCCGTGGTCGGACAAGAACGGCGATTCTTCCGGCAAAGGCAACGGGCCTTCGGTCGCCGATGGCGCCTGCGTCTCGGGCGTGGCGGAATGGAACGATGAAGCGGAATCTGTCGGCATGTTGGTGGGTACTCCGTCGTTCATTGTCGCACTAGAACCAGCGGTTCTTCAAGCGTCCCGCTTCCAGCTGGATCCGGCGGTGCGGAAGCCGCTCCAGGAGCTGGAGGTCGTGGGTGGCCATCACGATGGTCGTGCCCGCCGCATGGAGCTGGCGAAAGATTTCCAGGACGCCTTCGGCGTTCTCGCGGTCCAGATTGCCCGTGGGCTCGTCGGCCAGCACGATGCGGGGCTCGCCGGCGATCGCCCTGGCGATGGACACCCTTTGCTGTTCGCCGCCGGACAGTTCGTTGGGGTGGGCGTGGCGGCGGTGCGTGAGGTGGGCGCGCTCCAGGACGTCCTCCACCCTGCGCCGAAGATACCTGCCGCCCTGCCCCCGCACGCGCAGGGCGAAGGCCACGTTTTCCCAGACGTCGCGATCGGTCAGAAGCCGGAAATCCTGGAACACCACCCCGATCTCGCGGCGCAGGCTCTGGATGCGGGACAGGTTCACCCTGCTGGAATCGTAGACCTCCACGCCCGGAACGCTCACCACCACGCGGCCGCCGCGCCCGGAATCGGGGAGCTCCTCCATGTAGATGTGCTTCATGAGCGTGGTCTTGCCCGCCCCCGACGCCCCGGTGAGGAACACGAACTCGCCGGCCTCGATGCGGAAGGTGATGTCTTCGATCCCCTTCCAGGTTCCGTCGTAGGTATGGCTCACGTGAAGGAACTGGATCACCCGTCCAAAGGTAACGCGCCGTCAGGATTTGGAAGCCGGCGCGATGGTACGATGGGCTTCGCATGCCCCTCCACCCGGAATCGGACCTTGCCCTGGAACGCCTTTGCGCCGGGCTCGAACCCGCCCAGCGGGCGGTCCTCGCCCATGATTTCGCCTCCGAGGGACCTCTGCTGGTGCTGGCCGGGGCCGGGACGGGCAAGACCACCACCCTCACCCGGCGGCTGGCCCTGGAGCTTGCGCGCAACCACCCCGCCGACCAGATCCTGGCCCTCACGTTCACGCGCAAGGCCGCGCACGAAATGCGCGAACGTGTGGCCGGCCTGCTCGCGGCGGGTTCGGCTCTTCCGGAGATCAGGACGTTCCACTCGCTGGGGCTGGCCATCCTGAGCGAAGACGGCGCCCGCGGCTGGAAGAGCGCGGGATGGGCGTTCCGCCCCAAGCTGCTGTCGGAAGAGACCGAGGCCGACGAATCGGCCAAATTCTGGCGCGAACGGTTCCGCGAAGGCGCCCTTTCGGCACCCACCGCCAAGGCCTGGACCCGCATGCTCGCCGAATGGGGCGATCCCCAACGCTGCGCGCAAGCGGGAGGCCATCCGTCGCTGGAGGCCTGGAGGGAGTGGGAAGCCTGGAAGCGCCGCCTGGGCGTCGCGGAAATGCACGATCTGATCTCGGCCTCCCTGCTGGCGCTGGAATCCGACCCCGGCCTTCTGGAACGCTGGCGCGCCAGGGCCCGGACCCTGTTCGTGGACGAATACCAGGACACCGACCGCACCCAGTACCGCCTGGTCTCGCTGCTGGCCGGCGATTCGCGGCGCGTCATGGCCGTCGGCGACGACGACCAGTCGATCTACGGATTCCGCGGCGCCGACATGCGCAACATCCTGGATTGGAGGTCCGACCGGCCCGATGGACGGATTCTGACATTGACGGGGAACCACCGCAGCCGCGCCCCGATCCTGGCCGCCGCCAACCGCGTGTTCCCCGACAAGCCGCCCGATTTCCGCAAGGAGCTCCAGCCGCGCCGCAAGGAGCGCGGCGAACCGCCGTTGTGGTTCCAGGCGCGCGAACCCGCGGAGGAACTCGCCTGGATCCGCAAGCGGATGGAACAGGAACTGCGCCAAGGGACACCGGGATCGGACCTGTGCGCCCTGTTCCGGGGCAACCGGGAAGAAGCCCCTCTCCGGAAGGCCCTGCGCGGGCTTCCCGTGTCGCGCGGCGACGACCAGGATGGAATCCGCCTGCTCACCATCCATGCCGCCAAGGGCCTGGAATGGCCGGCCGTGTTCGTCTGCGGGCAGGACCGCGAAGCCCGGGAAGGACGCTCCCTGGCGCCCTACCAGGACGACGAGGAACGCAGGCTGTTCTACGTGGCCTGCACCCGGGCCCGCGACCGGCTCTACCTGTCCAGCTGCGCCTCGCGCCCCAAGGGAAAGTCGCCGCGGGAACACGTGCCGCATCCGTGGATGGACCTGGTCGAACCGGATGTCGGAATCCGTCCTCGTTGGCTTGTGCGGACCTTGCGGCGGTTCTGGCATCCGGCGGCCGCGCGCGCCATCGGCGACGCCTGATCGGGCCGGTTCAGTCCGGCTTGCGCGGCGGACGCCGCAGGGTCGCCCGGACGAACCTAGCGGTCGTCGCGCGATCGAACCCCTCCCCCACCACGACTTCGGACCCGCGCACCAGGACCTTCGGCGCACTTCCGGTCGGCAGGAACCCGCTCGACATTGGGCAACGAACGGAACGTCACCCCCCGGACCCGCTCCACGCGTTGGCGAACCTGGGCGACCTTGCGCTCCAGCTCCAGCGCAGGATCGACGGATCCCAAAACCGGCGCCGGAGCCGGTGGAACCATGCGGCAGCCCGCCAAGAAGAGCGGCACCCAGATCCAATGCACAAATCTCGGACAACGCACGGATTCATCATCGCATAGCGCGAGGGCGGACTCGCGCAACGCGGCGATCCGACCGTGGCTCGACGGGGTTCGGGGCGGCCGCCCCGGAGACGGGGGTGCGCGCAGGATCAAACGCCGCCGGGGTTCGACTCCGCTCACCCAACGGCGGTGTTTAGCCGCAGCGCATGGGGAAAACTTCCCCCATCCGCCCGATGAACTAGACCGCGACCGCCATGCGCTGTCCAAAGGCCCAGGCCTCGTGGTTCCAACGCGGACAGTGTTCGTCCAGCAGCGCGCGCCCGGGAACCCCGGTGACGGGACAGACGAAGTCGGGTTCCAGATCCAGCAGCGGGACCAGCACGAACGAACGCGCAGCCCAACCCGGATGCGGAACCCGCAGGTGCGGCATGTTGAGATCGGTTTCGCCGTAGAACAGCAAGTCGATGTCGATCTCGCGCGGATGCAGACGTGGCCGACTGCGCCGTCCCAGCCAGTTCTCCACTTCCTTGAAGAAGACGAGCATCTGGTCGGGGGTCAGGACCGTTTCGAACCGGACCACCTGGTTGAGGTGGCATTCCTGGACTCCCGGCCCGACAGGCAAGGTCTCGAAAATGCGACTTTCTTCGAGTCGATCGTCCAGGGCGATCTTGGAAAGCCAATTTCGGGCTCTCGAGAGGGCCAAGGACCGGTCTCCCAGGTTACTCCCGAGAGCGACATACACCGTAACCGGCGATATCTGCGTCATGCTGGTGTAAAAATCTAGCAACAACGAGTCGTCAAACAAAGCACTTCCGCGAACTCCTTAAATTGTCACAAAGTCGAGCGTTCACTTTGATCCTGCGCTCCCCCGATCCGGGCGCCAGAGTCGTGGCGGTGCAAAACGGAGAATCGCGCGGATTTGCCAAACCCGCGCCTTTGGTGCTAGGCTTTGATCCAAGCTGGAGGTCGCCAACCAGAAGAGCCCCTCCTGCCGAACAAAGGATCCATGCGGAACATCCACACGACAAACAAGGGCATCGCGGCCCTGCGGCGTTCGCCCATCGCGGCGAACCGTCTTGTCGTGTGCATGGCTGGATTCCGTCCCGCCCCCGCGGCCGCGGCACCTGCAGCGGCAGCAGCAGCAGCAACCAGCACCTGACCGCCTGACTTTCCGATCGACTCGGGGCCCGGCCGGTGGTCGGGTCGTCGTGTCGCGTGGTCCCGAAAACTATCCTTCCCCACTCTCGGAGGATCCAATGCCGCACCCAAACATCCAGCCCAGTTCCCGCCTCAAAGGCGTCAAATACGAGATCCGTGGCGACCTCGCCCGTCGCTCGTTGGAGCTGGAAAAGGCCGGCTGGGACATCATCAAGCTCAACATCGGAAACCCCGGCATCTTCGGATTCCGCACGCCCGAAACCATGCGCCTGGCCATGATCGAGAACCTGCGCGAATCGGAGGCCTACAGCCACCAGAAGGGCATCTTCCCGGCGCGCGAAGCCGTGGTGATGCGCTGCCAGGACCGCGGCATCATGGACGTGACCGCCGAAGACGTGTTCATCGGCAACGGCGTTTCCGAATTGATCCTGCTTTCCATGAACGCGCTGCTGGAAACGGGCGACGAGGTCCTGGTGCCTTCGCCCGACTACCCCCTTTGGACAGCTTCCGTCACGCTGCACGGCGGCAAGGCCGTCCACTACCCCTGCCCCCCCGAGCGCGACCACCTGCCCGATCCCGAAGAGATCCTCGCCCGCATCACGCCACGCACCCGCGCGATCGTGCTGATCTCGCCGAACAACCCCACCGGCGCGGTGTACCCCAGACACCTGCTGGAAGCCATCGTGAAGATCGCCGAAGAGAAGGGCCTGATCATCTTCTCGGACGAGATCTACGACCAGATCCTGTACGAGGGATCGGAGTTCGTCCCGGTGGCGTCGCTGGTGAAGAACACTTTGTGCGTGTCGTTCTGCGGGTTGTCCAAGGTCTGGCGCGCCTGCGGATGGCGCGTGGGCTGGATGACGCTTTCCGGCGCCAAGGACGGCGCCAAGGAATACATGCAGGCGCTGGACCTGCTGTCTTCGCTGCGGCTTTGCGCCAACGTGGGCGGACAGTGGGCCGTGCAGACCGCGCTGGGCGGCAAGCAGTCCATCTGGGAGCTGACAAAACCCGGCGGCCGTCTCTGGCAGACGCGCCAGACGATCCTCGACGGCGTGGCCGCCAGCAAATACCTGGAAGTGGTCAAGCCCATGGGCGCCATGTACGCCTTCGTGGGCGTCAAGAAGGACCTGCTTCCCAAGTTCGACGACCAGGCGTTCGGCCTGGAGCTTCTGGAACGCAAGCACGTGCTGCTGTCGCCGGGATCGAGCTTCAACGTGCCGTACAAGACGCACTTCCGCGTGACGCTCCTGCCCGACTGGGAAACCATGCGCGACGTGTTCGGGCGCATGGAAGAACTGTTGGACGAGATGGCGAAGCGCTAGACGTTAATTGTCGTCATTCACCGCGGCGATCAGGGCGGCGATGTCGGCGGCGATCGCGTCGGCGTCGCGCTTTGCCAGGCGGTCCTTGGTGAAGACCGACCCGCCGAACGCCAGGCCGTCGGCACCGTCGCGCACGTATTCGGCCGCGTTGGCCGCCGACACGCCTCCGCAGGCCAGAAGCGGCACGTCGCGGAACGGGCCGCGCAGCTCCTTGAAGTAGGCGGGGCCTCCCACCGATCGCGCCGGGAACACCTTCACCATGGCCGCGCCCGCGACATGGGCGTTCCATATTTCGGTGGGCGTCAGCGCGCCGGGCAGGGTCGGGATCCCGTGGACATTGGCGAAGTCCTGGACGGGCGCGCAAAGACAAGGGCTCACCAGGAAGGCCGCCCCGGCCTCCACCGCCGCCTTGGCCTCGGCTTCGGTCAGCACCGTTCCGGCACCGACCCGACAAATTCCGTTCAGGCGGGAAACGAACCGTTCGATCTGCCCGGGCGCGCCGGGGGTGTTCATGGTGATTTCCAGGAACTTCAGGCCCGAGCGCTCGACGGCATCGGCCACGGCGTCCACCGATGCGTCAGGGCAGCCGCGCAGGATGCCCAACAGGCGCGCACTCTTGAGATCCTGGACGAATTCCGTCGTCATGGAAGACCACACCTTCTGGAAAGGAAAAAGCCCGGTCTGCCGACCGGGCTTCGGAGATCGCGCCTAGTCCAGGCCCGCCGAGACCATCTTCTCGTAGAAGGCCCGGTAGTTTTCGGCCTGGTCGCCCTTGCGGACGTCGATCGCTTCCTGCGGATGCAGGTTGAGTTGCCCCACGATCATGTGGGGAATGATGTAGCCCCACTCGTGCTTGGCGCGCAGCGGGATGTAGTCGGCCGCGATCAGATCCAGCACCGGGCGGATGTCGAACTTGGGATTCTTCAGGAAACCGAGCAGAAGTTCCAGCGTGCAATTTCCGGCGGCACGGCCCATGCCGTACACCGAAGCGTCCAGGTAGTTCACGCCCTGGATGATGGCCTGGATGGTGTTGGAGAACGCCAACTGCTGGTTGTTGTGCCCGTGGAATCCCAATTCCTTCTTGATGTACTTGCGGGCGCGCTTCACCAGGTTGTCGATGTCTTCCTGGTAGAGCGAACCGAAGCTGTCGACCAGGTACACCGCGATGGCCTTCGATTCGCGCTCGACCTGGTCGAACGCCTCGTCGAGCTCCGGCCCCTGGTCGCGCGAAAGCGCCATCAGGTTGATGCAGGTTTCGTAGCCCATGTCGTGGAACTGGTTGGCCAAGGCGATCGCCTTGTCGACGCCCTTCACGTAGCTGGCCACGCGAACCATGTCGTAGGCCGACTTGTCGGCGGGCGGGACATGGTCCATCTCGACACGACCGACGTCGGCCATGACGGAAATCTTCGCGCCGTTTTCCACGCCGTCGGTGACGCGGCGGATGTCTTCCTGGGAGCAGAACTTCCAGGGGCCGAATTCCGACGGCGAAAAGAGGTTCGACGAATTGATGTACCCGATCTCGAAATAGTCGACACCCGCCTTGGACGAGCCTTCGTAGCTGCGGCGCACGAATTCGTGGTCGAACTTGTGGCGGTTGACGAGTCCGCCGTCTCGGATGGTGCAGTCGAGGACCTTGATGCTCTCGCGGTACATGGATCGATCCCTGATTTGGAGTGGCCCCACCCGAGTTCGCCGGAACCGCGTTCCGCGATGAAGGGGAAGGGAAGCAGGGAAACGTACATAATGGATCGATGACATTCCCGCGATCTGTCCGGTCCGGAAACCGGCAAGCGTCCGATCCGAGTCTAGTTTTGACGGCTCGTCGACGAATTCCGATCCGCAGGATCCGTCAAGACGAATCCTTGGGAGGACTGCGATGATCTTGAACGTGGTGTGGCTCGGGCTGTTCTTCGTCGGTGGCCTGTTCGGACTCTGGAAGTTCGTCGTTTCGGGGGACGCGAGCATCTTCCCCGCCATGGCGCAGGCCACCTTCGACGGCGCCAAAGGCGGTTTCGAGATCGCGTTGGGCCTCACCGGGGCGCTGACGCTCTGGATGGGCCTCCTGAAGGTGGGCGAAGAAGCCGGCGCCATCCGAATCCTGTCGCGGCTCCTGGGCCCCCTCCTGCGCCGGGTGTTCCCGGGGTTGCCGACGGACCATCCCGCGTCCGGCAACATGGTCATGAACTTCGCGGCCAACATGCTGGGGCTGGACAACGCGGCCACGCCCGCCGGTCTGCGCGCCATGAAGGAACTCGAGACGCTCAACCCCAACCCGGGCACCGCCACCGACCACCAGGCGATGTTCATGGTCCTGCACGCGGCGAGCCTCACCCTGTTCCCGGTGAGCATCATGGCCATCCGCGCGGCCAACGGCGCCAAGAACCCCGCCGACATTTTCCTTCCCATCCTGGTGGCCAGCGCGTTCTCCGTGCTGGGCGGCTTCCTGAGCGCCGCCCTGGTCCAGAGGATCAAGTTGCGCGACCCCGTGCTGCTGGCCTGGATCCTGGGCGTTTCTGGTACGCTGGCCGCGATGGTCACGGCCATCCGGTTCCCGATCGCGGACGTCTGGAACTGGTGCGTTTCCTTGGGGGCCACCGCGCTCGAACCACGCCCCCACGCGCAGGTGGAGGCCATCTCGACGGCGCTGGGCACCGGCTTGATGATCGCCGCGATCCTGGTGTTCCTGGGGCTCGCGTCCATCCGGCGAATCAACGCCTGGGAGGTCTTCACCGAAGGCGCCAAGGAAGGGTTCACGACCGCCGTTTCCCTGATCCCGTTCATGGTGGGCGTGCTCGTGGCGGTGGGCGTGTTCCGCGCATCCGGCGGCATGCAGATGCTGGTCGACGGAATCTGGATCTGCATCGCCTGGACCGGACTCCCGCAGGAAACCGTGGGGGCGATCCCCACCATGATCATGAAGCCGCTTTCCGGCGGCGCGGCGCGCGGCTTGACCGTGGACGCCATGCGGACCTTCGGGCCCGATTCCTTCACCGGACGCCTGGCGAGCCTGCTGCAAGGCAGCACCGACACGACGCTCTACGTCATCGCGCTCTACTCGGGCGCCATCAACCTCAAGCGGATCCGCCACGTGCTTCCCTGCGCCCTGGTGGCCGACCTCTGCGGATTCGCCGGCGCCTTCGCGATGGCCATGATCTTCTTCCGCTGACGCGCGGATGGCCGCGGATCGCCTCGGCCGTCCAAATGCATGCAACGCGCCCCCGAAAACGGTATGATAGGTCCCTATCGCCGTTTTTACGGATTCCAGTTGCCGCGCGGAGGTTCCATCTCTGCCGGGAACGGCATCCACATCCATGGTGCCCTCATGCTCAAAGATCTCGTCGCTGGAATCGCGAGCCGCTCCGGAATCCGCCGGACCCTGGGATTCATCGCCCTGAACTTCGCCGCCTGCGTCGCGCTGGCCTTCCTGCTGGAGCTGGTCAAGACCAACGCCGCCCTGGCCGCGAGCCTGATCCCCATCGTCCTGAGCGGCTGGCTGTTCGGGAAGCTGGGCGCGGCGCTCTCCGCGTTCTTCATCTTCTGCGCCGAGGCCGTCTACTTCTCGCTGACCGGCGACGGCACTCCCCCCACGCTGCAGTCCATGGTTCCGGGCATCCTCACCAACTCGGTCTACGGCCTGATCGGAGTCGTGCTGCGCGTGGTGCACGACATGAGCAACCAGATCAAGACCCTGAACGCCAAGCTCGTCACCAAGAACAAGATGCTCCAGGAGTTCTCCTTCAAGGACCCCCTCACCGGGCTCCACAACCGCCGCTACGCCAACGAATTCGTGTCGCGGATCGCATCCACCTTCCTGAAGCAGATCACGACGCCCGAGGTCGCCGCGCGCAACATCGACCTGACCGGCAAGGTCATGCTCGTCATGATCGCCGACGTCGACGACATCCGATCCGTCAACGAACGCTACGGACAGGAGGCCGGCGATCGGGTGCTGGTGGAGATTTCCAGGCGCATCCGCGAGGCGATCCGGTTCGACGATTCGGCCATGCGCTGGGGCGGCGACGAATTCCTGGTCGTGTGCCCCATGGTGCGCAAGGCGAACGCCTACCAGGTCGTGGAAAAGGTCCTGGACGCGGTCCGCTCCCGCCCCGTTCCGCTGGACGACGCGACGAGATCGGCCATGTCGGTTTCCGTCGGGGCCGTCTGGGTGCCCTTCATGGAAGCCCACCCCTTCGCGATCGCCTTCGATTTCGCGGTCGAACTCGCCGAGAAGGCGCTCCAGGTGGCCAAGCGCGAAGGTCGGAACCAAGCCCGCCTGGCGCTGGCCCGCGACGATGCCGCCGCCATGCCCCTGGAACACGTGCCGAAATCCGTCGACGATTTCTTCGAGAAGTCGGGCTGCTGCCACCTGGTTGCGATCGGCGCCATCACGCCACCGCCCGCGCTCCCCCGACGCGATCGTCCCGACCCGACGGCCAGGCTCGCGCCGTCTCTGCACCCGGCAAGATGACCCCGGAACAGATCCAATCGCTGGCAAGAAGATCGGATCCGGACTTCGATCGCCTGGATCCGGAACAGCGCGCGCGAAGCGTGGAACGGATTTCCAGGACGTTGGAGGCCATGGACGCGGAAGGCTGGGAGGTCGGCAAACGGACCGACCGCACCACCTTCGACATGGCCCAGTGGGTGTTCCTGCGCATCGACGCGAACATCGCGGCATCCGCCCCCAAGGCGGTGATCATCCTGTCGCTGCACGGCGTCCTGCTTTCCGCCGCGATCCTGCAAGGGGAACGGATCGTGCACGAAGCCGCGCCATCCCTGCGGCTGCCCGTGGGCCTCCTGCTGGTGGCGTTCTTCCTGTCCGCCGCCGCCGCGCTCTGGCTCGCGTTCAGCTCGGTGACCCCGCGCGTCGCCAAGGCCACGGCGACCAGGTCCCTGCTGTTCTTCGGGAGCATCGCGCACATGCCCAAGCGCGAGTTCGTCGAACGGTTCGAGCGGACGGACCGCCCGGACTTCACGCGCGATCTCCTGGAAGACGCGCACGCGCTTTCCGAACTCGCCGACTGGAAGCACCGTCGGTTCGTGCGCGCGTTCCAGATCGTGCTCCACCTGGAAATCCCGATCATGGCCCTGATCGCCGTGCTCGTCTCGATCTGATCCCGATGGGGGTGCGCCGGCGCGGCGGAATCGGCGCTTTCTCAGGGAATCGAACCGACGCCGAATCCCATCGAAGTCGTGACGCCGACCCCGAAGCCGCCCGGCCCTCCGAACGACGTCCAGAACCCCCACGGCATCGGCCAGGACGTGAAGGGCGTCGGGTGCACCTGCAAGGTGAACCGCTGCACCGACTGGCCGTTGTAGAACGCCGACACCCAGAGGGAGTTGTCGCGATCCCAGAACACCCCCAGCTTGGGGGCCAGGGCGGCGGAATTGCGCGCGGAATCCAGCCGCACGATCCTGCGAGCGTAGGCTCCGGCCCCGATGGACACGGAATGACCTGACGAAATCCGTCGAGTGACTCCGGCGATGTTCCCCAGCCCCATGTGGTAGAACAGCCTCCAGTCGTCGGTGCGCGGAAGCGGGATCTTGAGCGCGTGGTACTGCCCCGCGTTGGACACCCTCCCGTCGCGGGGATCGATGGTGGGTTGCAGCGGCCAGTTCATGGCCTCCACGCTGTTCCGGAAGAACCCGCGCACGGCCCGGGACTGGAACACGAGGACGCCGCACAGATCGAAGAACAGGAGATCGGCGACGGGATCCGTCGAATACTCCGAGGAGTGGGTGCTGATTTCGGACGTCTCGTTCAGGATCCAGGAGGCCGCCGAGGTCGCGAAGGCCATCAGCTTGGGCGATCCGTAGCCGTTCTCCCGGTACCATTCCTCGGCTTTCACGTTCAGCAGGCCGCCACCCAGCAGATGCAGCTGGTAGTTCGGGATCCACTGGGCCTTGTCGGCCCGGAAGGTGGTCGGGAACAGTTCCGAAGTCGCGAAATTCCCGACGCCTTGGCGTCGGATCGACGTCACGGGATGGCTCATGGTCCTTCCCAGGAGCCCGAACGCATCGGGCCCGTTCAACATGGACAAGCGGTTCTCGCGGCTTTCCAGCTGCGTGATGTCCCATCCTTCGTTGAGGATCATGCTCATCGGATTGAACTGGAGGTCCGTGCCCCATTTCTCCCGGGCGATCGTCGCGCGATCGTCGTCCCGCCCATGGGAAACCAGGGCCAGCGACAGGCCGAGGAACGATCCGAAGATGGGTGAGCTTGCGTTGGGAATGGCGGCCGTCCTGGATTGGGAGCGAACGAGATCATGCCACTCCAATCCACCCGATTCAACCTTCGCATTCCGGAAAGGACGCTGGTCGCGGATGGACCGTTTCCGCCCTTGACTAATTTGCTGCGCACGCCATGCTTTCCATCCTCCTCTCGGTCTTCTTCGCCGCCACGGCGCCGGACGCGCCTGCGGAATCCACCCGGTCGGATCGCGGCCTCGCACGCGCCTGGGATTGGGTCGCCGACGACTTCGACGTCCTGATGAACACCAGCGGCAAGGTCGATTTCGCGACGAACCTGTTCGGATCACCGCGCCACGCCGAGCTGCCCCCGGGCTACCGCTCCAACTTCCATCTGTGGGTGGATTTCTTCCGCTGGAAGGGGTTCATCTCCAACTGGCTGATCGGGAACACCACCGTCGCATCCCGCAACGACTCGACCGCGTTCCAGCTCTCCCACATCCGCTACGTGCTCACGCCGGGATACCGCTACGAGTTCGACACCTGGCAGATCTCGGGACTTCTCCTCCACGAATGCGTCCACACGCTCTCGCGCCCGGAGGCCAACGGCGCCGTCTGGTGGAACAGCTTCCAGATCGGGGCCGGCACCAAGGGCGCCTACCACGACCACCTCGTGGCGGACTACCGCGCGCAACGCGCCTTCCCGTCCTTGCGGTTCGACGGACGCCTGGACTTCGGACAGTTCCTGTACGGTCCCCGATCGGTGTGGATCGGGCAGAACCACGACTTCCGCCAGGAAATGTTCGCACTGGGGCGCCTGCGCCTCGGGAGCGTCGGTCCGTTCGGATTCTTCCAGGACGTGGAGCCGCATTTCTGGAGGTCCAGCACCGGACGGATCGACCAGAAATGGAGCGTTTCCACCCACATGTACCTGCTCGGACGCCACAACATCGCCGGTGGATTCTTCCGCTGGGTCGTCTTCGACGACACGCCCCACGACAACGAGGACGGATCGGGGCAGCTGGGGTTCGAGATCGTGTTCTGAGGACGGATCAAGGTCCGGGAAGATGGAACCCCGGCGGGGGGATGACTCCGTCGTCGGGGCCGGGCGCCGGATCCGATCCTCCGGTGCCCATCACCCAGAACGCGACCCCGCCCGCGGCGATCCCGGCGCCTGCCGCGCCGATCACCCAGGGGCTCATCCAGACGGGCCGCCGGTGGACCCGATCCAGCAGATCGATCCGAAGGACGAGTTCGTTCCAGGAGGTCTTCCAAGGCACCGGAGCGTCCAGGTCGACCCGAAACGAGAGCTTCCCCGAATCTTCCGCGGCGCGGATCCAACGCGGCCAATTCCTGTCACCAGCGCTGTCGATCCCGGATCCGGCGAAGTCCACGAACAGGAGGCTCCGATTCCCCTTTCCGGGAGAAGGGCGCACCCTGTACAGCTCCGGTCGTTCGGAAAATTCGAATTCCAGACGCATGGTGTCGCCGATCTCGCTCCACCGCAGCGCCTTGAGCACGCCGCGCTCCCCGGGGTCCATCGCCGAGGCCAGGCTCGCGATCGCCACCGCCAGCGGAATCATCTGCCTGCCTTCTTCTGGCGCTTGACGCGGTACATCTCCTGGTCGGCCGCGTGGAGCAGGTCCTGGTGCGAACATTTTCCGTCGTAGGCGACCACGCCGTACGAGATCGTCGACGGATTGTCGGCGTTCTTGCGCTGCTCGTAGTCCTCGGAGATGCGCCCGGCGATGGCCCGGGCGTCCTCGAGGCCGGTCCCCGTGGAAACCACGACGAATTCGTCGCCCCCGAGCCGGTAGGCGCGCTCCGAATTGCGCGTGCGCGCCCGGATCGACTGGGCGAGGCATCGGAGCGCGTCGTCGCCGGCGGCGTGGCCCAGCGTGTCGTTGAGCAGCTTGAACCGGTCCATGTCCATCATGATCAGGCAAAGCGGCCGCGAACGCGTCGCGGCCAGGTCGACCAAGGTCGGGAAATCCTCCTCGAACTGCCTCTTGTTGAACAATTCCGTCAGGGCGTCGGTGGTCGCCTGGAGCCTCAGATATCCCGACTCCTCCTTGAGCGCCTTCTTTTCGGCAAGGCTCTTCTGCAGCGCCGCGGTCATCTCGTTGAAGGAATCCCGCACGTCCGCGATCTCGTTGAAGGCGCGGAATTCGATCTTCACGTTGGCCGACTCGGGGTGTTCCGGATCGAACCGCTCGCCGAACTTCCGGACGCCTTCCACCAGCAGGTGGATCGGCCGCGAGACCTGGTAGACCAGCAGCGAAGCCAGGACCAGGCCGACCAGGGCGATGAGTCCGGCGAAGAATAGGATGCGACGGACCGAACCCTGGACGCCTTCCTCGATCCCCGCCGCGGAAAACACCACTCCCGCCAGGCCCAACCGCCGACCCGAGACATCCAGGGTCTGCTGGAACCTCAACCTCGCCCCCGTCGAGTCGTCCTCCTCGAAGCTTCCCGATCCCGCCGCCAGCCAGCCGTTGACGGAATCCGTCGCCACGGGGCGCGTCCCCACCATCGCCTGGATGTTGTGCATCAGGTAGGTTCCCGAGGTGTCCACCAGATAGACCTCCACCACGGAACGCTCGCCTCCCATCAGCACGTCGATGAAATCCCACATGGACAGGTTCACGGTCTCGTCGCTGAGAACGCGCTCGCGACAAAGGCTGGACCAGGAACGCAGCACGGATTCGCCGCGCAGCTTGCGCTCTTCGATGATGGAAATACGCTGCGAACGCGCCGCGATCCCCGCGGTGACAGACGCGACCCCCAGGATCACCACCACGAGCAGAAGCCAGATCTGCCCCCTGATCCCGATCCACCTCCGACGCCAGTTCATTTCCTGCTCCTGGGGCCCATCGGGATCCGATCCCACGGGAATGATTCCATCGCGGATTTCAGATCGGGGTTGCCGTAGTCGAAGTCCTTCCAGAACGGCACTTCCACGGGGGTTCCGACAGGCATCCTGCGCCACTGGCTGGAATCGGCGAACCCGTTCCAGCGGATCAGGACTTCGGCCAGCGGCTGGCCTCCGTAGAAGTGCTCGGCCACGCCGCACAACGTTTCGCCCTCGACCATCCTGTAGTGGACCACGTGCACCGATCGTCCCGTATCGCGGGTCTTGGCGCCACCGTCGCCACCGGAGGAATTGTCCAGGGCGTCGAACCCCCACGACGTGGCCAGGATCGCCGTCGGGGCCTGGCGCCGCACGACGTGGACGGTTTTCGTCGAAGCGTTCCCGGCTTCGTCCTCGAGAACCAACCGGATGGAATTGGATCCCACCACGAGCTTGCGGGCTTCCAGCACGACGAACGAATCGAACACCGAAACACGCACCTGGGCGCTCGCCGAGGCGCTCGCCCTCACCGATCCCGCCTCGCGGTAGGGAACCCGGATCCTCGCGAAATCGCCCGCGACGGTGTCGTCGGGAACCGTCGCGATGCTCGGCGGCCTGTCGTCGCGCCGCACGGAGATTCCGCGGCTCGTCCGGTTGCCGATCCCGTCCTCGAGCACGAGTTCGAACCTGTTCTCCCCGTGCGACAGGGCCACGCTCCTCCGGAACGTCCCATCGGGTCCCGGCTCGAACCCGGCGATTCCCGGAAGCAGGGCCAGCCGCAGCCCCGCGACTCCCGTCGCCCTTCCCGAAACGTCGATCTGCGAATCCCGGACCACCGAACGGATCGGATCCAAGGCCAGGACCGGCTTGGTGCGATCCCCCACCCCCTCGAGACTCCGGACCTCGTCCACCTTGGCACCCGTGGATGCGACCAGGTCGATCTGCACCAGACCCCGGATCTCCGGCGGCATCCGAACCAGCAGCGCCGATCCGGCATCGACGACATCCACCACCAGGGCCATCTTGGCCTCGGGCCATTCGGGAAGCCGCAGGAACGCTTGGATCTTGGCGCCCGAGGGAACCCCGGCAGGCAGTTCGAGCCGGAACCCCTGCGGGGCCAACCGGAATCCGTCCGAGCCGAAGATGGTCGGGTGGGATCTCGCGAACAGCTCCTCGCCGGAAGCGGCCACCAGCGTCGCGTCCCCGAAGGACAGCGCGCCTTCGGGCCGCACGCCACCGGGCATGGCCACGACCGTCTTCGTCCGGGCGGTGGCGTCGACGCGAACCAGGCCGTCGAAGCTTGTCACGAACAATGTTCCGTTGGCCTGGGTCATCCAGGACGCCAGAAGATCCGGAAACAGGACCCGCACCTTCTGGCTCGACAGATCCAGCAGGTCGAGACCTTCGGGCGTCGCCACGAAGACCTCCGCTCCGACCCATTCCAGTCCGGTCACCTGGTCGGAAGAAAGCCCCTCCGCCCGCCCGATCCGGATCCAGGCGCCCGTGGAGCTGTCCAGGACCAGCAAACCCTTGGAGCTCGTGCCGACCAGAATCCGTCCACCCACTTTCAGCAGACTCGTCGGTTCGTCCTGGATCGGAAGCCCCCACTCCCTGTGGGAAAGCGAACGATCGCTCCGGAAGCAGGCGACCGCGCGGGAGGTCGCGCCCCATACGGCCCCGCCGTGGGCCGCGAGGACCTTCGCTCCGGATCTGAGCGAAGGGGGCAGGTCGTTCCTGGCGCGATCCAGCCGCTGCCCGGCGGCATCGTAGCGGAACAGACCGCCTTCCGACGCGATCCAGAGATCCGTGCCGCTCCACACCAGGGAATAGATCCGGCCCGTCTTTCCGAACGACGGGTCGCGAAGGACCGAGATCGGCCTCGAGGAGGAATCGAGCAGGACCACGCCACCGGCGGTGGCTCCGACGGCGATGGTTCCGTTCCCGACGGCCAACGCAGAGACCATCCCCTGGCCGGAGGGCAACGGCAGCCTGCGCCACGGTCCGGGATCCGCCTTCGCGCCGATCGCGCCAAGGACGGAGACCAACAGGAATCCGATGGAACGATTCATTTCAGCCTCTTCTGTTTGAGGCCCACGTTGGCCAGGTACTTCTGGGCCTGGACGCAACCGGGATCGAGCACAAGAACTTGTTTCCAGTCTTCGATGGCCTTGGCGTATTCGCCGGCACGGTAGGCGGCGACCCCGGTAAGGAGAAGCTCCTTGGCCTTTTTCGCATCCTGTTCGCTGGGGGCGGGGACGTCGGATTTCGGCACGGCGGCAACCGTCTTCTGCGGAACGGGTGGTGCGGGCTTCTCGCCGGCGATGCTTGCCAGAAGCCCCTTGGCCAGGGAGTTGTCGGGCTTCAAGACCAATGCCTTGGCGAGGAAGTTCCGCCCCGTCGCGAAATCGCCCGCCTTCAAGGCCTGACGCGCCGAAGCAAGGGCCTCGTTGAAGGCTCCGGACGCGCGATCCGTCTCCCGCAGCGAATCGACCCTCGCGCGGATCCGATCGATCGAGGCGTTCTCGCCTCCGACGCCCTTGAGATCCGCCAGGATCGCCTCGGCCTTGCCCAGATCGCCGCTCTGGATGGCCTGGTCGCAGGATCTGGTCAATTCTTCCATTTTCTGTCGTTGCCTGCGCTTGTGGATGCGCGCCTGGAGCGCGCTCTGCGCCACCACCAGGGCCGTTTCCTGCGGATCCGATTCCACCAGGGCTTCCATGGCGTCCATCGCCTGCTGGTCGCGTCCCTGGTCGGCCAGGGAGTCGATCCACGCCAGCTTCGCCATGCGAACGGATCGGCGCGACGCGTCGAGCGAATCGAACGAGGTCTGGAAAGTCGCCACATCCGGAAAGACGATCCTGGCCTTGCGCAGAAGTTCCATCGCGGATTCCTCGTCGCGCGCCGCCAACGACCGTCGCAGATCGTCGCGGAACCACTGCAGCGTGGTTTCGCGGGTCCGTTCCGCCTTTTCGAGCATGTCGCGCAACGCGGGATCTTCGGGACGGGCGGAATACGCCAGGCGCCATTGGTCCGCCGCCTCGGATACGGCTCCGCGGCCATGCGCCTGGCGCGCCAGATCGCGATGGAAGGATACCTTCGTTTCCTGCCTGGTGCGAAGATCGCCGAACGCCTTGAGGTAGGACGCCTTTGCCGCGTGGCTGCGCGACAGGTTCCACACGATCCT
>ENA-UPSM01002895-UPSM01002895.1-activated-sludge-metagenome-genome-assembly--contig:-NODE-2895-length-20066-cov-12.115337_pt1 | contig 20066 bp, 18 predicted proteins | sample MGYA00238181_ERZ773283 | MGnify/ENA primary metagenome ERZ773283 (study PRJEB29023, sample SAMN05720199) | activated sludge metagenome | isolation source: Anaerobic digester | place: Japan...
GCACCCTGTACTCCCGCCGGAGCGCCGAAGCGGCGAGGGTCGCGCAGCACCCTGTAAGGGTCGCGCAGCACCCTGTCAGGGTCGCCGGGGATTGAAATCCCCGGCTTTGGGACGAGCAAGTCGGCTTTGCCGACTCCCTGCGGCTTAGTCCGCTTTAGCGGACTTGGTTTTGGGGCAGGCGGCGGTTTTAACCGCCGCCGGTGGTGAACCGGTCGCGAAGCACCCTGTCAGGGTCGCGAAGCACCCTGTCAGGGTCGCGAAGCACCCTGTCAGGGTCGCGTAGCACCCTGTCAGGGTCGCCGGGGATTGAAATCCCCGGCTTTGGGACGAGCAAGTCGGCTTTGCCGACTCCCTGCGGCTTAGTCCGCTTTAGCGGACTTGGTTTTGGGGCAGGCGGCGGTTTTAACCGCCGCCGGTGGTGAACCGGTCGCGAAGCACCCTGTCAGGGTCGCGCAGCACCCTGTACTCCCGCCGGAGCGCCGAAGCGGCGAGGGTCGCGCAGCACCCTGTCAGGGTCGCGCAGCACCCTGTAAGGGTCGCTCAGCATCCTTACAGGACGCACGCGGCCCTGTACTCCCGCTGCCGCCCCAAAGAACGCGGCTTACTCCCCGGCGTTCAGCGAGCGGATGTGCGGCGCAAGCTGCTCGGCCCAGATGGCGTAGCCATCAGCCAGCAGGTGCAGCGAGTCATTGGTCAGGTCGGGGCGCAGGGCGCCGGTGCGGGCGGCAAAATAATCAAACAGGGGGATGAACGTGATGCCGTGCTGCGCCGCCAGCGCGGCCAGCTCGCCGTTCAGCTTGCGGATGCGCCTGGCATAGCGGCGCCCGCGCGGCAGCAGCGACTGGATGAAAATGCGCGTCTGCGGCGAGTCGGTGCGGATTTTTTGAATAATCTCGGTGTAATTATTCAGGATATCGGCATCTGACCGGTAGGCGTAAAACGGCAGGTCGTTGGTGCCAATCAGAATGAAGATGGCGCCCGGCTGCCCGCAGGTGATATCCCCCAGCCGCTCCAGCACACCTTGCGAAGTATCGTTGATAATGCCGCGGTTGCGGATGGGCAGCCCGGGAAAAACCTCATCCCAGCGGGCGCCTTCGGTCAGGCTGTCGCCCAGAAAGACAATATCACCCGGCTCGGGCGGGTGGTGGGCAAAAAAGCTGATCTTTTGACCGTGGTGGGTCTTGATGATCCGCTCTTCGGCCAGCCGCGTGATGCCCAGAATCAGCAGCGTGGACACGAACATAACCGCCAGAAAGAAATCAAACATAGGGTAATTATACGTCCTTTTATCGCCGCATGCCGGCTTTTAGCCACGCTGCGGGTTGTGGAAGAATTTAACGCCAGGGATTTGTAGGCGTGGACCTGTGCGCGTACAAACGGGGCAGGTCGCTGCGCCTTTCTCAAATATCAAATTTTGAGGGCCCAGTATCGTGCTACCAGCGGCAGAAAGATGATGACCGCATTAATTAGCGCAATCCCCCAGGCAAAGTTCGATATTCCCGGTGCAAACCAGCGGATGGCCCACCAGGTGACGAGGCCGCAACCAAGGCTGAAAAACAGAGCCAGTCCAATGAGGATGTACTTTTCAAACGGCCCGACATCCGACCGGGTCCATTTGATGTTTGGATAATGGCTGTACGAGGCCAGGCGCGTTAGCTTGATGTACAGGCCACAAAACCACAGGCAGAGCAGGAGCCGAATGATGAAACCAAACACCGTTTGTGTCTGGCTGTTGAACAAGGTGGTTCCCAACAAGAAAACCAACTGGCAGATGGGCAGGACGATGCCATAGACGAATCGAACTGGTTTTGAATCGAGAAAATTGCCTAATTTTGTAAGAGCCATGTCGCGGGCCCCCGATTGGTGAATGAGGATTGGCCTCACTTGATGCGGCTGGCGGCCTCGGGCGGCCAGGGCAGGGTTTGGAGCAGCGCCTGCACCGGGGCGGTGAGGGCTTCGCTGCCGGTGTAGGTCACGCCAGGGTCAAAGGTCAGCACGCACGGGTCGCCGTCCTCAAAAACCAGGGTATAGCTGACCGTTCCGCCGCCGTCGGGCGGGTCGGCGGGCTCCACCCGCGTCAGGCTGGCGCAGTCCACCGCGGCCAGTTCATCCAGCAGGGCGGCGGCATCCACCGGCACGGCCCACGCGCCCGCGTTGATCTGGGTGGCAGCCACCCGCCCGTTGCGCGTCAGCGTCACCGCGGTGCGGGTAATGACCCGTTCTTCGTGCCACTGCAGCTCGGGCAGCACCGGCCCCGAGTCGGCGGTATAGATCACTTGCTCAACGGTGTTTGTCATCGGCTGCTCCGTCTGGCACCCGGCCAAAACCAGGCACAAACTGAAGATCAACAACAGTGCGGGGCCTGGCATTTTCATCGGGCGCGACCTTTGGGCTTGCCCGACAGGTTGTTCAACGTCATGCCAATCAGGCGGGAGACGACCACCGCAACATAGCCCACGCCGCAAAACTGCTCCAGAATGGCCAACATGCGCACCGGTGCAGAAATGGGCAGAATATCACCCAGCCCGGTGGCCGACAGGTTGGTGAAGCTGAGGAACAACAACTCAATGAAGGTCAGCGGCTGCCCCGGATGCCCGCCGTTGACGAAGCTGTCGGGCACCCAGGCCTGGCAGACCAGGTAAGCATAGGCAAAGCCCCAGGCCAGCAGCGTGAAGGTGGCCCCGGCGGCAAACAGCTCGTCGGTGGTCACGGTAAAATCTTCCAGCATGTAGGCGATCAGGCTGCCGGCGGCGTAAAAATACAGGATGGATTCCAGCACCGCCGACCAGGCCACCAGCGCCGGGTCGGCAAAAATGGCCGACAGCACCGACAGCAGAAAGGCCGGCACCGCCAGCGCCCAGGCGATCCAGTTGGTGCCCGGGCTGCGCACAACCACCCAGACCACCATCACCAGCACCAGCGCGCCCACCCCGCTGAGCAGGGCTCGCGGGCCATGGTTGCCCTCAAAGAGGGTGTAGAGCAGCAGTTGCAGGAACTGCGCCGCCAGCAAAAATGCCGAGGGGTTGTGCCCGGCTAAAAATCGCTGCATGGAACGGAGAGGAGGTAAGTTTTTCATCGGTTGAGTTGATTATATATCAGGCCCAGAAAATTGCGGCACAGAAATCGGCCGGACTAAAACAAACCTCTGGCAAATTTTGTCAATTTGCCGCAGGGATGCTAAAATGGATTCAGCGCACGCCGGCGCGGCCGGATGGGCGCTCCATAATACCCATCAGGAGGACAGGATGCCCACCCCACCGAAAGAAACCCGCAAACCCGGCGCCGCAGGCCGCATTGGCGCCCCAACCCGCCCGGCCACCCGCCCGGCGGCCCGCCCCACTGCCGCCCGGCCCGTTGCAGCAGCCAAACCCGCGGCTGGCAATTACGTTCATTTTTCCGACAAAATGACCAGCGCCTTGATGAACATCAACGACGTGATTGAAGACAACAAAGGCACGCTCGATTCCATTCAGGACATGGCGCTCCAGCTCACCCGCACGGTGATCGTTCTGCGCACCGTGGTCATGAAATACGTCGGCATGGTGGATAACATCCTTGAGACCGCCGTGCCGATCATGGAAAAGCTGCCCATCTTCCCAGAGAACGTGAAGGAATTTGCCCGGGATGCCCTGGCGCTGGCAAAGAAAATTTCCACTGCCAGCGAAATGGCCGAGAAGGTGCTGCCCGGCGTGGAAGCCAGCCTGATGAGCGCCGATGTGACCAGGCTGCAAACCTCCAGCGGCGATGTGGCCAACCTGACCAAAGCCCTGCAGGAAATCACGCTGTAGGCTGCGGCCCTCTAACATTATGAAGCAGGGGCGGGCACTGTGCGCCCCTGTTTCATCTCCCTGTGCAGCCCGCTGAAAACAATCTGCCGGTATAATCATTTCAATGGTTTGTTTCCAGGGCCAGCCGCGCCGCTCAAATTGAGACCCCATGCCCGAAAAACCGCTCTATGAAAAGAAGGTCGGCTACACCTACCGGCTCTACCCCAACCGGCTGGAAATCCGTCCGCCGGCGCTGCTGAGTAAGAAAATCACCACCATCCTGGTCCGCAGCATCCACCGGGTGGAAATCCGCAGCTTCAACGACCAGCTCTATGTGACCACCCGCGACAACGAGACGCACACCCTCTTTGGCATCACCGGCCCCGATGCCCACAAAATGCGCGCGGCCATCCTCCTGCTGGTGGATGTAATTCATCAGGTGATCTGATTTTGCCTTGGGCGCGGGGGAACAAACCCTGCGCCCCCTGGCGTTAACGGCTTAAGTTTATTGAAGCTGGCGCACTTTGGGATAGCGCAGCAGCACAAACAGCCCATACAGCAGCGAAACCACCGCCCCAATGCCCACCGTCAGCGGGGCGCCAATGCCGTCTGCCAGCAAGCCGGCCTGCATGCCGCCCAGGCGCATCATCGCCTGGAAAGACATGGTGTAAAAGCTCATCACCCGGCCGCGCATGGCATCGGGGCTGGCAAATTGAATCAGCGTGTTCGCCAGCACATTCTGCCAGACAAACGCCACGCCCACAAAAAACATCAAAACCAGGGAGGTCACAAACGACTTCGAGAAGGCGAAGCCGATCAACAGGGCCGGAAAGCCCAGGTTGCCAATCGTCAGCATCAGGCCGCGCGGAGCGGTCTCGGGCAGCGAGGCCACCAGCAGCGCGCCAATCAGCGCACCAAAGCCCATCAGCCCGGTCAGCAGGCCCAGCGGCAGCGCTTCCGGCGCCAGACAGGTGATCAGCCCGCTGGTGCAAACCGTATTGATAAACGGCTGGGCGCTGGAGGCCAGCACATTCCCGGCAAACACGGGCATCAGGGTGCTGTATGGCATGGAGAGGAAGGCACTGACGCCCACCAGCGTCACCAAAATCAGCAGGGTTTGCTGCTTGAAGATAAAGCGCATGCCCTCCAGCATATGGGCGGCGGTGCGGCTGTTTTTGTGCGCCTCTGGCGCAGGGGCTGGCAGGTTGCGCATGAATAACAGCGCAACGATGAAAACTGCAAAGGTCAAGGCATTGATGAAAAACGCCCAGGCCTCGCCGGTGGCGGCCACCACCACCCCCGCCATGGCTGGCCCCAGCGCCCGCCCCAGGTTGAAGAGCGCCGAATTGAGGCCAATGGCATTGCTCAGATCGGCCTTGCCCTCCACCAGCTCCACCACAATGGACTGGCGGGCGGGCAGGTCAACCGCATTGAAAACCCCCAGGAAGAAGGACAGCACATACACATGCCAGATCTGCACGGTGTCGGTGAAGAGCAGCGCGGCCATAATCAGGGCCTGCACCATCATCCCGGCCTGGCAGACGAGGATCACCGTGCGCTTGGGGAAGCGGTCCACCAGCGAGCCGCTCCACAGCGACAGCGGGATCAGCGGGATGAGGCCAATCAGGCTGATGGTGCCGAGGGCGGCGGCGGAGCCGGTCAGACGGTAGATCAGCAATTGCTGAGCCACAAACTGCATCCAGGTGCCCACCAGCGAAGCCCCCTGGCCGAAGAACCAGAGGCGGTAGTTGGGGTGACGGAGCGAACGGAAGGTAGAAGTCATAGGCGTTAGATAATTATCTACTGTTGATTAAGGGCAAGTGTATCATACTTTGAATATTTTGGGAGCAGTTTGCAGTCAATTGTGCCCGGCATTCACAAAGTCCAGGAAATGCCATCAAGCCATGGTGCATCTTCTCTGGAGTGCGGGCTTCAGCCCGCATAAAGGTTTTATAATCCAATGGAGAGCTGGCCTTTTCCCGTCTTTTTTCGAGATATATTATCTGAGGCCCACAAAAACCGCGTATGGGTGTAAGATAGGCCCATTCCCATTTTTCACAATTTCAGGAAGTTCCGATGGACGCAAAAATTCAAGCCTTTATTCAGGCCAAACGATTGGCCGTTGTAGGGGTCTCACGCTCGGCGCAGAAATTTGGCACGGCGATCTACACCGAATTGAAAGCCCGCGGCTTCGAGGTGTACGGCGTCAATCCCCAGATGGAAACAATTGCCGGGGATAAATGCTACGCCACCATTGCCGAGCTGGCGGGCAAGGTAGATGGCGTGATCATCTGTGTGCAGCCGCAGAAGGCTGCCGGGGCAATCCGCGAGGCCGCCGCCGCCGGCATCCAGCAGATCTGGCTGCAGCAGGGTTCGCAGTCGCTCGAGGCCGCCCAGGCCGCGCGCGAGGTGGGCGTCTCGCCGGTGGAAGGCAAGTGCATTTTGATGTACGCCGGTGAGGTCAAGTCGATTCACGGCTTCCACCGCTTCTTTGCCAGACTGTTCGGTCAGTACTGAGTGCGCCCGATGAGCAGGGTGCTGGTGGCCTATGCAACCAACTCGGGCTCAACCGCCGAGGTAGCCGCAGCCGTTGCCGCCGAATTGACCGCGGCCGGGCATGCGGCAGACGTGCAGCCCATGGCAAACGTGACCGCCCTGGATGGTTACGATGCTGTGGTGGTGGGCGCGCCGATGATCTTTGGCTGGCAGTTGGCGGCGCGGCGCTTCCTCCATCGTTATCAAAAAACGCTGGCAGCCCAAAAGGTGGCCTGCTTTGCCTGCGCCATGCGCCTGACCCGCTCTCCCCGCGAGACCCTGCCGCCCATCCCGCTGGCACTGGACCCCAACCTGGTATCTGAGCCAGCCAAACCGGGCACGCTGAACCTCAAAGAGCGCTTCACCACCATCGGGCACTACCTCAAATCCATGCTGGGCGGCGCGCCCGCCGTTCAACCGCTCAGTGTGGCCTTCTTCGGCGGGCGGTTGGATATGTACCGCCTGAAATGGTGGCAGGCGGCTTTTGTGATGATCGTTGTCCAGGCCGCCCCCGGCGACTACCGCGACTGGAACAGCATCAAAGCCTGGGCGCAGGCGCTGGGCAAACAGCTAGCGGCCTAAGCAGCGAGCTGCCGGGCCCAGGCCGCGGCGCGCTCCAGTTCACCCGCGCTCAAGGGGCCCTGTTCCGCTTGGACGATGAAGCCCTCGGGGGTCTGGGCCAGGGTGGCGCCTTTTTTGACCAGCGCGTCGGCAATCGGTTTGGCGGCATAGCCGCCCATTTTGACAATGCCCCGGAAGAAGCCGGATTTGATCGTCTCCAGCGCAATGCGGGTATCAAACCCGCTGACGCGCACGCCCTGCAGCGCGCCCGCCGGGATGGCCTTGATAAAGTCGGCAATCGCCGGGGTGGAGCGAAAGCTGCGCGTGGGCGAGCCCACGATGAGCACATCCAGGCCGGCAAGCTGGGCCTGCGTCACCGCATCCACTTTGACCACCGGCGCATTCAGCGCCGCGCCCATGGCCTGGGCAATCTTTTCGGTATTGCCAAAGACTGAATCATAAATAATCAGTGCGTTCATTGAAAAATCCTTCACAAATTGACAGTTTGAGCGAGGGGGACAATTAGATTATAGCTTAACGCTCTGGCAGCGAGGCGTTTTGGGGGCCTGCTTTAATCCACGCGCCCGAAATCTTAACCCCCGGCTTGCCCGCGGCGAGCGACATAGACCGCCACCGCCGCGTGGACAAAGGCCGCCAGATCAGGATGGAGCTTGTCAAAGTTGGCCTTGAAGCGCGGGTCTGAGACGTAGCCGCCCGCAATGCCCAGCAGTTGGGCGTCGGTGGGCGTCCAGAAGTAGTCCATATGGCTGCGCCAGGCTGCCACCGCGGCCTGGGCCGCCGCCGATTCGGGCCCCTGCGGCATGGCGGCCAGAAAAGTGCGGTACACGGCCTCGCCCTCAGCGCCGATGCGCTGCTTCTTGGCGGGGGTGTAGCGCTGCCAGCGCTGATAAGAGGCGCGCACCACCGCGGGGTCGTACATCTCCAGGGCTTCTTTTTGAAATTCCGCCTGTTGTTCATCGTTAAACACATCAAACATTTGTGATTCAGTCATGGGTCGAGTTCCTTTCAGGTGTTCCAGGGTATGCTCCACAGTCTCAATCAGGCGCTCCAGGCGGTGGATGCGCCGCCGCAGCTCAGTTTTATGCGCCGTCAGCGCCTGGGGCACATCAAAGCCGGGCTGTGCCATAATCTGCCGGATCTCTGCCAGCGGCAGGTCCAGCTCGCGGTAGAGCAGAATCTGCTGCAGGCGCAGCAGGGCCTCTTCCCCGTAGTAACGGTAGCCATTATCACCCACCCGGGATGGCTTGAGCAGCCCGATGGAATCATAGAACCGCAGCGCCCGCGGCGTGATGCCCGCCAGTTTGGATAGCTGTTTGACTGTGTACATGCGCCTATTGTAAACCCTGACGTAACGTTAATGTCAAGGGGGTTGAGTCCCAGATGGGGGCAGGAACGCCGCTGGTGGTGCGGAGGACTCTTGTAGGGGCGCACCTATGTGTGCGCCCGGAGTAATTTTAATGTTACGCCGGGCGGTCAACCTGTTCAGGTTGCATGCACATAGGACCACCCCTACAGGAAGCGCAAGTCGGCTGCGCAACCCCCTTCCCGGCCCCGCCCGGCGCCCAATTCGAGGTACAATTAGCGTATGCGCCGCCTGCATCTCTCTGCCGATGATCCCCTCAATCTTACCATCTCGGCAGACGCCCGCTTTTGCACCCCCAACTATACCAGCGACATCACCTGGACGCTGAACCTCGGCGCTGGCGAACCCCCCGCCCTGGCGCTTGAAAGCACGCTGGGCCTGCGCGCCCTGGCGCTGCGGCTCTTGCCGCGCTTTTTACGCCCCAATGTCGAAATTACCAACCCGGTGGATTATTACCGCGTGCCGGTGGTTGAGCAGATTCTGCCCGGCTATTTGCAGGTAGCCTTTGCGCCTTTCCCCGGCGTGGAGGCCACCGCCGAATACTGGATTGCCACCTCGGGTCTGGCCGCCGGGCGGCTGCGCTTGCTGAACTGGAGCGTGCTGGTTGAGAGCTTTCGGGTGGAGTGGCTGGCGCTGCTCAGCCCACTGCCCGAGGGGCAGAGCTTTGCCGCCCAGCCGCTGGAGCGCAGTTGGGCCTTGCAGGGCAGCAGCGGCGGCCTGGCGCTGGCCTTCTGGCTGGATGAATCCGCCACCCCCTCGGTGGGCACGCTGCCCGGCCTGGGCGTGGATGTGGAACTGCCCCCCGGCAGTGAGATCACCCTGCCCTGGGCCCTGGCGGCCCACCCCGATTTTGAGACCGCCCTGACCCTGGCCCACCAGCCGGCCCGCACCGCCTGGGATGCCGAAACCGCCCGCATGGAGCTGCTTCACGCGGGGCAGGTGGTGGAATTTGAGACCGGCAGCCCCGATTGGGATGTGGCCCTCACGCTGGCGCAGGTCAATGCGCTGCGGCTGTTCTTCCCGCCGGGCGGCGGGCTGCCCAACCCTTCCTTTGTGCTCACCCGCCAGCCCGATTTCGGCCATTCGCTGCGCGGCGATGGCTCCGATTACCCGCCGCTGTGGCGCGGGCAGACCGCCCTGGACGCCTGGTATCTGACCAGCCTGCTGCCCGGCGCACCCGAACTGGGCGCCGGACTGGTGGAAAATTTTCTGGCCGTGCAGGAAGCGGATGGCGCCATTGACTGGCGCCCCGGCCTGGGCGGGCAGCGCACCCGCCACCTGGCCCAGCCGCTGCTGGCAACCCTGGCCACCCGCCTGGCGCCCACCCGTCCCGCCGGCTGGCTGGAATCGCTCTACCCGGCGCTGATCCAATTTTTGCGCCGCTGGTTCGAATTTGATGTGGACCGTGACCACGATGGCTACCCCGAATGGAGCCACCCGCTGCAAACCGGCATGGAAGCCGCCCCGCTCTACAACCGCTGGCATGCCGATGCCGAGGGCGTGGGCGTGGAACTGGTAGAATCGCCCGCCCTGGGCGCGCTGCTCTACCGTGAATGCCGCAGCCTGATGCCCCTGGCGGCCCGCCTGAAGCAGCGCAAAGACCTGGCCTGGCTGCGCGCCCGCGCCGAACATCTGCGCCGCGCCGTGGAGCAGGCCTGGGATGAGAAGGCCGGTCTGTACCGCTACCGCGACCTGCAAAGCCACGCCGCGCCCGCCGGGCAGGAGCTGCTGCGCTTCACCGGCTCCGGCGCGCACCGCATCCGCCGCAAGCTGCGCTCGCCGCAGCGCGTGGTGATCTGCCTGCAGACCGGCGACGAGCCCGCCCGCGAGGTCGCCATCACCCTGCGCGGCCTGGGGGCGCGCGGCAAGGTCAGCGAAGAGATTACCGCCCGCCAGATGGACTGGCTGCCCGGCTGCGGCCGCGTGGTCAGCCAGACGCTGTTCACCACCCTCGAGACCATCGAAGTGCGCGGCCTGCCGGATGAGATCCCCGGCATCCTGCGCACCCCCGATTATCAGCAGGAAGACCTCAGCCTGCTGCTGCCGCTGTGGGCGGGCATCCCCACGCCTGAGCGCGCCGGCGTGATGATTCGCAAAGCGCTGCAGGGGCGCTACCTGCAGCCCTGGGGGCTGCCCATCTGCCCGCCAACCGACCGCCCCGCCGAACCGGTGGAGCTGGCCTGCGTCTCGATGATCTGGAATCAACTGCTGGGCGAGGGCCTGCTGCGCTACGGCTATCGCGCCGAGGCCGCCGACCTGACGGCCCGGCTGCTCAACGGCGCGGCCGCCGCGCTGCGCCAGGTGCACGGCTTTCGCGGCCTGCTGCACGCCGAAACCGGCGAGCCCCTCGGCGAGACCAACCGCCTGCGCGGCCTGCCGCCGGTGGGCCTGTTTTTGCAAACCGCCGGGCTGCTGCATTTGGCCCCCGAACAGGTTATTTTACAAAATTCGATAGGTTTTTCGGCTCCAATTACGGTACAATATCGAGGGATGAGGATTGTATTAAAATCCGCAGACAGCACTGTGACGTTTGCCCGTGGGCAAACCCTGACCGTGAGCGGGCCAGACCCGCACCGGGTGACCTTATCAGGAGGTAAAAAATGACCCAGGCTGATTCCGCTGTCAGTGACTGCAACCGTTTACTGCTTGCGGTGGTGCAGTCGCAAGATGCCGAAGCGGCCCAAAATGCCCTGATTGATGCCGGTTTCTCTGTGACCCGGCTGCCCAGTGTGGGCGGATTTTTGGGCCTGCGCAATGCCACATTGATGATTGGTTCGCCGTGCCACCGCCAGACCGAGGCCGTGGAGCTGTTGAACCGCACCTGCCGCCAGCGGGTGGAGTATATTGCCGTGCCGCTGGAAAGCGCCCCCCTGCCGATGCCGGCGCCCACCCCCGTGACGGTGGGCGGCGCCACCATCTTCGGGCTGGAAATTGAGCATTACGAGGAGTTTTAGCCATGAAAATGATCATTGCCATTGTACCGGACTCGGACGCCGATGCGGTTTCTCAGGCCCTGACGCAGGCCAGTCTGCGCGTGACGCGCATTGCTTCTACGGGCGGGCTGTGGCGCCGCGGCAACACCACCCTTCTGGTGGGCCTGGAAGATGAACAGGTGCCCGGCGCGCTGGAGAAGATCAAGGCCAACTGCGCCCCCCCCGAACCCGGCGCCGAGAGCCGCCGCGGCGTGCTGTTCGTCCTCAAAGTGGACGATTATATCCACCTGTAAGCCCTGTTTTCCCGCTGAAGCTACCAAAAGGCACCGGGCGATACCTCCCGTGTGCCTTTTTGCCGCCTGATGGACCCCCTGAAACATGAAACCTCAAATACACCCCAGAAGAACCCCCCAAAAAGCCACGCCGCTGATGATTCTAACCGACTGGCTGGATACCATCTGGAATCTGCTGGCCCACCCAACGCCAGATACCTTCCAGCAAGAGGCCAGGAAGGCACCGGGCAAATTTGTCAGCGCGCTGATCTGGGTGGTGGCGGCGGTAACGGTGGTTGCCCTGGGCACCATGCTGATTTATCGCCTGCCGTTCGATTTCGGCACAATCGCCATTCTCTGGTTTTTTGCCCCGATTGCTTTTTTGTTCTTCGGATTCAGCCTGGATGTGATGTATCGCAAAGTTTATGGCGCCAAACAGAGCCTGTATGACGAGTTTCTCTACCTCGTCACCGCGCTGCTGGTGCCGTTTATGCTGCTGTCTTTCCTGCTCAGCCTGGTTCCTGTGGCAGGCTCCTACCTGGGCTGGCTGATCTGGTTGTACCCCATCTTTTTGCTGGTGCAGATCATCCGGGCGCTCACCCGGCTCAAACCCGGGCAGGCGGTGGCCCTCACCGTGCTGTCCATCCTGCTGGGCGGAACCGGCGGGTTCTGCCTGCCGCTCTTTCTGCTGGCCATGTCGGGGATTATGCCCGGCGTCTTTTAGCGACGGGCCCGGCGCCTCATTCTCCGCCGTCGCCGGGGGGCAGGTTGGGGCAGGTCTGGTGGTAAGGCACGGAGGGCAGGAAATAGGTCTCCCACTCTTCCGGCGTCAGGTTGCGGTTCAACCGGGCGCAGACGGCCTCGGTCAGGTCCTGGGACTGCCAGGGCCAAATGTGAACCAGGTTATTGTCGGTGCCAAAAGCCACGCGCCGCCCGTCGGGGCTGAAGGCCAGCACAACGCCCCGCGAATCTGGCAGGCTGGTGCGCAGGACTGCCGCAGGCCCGGTGAATAGATCCCAAACCTGGAGCGTGCTGCCGGCAGAGCGGGTGGCGGCCTGGCGTCCATCGGGGCTGAAGATGATGATTTCCAGGTCGGGCTGTGGGATGGTCTGGCAGGCAAGCGCAATGCCGGTGGCGGCCTCCCAAACACAAACCTCACCTGCCTGGCTGGCTGAATAGATCCGCTGTCCGTCGGCGCTGTAAGCCAGCGACAGGATATAAGCATCCTGAGAGAACGCCTCCAGCACCTGCCCGGTGCTGAGCTCCCAGATTTTAAGGCTGCCATCACGCCCACCCACAACCAGCCTTTGACTGTCCGGGCTGAAAGCCAGCGCCTCAATCCTGGCGCCTTGCTTGAGGGTGGCAATCGTCTCGCCGCTGGCAATTTCTGCAACCTCAACAAACCCGCCCTTGGTCCCTACGGCAATCAGGCGTTCATCCGGGCTGAAGGCCAGTGTTGAGGCAAAATTTGCTAATAGCTCGCTAAAAATTTCCTCTCCGGTTTCAGTCTCCCAGATTTTAAGCGTACCAACCGCCAGCAGACTGATCTGAGCCACCTGGCTTCCACTCGGGCTGATAACCGACAGCCCTTCAAATGTGGGTAGATTAACCTGCATCGGGGTGGCCGGGGTGTTCTGAAGCGCCGCCCACCTGGAAACGGCGCCGTCAGAATTTATGGCAAGCAGGTCCTGCCCATCCGAAATAAAAGAAAGGGCGGTGATATCTGCGCGTAATTGTGAGCCTGGCAGCCTCAAAAACGCATCCGAATTCACGCGCCAGACCCGCACCATGCCATCCCGACTCGCGGTAATAATCTGCTGACCGTCCGGGCTGAACGTCACCCGGGAGACGGGCCCGGCATGGCTCAGGCGGGTAATTTCAATTCCAGTTTCAATGTCCCAGATACGGGCTGACCCATCCGCACTGCCAGCCGCCAGCCAGCGGTTGTCCGGGCTGAAGGCCAGGGTTTGGAAAGTACCATCCTGCTCTATGGTCGTAAACCAGTCATAATAAAAGACCTGATTCCCCAGATAATCTTTCCACTGCGTTTCACTCAATATGACAATCGTTCCATTCTCCCGAACAACCGCAATCTGGCTGCCGTCTGAATTTGCAAAGAGATTATATACGCCGGAGTAGGTGTTGACGCTTGCGTAGGCCTGCCCAGATGCCAGATCTATGTCGACAATGCGGTCGGTTTCCGTGTAATAAACCAGGCGCTGGCTGTCGGCAGAGAAAAGCGGATCAAATGAATTGCTGGCATCTTCAATGCTGGCGACCCTCTGCTGCGTGGTCAGATTCCAGAGGTCAAAATATATACTTCTATTCCCCCACTTATAGCCCAACAGCCACTGCCCATCCGGGCTGAATTGGTAGCTGTAATAAGTATCAAACGGGTAGGATAACCCGACCCGCTGCCCGGTGGCAATTTCATAACTGTAGGTTTCCAGAGTATTAAGCCAGTTAAAGATAATAACCGTGATGTAGCGGCTGTCCGGGCTGAAAAAGATTTCGCCGCCAACCAGGTTCCGGACCATCACCTCGCCGCTCTCGGCATCCCAGACCGTGCTGCCATATTCGTCTGTAATTCCCAGCAGCCAGCGCCCATCCGGGCTGTAGCGAAGGCCGGCAGGCGCTTTTTGATTCAAACCCAAAATCACGGCGCCGGTTTTAAGATCCCAGACTTGAATGGTGCCGTCCTCGCTCAACGCGGCCGCCTGGCTGCCATCCGGGCGGATGGCCAGGTCAATCACCGCGCTGCTGGACGTGATTTGATAATCTTCAACCGGCAGCAGGGCCGCGGCGGCCATGGCAGTGGCGTTGGCAGGGCTGGTGGGGTCGCGCTGCACGGCTTCCAGCGCCAGCAGGGTGGTCAGTTCCAGTTGACCGGGCTGGTCTTCAAACAAATCTTCGGCCTGCACGGCCAGTTGGAGCGCCATGGCCTGGTTGGCCTGCGTCAGCGCGGCGGTGCGCCCGGCATCCGCATCGGCGGCGCGGGTATCGGCCTGGGCGCGGGCGGTCTCGGCGGCTGCCGCAGCCGATTCAGCACTGGCAATGCTCGTCTGGGCGGCTTCCAGCTCGCGGGCGGTGCGGCTGGCACGGCCCCAGCCCAGCAGGGAGGTGATCAGCAGCAGGGCCGTGGCGGCACTCAGCCCAATCAGCAGCGGGCTGATGCGTTTGGGGCGCGGGGCCCGGCGCTGGCGGTCCAGCGGGTTGGCGGCGGGCGGCGCACCGGTGCGGCTGTCCAACCGGCTGCCCAGGGCTTTCAATTCGGCTTCCAGCGTCTCGGTAAAGCGCGCCTGCTCGGCCTCTGGCAGGGCCTGGCGGGCCAGGGCAAACACATCCAGCTTTTGCAGCAGCGTATCCAGCGCCCGGCGCAGGTGTGCATCGGCCCGGGCGGCGGCGGCAATTTCGCGCGCCAGTTCGGCCTCAGAGCGGGCCGGCCAGCGCTGCAGCAGCGCCAGAATGGGCCCGGCGCTGGTCTTCTTGAGCAGCCGGGTGACCACCGGGGTCACCTCGGGGTCACGGAGCTGTGTGGCGATCACCGCGGGCATCAAGGCCTTGAGGATCAGCCAGCCGTAGAGCGTATCCACCCCGGCGGGCTGCAGGTGCGCCGCCTGGGCGTTGAAATAATTGGCAATTTCGGTTTTCCAGCTTTCCAGCGAAAAAGACATCCATCCTCCATCAAACTTGAGCCGGTAGGTGGATTATAACGCAAAAATTGGGGCGGGGGTCGCGCAGCATCCTGTAAAGGGTCGCGCCATTTGTTATTGGTGTAGGGGCGGTCCTGCGTGACCGCCCGGCGTAACATTAATATTACTCAGGGCGCACAACCTGTTCAGGTTGCTTGCACGCAGGTGCGCCGCTTCGGCGCTCTGTCGAGAGCGCCCCTACTTGTTTCTTTCCGGGCCGCGCCATTTGTTATTGGTGTAGGGGCGGTCCTGCGTGACCGCCCGGCGTAACATTAATATTACTCAGGGCGCACAACCTGTTCAGGTTGCTTGCACGCAGGTGCGCCGCTTCGGCGCTCTGTCGAGAGCGCCCCTACTTGTTTCTTTCCGGGCCGCGCAGCATCCTTACAGGACGCTACGCGGCCCCGAAATGGTTGCCCCGCCGCAGCCAACCGCCCGCCGGGCAAAATATGGTATAGTTAACCATTCATGTTCAAACCAACCCTTCAAGCTCCATCTGAACTGACGCATGGTTCGTAAAAAAACACCCCCCCCTGCTCCCGCAAAAACACCCGCCCGCCGCGGCCGCCCGCGCAACGGCAAAAATGCCGCGCGCAAGCCAGCCGCGTCAGCGGAGATTGAAAATGGCGTTTCTGAAGCCGAAGAACCCACCCTGCCCGTGACTGAAGAGTGGGCTGAGATTCCCGTTGACGACCCCCTGGAGATTCTGGAAGACCCCACCATTGCCGTGGAGCTTTCGGAAGACCCCGTGCGGCTCTACCTGAAAGAAATTGGCCTCATCCACCTGCTGGATGCCGACTCTGAGTTTCGTCTGGCCGCGCGCATTGAGGCCGAGCACCGCCTGGAGGCGCTCAGCGGGCATGTTTCGCCGCCGCCCGGCGAGCCCGGCCATTACCGCGTCCTGATGCTGACCATTGCCCAGGACCTGATTAACGCCTGGGAACGCCTGCTGCAAGACTCGGGCCGCCTGGCCAACCACGACCTGCCCGACTTTTCGCTGATCCTCTCTGAAGCCCAGCAGTTACGCCTCTCCTGGCAGATGGATGCCCCCTCTTACCTGCGCAGCTTTTTGGATAACGGCCTGTGGGGCCGCGACCCCCTCTGGGATGATGTGGCCCGCCATGCTTTCACCCTCTTCCTGTGCCTCTACCTGCTGCCCGAATCGGCTGCGGTTGGCCTGATGTTGGATGTCAACCATGGCCCCTTCGAATTGACCATGGAAGATTTTGACCGCCTGCTGCCGCCCGATATCGATCTGGCTAAGGAAGCCGAAGGCGTGGCCTTCCGATCTGAAGAAGCCAACCAGACCCTCATCCGCGCCAACCTGCGGCTGGTGGTCAGCATTGCCAAGCGCTACCTGGGACGCGGCATCTCATTCCTCGACCTGATTCAAGAGGGCAACCTGGGCCTGCTGCGCGCTGTTGCCAAGTTTGACCCCACCCGCGGCTTCAAGTTCAGCACCTATGCCACCTGGTGGATCCGTCAATCCATCAGCCGCTATATTGCCGAACAGGCCCGCACCATCCGCATCCCCGTCCACCTGTTTGAAGCCATCACCCGGCTGCTGCGAGTGCAGCGTTCACTCGTCCAGCAGTTGGGCCGCGAGCCCACCAACGAAGAGTTGGCCCTGGAATCGGGCCTGCTGGAAGACGCTGACGTGCAGGCCATTCTGCGCGCCCGCTCTGAAAACCGCCCCCTGGAACAAGACTTGCAACATCGTTGGGTAACCGCCACGGCCAAAGTTCAGCGCATTTTACAGTCTGCCGAAGAGCCCGTCTCGCTGGAGCGGCCCGTCGGTGATGAAGAAAGCAGCCAGCTTGGCGACTTCATCGAAGACGACGACGCGCTGGAGCCGATGGACGCGGCCGCCCGCGAAATGCTGCGCGACCAGGTGCAAAATGCCCTGGGGGCGCTGTCTGAACGCGAGCGCCAGGTGCTGGAGCTGCGCTTCGGTTTGATTGACGGCAAAGACCATACCCTCGAAGAGGTCAGCCGCTACTTTAACGTCACCCGCGAACGAATCCGTCAGATTGAGGCCAAAGCGCTGCGCAAGCTGCGGCATCCTACCCGCAGCCGTCACCTGCGCGAATATTTATCCTAGCATCGTTCTTTACAACCCCAAGGTGTCCAATGCCGCTGCGAGTATTGATCATCCAATCGGAGCCAAAGGACGCCCAGGAACTAACCCGCTTCTTCAAAGAGCGCGGGGACGAGGTGTGGGGGGCCTGGAACCTGGGCCAGGCTGATGGCCTGCTCGACCAGATTCGACCTGGATTAATTGTGCTGGATATCCACCTGCCTGACAGCGAGTGGACCAACTTCCTCAAGCGCGCCACCCAGCGTACCGGCTCGCAGGTGATCGTCACCAGCCGCCACCCCGACATGACCCGTGAGATGATGGCGCAGTCGGCAGGGGTTTCGGCCTTTTTGCGGGCGCCGTTTAAGCCCGAATGGATTGAGCGCGCCCTGGGGCGGATGGGGCAGCGCACGGTGCCGCGCACCAAACCGATTTTGCCCAAGGTGCGCACCCCCGTGCGCTTGAAGATCACCGTGCCCTATCTGCTGCTTTCGCTGCTGCTGGCGCTGGGCGTGGCGTTCATCGTCAGCCAGGTGGTGGTGGATTCAGCCGAAGAGCGCTACCTCAACCAGTTGATCGAGACCTCCCGCCAGTCGGCAGATTGGATGGTCAGCGAAGAAGACCGCCTGCTGATCACCCTGCGCCTGGTGGCGAACAGCAGCGGCGTGGCCGAGGCCATCCAGGCGGGCAGCTCTGAAACGCTGCGCGCCCAGGTACTGCCGCTGGCGGCCAACGCCCGCGAAGAATCGATTGAAATTTTAGACCTCAGCGGCACCAGCCTGCTGTCCATTCGCCAGACGCCCGGCGAAGCGGCCGGGGTCTATTCCTTTACCCGCGGCGATACCACCTTTCAGACGGCAGATTATGTGCTGGCGGTGCTGCAGGGCCAGGTGGACAACCGGGGCGATAAATTTGCCGGTCTGACGATTGGCCCCTGGGGGCGCTATTTTTACGTCAGCGGGCCGGTGTTCAACCCCACCGGGCAGATGGTGGGCGTGGTGCTGGTGGGCCGCTCGCTGGATACGCTGTCGCGCGAGATGCGCACCGATACCCTGGGAGAGATCACCTTTTACAGCGTCGATGGTCAGCCGCTGGCTTCCACCCTCTACCATGGCGCCGACAGCTTCCCCATCTCGGTTGAAAAAGTCGGCCTGGTGCTGGCGGCTCAAGATGTTGCCAGCCAACTGCGCGATTTGACCGTGTCTAGCATTGACTATGCCGAACTGCTGGGCCCCTGGGAGGTGCGCGATGGACGCGACCTGGGCGTGCTGGGCGTGACGCAGCCAAAGGCTTTTTTGACTCAAACCAGCCGGATTACCCGCTGGGAAATTTTCGTCTTTGTGGTGGCTGCGGTGATGCTGGTGGTGGGGGTGGGCTTTTACCTGGCAAGCATCATCACCCGCCCGCTGCAGCGCCTGATGAAGGCCTCTAACCAGGTGGCCGAGGGCAACCTGGAAGTGAAGGTGGACGTGCGCGGCGATGACGAGGTGGCGGTGCTGGCACATTCATTTAATACAATGATTGCCGGGTTACAGGAAGGCTCCATCTACCGCGATCTGCTGGGGCGCACCGTCTCGCCAGAGGTGCGTGAGCAGCTCCGCCAGACCTTCAGCTCGGGCAACCTGCGCCTGGAAGGTCAGGAGGCCGTCTCCAGCGTGCTGATGACCGACATCCGCGCCTTCACCACCCTGTCTGAACAGGCCGACCCTTCCAAGGTGTTCACCTGGCTGAACGAATATTTTGGCAAACTGGTGCCCATTGTGGTCAACCACGGCGGCGTGGTGAACAAATTTGACGGCGACGCCATGCTGGCATTTTTCGGCATTCTGCCGCGCATCACCAACCCGCGCAAGAGCGCCATGGCCGCCTGCGAAACCGCCGTGGAGATGATGCGCGCCATTGACGAACTGAACGCGCTGCGCGCTCAACGCCGCGAGCCCGTGATGGTCACCGGCATCGGCATCACCACCGGCGTGGTGATTGCGGGCGGTCTGGGCAGCAGCGACCGGCTGCATTACACCATCATTGGCGATACGGTGAACACGGCCTCGCGCCTGCAGGGCCTGACGCGCGAGTTGTGTTCAGAAAGCGCCATTATCGTCGGTCAGACCACTTTGGATGCCCTGGGCGAGCAGCAAAACCTCTTCCTGTTTGAGGCCCTGGGCGAGCATAACGTGCGCGGCAAGGCCGAGATTTTGCAGGTTCACCGCCTGCATGTACCGCCGCGCCCAACTGATAGGAGATTGTAATCTCCCGGCCATTTCGTTCTGTCTTTCCATCCGCTATACTTGAGGCGCGGAGGTCGCTGTGCTGGCTGGTCGAACCAAAGAACGGGCAACTTACTGGCGGTTTTTGCTGCTGCTGATGCTGCTGGCAGCCGCCCTGGTGCTTGGCTTGATCCTGGTGGATGCCGAGCTGCGCCTGAGCGGGCTGAGCGGCCTGCTGGAAGTGCCCCTGCATTCCCCCTTCCAGGCCGATTACAGCGCCGACCCGCGCGGTCAGCCGATTGCCGCGATGAACGACTCGCTGCTGCGTGACCTGTTTGAGCCCGGGTTTTTACCCACGCTGACCGCTTTTGTGCCTACCATCACCCCGGCGGGGCCGCTGGCAGCCACCCCCACCCCGGCCGCGCCGATCTTCACGCCGCTGCCCACCAGCACCGCCGCCCCCGGCATGCCCAGCTCAACCCCCATGCCCACCGCCACGCTGACCGCCACCCCGCTGCCAACCTGGACAGCCACTTTGCCGGGCCAGCCAACCCGCACAGCCACACGCCCGGGCCAACCCACGGCCACGTTCACACAGCCGCCGCCGCCCACAGCCACGTTCACACAGCCGCCGCCGC
>ENA-UPSM01002901-UPSM01002901.1-activated-sludge-metagenome-genome-assembly--contig:-NODE-2901-length-20043-cov-8.738193_pt1 | contig 20043 bp, 19 predicted proteins | sample MGYA00238181_ERZ773283 | MGnify/ENA primary metagenome ERZ773283 (study PRJEB29023, sample SAMN05720199) | activated sludge metagenome | isolation source: Anaerobic digester | place: Japan...
GGACGACCGAGAACGACCAGGACCGCCAGATGGTGGAGCGCAGCATCGTGCGCGTCGACGGCATGAAGAAGCTGATCGTCGACCTGCTCGACATGACGCGCATCGAGTCCGGGCAACGGGAACGGACCATCAAGCGCCTCGACCTGAACGGACTGGCGCATGCATCGATGGAGCTGTTCGCCCTGGACGCGGAGCGCCGGGGCATAAGCATGGAGCTCGACACGGAACCGGACATCGAGCTCGCCGCGGACCCGGGCGAGGCCGAGATCGTCCTGAACAACCTCATCTCGAACGCCGTGAAGTACAACCGCGACGGCGGCAGCGTGACCGTGAAGCTGTCGCGCGACGGAAACGCCGTCACCATCGCGGTGACGGACACCGGGATCGGACTCACCCCGGAGGAGGCCGGCAAGCTCTTCAACGAGTTCACCCGCATCAAGAACGAGCACACCGTGAAGATCCTCGGCAGCGGACTCGGGCTCAGCACGGTGCGCAAGATCGCCAACATGTACGACGGCGAGGCCACGGTGACGAGCGAGCCGGGCGTGGGCAGCACGTTCACGGTGACGCTGCGGGACGCGCCGCGGGAAGAGACGCGCAGACCGGCGCCCGACACCGCCTCCGAGGCCGCCCCACAGCTCTGACGGCTGGACCGGCGGGAGCCGTGATCCCGCTCATCCGCGCCAAGATGTCCATGTCCTGTTCGGCCCGCCCTCCAGGATGCCGGGTTGTCCCTGCTGCCCGATATGCGATACTTGCCTTCTGACGCTCGTGACCTCGCGCACAAAGTGCGCCGACTATCGGGGAACGGGCGCGGACAGACGGAACACAGGTGTGGCCACTCCGCGGAGCGTGCAGCGGCAGTCGGTCGCCGTCTCCGAAGCGTGTCCCGGCCTTGCCTCGGCGTGCGCCGGGACCGCCGCAAGCGGCGTCCGCCCGCCGGCTCCGGTGGTGGGCGCGAGCGTCGCGCCTGGGGGAACGCAAACGGACAGAGGAGGCCGTGGTGCCGAAGATCCTGATTGTCGACGACGACCCGGACATCGTCGATGCCGGACGCCTCGTGCTCGAGCGCGAGGGTCACGAAGTCGTCGGCGCGCCCAACCGTGCCGACGGCATGAAGAAGCTCGAGGAGGAGAAGCCCGACCTTCTCATCCTCGATGTGATGATGGAGGAGCCGGACGACGGGTTGCGCATGGCGCGCGAGATCCGCAAGGCCGGCAACCAGGTACCGATCATCATGCTCACCAGCGTCAACGCCGCCATGGGCCTCAACATCGACAAGGACGGCGAGATCGTCCCGGTCGACGAGTTCCAGTCCAAGCCGGTCGAGCCGCAGACGCTGGTCGCCAAAGTCAAGAAGCTCCTCGAGCGGTAGGAGGAGATCCCCGATGGCAACCACCATGACCAACGACGAGCTCAGAGCCGACATCGAGGCGCTGGTCGAGAGGCTCGGCCCCGGACGCGCGTCTCTGATCCCCATCCTCGCGGACGTGAAGCGACGCTTCCACGAGATCGACTCGGAGACCATGCAGACCATCGCCGATGTGCTCGACATCCATCCGGTGGAGGTCCACAGCGTCGCCTCGTTCTACGCGTTCCTCCACTCCGCCCCCGAAGGGCAGTTCGTGATCCGGCTGTGCGGCACCCTTCCGTGCGACTTCGCCGGCAAGCAGGCCGTGGCCGACGCGCTCAGGACCGAGCTCGGCATCGGGTTCGACGAGACGACCGAGGACGGCTTGTTCACGCTCGAGTGGACGAGCTGCATGGGCATGTGCGACCAAGGACCGGCCCTGCTCGTGAACGACGAAGTCCACACGCGGGTCACCCCCGAGAAGGCGAAGGCGGTCGTCGCCGCCTGCCGGGCCGCGGCCGTGGCGAAGGAGGCGTGAGAGCCATGCCGGTCATCATCGAGACCCAGGGCAACGCCCTCACCTACGAGACCATCGAGCCGGAGGCCGGACTCAAGGCGGCGCTCGCGACGTCGCGCGCCGACCTCGTCGACACCATCCGCGACAGCGGGCTCATGGGCCGCGGCGGGGCCGGCTTCCCCACCGGCATGAAGTGGGGCTTCTGCGCGGCGGAGAAGGCCGACCAGAAGTACGTCATCTGCAACGCCGACGAGGGTGAACCGGGCACGTTCAAGGACCGGGTCATCCTCACCCGCTTCGCCGACCTCGTCCTCGAGGGGATGACGATCGGCGGCTACGCCGTCGGGGCCAGCCTCGGCATCATCTACCTGAGGGCCGAGTACACGTACCTGCGGCCCCACCTCAACGACGTGATCCAGAAGCGTCGCGCCGCCGGCCTGCTCGGGCACGACGTGTGCGGCGTCGAGGGCTTCGACTTCGACGTGATCGTCGCCATGGGCGCCGGCGCCTACGTGTGCGGCGAGGAGACGGCGCTCATCGAGAGCCTCGAGGGGTTCCGCGGCGAGCCGCGCAACCGGCCGCCGTTCCCGGTGGTCGCCGGCCTGCTCAACAACCCGACGGTGGTCAACAACGTCGAGACGCTGGCCTCCGTGGCGGCCATCATGGCCAAGGGCACGGAGTGGTTCAAGAGCTTCGGCACGGACAAGTCCAGCGGCTACAAGCTCTTCAGCGTCAGCGGCGACTGCGACAAGCCCGGCGTGTACGAGTTCCCGTGGGGCATCACCGTCGCCGAGCTGCTGAAGGAGGTCGGCGGCGAGGGCGCCAAGGCCGTGCAGATCGGCGGGGCCAGCGGCGTCTGTGTCCCGGCCCGCGACTTCGAGCGCAGGCTGGCGTTCGAGGACATCCCGACCGGCGGCTCCGTCATGGTGATCGGCCCGGACCGCGACATCCTTGACGTGGCCGAGAACTTCCTCGAGTTCTTCGTCGAGGAGAGCTGCGGCCAATGCACTCCCTGCCGCCTCGGCAACCCGCAGATGCTCGAGGCCGTCAAGCTCCTCAAGGCGGGGGCCTGCCCGCCCGAGTTCCTCAAGAACGTCAAGGAGCTGGCCGGCACGATGCAGGTCGCCTCGAAGTGCGGCCTCGGGCAGACCAGCCCAAGCGCCTTCCTCTCGATCCTCGAGGGCTTCGGCGACGAGATCCACAACCGCGCCGCGAGCGCCTGACGATCGCGGAGGAGTGAGCATGAGCAATCCCACCACCCCGATCCATCGCGCGCCGCTCTCGCAGCAGCATCGGCGCGTCATCACCACCACCAGCCCGGACGCCATCGGCGCCCAGGTGAGCGTGACCATCGACGGCATCGAGACGAAGGTGCCGTTCGGCACCACCATCCTCGAGGCCGCCAAGAGCTGCGGCGTCTCCATCCCGACCCTGTGCGATCACCCCGACCTCGACGTGGCCGGCGTCTGCCGCATGTGCGTCGTGGAGGTCGAGGGCCAGCGCACGCTGCAGCCGGCCTGCACGTTCCCGGTCGTCAATCAGATGCGGGTCAGGACACACACACGCAAGGTGCGCATGGCGCGCCGGCATGTGCTGGAGCTGCTGCTCAGCGAACACCACGGCGAGTGCTACAGCTGCGTGCGCAACGGCAACTGCGAGCTGCAGTCGCTGGCCGAGGAGTACGGCATCAACGCCTACCCGTTCGGGCATCCCACGGAGTCCCAGTTCGACCCGGACTACTCGAGCTACTCGGTGATGCGCGACATGGACAAGTGCATCCGCTGTCGCCGCTGCATCCGCACCTGCATCGACGTGCAGGAGGTCGGCGTGTTCGAGGCCGTCGGCCGCAGCGACAAGGTCACCATCGAGACCTTCGAGGACATGCCGCTCGGCTCGGTCGTGTGCATCAACTGCGGCCAGTGCGTCAACCGCTGCCCGGTCGGCGCCCTGTACGCCAAGGACGAGACCGACGAGGTGTGGGCCGCGATCGACGACCCGGACAAACACGTCGTCATCCAGACGGCGCCCGCGCCGCGCGCAGCCATGGGCGAGCTCTTCGGCCTCGAGCCGGGCACGCCGGTCACCTTCGAGATGAACACGGCGCTGCGTCGCATGGGCTTCGACCACGTGTTCGACACCAACTTCACCGCCGACCTCACCATCATCGAGGAGGGCACGGAGCTCATCCTGAGGCTCTACAAGGCCCTGGTGGAGAAGGATCCGGACGTGGCGCTGCCGCAGTTCACGAGCTGCTCCCCGGGCTGGGTCAAGTACCTCGAGCACTTCTACCCCGAGTACCTGCCCAACGCCTCGAGCGCCAAGAGCCCGCAGCAGATGTTCGGCGCGCTCATCAAGACGTACTACGCCGAGAAGCTCGGACTGGACCCGGCCAAGATCGTGAGCTGCGCGCTCATGCCCTGCTCGGCCAAGAAGTTCGAGTGCAACCGGCCCGAGATGGTCGACTCGGGTTACCAGGACGTCGACTTCGGCATCACCACGCGTGAGCTGGGCAAGATGTTCAAGGAAGTCGGCCTGCACGTGCCGAGCCTGCCCAAGAGCGACTTCGACGACCCCTTCGGCACGGCCACCGGCTCCGGCGTGATCTTCGGCGCCACCGGCGGCGTGATGGAGAGCGCGCTGCGCACCGTCATCGAGCTGGTCACGGGCCTCAAGGTCGAGAGCATCTACGAGCACGGCGACATCCTGCCGGTGCGCGGCTTCGACGGCGTGAAGTACGCCGAGATCACCATCCCGCAGGTCGGCCCGGTGCCCGACATCCTCGCGCACCTCGTGCCGAACTGGGATTGGCTCAACGGAGCCACGCTCAAGGTGGCGGTGGCGCACGGCACGGCCAACGCCAAGAAGGTCATGGACGACATCAAGGCAGGCGGACACTTCTCCGAGTGCCACTTCGTCGAGTTCATGGCCTGTCCCGGCGGCTGCCTGGGCGGCGGCGGTCAGCCGATCCCCACGAGCCCGGAGATCCGCGCCGCGCGCGCCAAGGCCATCTACGCCGAGGATTCCGCGTACGAGATCCGCAAGTCGTACGAGAACCCGGCCGTGATCCAGACCTACACGGAGTTCCTCACGGAGGGTCCGTGCGGGGAGAAGAGCCACAAGCTGCTGCATACGGACTACACGGCTCGGGGCAAGCACATCCCCCAGGACGTCTGAGCCGACGGATGGTGGAGGCGCCGCCGGTCCCCCGGCGGCGCCTCCCCACCGACGCCGCCGCGGGCGAGCTGACCTGAGTCAAGGCGGCTCGCCCGCCCGTTCGAGTAGACTGAGTGACGATGTCCAGCGAGCCACAGCACACACCGCAGCACGCGGTCACCTACGTCGATCCGTTCCGCGACAGCGCCGCGCTGAAGCCGATCGCTCCGGAGGCGCGCGAGCTGCTCCACACCGTGAACCAGAAGATCGCCGCCCGCCCCTCCCTGCGCGCGATCGTCGACTACCTCTTCGAGCACACCCAGAGCCTCATCCCCTGCGATCGCATGGGCCTGGCCTTCGTCGACGAGGGCAACGAGTTCGTCACCAGCTACTACAACCGCACCACCTACGACGAGCTGCACGTGCGGGACGGCTACCGCGAGGCGCTTCGTGGCAGCTCGCTCCTGAGGGTGCTCAACAGCGGCCTTCCCCGCATCATCAGCGACCTCGAGGCGTACGCCCGCGAGCACCCGCGCAGCCGGTCCACGCGCCTGCTCATCCGCGAGGGCGTACGCTCCAGCCTCACCTGCCCGCTGAGCGTCGAAGGACGGGTCGTGGGGTTCATCTTCCGCAGCTCACGCACGCCGCACTCGTACGGCCCCCAGCACATCGAGCTGCAGATGGCGATCACCGAGCGGCTCAGCCAGGCGGTCGAGAAGGCGTGGCGCATCGAGCAGCTCGAGGAGGCCAACCACGCCTACACGCAGATGCTCGGGTTCGTGAGTCACGAGCTCAAGAGCCCGGTCGCCTCCATGGTCACCGACGCCCAGATCCTCGCCGAGGGCTATCTGGGCGATCTGACGGACGAGCAGCGGGCCAAGTGCGAGAGCATGATCCGCAAGGGGCAGTACCTCCTCGGTCTGGTGCGCGAGTACCTCGACCTCGCCCGTGTCGAGGGCGGTGAGCTCAAGCTGCAGACGCGTTCCCAGGTGGACGTGATGCGCGAGGTGCTCGACGACGCCGTCGACATCGTCCGCCCCCAGGCGGACGCGCACGGCATGCAGCTCATCGTCTGCGTCCCCTCTCCGGCCCTCCCCCCGGTGTGCTGCGACCCCAACCTGCTGCGCATCGTGACCGTGAACCTGCTCGACAACGCGGTGAAGTACGGCAACGAGGGCGGCGACATCCGCGTCAAGGCGGAGGTGTTCACCGACCACCGCGGCGAACCCCGCCTCAGGATCGCGGTGTGGAACAGCGGCCCCGGATTCAGCCGCGACCAGCGCGACAAGCTCTTCCGCCGCTTCTCGCGCCTCGACGATCCGGCCCTCAAGAGCCGCCGCGGCACCGGCGTCGGGCTGTACAACTCCTGGCGCATCGTGCAGCTGCACAAGGGCCGCATCACGGCCCACTCGGAGCAGGGCGAGTGGGCGGAGTTCAGTTTCGAGATCCCGGCCACGGCCGATTGTGCCGAGCCTGAAGCTGTCTAACCGAGGGAGTTGTCCATGACAGCCGTAGTAGAGAAGGGAACGTTCATCGACGACGCCGCCGTCGAGGACGCGTTGCGCGCCGCATCGACCAAGGATGCCGGCCGCGTACGCGAGATCCTCGCCAAGGCCGAAGAGCTCAAGGGCCTGGACATGGACGAGGTGGCGGTGCTCTCGTCGATCAGCGACCCCGAGCTCATGGCCGAGCTGTTCGCCACCGCACGCGAGGTCAAGGAGGCCATCTACGGCGCGCGCCTCGTGCTGTTCGCGCCGCTCTACATCAGCAACCTCTGCACCAACGACTGCCTCTACTGCGCCTTCCGGGTGCGCAACAAGGCGCTCCGGCGCCGCGCGCTCACGCAGGAGGAGATCCGGCACGAGGTCGAGGTGCTGGTCGACCAGGGACACAAGCGCGTGCTGCTCGTGGCGGGCGAGTCCTACCCCAAGGAGAACGGCTTCCAGTACGTGCTGGACAGCATCGCGACGGTCTACGACGTCAAGCGCGGCAACGGCGAGATCCGGCGCGTCAACGTCAACGTCGCGCCGCTCTCGGTGGACGAGTTCCGCGCCCTCAAGGCCACCGGCATCGGCACGTTCCAGCTCTTCCAGGAGACCTACCACCGCGCCACGTACAAAGCGGTGCACGTGGGCGGCAAGAAGAAGGACTTCGACTGGCGCGTGACCGGGATGCATCGCGCCATGGAGGCGGGCATCGACGACGTCGGCATCGGCGTGCTCTTCGGGCTCGCCGACTGGCGCTTCGAGATCCTCGCCATGCTGCAGCACATCCGCGAGCTCGAGCGCGCCTACGGAGTGGGTCCGCACACCATCAGCGTGCCGCGCCTCGAGCCGGCCAGCGGCTCGGACATGGCGAGCCACCCGCCGCAGCCGGTGAGCGACGTCGACTTCCGCAAACTGGTCGCCATCCTGCGGCTCGCCGTCCCCTACACGGGCATGATCCTCAGCACCCGCGAGACGGCCAACCTGCGCCGCGAGACCTTCGCGCTCGGCATCAGCCAGATCAGCGCCGGCAGTCGCACCAACCCCGGCGGTTACGAAGAGGATGAGGAGTTCGACGCGGCGCAGTTCCAGCTCGGCGACCACCGCTCGTTGGACGAAGTGATCCGCGACATCTCCGAACTCGGGTTCGTGCCCAGTTTCTGCACCGCCTGCTACCGCCTGGGACGCACGGGCATGGACTTCATGGATCTCGCCAAACCGGGCGACATCAAGCATCACTGCGACCCCAACGCGCTCAGTACCTACCTCGAGTACCTGCTCGACTACGGCGCCCCGGAGACCCGCAGGGTCGGCGAGGAGACCATCGCGCGCAAGGTCGCGGAGATGGACCCCATCCGCCGCGCCCACACCGAGAAGATGCTCGACCGGGTGCGCGCCGGCAAGCGCGACGTGCTCTGCTGACCAGACAGACCATCCAGCCCACACGCGATCGGATCGCGGCCAAGGAGGGGATCATCATGACTGACGACCACATCATCCTCGGGATCCACGTCACCGACCGGTTGCAGGAAGCCCGTGACGTACAGGCTGTCTTCACCGAGTTCGGCTGCAACATCAAGACCCGCATCGGACTGCACGACGTGGACGAGTCGTACTGCTCCCCGAGCGGGGTCGTGCTGATCGAGTTCTTCGGCGACGAGGCCCAGGCGGACGCCATGGCGGCCAAGCTCAACGCGGTCGAGGGCGTCCACGTCCAGAAGATGGTGTTCGACCATCCCTGAGAGCGGTCACACACGCATCGAGCATGACCTGATCGGAGAGGTCGCCGTGCCGGCCGGGAGCCTGCACGGCGCCCACACCGAGCGGGCGCTCGAGAGCTTCCCCCTCTCCGGACTGCCGGTCCACGCCGAGCTGGCCCGGGCCTACGGAGCGGTCAAGCTCGCCTGCGCCAGGACCAACCGTCAACTCGGCGTCTGGGCCGGCGACGACGCCAAGGCCGAGGCCATCGAGCGCGCCTGCCGCGAGCTGGCCGACGGTTCGCTCGACGGCCACATCGTCGTCGACCGTCTGCAGGGCGGGGCCGGGGCGAGCACCAACATGAACGTCAATGAGGTGCTCGCCAACCGCGCCCTGCAGTTGCTCGGCGAGACGCCGGGTTCATACGACAGGGTCTCCCCCGCCGCGGACCTCGACCTCCATCAGAGCGCCAACGACACCTACCCCACCGCGCTGCGCCTGGCGACGATAGGCCTCCTGCACGGTCTCGAGGAGCAGGTCGTCTCCCTCCAGGAGACGTTCAGGGCCAAAGAGCAGGAGTACGCGCACGTGGTCAAGGTGGGCCGCACCCAGTGTCAGGACACGGTGCTCACCACGCTCGGCCGTGAGATGGGCGCCTATGCCGAGGCGCTCGACCGCGACCGCTGGCGCGTCCACAAATGCGAGGAGCGCCTCCGGGTGGTCAACCTCGGGGGGACCGCCATCGGCTCCGGGTTCGCCGCCCCCCGGCAGTACGTCTTCCGCGTCGTGGACGTGCTGCGCGAGCTCTCGGGCATCGGCTTCGTCCGCGCCGAGAACCTCACGGACGCCACGCAGAACGCCGACGTGCTCGTCGAGGTCAGCGGAGTCCTCAAGGCGCACGCCGTGACCCTGCTCAAGATCGCCGGCGACCTGCGGCTGATGAGCTCGGGCCCGGACGCCGGCCTGGGAGAGATCCGGCTGCCGCGCCGGCAGGGCGGATCCGCCGCCGTCCCCGGCAGGATCGACCCGGTGATCCCCGAGGCCGTGAGCCAGGTGGCTCTCTACGTGTTCGGCTGCGACGCCACGATCGCCGTCGCCGCCGGCTCGGGCAGTCTGGAGCTGAACGCGTTCCTCCCCCTGGTGGCGGACAGGCTCCTCGAGAGCCTGCGCCTGCTGGCCCACGCCGACGAGACGCTGCGTCGCCTGTGCGTCGAAGGGCTCGAGGCCGACGAGGAGCGCTGCGCCGCCCAGGTCCACGCCTCGGCCGCGGCGGCCACGGCGCTGGTCCCCGAGATCGGCGACGAGGCCGCTCGCGACATCGCCCGCCGTGCCCGCGAGCGCGGCGCGACGGTCCGGGAGGTCGTCCTCGCCGACGGAGTGCTCACCGCGGACCGGTACGACGAACTGCTCACTGCGGAGGCCGTCTGCCGCCTGGGCACCCCGGGGATGGGCAGTCGCGGCGCGCAGGACTGACGCACACGGAAAGGATCTCCCCATGAGCCTGATGGACGCGCCCAAAGGCATGCGGCTCCACATCGGGATCTTCGGCCGGCGCAACGTCGGCAAGTCGAGCCTGCTGAACGCGATCACGCGACAGGAAGTCAGCATCGTCAGCGATTTCGCCGGCACCACGACCGACCCGGTCGAGAAGCCGATGGAGCTGCTGCCGCTCGGCCCCGTGCTCTTCATCGACACGGCCGGCATCGACGACGTCGGCACTCTCGGCGAGCTGCGCGCCCGGCGCACCATGCAGGTGTTCGACCGTACCGACCTCGGTGTGCTGGTGACGGAGGCCGGGAGCTGGGGCGAGTACGAGGACGGCATCGTCGACGAGTTCCTCGAGCGCGGGACGCCGATCGTCGTGGTCTTCAACAAGAGCGACATGGTCACGAGGCCTGCTCCGGTCAAACGCCTCGAGGATCTCAAGATCAAGCCCGTCTTCACGGCCGCCCACGAGAGGCGCGGCGTGCTCGACTTCCGTCAGGCGCTGCTCGACGCCGCGCCGCCGGACTTCATCGACAACCCGTCGATCCTGGGCGACCTCGTCACCACCGGCGAGCTCGCCGTCCTCGTCGTGCCCATCGACAAGGAGGCGCCGCGCGGACGCCTGATCCTGCCGCAGGTACAGAGCATCCGCGACCTGATGGACAGCGACGCCATGGCGCTGGTGGTCAAGGAGCGCGAGCTGCACAACGCGCTGGCCCGGCTCACCCGGCCACCGCGGCTGGTCGTGACCGACTCGCAGGCGTTCCTCAAAGTGGCGGCCGACACGCCGCCCGAGGTGCCGATGACCAGCTTCAGCATCCTCTTCAGCCGCTTCAAGGGCGACCTCGTGAGCCAGGTGGAGGGCACGCTCGCGGTGGACGGACTGAAGAGCGGCGCCAACATCCTCATCGCCGAGGCCTGCAGCCACCACCCCATCGCCGAGGACATCGGCCGGGTCAAGATCCCGCGCTGGCTCACCCAGTATGTGGGCGGCAAGCTCAACATCGAGCACATGCAGGGGCACGACTTCCCCGAGGATCTCACCGATTGGGATCTCGTCATCCACTGCGGAGGTTGCACCTTCAACCGGAGGGCCATGCTGGGACGCATCATGCGCTGCCGCGAGCAGGGAGTGCCGATCACCAACTACGGTCTCGTGATCGCCTTCAGCCTGGGCATCTTCGAGCGTGCCCTGCAGCCGTTCCCGGCCGCTCTCGAGGCGCTGCGGGCGGCTCAGGCGCGGCAAGCCGGACACCCCACTGCGGCAGCCGTGACCGCGGAGCTGCCCGCCGACGTCGCGGTCGACGACCTCTGCTGACATGAACGCCGCCCCTCCCCTCGGCGTGGCCGACTCCCTGACGCGGGACGCGATCGAGCACTGGCTGCGCGAGACGGACGAGACGCGACTGCAGGAGCTCTGGGCCGCGGCGGACGAGACGCGTCGCCGCTACGTCGGCGACGCCGTGCATCTCCGCGGCCTCGTCGAGATCAGCAACTACTGTGTACGCGGCTGCACCTACTGCGGCATCCGCGCGGGCAACCGCGGCGTCGAGCGGTACCGCATCCCGGAGGACGTCCTGCTCGAGTGCGCCCACAAGACCGTGGAGTTCGGCTACGGCACGCTGGTGCTGCAGTCCGGTGAAGACTACGGCATCACCGGCGAGTGGATGGCCCGCGCGCTGCGTCGCATCCGCTCCGAGACGGCCGTCTCCGCGATCACGCTCAGCCTCGGCGAGCGTCCGGACGAGGAGCTCGCCGCCTGGCGCGAGGCCGGCGCCGACCGCTACCTGCTGCGCTTCGAGACCTCCGACGAAGGCCTCTACCGGCGCATCCATCCGGACCTGCCGGGCAGGGTCAGCGACCGGATGAGCATCCTCCGGCGGCTCCAGGAGCTCGGCTACGAGGCCGGCACGGGCATCATGGTCGGCATCCCCGGCCAGACCTATGCCAGCATCGCCGACGACATCGAGATCTTCCGCGGGATGGACATGGACATGATCGGGATCGGTCCGTACCTGCCCCATCCCGCCACGCCGCTGGGTCAGGAGTTCGCGCGCCGCACCGCAGAGGGCGACTGGCCCGACGACCAGGCCGCCAACACCGAGCTGGCGACCTGCAGGGTGCTCGCGCTCACGCGCCTGGCGCGACCGGACTCGAACCTGCCGGCCACCACCGCCCTCTCCCTGGCGGACAAGGCCGGCGGACGCGTCCACGGACTGCAGCGGGGCGGCAACGTGGTGATGCCCAACGTGACTCCGCCGGAGCAGCGCGAGCTCTACGAGATCTACCCGGAGAAGGCGGCCGTGCACGAGACCGCCGAGGCCGTCAACGCCGGCATCCGCCAGCTCCTCGCCTCGCTCGGACGCACCGTCGGCGCCGGCGCGGGCGGGCGCGGAGCGGCCTGACCCGCTCCTTCCGTCCTCTGACGGACCTGCGCCTCTTCCCCGCTGCTCCTGTCGCCGAGCGTACGAGAAGCGGGCGGGGCGGCCGCACGGCCGCCCCGCCCGCTGACTGAATCAGTCGCTCTGCCCGGCGTGGCTCAGAAGGCCAGCTTGTAGGCCTTGCCGTCCATGGGGGCGAGCTGCGGGATGCCCATCGTGCGCAGCGCGGTCGGCACGACATCGACGAGACGGAACTTCTCCGCCCTGACCTTGGGCTTGATCCCCTTGGCCCAGAACACCATCGGGACGCGCTGGGAGCCCTTGGTGGCGCCGCCGTGGTCGCCGTAGGCGCCGCCGTAGCTGACGCCGTCCTTGAGCAGCCCGATCACGTCCGCGGCGCCCTTCCACGCCATCGTGTCGACGAGCTTCTGGGCGTTGGCCTTCCACCACGTGTACTCCGACGCCGTCATCTTCTTCTTCGGCAGGTTCCACACCAGCTGGTAGCGGTCGCCGAAGCGGATGTACGTCGCGAGCACTCCGTCCATGGTGCTCATCACGCGGGCGGTATGGAGCTTCTTGGCCACGGACTGTTTGATGAGCCACGCCTCCATCATGACCGACTGGTAGCTGTAGGCGAGGTTGCCGTCGGCGTTGAGCGGGCCGAGGACGTCCTCGTTGTTGCTGCCGGGGCGGCCGTACGCCGTGTTGGCACAGATCTCGTTGGGATCGTAGAACCAGGCGTCGTAACCCATGTCCGGCTGGTCGGTGATGCCGTACCAGGCCTTGGTGGCCGCCTCGACCCCGTGGTCGGCGAGCACGACGAAGAGCGTCTTGTTCCAGTCGCCGGACTTCTTCAGCGCCGCGATCAGCCTGCCGACCTGCTTGTCGGCGTTCTTGGCGATGAAGGCCATGTGGACCATGTCGAGCCACACACCGGCGGGGTTGTACTTCTCGAAATTGGCCAGCGTGTCGACCGGGCCGCCGCCGTACATGTGCCCGATCTTGTCGATGCCGCTGAAGTTGAGGTGCATCGCCGACCAGGGATCGTTCTCGATCAGCTTGATGGCGCCGTCGACCACCCAGTCGTCACCGCTCAGGTGCTCGTCGTAAGGACCGGGCACGTGCCGGCCGTCCTCGGGATACGTCCAGGCCGGCCAATCGACGTTGGTGCCGTACTTGTCGTCGGCGTTGCCGGAGCTGATCTTGAAGCGGTCGTCGTTCAGGATGTAGTCGGGCACGCCGCCGGCCGGATCGGCCGTCCGGTACTTGCCCGTCCACGGGAAGTCGTCGGCGTTGGGCAGGTCGGCGACGTTCTTCTTGCCGCCGAAGGTCATGTACCAGTCGGCGCTCGAGGCGGCGGTCGACGCGACCTGGTAGTACTTCTCACCGAAGCAGGCCACCGTCGCGTCGGGGTACTTCCACTTCATGTAGTCCCCGAGCTTGGGATAGCCGTAGTACTCGATGATCTGCGTGTACTGGTCGTAGGTGAGGTCGCCGATCGTGATGATGGCGCCCGCGCCGTAGCCGAGGACGTCGTCCACGTCACGGATGACCTCGTCGGACCACCCCTGGTGCTTGGGCAGCTGCCCGCTGACGATCGAGTTGTGCGACACGACGGTCGTCGAGGCGAGCTGGCCGACGTAGGCGTTCTTGAAGTGGACGCCCTTCTTCTGCAGCCACTTCATGTTGGTCATGTCATAGGCGTTGACGTAGCCCGGCTTCATCTGGTCCATGGTGATGATGATCACCTTGGACGGCTTGGCCGCGACCGCCGCCGCGGCGGCCACCAGCAAGATCAGAAGGACGACGGTGGTGATCAGGATCGCTCTGCCGGTCAGCCTCATGGCTCCCCCTTGAGAGAAGATCTGCGCCGCCGTGCACGGGACCGCACCACATACCCCGTGGAGCGCCCCGCATCCGGGCGGCCCTCCGCAGCCGACTCTACCGATGAACGGTGATGATTGTCAATGGAATGAAGTGTGCGTTTGTGTTCGGGATGAACACGGGGGGACCGAGCGGTAGCGCCGCCCGTCGTCTTTGGGTAGAATCCGTCCCCGCGTCGGGGTGTGGCTCAGCTTGGTAGAGCGCTCGGTTCGGGACCGAGAGGTCGGCGGTTCAAATCCGCCCACCCCGACCAGGCCTCAGACTCCTTCCGTGCTTCAGTCCCGGCCTGCGGCGCCCTGTGAGCCCCCCTGCCCTGACGCACCGTCCCGCTCCAGCGCAGTCTCACTCTCGTCCGTCTCGAGCTCCGCGTCCTTGGGCAGTCCGAGCAGCCGCGCGAAGGCGTCGGGGTTATAGCCGATGATGAAGTCGGACTCGCCGAACTTGACGAACGGGAACGCCGACGCTCCGCGGCCCAGCATCTCCTGCTGGATGTGGGCCTGCGTGTCCTCGGCGGCAAGGTCGTAATCGATGAAGTCGTACGTGATGTGGCGGTTGTCCAGCCACGCGCGCGCGTTGCGGCTCCACGGGCACGTGCTCAGAGCGTACAGCACCACGGACACACGCTGATCGGCCACCTGGCTCTCCTCATGGTCTCTCCCGACTGCGTCGAGCACCCCGCGGGGCCTCCCCGACGCGACCGGGTCGTGTCTCTCGTCTCTTGGTCGTCCGGCCTCCGCCGCGCGGAGACTGAACGCCGGGCGCGACCTCTTCGCGGGCCTCGCTCGGTGTGCTCCACTGCGGGGCGGACCTCACACTCTCGTATTCGATGGCGGATGCCCGGACGCCTTGTCGGCGAAGGCGCCGAGACGATCGGATCGCGGATGTCGCAGACACAGCCCGACCGACCGCTCAGGACCCCGTGAGGAGCCTCTCGTACACGGCCGGGTCGTAGCCCTTGACCACCCGGCCGCCGATGCGCACGAACGGGAAGCCCTCCGCGCCCTCCTTGCGCATCTCGGCCGAGATCTTCTGCTGCAGGGCGGGCCCTGCGGTGTCGTACTCGATCACGAACGCCTTGACGCCCCGTTGCTTGAAGAACTCCTTCGCCTTGCGGCTCCAGCCGCAGGTCGTCAGGGAGTAGATGGTCACCGGCGGTGTCGTGCGCATCCGTGGTCCTCCGCTCGCGACAGGGTCGCAAGGTCGCGGGTCGTGTCTCTCTCCTCCCGTATATACCCACCGCCACGCAGTGGGGAGGCCCGGTCCAGGGGGACGATCCGGGGCACCGGCGGCAGCCGTTCGTGTCGCCGGCCACGCCGATGAAGGGTCTCGGAGCTTCGACGCGCGGATAGGATAGAGGGTGGCGGCAGCGCCGTGCACATGGCGCCACCACGGCGACGGAGCGCGGCCACGGTCAAGCGATGCGGAGGACGACGATGAAGGGGCTGGCGGGGAAGCGAGTGGTGGTCACCGGCGGGACCAGCGGGATCGGTGCGGCGACCGCGCAGCGCTTCCGCGAGGAGGGCTGCGACGTGGTCGTGCTGGCGCGGACGCCGGGCCCCGGCGTGATCCCCTGCGACGTGAGCGACCGCGCCCAGGTGGAGGCGGCGTTCGCGCGTATCGACGCGCCGGACGTCCTGATCGCCAACGCCGGCGTGAGCCTCAGGAGCCGGGCCGCCGACATCTCCGCCGAGCAGTGGGACCAGGTGATCGCCACCAACCTGAGCGGCGCCTTCTGGACGGCGCAGGCGGCCGCCGCCAGGATGCTGGCGGCGGACGGCGGCTGCATCATCTTCACGGCCTCGACCAACGCATTGGTCGGCTACCGCTATTACGCCGACTACAACGCCTCCAAGGCCGGACTCGTGGCGCTCACCCGCTCGCTGGCGCTCGAGTGGGCGCCGACCGTCCGGGTGAACGCGGTCTGCCCGGGCTACGTGCTCACGCCGATGCAGGAGGCCGAGTACACGCCCGAGATGCTCGCCGCCGTGAACGAGCGCATCCCGCTCGGCCGCCATGCGACGCCGGCGGAGTTGGCGGGCCTGTTCGCCTACCTCGCCTGCGACGAGGCCGCCTTCTTCACCGGCTCGGTCATCGTGATGGACGGCGGCGAGACCGCCGGCAGCGTCGTCAGCGGCCCCGGCGGCCCCGGAGCCTGACGGGCGCGCCGCAGGCGCCGCTACTCGACCTCGGATCGCCGGCGGCCCTGGCGCAGCGCCAGCGCCACGACCGCGGCCACGACGCAGGCCGCGGCCACCAGCCCGATGACCAGTCCGGTCCTCCCGCCGCCCGGGGCCTCCCCCCGGTCCTCGACGGGATGCACGGCGACGTAGGAGTCCGGCAGCGTGTTGTACCACCAGGCCCCGCGCCCCTCGTTGGCCCGCACCCACCCCGTCCACCTGCCGGTGTCGGCCGTCATGATGTCGAGCGGATACACGAGCGGGATGTAGGGCGACTCCCGGTAGACGATCTCCTGCATCCGGTGGACGAGGGCGATGCGCTCCTGCAGGTCGATCGTCGTCTGCTGCTCGAGGAAGAGCTCGTCGAACTCGGCGTTGGACCAGTTGCAGTCGCTCCAGCTCTCGATGGAGCCGGTGGTGAGCACCGAGAGGATGAAGTTCGGGTCCACGTCGCCGCCCCAGCCCCAGATGAACATGTCGAAGTCCGGGGCGAACTCGTCGTGCTCGTAGTTGTACTGCCGGTCGCCGAGCGCGCCCTCCGCCATCACCCGGTAGTCGATGTCGAGTCCGACCTCCTTGAACCAGCCGGTGATGAGCTTGCCGCAGGTCTGACTGGCGGCCGACTCGGTACGCGCGTACAGCCGCAACTTGATGGGCCTGCCTCGGTACTCGCGGATCCCGTCGCCGTCGGCGTCCGGGTAGCCTGCCGCATCGAGCGCCGCACGGGCTTCGTCCAGGTCGAACGTGTAGGCGCTGTCGCCCGGGGGCGTCCAGTGGAAGTCGGCGTCGGAGGAGTAGTAGTCGCCCGTCACCAGCGCGTCCGCGGGCGTCGCGTTGCCCCCGTAGGCGAGCGCGGCGATCTTCTCCTTGTCCACGGCCCAGTGGAGGGCGCGGCGGAAGGCAGGGTCCTGCAACACGGGATGACCCGTCGACCGGGGGTACTTCTTCCTGTCGGCGCAGTTGAAGCCGAGCTCGTCGAGCCCGACCGTCACCGCCCTGATCGACTCGAGGTCGGGCTCGCGGTCCAGCGCGTCGAACTGCGCCGGGGGGATGTTCCAGGCGGTCTGGATGACGCCGGCCTTGAGGTCCTGCGCCATCGTGTCCTGGTTCTGGTAGGTCTGGAGGATGACTTCGTCGACCTTGGGCGCCCCCTTCCAGTACTCCTTGTTCGCCGCGAGGCGCACGTATTCGCCCTTCTTGAACTCGACGACCTGGAAGGGGCCGGACCCGACGATGGGCGGCGGGTTCGCGAAGGTCTTCTCGGCCTCCTCCGGTTTGATGTGGCTCCAGATGTGCTCGGGCAGGATCGGGATCCAGAGGGCGAGCATGTTGGCCTTGGGCCGCGAGCAGGTGAACACGACCGTCGTGTCGTCCGGCGCCTCCACCTTCTCGATGTAGCGGAGGTAGTCGATGAACATGCCCATCTTGTTCTCGATCATGTAGGTGAACGTGAAGGCGACGTCCCTGGCGGTCACCGGACGGCCGTCGTGCCACCGTGACCTGTCGGTGACGGTGAAGGTCCAGACCTTGCCGTCGGCGGACGTCTCCCAGGCGGTCGCGAGACCCACCCCGGGCACGTTCGCCATGTCGCGGGCGCGGAACCCCACGAGCAGCTCGTAGTTGAGCGCCCAGATCTCGTACTCGGACCCGTACCCGATGAACGGGTTGAGGTTCTCGGGGTCGTGCGTCCAGCCGAGGCGCAGGATCGTCTTGCCCACTCCCGGCGCCGGGCTCGCGTCCGAGGCGACCGCCGGCGCGAGGCCGACGGCGAGGCCCATGAGCAGCGCGACGGCGAGTCCCATGAGGACGGCGACGGCGACTCCCCGCGCAGTGCGACGGGCACGACGACACCAGCGATGCGATCCGGCAGACACGGCTCCCCCCTTGCTCGTCGGGCGACGGCGTGAGGCTCGCTCCCGTCGTCACGCCCACCCCGCGACACGTTCCGATTCTAGCATCGTCGTCCGTGGACCCCGGTCGCCGGGACGGCCGGGACCGCGCGCGGAGCCACAGAAGAGGCCCGGCGCGACATGAGGCGTGAGGGGAGATGGTAGCGGCGGTAGGACTCGAACCTACGACACGCGGATTATCTTGTCATACGGGTTGCCCGATTCGCGGACGAGACGTACAGACTCCTCAAGCACGCAAGAGTCGGCGCCCTTGCCACCCGCGATGTCTTCGAGGTGCGCCTGGTAGTGGGATTCCCTGACCAGCGTCACCGGATCTCAGCCCTGTGACGCAGCGTCCTGCACCTCGGACTGCAGCTTCTTCCCAAAGAGCCCCACGACCCCCTCCTTCTTCGCCGGCCACGGCGTACTCCGAACCTCAGACGCGAGAAAGGGTCGTTGGTAGGACGGGGGGCGGGGCGCCGCTTAAGCCCAAAGAGGCTTGTGACGATTACAGAAGAAACAGTAGAAAGCTGTCGTCCACCAAAGGGGTCGTAGCCATGAAGAAACTGGTTCCCGTCATCCTTGCCGCCCTGTTGGCCTTGCTCATCGTTGGCTGTAGCACAGAGAGTGGCACAGAGGACGTCGCATCGGAAAAGGCGGCCTACTCGGTCAATGCGAACGCGATGATGAAGGAGTTCAAAGCCAACGAGGTCAAGGCCGACGAGAAGTACAAGGACGCGGTAGTCACCGTGAAGGGTAAGGTCACCGACATGGGCAAGGACATCACCGACGAGGCCTACATCATCGTCGGCGGCACGGGGATGCTCGATGGCGTTCAGTGCATGTTCTCGAAGTCCGGAATCGACGATATATCGAATCTGTCCAAGGGCGACACCGTGACCGTCAAGGGCAAGTACGACGGCTTCATCATGTATCCCATTCTGGCGAACTGCAGCCTGCAGTAACTTCCTCTGCACCATTCGTCACACCCGGCGCTTGTCTAACACCGGGGCGGCTCCGCTGGCGCCAGGTCGTTCTCTGACCCGTGGCTAGCGGCAAGCCTTCTGGTTGACGAGGCCGCCTTCGGCGCGCCGGCGCGTCACGGCCATTTGCAGCGCGTCGATGACGAGCTCGGCCTGCAGGTCGTCGCGCATCGAGTGAGTCAACGCAGCGGCGGCTGAAGGTGTCGATCACCACGCCGAGGAGGAGTAACAGCCCTCCCAGGCCGAAACGTAGGTGATGTCGGCCATGTGAGAGCTGGTCGGGGGCCGTCGGCGTGAAGTCCCGGCGCGCGAGGTTCGGCGCCTCCATGCCGCCGGGCTTGCCCCTGGGCCGGCGCTTAGCGGCCACGCCGGCGTTGCCAACACCACGCATAGCCAAGCGGCACGCTTCTTGCCGACGCAGATGGCATGGTCGTCGGCGAGCTCCGCTCGGACACGCGGCGCGCCGTAGATGTCTCTCGAGTCCTCGTGGATCGCCTCGACGAGCTCGACGAGCGTGCGCGCGAGGCGCAAGACGGAGTGGCGTGGCTTCTCCGCGTCGATCAGGCGGTACTTCATGGATGCTGCTCGGTCTTCTGTGCGATGAGCGCCGCCGCCTTCTGCGGCGATTTCGCGCTCCTCACGCAGGACCTTGTTCTCCCGGCGCAGGCGACAGAGCTGGTCGCGCTCGTCCATGGTCAGACCCCCGCGTTCGCCTGAGTCGATCTCCGCCTGCTGCAGCCGACTCCGCAGCGTGAACGTCGAGACGCCGAGGTCGCGTGAGACCTGGCTCTGCGTCAGGCCGCTGCGGCGGATGAGGCGCACCGCCTCAGCACGGAACTCGGGCGCGTAGGGTGGCTTGGTCTTGCCCATCTGGACTCCCTTTCCCGGACCTCGGAGTCCCGACCCTCGGGCGTCCGAGAGAGCGGGGCAATTCCACTTCGCCAGCGCTCCTGGCGGGGAGCCTTTCCTACGTTTGGGTCGGAAATGAGTGGTAGCGGCGGTAGGACTCGAACCTACGACACGCGGATTATGATTCCGCTG